>Ga0316202_10002582_pt1 | contig 11756 bp, 13 predicted proteins | sample 3monrhotite_MG_FD_204934 | JGI IMG/M metagenome (GOLD analysis project Ga0316202, IMG submission 204934) | Microbial mat bacterial communities from mineral coupon in-situ incubated in ocean water Damariscotta River, Maine, United States -... | ecosystem: Environmental > Aquatic > Marine >... | reverse complement strand
ACCTTTTAATTTAAATACAGGTGTAACTAATACAACACAGGCTGCGCCTTTTTTAAAATCAATGGCAGATATAGACGCTAGTGGTGATGTAAATTCAGATTTAGTTAATCAACTAATTATGGAAAATGCAATGAAAACCAAGAGAAATCTAATTGGTACAGATGACACAGCTCCTTTCTTTTTTCCTGGAGAAAAAACAGGTATTACTTCTACAGATAAAGCACAAAATTTTAATTTTTTAAATAATTTTGGAACAAGTGTAGATAATTTTCAAGGATTTACTGACAAAGAAGATTTTTTAGGAAAAACAGAACAATATGAAACCGATAGATTTGGATACAGAAAAGAACCAAACATTTTACAAAAATTAGCTCAATTTATTCCTTTCGTTGGAGAAAAATCTTTGAGCCAAGCTATAATAAATCAGCTTCCTAAAGTGAGTCCCGAAGCTCGAAACATAAGAAATTTTTATGATAGTCAATATGGTTTAGATTCTATAGGCAGAGTTAATTCAGGAATTATGAAAAACTACAATCCTGTTTCAGGAAGTGATATTTTAAATAAACTTACAGGTGGTCTTGTGCCTAAAAGAAGAATTGGTTTATCGAGCGCTATACAAAAAAGAATTTCAAAAATATTAGGTAGAAAAATTGCACAAACAGATGTTAGTAGAGCGAGAGTAAAAGAATTAAGAGATTTAAGAGATAGAGAAATAAGAGATAGATCTGATTTTGGTGAAAGTTTATCTAGTATAGGTAAATCTACTTTTACAGGAAAAGGACAAGCATTTGAAAAACAATCAGGTGGATCATCTGGTAAAAAAGGAACTTCTTCAGAAAGAAATTACGGCGGTAGATAATGGCTAAAAACTCTGCACTAGATAGAATAGAATCTCACGAAAAACTTTGTCGTATCATGCAAAAACAAACTCATCAAAAAATTACTAGTATAGAAACAGATATTAAAGAACTAAAAAATCATATGCGTTATGCTATGACTGCTTTAGTTGGTGGTATGTTTACTATTATAGTAATACTATTCGAAAAACTTTAATTTTTTTTGGGAGGTTGGGCACTCAGCTGCCGGGATTGATTATAGTGGGGACTATAGTCGCTATATCCACTCTCTAAAATCTTCATCCATAATTGTATTAGCAATATTAACTTTATTACGTAAAGCTTTTACAATTCTTTCATCAATAGTATCTTGGCTCATAATATCTATGTAAGTCATTTTTTGAGTTTGACCAATACGATCGATACGTGCTTCTGATTGTTGTCTCTTCTCAAGATCATAACCATTAGAGAAATAAATCATATTACTACCTGCAGTTAATGTAATACCATAACCACCTGTATGAGTAGTACCTACAAAAAATCTACACTTATCATCTGTTTGAAATTTTTTAATATTAGCTGATCTAGTATCTGTATCTGTTGCACCATAATAATCTACAACAGAATCTTCACCATATACTTTTTTAATCTCTTCAATAATTCTTCTTACATCATGAGTATAGTGAGACCATATAATAGTTTTACCTTCTACGTTTTCAAGTATATTCATTAACTCACCTAGTCTAGCACAAGGTAAATTTTTTATAGTACCATCATCTGCAGTAAAATGACCACAAGTAATTTGATGTAGTCTCATTAATTGAGTCATAACAGTTGCTGAAGATTGCATTTTACCATCAAGAAATGCAATAGCTTCTTGTTTCATTTGTTTATAAACTTTCTTTTGTTCTGGTGTAAGTTCAACATAATGTTTTACAAAAGTTTTTTCTGGTAAATCTAAACAGTCTTGTTTTAATATTCTTCTAGAAAAAGGTTTTATCTTATCAGATAACTCACCGAGATTTCTATAACCAACAACTATTTCAACACGTCTACCTTGAACTTCAATTTTTTTACAGATTGCATATCTTGCTCTAAATATCCAAAAAGAATCATGACCTAATAACCATGGATCAAGAAAAGCACATTGAGAAAATAAATCTAATGGTGATTTAGTTACAGGAGAACCTGTTAATATTCTTCTATATAAAGCATGTTCTCTTAATTCTAAAATATTTTTTGTCCTGTTAGATGTTGGAGTCTTAATTGTTGTAGACTCATCAATTGCAATCATTGCTTTATGGCAAGATAAAAATTTCTTAGCAAACTCTGTACCATTACCAGAAGAAAAAGCTTCAACATTCATAATTAAAATATGAAAGTCAGTTCCTGTTTCAAATAAAGTATTTAATAATTGTTTTTGTTTTGAAGATTTATCTGATGTTTTCCATAGCACCATCTTTTTTTCGATATGATCAGGTAAATGCACAGGCACTTCCTGATCATACCAGTTCTTATAAACACCTTTAGGTGCAATAAGAAGGAGGCCATTTATCTGGCCTTTATCATATAACATTGCGGCATTATCTAGTAATACCTTTGATTTACCTGTACCCATTTCCATGAAGTACGCAAAATTTTCTTTATCCCAAGATGCTTCTAATGCATCTAATTGGTGCTGATAAGGCTTAGTTTTAAATTTATAATTCATAATATATACTCTGTTTACTTTTCTTTCTAATTACTATAATAGTTATGAAAAAGAAAAAGTCAATGAGCAAAGTTTATTTAACACAAGAAATACCAGGTAGTTCAATTGGACAGCCAAAATATAATGTTTTGGGTGCACAAAAGTTCGGACAAATTGTCACACTTCTGCCAGAAAAAAGTCAAATTATTTTATCACCTGGCCCACTAATTCAAAAATTAAGAACGTTATTAAAAGATTATACAACTGATGATTACTTATTATTATCAGGAGATCCTGCAATTATTGGCGTAGTTTGTTCTGTTGTATCAGATATTACAAATGGAAAATACAATCTTTTAAAATGGGATAGACAAGAAAAAACTTACTACCCTATTGAAGTAAATATTTTTCACAAATAGCCTTGACAAAAGATCTAATTGATCTTATTTATATCACCATGAAAGTTAAACAGAAACCAACCAAAGGAGTTATACAATGTTAATTGACATGCGTAAAGACGCACCTGATCAAGCTAAAACTATTGATCCAGATGCACTTTCTACAGAAGTAGAAAAATTACAGGGAATACAAAAACAAATAAAAGATTTGGAAGATAGAGTTAAAGATCTTAAAGAAGATGAAAAATACTTTAGTTGTAATATCATTCCAAAATTAATGGAAGATATGAACCTAGCTAGTTTAAAACTAAAAGATGGTTCAGAACTAACTGTTAAAAAAATATTTAGTGCCACATTAAAAGCTGATAAAAAAGCTGAAGGCATACACTGGCTTCGAGACAATGGCTTAGGTGATATTGTAAAAAATAATATTACAGTAACATTTGGCCAAGGCGAAGATAACAAGGCTGTCGATTACGCTAGCCTTGCGAGGTCGAATGGGTATGAACCTATCCAAGAGGAGAAAGTTCACCCATCGACACTCAAAGTAGTTATGAAGGAATGGAAAGACAAAGGTCACGAAGTTCCTGCAGAACTATTCAATACGTTCGATGGTAATCAAACGTATTTAAAAAATAAAAAATAAACCAATAACTAAATATAAGGAGTTATATTATGGCTAATACAGCTATCGAGAAGAAGAACAGTGCAGGCGCACTGGCAACTATCAGTCTTAGAAGTGATTCTGGGAAAGGTAGTGAAGAAATAAAATCGGATGATATGTCTACACCGATTTTAAAAATCCTACATCAACTATCGCCTGAATGTAATCAGAGCAATGCTAAGTTCGTAGAAGGTTCTAAACCTGGTATGATCTATGCTAAAGGTCTTGGTACATTAATAGATGGTGACAAAGGCGTGGATATATTAATTGCACACGTGCAAACAAGATATCCAGAATGGCAAGAGATGGGAGACACAGCAGCTCCTCCAGTCATGACTCACCTTTCAATTCCTGAAGATGCACAAGAGGAAAGAAATGGTAAGTGGAGACTATCAAATGGTAACTATTTAGAAAAGACTGCATATTTTTATGTAGTTGTTTTAGGTGATGAACCTAGACCTGCAGTAATTACTATGAGATCATCTAACTTAACACCTGCAAGAGAATTGAATCAATTGATTAAGAATCTAAGATTCAAGGATGAAAAAGGTGTTTACAATCCGGCAGCATACGCAGCAGTTTACACATTAAAAACTGTAGGTAAGGTTGCAGGTAGTAAGAGTTGGCATGTCTATAAACCTTCAATGAACAGAGCACTAGATGTTTCTGTTGAAGCTGACGCTCAATTATACTTAATGGCACAAGAACTTCAAAAGTCTGTGTCTAAAGGTCAAGCAAAACCTAAGTATGAAGAGAAGAGTGCTAAACCAACTGAAGAGATTATCTAATTCACTAAGTGAATACTCTAGAGGAGAGGCGATTGCGCGAGAGTGAAGTCGCCTCTTTATTAATCATAACATAGGAAATTATGAAAGACTTTATAAAATATTTTACAGGCTTAAAAAGAAATTTTGGTTTCTGTAATATTAACAATGGTTACAAAGATCCAGATACAGGTAAACTAAAATTTAATCCTGGCGACTATGGTTGGTCAGGAAAATTAATTACTGAAGAAGATTATACTCAACATTTAAATGGAACTAAATCTATAGGTATACAACCTTGTGATGATGACGGTTTAGCTAGATTTGGTGCGATAGATATTGATCCTAAAGTATATAAAAATTTAGATATAAAATTTTATCTAGATACAATTCAACAAAAACAATTACCACTAATACCTATTAAATCTAAGAGTGGTGGACTTCATTTATATATATTTACTAAGGAATTAGTAAAAGCAAAAGTAATAAAAGATTTTTTAGAACAAGTATTATTTTTATTTAAACTACCAATTACAACAGAGATATTTCCTAAACAAACTAGACTAGGAACTAATACAGATGATCAAAAAGTAAATGGTAACTTTATTAATCTTCCATACTTTAATAAAAATGAAAGAGTTGCATTAGATCCATCAGGTCAAGAAATGACATTAGATTTATTTTTAGAAGTTGTTGCAATAAATTTAATGACATCAACTAAACTAAAAGAAATATCTGATAATATAATTAAAACAGAACTTACAGGTGGTGCAGAAGAATTTAAAGATGGTCCACCATGTTTAGAAATATTATCTAAAGAAAAAATGGATGATGGTAGAGATAGATTTTTATATAACTACATGGTATTTGCTAAAAAGAAATACGCTGATGATTGGGCTAAGAAAGTATTACAAGCAGGTAGAAATTATTTTGAGTTCAATGAAACTTGGACTGATGATTATATTAAAAAGAAAATAAAAAACTGGGAGAAAGATACAAAAGGTCATACTTGTAATGATCAATTACTTGCACCGGTTTGTGTTAAGTCTGAATGTGTTAAAAGAAGATTCGGTGTTATCTCTGATAAAAAAATTGATTGGCCAATGATGACTAATCTAATTAAAGTAGATTTTAAACCAGATCCTGAATATTATTTTACAGTAGAAAATAAAACAGGTGAATCTGTTGTAGTGCATGCAAAAAATGTAACACAACTTAGAGACCAAAAAGAATTAGGTAGTTTGATAATGGCGCAAGTAAACGTATTACCACCTCCTATAAAACCTTTGGACTTTCATGCATTGATAAATGCTTTGTTAGATACTGTTGATACAGTGCAACCGGCTCCAGGAACCAGACCAATGGAGATATTAAAGAAACATTTAAAAGAATATATAAATGGTACACAAGCAAAAACATATGCATCGTTTGAAAGTGGTAATGTTTTAAAAGATGAAGTGTATGCTTACTTTGTTTATGATGAATTTTATAATGAACTAAAAGAAAATGGTTGGAGAAAAGACTCATCGAGAACTTCTCACATGATTCAAAAAATGTTTGATACAAAAGATGATTCATTACCTCAACCAGAGTTTGGTAAAAAGAAAAGATTTCCTGGTAAACATAAGAAGACCGGTAAACCATATCCAGGTGTTAATGGATGTGTATCAATACCTATATACTTATTTGATAAGGAAGAAGAAGATATAGAAGAGACTGCAGACTTTACAGAAGAGGAAATTGTATAATGATATATAAGTTTTATGGACCACCAGGTACAGGTAAAACATATAGACTAATTAGTAGAGCTAAAGCTTATGTTAGAATAGGTACCCCTTTAGATAACATTGCATACTTTGCATTTACTAAAAAAGCTGCAGGTGAAGCAAGAGATAGAATGCCTGCAGACAATGATAAACTATCATACTTTAGAACAATACATTCATTTGCATATGATCAATTAGAATTAAATGATGGTAAGGTAATGCAACCATCAGACTATGAAGCGATAGGTAAAGAGATAGGTGTCAAAGTAAAATACTATGACAAATATAATAAGGAAGATATTAACTATTTAAATTGTGATAGTCCATATTTTCAAATGATTGGTAGAGCAATCAACAGAGATATTAGTATTAGAGATGAATATGATAGAGGAGAACATAATAAAAAAGAAATTAAATGGAAGATATTAAAAACAATTGATGACAATTTAAAAGAATACAAAAAAGTAAAAGAGAAATTAGATTTTAATGACATGATAAAACAGTTAATTGAAAAAGAATCTTTACCTAGATTTAAGGTTATATTTATTGATGAAGCTCAAGATTTATCACCATTACAATGGAAATTATTTGATAAACTAAAAGAATATACAGATGATATTTATCTTGCAGGTGATGATGACCAGGCTATCTTTGCCTGGGCTGGTGCAGATGTAGATAGATTCATAAGTCAAAAAGCTGATCAAGAAAAAGTTTTAAAGTATTCAAAAAGAATATCTAGAGCAGTTCAAGAACAATCAGAAATACCTATTGAAAAAATAGAAGGACTAAGAAAAGAAAAAGATTATTATCCAAGAGACTATGAAGGTGAATGTGAATACATAAATAATTTAGATCATGTAGATTTAACAACAGGAAGATGGGTTATATTAACTAGAACCATTAGTAGATTAGTTAGTATGAAAAAAGAATTAAGAGAAAGAAATTTATATTATCAAACAAAGAAAGAAAAATCTTTTAAGGTTAGAGTATATAATGCACATATTAATTATAACTCCTGGTGTAGAGGAAAGATATTAGATGAAAAAGAATGGAAAGATATTGAAGAATACATTGGAAAGAAAATGGAAGACTGGGATCCAGATCTAGATTGGTTTGATGCATTTAAAGAAGTTGAATATGAAGACAAGGAATACATTAAAGAAATGATGGAGAATGGAGAAGATTTAGATTTACCTGCTAGAATATTTATATCAACCATACATGCATTCAAAGGTGGCGAGCAAGACAATGTAATACTTTGTTTAGACCAACCAAATAAAATTAAAAAAGCAGTACGTAAAAGTAAAAACAAAAGTGATGAAGAGCATAGAGTTTGGTATGTAGGAATCACACGTGCTAGAAATAATTTATATAAACTAAAAGCTAAAAAGAAAGTCAATGCATACAAATTATAGAATTACACAACTGTGTAAAAAGAACGGGATAGCGACATTTCCTATGGGGTGGGTGGCAGCATCTTCTTCTAACGAGGAACGTTGGTTCGGATCGCGATTCCCTTTGTTTTTTAATCCGTTAAACCAACAACTGCCACAAATAACTTAAAGGAGAAAAATATGAGTAATAAAGATATGTTTGATAAAGCTTTTCCACAAGATAAACAGATAGGCGGGAGTCACTATAAAGACTTTCATATTCAACCCTATGAATTTATTTCTAAGAATGACCTTTCTTTTTTTCAAGGAAACGTTATAAAATATGTATGTCGTTACATGAATAAAAATGGCATACAAGATTTAGAGAAAGTAATTCATTATTGTGAATTAGAAATTAAAAAACTGAAAGATACAAAAGGTAAAAAATAATGTTGATGCCAACTACAGAATGGGTACAACCTACAGAGTTTCCTGATTTAAGAAAAGCGGAAGAAATTGCAATTGACTTGGAGACAAGAGATCCAGAATTAAAGAAACTGGGTTCAGGGGCCATTAGGGGTAGTGGTGAAGTTGTGGGTATAGCTGTAGCTGTAGATGGTTATAAAGCATACTTTCCTATTGCACATGGTGAAGGTCCTAACATGGATCGTAAAAAAGTTTTAGATTGGTTTACAGACGTATGTGAATCACCTGCTACAAAAATATTTCACAATGCAATGTATGATGTATGTTGGATTAAAAATTTAGGTATTAAAATCAATGGTTTAATTATAGATACTATGATTGCAGCATCTATAATAGATGAAAATAGATTTCAATACTCACTAAACTCTTTGTCTTGGGTTTATTTAAAACAAGGTAAGAATGAAGCTTTATTAACTAAAGCAGCTAAAGAAAGAGGATTAGATCCTAAAGCAGAAATGTGGAAACTACCTGCAAGTGAAGTAGGTGGATATGCAGAGAAAGATGCTGAACTAACTTTATTGTTATGGCACCACTTAAAAAGAATTATTATTGAAGATGATCTTCAAGATATATTTAATCTTGAGACTGATCTCTTTCCTTGTTTAGTTGATATGCGCCACCTAGGTGTTCGGGTAGATATAGAGAAAGCTGATCAATTAAAAAAAGCAATGGCAATAAAAGAACAAAACTTATTGCAACAAATAAAAATAGAAACAGGAATAGACACTCAGATATGGGCAGCCAGATCGATTGCACAAGTTTTTGAAAAACTGAAGCTACCTTATAGCCGAACTGAAAAGACTGATTCTCCTTCATTTACTAAAAATTTTATTTCTACTCATGATCATCCTGTAGTTCGTATGATAGCAGAAGCTAGAAAAATAAACAAGGTCAGTACAACTTTTATAGACACTATTTTAAATCATTCACATTTAGGTAGAATACATGCAGATATAAACCAAATTAGATCTGATGATGGAGGTACAGTTACAGGAAGATTCTCATATGCAAATCCTAATCTACAACAAATTCCGGCACGTGATCCAGATACAGGACCATTAATAAGAAGTTTATTTTTACCTGAAGAAGGTTGTACGTGGGGTACATTTGATTATTCGCAACAAGAGCCAAGACTGGTTGCACATTATGCATTAAGATTTGGTTTAGATTCAGCGGCTCCAATATCAGAAGCATATCAAGAAGATCCTAAAACAGACTTTCATCAAATCGTAGCTGACATGGCAGAGATAGATAGAAAAGAAGCTAAGACTATTAACTTAGGTTTGTTCTATGGTATGGGTAAAGCTAAATTACAAAATGAATTAAATGTTTCAAAAGATAAAGCAGATGAATTATTTAATACTTATCATGGTAGAGTTCCATTTGTAAAAGAATTAATGAATAAGGTTATGACTACAGCTCAATCAAAAGGACAAATAAAAACTTTACTAGGTAGACGTTGTAGATTTCCTAAGTATGAACCAATACTTAGAGGTTCTGATTGGGGTACGTTTGTTCCTGCAGAAGATCATGACACTATGTTAGAATTAAAAGAAATGGGTCCACATTTAAAAGATAGAGACGGAAACATTTTAAAAGATACAAAAGGTAATCCTAAAAGAAACTATTGGTATAATAATTCAACACGTAGAGCCTTTACATACAAAGCATTAAATAAATTAATTCAAGGTAGTGCAGCAGACATGACTAAGAAAGCTATGGTTAATTTATATAAAGAAGGTTTGATAGGTCATATACAAATACATGATGAATTAGATTTTTCTATTGAATCAGAGAGTCAAGCTAAGAAAATAAAAGACATTATGGAAAATGCAGTTGACCTAAAAGTACCAAATAAAGTAGATTATGAATCTGGTCCTAATTGGGGCGAAATAAAATAATGGATAAAATTTCTTCTAAAGAAGATGAAGTATATATTTACAAAAAATTTTTATCAGACAATGAGTGTGATAAATATTATAAAATGATTAAAGATATAGGATATAGACCCATGATGCTTCCGTGGTCAGAAAGGTCAGTAGATATTACTGATGACCCAATTGTAGACAAAGTGACTAAGTATTTAAATAAAAGATTTAAATTAAAATTAAAAGTAGATCAAGTTCAACTACAAAATCATCATATAAATTCTTTTTGTAAACTACATATTCATAAGAATGATAGAAAAAAAATAAAGTACAATAGTTTAATTTATCTAAATGATAATTTTCTAGGAGGTAATTTTTTAACTTCAAATGGTATTGAAATAAAACCTGAAAAAGGAATGTTGACATTTTTTAATGGTCAAACAGTATATCATGGTGTAAAAACTATTTTAGAAAATGATAGAAAAACTATTATATTTTGGTGGAAGGAATAAATTAATGTACTATGTCTTATTTAAATGCTAATATACCACCGATTTATTGTAAAATAAGGAAGGAATATCTCTATGATCTTAAAAAAAATAAAGGACAGTCTAGTGACTGTGTTATCTTTGGTCTTAGCTCTATTTCAGGTCGCGCAATCTTATTTCATTGCATGCTACCAAATGGTGCTGTCTTTTATAGACTACCTATCTCAGCATTCTTTCAAAAAGAATTTGAAAGACAAGACGTGCCTGATATGCGAGTGGATCAACTCCAACTGTGGAACTGCTTTAGTTATTATCCTAGTATCCATTGTTTTGATTGGTTGGCTGGTATAGACGGAAAGTTTATTGGTAAAGACAAAAAATTTTACGAAGGCCAATACTTATTTACAGTTGACTGGGCGCATCCAGAGACTAATATACTAAATACGGAACATTCTGAAATTCCGCAAGAGCACAAGTGTGCACACATAATGGCATTGAAAAATGGTAATTATGCAGCGCAGCCAAACAACAGAATCATTTGGCATGTGAACAGTTATACAACAGATAATGATTGGCCAGACTATAGCGTACAAACTACGTACTGGGACTGTGAAGGATCTGATTGGATAACAGAAGATTCTGATAAAATGTTTTATGATATCGAGGAGAAAAAATAATGGCTAAAAAAATTTGTAATGACTGTGGACATAGATGTCACTGTGTGGGTCAAGGATATTTTGTATCTAGTACTCAGTGCGCTACGTGTGATTGTAATGAATGTGGTTGTGGGCCAATTGTGTTGACAGAAGAAATAACTAAAAAGTGGTGGCAATTTTGGAAATGAATTTAGTAGATTTATTAAAAAAGAATATCGTAATGGTTCCGGTTGTGGCGTCAGTCCTAGTCGGAACTTTTACTGGTGTTCGTTACATTGTAAATCTTACTGACACTATTAATCAAAACGAATTAAGACTTACTAATCTTGAAAGAGATGTAGGTGTATTAGAAAAAAATATTACAGATATTAATACAAGACTATCTTCTGCTGAAGCAACGTGGCAGATGGCAGAAAATTTATATAGACAACTAGCTGATCAAGTTAGAGAGCACAGTTATGATATCAAAGATCTTAACAGAGAAATAAATTATTAAGGTGACCTATGGAGATAGCCAGGATGAATTATTATTTTACAGGTGCCTTAATTATTTTATTTGTGTTGTTATGTTTTATAAAACCTGCACACAGTAGAAATGAGTATCTCAATAATGGTACTAATACTTGTAGTACTGGTGATCTTAGCTTATCAGTCGAACAAAGAGATTCAGAAAACAGTTATAGGCATTTTAATCCCGATAATAATTATACTAGTCCTTCTGATGATAGATCTTTACGTTTAACTTGGAGACACTATTTAGGTTCAGC
>Ga0316202_10002580_pt1 | contig 11767 bp, 6 predicted proteins | sample 3monrhotite_MG_FD_204934 | JGI IMG/M metagenome (GOLD analysis project Ga0316202, IMG submission 204934) | Microbial mat bacterial communities from mineral coupon in-situ incubated in ocean water Damariscotta River, Maine, United States -... | ecosystem: Environmental > Aquatic > Marine >... | reverse complement strand
ACAATAGCAAATACTGAGGTTAGTGCTATGATTCTTCTTGTCCATGCAAAACCTTTATCAGCTTGTCCTGCTTGTATAGACTGTTCTCTAGCCTTCATGTCAAACTCGCCACGTGTTATAAGTAGTTTCTGTGCTTCTGCTTTAGCCTTACGACTCTCAGACCAGACACTCATAACTCCACCTAGTACAGTAGATGCTAACATAGTTATTATTTCAAACGGAAATCCCATTAAACTACATCCGCCATTAAATCTTCGTATAGTATTCTAAAATCTTCTAACTGCATAAAGCCTAAGTCCTTTTCTATCTGGTGGATTCTGTAGACTTTATAAGCCTTTTCAAGTTGTTCCTCGGTGTAAAGTATCATTAGTCTAGATATTTTAAATCTGTTAAATATTTTTCTACAGTTCCTGCAGCGTTTTCAGAATAACTGTTCCAGTCTTTTTTCCATTGTTTAGCCCGTTGTTCAGGTGTTTCACCTATCGGGTCTGGTATAAGTTTAAGCAAGGCTCTGGTAGCTGCTGTCCCAATCTCTGGATTATTTAAATCATCATATGATATGTTTTTTAAATCAAGACCATGTTCTTTTGTAATTTTATTATTGTATCTTCTCATACCAGCACCTCTTTTTCTTTCAGGATTTAAGTATGTTTTTAACTCATTAAATCTAGTAGGAGTTATTTGATAAGCACTTCTATTATCTTTTCTAAATGTTGCAGGGTCATTAGCAAATTTAGATTCTACCCATGCAAACTCACGTAATAGTTGTGCATCCTTTTCAGACTCTGCAAATTTTTGAATAGCTTTTTCATAGGAGTCTCTACCTCTATACTCTGGTAGTACTGGTCCACCTTCAGCTAACCCCAGTCTAGCCATTTGGTCAGAGTAAGGTTTACCTGTAAAAGAATCTACTCTGTCTTCAGGTTCATCTTTAGTAAAAGGTACATCTACTTCACCACCTTTAAACTTGTTGAGTCTTTTAGCTTTAATATCTTGTATTGTTATCATAAGAGCTTCTTGTTCTGCAGTCCACCACCCTAATTTTTCATATTCAACATCTAATATTTTTTGATGTTGGTCTTCACTAATTCTTTGATTAAATAAATCTCTATTTGCTTTGTTAATTTTATCTTGACTTTTTCTTTGTTTTAATTGTATTTCATACTCTTTTGATTTTATATTAATATCTTCATTTTGCGGATTAACTCTTATACCTAAACCTGCTAATATATGAACCATAGGAGTTGAAGTGGGTACATATGGAGATTTCATTGTAGGCTGTCCAGATTCTGTCATTCCTAATTCATCTCTTTTAGACCTTTTTATTTTTTCAGTAGCAAATGTACCGGGTAATCCGGGAATATTTGGTCCTAACCTTTTACCGAAATATATAAACCTTTCTGTATCGCTTAAATCTGACAAATCTTTACCTGTAAACGGGTCTTTTTTAGCTCCCATAGTGAGTATAGCATCTACATATAAACCACCCGGCTGTACAATAGCTGGTAAAAAAGGAACACCCGGAGATGCTTCACTTCTTTGTTCAAATATATCTCCGCCCGGAAGCCATCTTTGAATATCTAAATATAAAGGGTCTCCATCTTCGTCATTAAAAGGAAGTCTAATATTTGTTTTAGGTAAAATAGGAACACCGTACATATTTCTATTCTTATCTTCTCTCATAGTAGCTTCGTTTATTTCACCATCATCACCTGCTATTTTTTTACCTAACTGACTAGAAGCATATATAATTCCAGACCATTTACCTAATTTACTAACAGGATTTTTTATTGAAGCTTGATACATTAATGGAACTGCTCTATATGCATATGTTATAAAAGGATGAGTGTATTTTCTCATCCAAGAAACAGCATCTGCATTAACATTGTAATCTACAAAATGTTTTCTAGCATCAAAAGTAGCTTTAGCACGTCCTTGTCCAGTATCTATTCTATGCATATAAGTTGCTAATCTAAATACAGTATCTTCTGCTTGGTATAGTTTAGGCATAAATTTAACAGGATTAATTTTATCCGGTATTTTATTAGCCATATTTATAACATAATTCCAAGCTCCTGTTTCTACATATCCTTGAGCTTTAGCTAAATCTAACAGTTCTTTTTCTATAACACTAGCAGCCTGTTCTCCTAAATCTTTACTTACTAAACTCATGTCACCAACACCGTCTATAACAGCTTGTTTATAAATAGAAGATTTTTCTTTTCCTTTAAACATTTCTGCAATAGCTTTACCAACGTATTTAACAGGTACTTTTGCAGACATGTCTAAAAGTGTAAAGTTTGATATAACATTACCTACATGAGTACCCGGGTTATATACCGTCTTTAATTTTTTCCAAATAGTTTGAGCTTTTTCTGCTCCTCTTTTAAGTAAAGCAACTCCTCCCGTTTCTTCATTTATATCGTTTAAAGTTTTGTTTAAATTAAAAGTATGTTTAACATCTCTAGCAACATCTGTTTGTAAATAGTTACCTGCTAACTTTCCATATCTTTTTAACTTAACATTTTTTACATTTGTTTCGGGAATAAATTGATAGTTTCTTTTTTCTAAATCTGAAAGTTTTTCATATTGTTTTTTTGTTAATGTTATAGTAGCGTCTTCAGCAATTGAATCAAAATATTTTATAGCTGCAACATCATTGCCAAAAACTCTTCCCATTTCTAACATAGCATGAGCTGCATCTTCAATTTCACCTAGTTCTTTTCTTTCAGCTTTTGTTAAATCTCTTCTAACTTTAATAGATTGATTAGGCTTTAATTTAGTTATTTCTTCGTCTGTTTTATCTAATATAAACCAACCTTCTTTTTTCCAGTTTGAATTAGCTTTGTTAAACTGAGCAAAAGTTGTAGAATCTTCTATTCCTCTAGGCATTAACTCAGTAGCTATTAAATTTATTTTTCTATTAGAATCAAATAATTTACTTGTAGTTCCATCTGCCCCTACCATTTTATGTTTTAAATAACTTCTACGAACATAATTATCTACATTAGTTTTAAAAACTTTTTCATTTAATAATCCTCTCTGAACTAATTCATTTGCGTATGTTGTTATTTTATCTCTACTTTTATTGTTTAAATTATACAATAAACTATTCATTTTAGCAGGATTATTTATTTCACCAGACATAAATTGATAAAGAACAGTTCTTTCATTTTTACTAAGAGTTTTTAACATTTCATTAGCAATGTCTCCAAACTCCATCATAATAGTATTTTTTTCCCTAACAAAATCATCTCTTCTTTTTATATGAGATTGAGGAATATTATAATCAGGAATAAAAGCTCTATTTAAAGTTAATCCAGCTTGACCTTCAAAAAACAAATTATCTAATTTTTTACCGCCTTTTAAAGTAGCATAAGCTGCACTAGCACCTAATGTAGCTTGAAACATTTTTTGTTTAGTAGTTAATTCAGGGTCTTCGCCATACTGATAACCTGCAACTCCTCCAAATAATACAGCAGTTGTTTCTAAAGGACTTTTTTGAGCAGCAGATAATAAAGGTTTACCTATAAGTTTATTATAAGTTTCATCTATAGGGTCTGTATATTTTAATTGTTCTTCTTTAGTTAATTCTTTTTTAAGAATAGTTTTTGTATCAAAAATACTTTTACCAGTTCTTGCTTTTACAACAGCATCAGTAATACCACCTCCTAAAGATGATAAAACAGCTCCTGCTCCACCGCCTATACCCACCTGCTCCATTTTTTTTTCTGCAAAAGAAGCATCTTTGTCTGTAAATATTCCTTCGTTTCCTTCAGCAGTATATCCTAATGCACTTACAACAGCACCAGACTTAGCACCATACTTAGAAAACTCTAATAAATTTTTAGCTTTTTTACCTTTACTAATCCAACCAGCTATAGGAGCATAACTTATTGGGTCTAAAGCAATAGCACTTCCTAAAAAAGCTTTAAAAGCATCGCTTCCATATTCTTCATTATTAATTATTGTTTGAAATGTATCATAATCTTTTTTTAGTTTATCATCTAGTTTTTCTAAATTAAATCCTTTAGCTAAAGCTTGACCTATTCCTCTAAAAGAATCTGTAGCTCCCATATCTATAGCATATGTAATAGCTTCATCTTTAGTCATTTTGTAAGTAGGATTATTAAAAACTTTTCTTTGATATTTTAATTTTTCTTTTTCTGCTTTTTCTTGTTTTTCTTTTTCAATAGCTTCTAAGTCAAAAAAACTAGACGCTGTTTTATTAGAATTATATCCAAAAATAGATGACATACTTTTTTATCCTATTGATAATAGAAGGTTGAATTTTGTTTATTAAAATATAACTTATTAGATTTTAAAATATCAGGAGTTCCGGGTATTCCAAGCTTTACAAAATTTATAACTTTACCTTGATTTAATTCTACAATGTCTTCTTGTGATTCATTAATTTCGTTTTTAAAATCTTCATACAAAGCTTCATTCATAACTTTAAACTGTTGTTTTTGTTCTTCTGTATTTCCTGCGTTATTAAAAGAAATTTTATTACGTTCCCATTCTTTTAACATATATTCTTTTTCACTTTTATCAGTATAAGTTAAACCTTTTTGAAGGCTAGATTCAAAAGATTCTCTTAAACTTTCATCGTCTAAACCATTTTTTTTAGCCCATTGAATAGACTCTGCATCATCTCTAATTTTCCAAACATCTGAAGTAGAGCTTAAAGGAACAGTATAAGATTTACCTTTTTCACTACCTTTAAATTTTAACATGTTATTTTTATATATTGTAAATAGTTCTTCTTTTTGTGTTTCTTCTTGAAAGTCTGGAGCATAATATTGAGGATTATTAAAAATAAAATCCCATCCTTTCTGTATTGAAGTTTTTGTTACAATACCACTATCTCTATCTATTATTTTTAATAATTCTTGATGTACATTTACTGTATTGCCATCTGTATCTTTATATGTAGGAACTAACCATTCTGCCATTTTAGATATATCTTCTCTACTAGCAATATTATCAGTATTAGGTTTTGTATTTTCAGTTACAATTTCAGTTTTTACTACAGGTAATCCGTCTAATCCTATGGTAGGAAAAACAGCTAATTCCCTAGTTGTTACTTCGTCTGTTTTTATATTATAAGAAGTTTCTGTTTTAAACTTCATTTTAGATTCATCAAAAGCTGGATTATATCTATTGTCTTTTTTAATTCTATCAATTGTTTTAGAAACTTCATAACCACCGGCATTTATAGCATCAAATATAGCTAAATCATTTTCAAAAGTTTTATATTTTTTATAATGTCCTGTACCGTATAAAGCATCTGCTTTTTTTGATTTGTATTCTATAGTATCAGTATTTTCTCTGTTAATTCTTTTTGATATTTCTTGACTTAACCATCCTACTATAGTTCTAGGAGGTTTTGCATTTTTTTTATAAAACTCTTCAAAAGCATCTGTATCTTTAAAACTAGGTAAAGACATAGCTGAACCAAGCATTTTTTTATAACTTTCAATTTGACCAGTACTGTCTATCATTGTATATGCATCTTGTAACGCATATTTTTTTAAAGTAGCATCAGGTAAATTAGGCTCTTCAATTTTTAATTTTGCCATATATGTAGGTAAAGCTTGTTCAGCTAAGTAATCTCTATAACTTAACTTTCTAGCTATCCTATCAGTTTCACCAGTTTTAAGATTATTAGCTCTAGTATTCCAAGAAGAATAAGCTGCTTTTTGTGGAGACTGTGAAGCATGTAAAGCATCAGCTTTTTGGTCAAGAAAAGATTTAAAACCTTTAACACCAACGCCTATAAGACCTCCCACAAACTGTTGTTTAATAGCTTCACGAGCTATACGCTTACCTGTCTTTTCTCCTCTTTTTCTAGCTTCATCAAATTGCTGTTGTGCAAATGTTATATCACTTTCATAATCATATCTTGACATTTTTATTGTCCTCTACTTAATAAACTTTCTTGTTGCTCTTCAATCATAGGTTCTTCTATAACTTCTTCTGTTTGCTCGGGTTTAGATAATAACCCTTCTGGTACTTCAGTAGCTTCTATCTGTTGCATAATTTCAGAAGGTATAATACCAGAAGGCACTACATCTTTTTCTTTTAATTTAGCTGCTGCTACATCTGCAATATTATTAGCTTTTTCTTCAAATAAACTATCATCGTCATCGTCATCATCTGAATCTATTCTATATTCAATATCTGCTTTCTCTGCTAATGCCATTAAAGTATATATTAATGGTTCAACTAACATCATCATTAAATCAGGATTCCATTTACCTTCTCTAAAACCCACATAAGTAATTTGCATAACTAAATCAATAATAGGTACTCCATCATCTATAGCACCTACAATAGACATATAGGCTTCTTCTTCTAATAATTCACCTACAGTATAATCTAAAGCTTCTTTAAAGTTTGTAAACTCTGGAGGACCTTCAAACGGTCTAGGCTCATCTGGATTAGATGTTAATGATTGACCCGGTATAGGTTTTCCAGCTTTAGCAAAAGCTTCTACAGCTTCTGGATTATATTCTTCTTGTATCATTTTATGTTCCTAATTGAAAAGATTGAGATTGTGCAAATTGATTCATATAAGAATCGTATGCAGAAGTTCCTTCTCCTAATAAATTATTTATATAATTAGAGTTAGTATAATTACCACCCATCCAAGCATTACCCATTTTACTTAAAGAAAAATCTACTTCTTTAAAGACACCCGGATTAGTAGAAGCAACGTCATACATTTCTGGAACATTAATAACAGTTCTTTCATCAATGTAATCAGCAGTTGTATCTACACCACCAGCTTCTAAAGCTTTATTATAAATAATTTTATCAACACCTTGAGTTAAAGCTTTAGCAGGGTCGTATGCTTTGATTGTTTCTATTCCTTCTTGAACTTTACCAGTTGCAAACTCTGTTAATTTTTCACCTAATGTTAAATCTGGAGTTACTGTTTCTACAGCTTTTCCAGCTATATCTATTTTAGGCATTTCAATTTTAGAAAAGTCAGGTGCTAATAACGGTTTAGCTTCTACTATTGCAGTTCCTAATTCTCTGCCTGTTGCTTCTTCTATTTGTTGTGTAATACTTTCTTGATATAAAGCTTCTGGGTCTAATTTAATTTCAGGGGTTGTAGGAGCTACAGTGGGTTTAGTAACTGTTGCAGCATCAGGAAGTTTATATCCTTCTGTAGATAATAAAGACCTTTCGTTACCTTTTGCAAATATAGAAGTTCTTCCTTCACTTAAAGTAAAACCTTTACCTTTTGAAAAGTTACCAACTCTATCAACTGCATTACCAATAGTATCAGAAATAGTTGTATAAACTTTACCAGCAAAAGTACCTGCCTTGTGTACCATGTTTAAAGTATGTCCTAAAGCTTTAGCACCTATTCCAGATTTACTTAGTAAGTTTGCAGACCATTGTCCAACTGTTCCTAATGCCGAACCGGCAAAACTGGACAAAGCTCCCATAGCATATGGCATAAGAAACATCATTCCTATTTGACCTACTACTCCTAATTTACCTATAGCTGCACCTATTTTTTTAAAAGTTTTCTTTACGCCTTTGGCAATCTTCTTGCCAACTTTTTTGATGCCTTTCCATACTTTACTAAAAATTCCCATTTACATTATCTCCTAAGATGTTCCAAATATTCTGTCTATTGTTCCGGATGCACTGCTAAAATTACTTGACCAGTTCTTAGCAGCATCTCCTTCTGAACTTGCTGCAGCTATCATAGCTTGTAATTTTCTATTAGCAGCATTTTCAGCAAATCTAAAATCATAATCAGCTTGGTCTCTTAACTCTTGCCATAAGAATGATTGAGCTGATGAAGTTAAACCAAAAGCGTTCTGTGCATTCTGTTGATTAACAGCGTTCTGTGCTGCAGTGTCTGCCATGTTTGACTGTCTTCTCCAAGTAACATTAGAATTAATAACTGCTTGTTCGTTAGCAGCGTTCCATTGTTGTCTATTAAAATCTAACTGTGCATTGAACTGACTTGTTTGATTTAATATAGAAGCATTAGCTTTATTAACATCTGCAGTTCTATTAGCGTCTCTAGCATTTGCAGCATTTTCAGATTGCTTGTTAAACTGTTCCATGTTATTTAACTGACCAACATTAAACTGTTCCATTTGTGAATTAAGACTAGCCATAAACTGATTGACTTGATTCTCTGATGAAGCATTAAATTGTTTAGCAGCATTTTCAGCAGACTGATTAGATAACAATCTTTGTTGTTCTTGTTGAGCAGATAACATATTAGCTTGTTGCTCATTATTAAGATTAGTCATATCCATCTGTAAGAACGAAGATGCTCTCTGTGCTTCTAACTTTGTACGTGAGTCAAGCTCTGCTAAGTTTAACGAAGCTTTAGTAGTTGCATCTTGCATAATAGCTTGTTGCTCATTATTAAGATTTTGAAGCGTAGCTGTTTGCATAAACTTACTGTTAGCTAAAGCAGTCTGTTGTTCTGCATTAAAGTTAGCCATGTCCATGTTAGCATTAATTTGAGCATTAGTCATTGCAGCTTGTTGTTCATTAGAAAGCTCTGCAAGTCCCATCTGTTGTGCTAAGTTAGCATTAACTTCAGCAACTCTCATGTTTTTATTTAAGTTAGCTAATTCAGCTTGATTAGTAGCAGACATGCTTTCACTATCAGCTTGGTTCTTAGCTGTAAGATTTGCAAGTGTTATTTTTTCTTCAGCACTTAACTTAGCAAACTCTGCTCTTTGTCTTAACTCTGCATTCTGTGACAGAACACTTGCAGCAGTTGTAAGTTCTTGTAATCTAAATCTATTAGCTTCTGTAAAGTTTGCACTATCTGCAGCAGCTCTTTCTTGCAAGTTTGCAAGTTCCATTTGATTCTCAGCAGACATATTTGCTAAGTCCATTTGCTGTGCTAGATTAGCGTTAGTCTTTTTAAAGTCTACAAGAACATTAAGATTAGCAAGTCTAGCTTGATTCTCAGCAGTCATGTTTTCTCTACCAGCTTGATTAAGCTCTGTCAAGTTTGCAAGTTCTACTTTTAAATCGTTACTAAGATTTACTTCTTCCATTCGCTGAGTAAGCTCAGCTTGTCTAGCGTTTCTATCTACTTTAGCTTGAAACTCTGTTAATCTTGTTTGCTGTTCAGCATTTAAGTTATCTCTACCGGCTGCATTAAGCTGTTCAAGATTAGCTAAATCTATTTTAGTAGCAGTATCTAAATTAGCAATAGCTACTTGTTGTCTTTGTGCAGATTCTTGAGAAGCTTTCTGTTGCTCATTTTGAATGTTTTGCATTCTAACTTGTTGCTCTTGTTGAGCTGTAGTTAGAACTGCTTGTTGTTCAAACTCACCTTGCTTTAATACAACTTGCTGTGCCATTTGTGCAGTTTGTGAAGCTGCTGTTTGTCTATTAGCAAGGTTAGACATTCTTTGTTGCATGACTTGATTAGCTTGTTGTAAGTTAGCTTGTTGTTCGTTACTTAAGTTTTGTGAAGCTCTCTGTTGTAAAGCTTGTGCATTGCTTTGAGCTATAGGCATAGCACTTTGAATAATAGCATTAAATAACGCATCTCTACCTACTGTAGAAGTATTTAAACCTCTCTGTGCCATTTGTGCATTAATTGCATCGACAGCAGGTTTTGCCCATAAAGGGGTCTTACCTTCTTCCATACCTGCTAGTAATCCTTCCATTTGTGTAGATACTAAAGCTTCCTTTGGAAGTGCTGCTACTGCTGCTTGAACATTAACAGGTTGAGTATCCATTTGAGCTTCAACAGTTGCAGGGTCTTCTAAAATAGCTGCAGTTACTTCTTCAGGCATTTCACCTACAACAGCTAACATATCTGCTGCTGCAGTCTTACGAGCTGTTCCAGTTACTGCTTGTCTTGATGCAGCTTGTAAAGTTGGTACACCACCTATCTGTGCAGCATCACCTTTAGCAATACCGTCAGATGTTATAGCAGCTCTTTCATCAGCATCCATACTTGGAGCTGTTCCTAACTCTTGTGCTATTCTTGTATTAGCTTCTGCAACTTGTGCAGTTCTTTTACCAACAACATTAAATTGTGGGATGTCTTCTAAGTTTACACCTTCACCTGTGACGTTAGAAAGTATATCTGTTTTTTGTTTTTCACTTATTATTTCTGCAGTTCTAGTAGCTACTGTAGCATCATCAACAGGTGCAACAACTGCTGCAGCTCTTTTATCTAATGCTTGAACTAAAGATTCAGGACTAACTTGACCTCTTACTTCTGGAGCAAGAGCTTTATCAATTTCTTCTTGTGCAACTTTTGCAGCTTCTGTAGGACTTACTTCTCCTGCTTTTTGTATTCTTGGAATAGCTTCGTTAGATAAACCACCAATAGCTGCAGTAACTTCAGGAGCTTCATCTTCTCCTATTAGTTTTACATCATCTATAGTAACTGCTTTAATTTGGTCAGGAGTAACACCTTTCTTAGCTTCTGCTAAAGCTACGTCTTCTGGAGCTTCTTGAGTTAGTGTAGTTGCTGTTACGCCTTGTGTAGGGTCTAGTTGTACAGTATCTGCTTCAGTACCTTCCATAGAAATCTTTTCAACTTCTGCAGTTGGTATTACACCTTCTGGTATTTGTCCAGCAGCTATCTGTTCTGCTGTTCTACCAGTTTGTATAACTCTTTTACCTCTTTCTTCTTCTAGTTGTTCTGGAGTTCCTGTTATAGGAGTTTCCCCCGGAGGAGTTTGTGGAGGAGTTTGTGGAGGAGTATATGGAGGAGTATATGGAGGAGTTACTGGGGGTGTGTATCCACCTGTACCAATACCCGGTATATCTCCTATTACTACAGGTTCATCATCGTTTGTTATAGTAGGAGTAGGTTGTACATTACCACCACCAACACCGCCTATTGACATTTGGTCAGAGCCTTTACCGGTTGTTGGGCTTCTTTGAAAAGTTTGTACTGGAAGGGTTGTTCTTGCATCTTGTGCATTTCTAGGTCTATCACTTCTTAAACTTTGATTAGCTAATTCTAACTCTTCTCTACCAGTCATCATTCTACCACCGCCAATACCACCAACTGACATTGGAGGTTGTTTAGGAGGTAATAAGTCTGCTTTTGTAGGAACTTTTGGTGGATTAATCCTGCCACCAGTTCCTTGATAATTTATTTTTTGTGGTACAGGTTTAGCTTGAATAGGCTTCTTTTTAGGCATAGGCTGTATAGGTTTTGGACTATCAATTCTTTGATTATCTAAATTTTGTATTACAGGCTTTAAAGGATTTTGTTCCATTAATTTTTTATTAGCATCTATTCTAGCTTGAGCTAATTTTTGTCTTCTATCTTTTTCTGCTTGAGATAATTCTGGTAAAGGATTACCTTCTACCATAGAAACTTGATTTAATCCTCTACGTGTAACAGGAGTTTGACCGGGTATTAATTTAGCTTCAGTTGTTGTTTCTATAGGAGGTCTTTTACGATTTATAGAAGCTTTTTGTATACCACCTCTTTGAGCTTTTACTCTACCACCTTTAGACATATCAACTCTACCCTTAGTAGTTAATTTCTTTTTATACTGTTTTAATTTTTTATTATTTACTTTATCCATTTATAATACCTATAAGTATATTTTACTTGACTTCAAAGAGCTTGTCAAGCTTTTCTCCGATTTTATCTATTCTATCCATGAGGATTCCCATGTCATCTTTAACTTCGTTTTTGGTTACGTAGTCTTTTGCAATCTCTTCACGTGTTTTGTTTAAGAGAATGTCGAGTCGTTTAGACTCTTCTGTGTTTTGTCTAATTCTGTAAAGC
>Ga0316202_10002578_pt1 | contig 11773 bp, 9 predicted proteins | sample 3monrhotite_MG_FD_204934 | JGI IMG/M metagenome (GOLD analysis project Ga0316202, IMG submission 204934) | Microbial mat bacterial communities from mineral coupon in-situ incubated in ocean water Damariscotta River, Maine, United States -... | ecosystem: Environmental > Aquatic > Marine >... | reverse complement strand
CGCTGTCAGAGCGGTGGATCCGGAAACAAAATGCTCGATCAAGCGATCTTGTTTGTAGTGGCTAAGTCGGCTCTTGCGCATAGGTCCCATGATAAACCCAAAATTGAGTTATCTGGGTCAGCCCCAAATATATTTACGATTATTTCCATCATCCAGTGATTTCTCACGTCCTCTTATCGCATTGCAAATGTTCGCAATAGCAGCCTTTTGAGGCTTTATTTTTTGGTTCAAAAAAATTACTGAGGCCACGCCCCACACCAGCAGCCATTGACTTATGCGCATTATCCTATACATACAGGGCATACGTATTGCATTTGTTTACTGTGTTACTTGAATATCCGGTTCGCCGATTAACTCGTTTCTCCCCTGACAATGTGAGCGTTTACCTAACCACCCCGTCACATAATGTGCGGTGTGGAACCAACACTCCTGTTTAAGGAAACGACTATGACGACTGGTACTGTAAAATTTTTCAACGCTGCTAAAGGTTTTGGTTTCATTGAGCCTGAAGACGGCTCCCAGGACGCTTTTGTTCACATCTCCGCCGTCGAACGCGCCGGCTTGAGCACGCTGAACGAAGGCCAGAAGGTTTCTTACGACCTTCAGCCTGGTAAAAACGGCAAATCTTCTGCCGAAGATCTCAAAATCGTCTAATTTGACGGTTTGATGTGTTGAGAAAGGCCCGCTCACGCGGGCCTTTCCGCACCTAACTAACAACAAAACCAATCTCCGAAAGGACAGGAATGGCCAGAAAACCCAATTACGACTTTGAACGCAGAGAACGTGACCGCCAACAGGCTGAAAAGAAAGCCCTGCGCGCCGCTGCAAAAAAAGAAGCTCGGGCTGCAAAAGCCGAGAGTTCGGATCAATCCGAAACTGCTGAAACTGCCCCCATGCCCACAGCCCCACAAGACGGCGAGTAAGGCGAAAACCCTTCTCCCCATCTTCTAAATTTTAAAAAACAAAAAAATTATTTTTCTGCTGCCCCTAGTAAATTTGTAACTTAAGCGCTATATACATCTTACCCGAGTGATGACGCATTAGGCGTTATCGTCCGAAGACTAAGCCTTTTGGGACCTATTGGCCCGGCTTCTCGGTTTTTCAAACGGCTTCCAATGATGCGCCCGGCATAGCCATGAAGCGCCCCCCGTTGGAACCTTTATTATCAAGGAATACACATGAGTACAGAAGAAAACTTTTTGGTCAGATATGGTCTGCATAACTTCGTTACCAGCACACTGGCAAGCGGACGTCAGATTTTTCTCATCAAAAGCATGCAAAGCCAAGACATGATCAGCCACGCGATGGGCCTGATCAAAGGCAAATTCGGCGACAGCGTGGAAATCAAACTGGTTTGATCCTCACCGTTAGCGAATGGGGCTGATCAGCCCCACAGATGACAAGCCCCCACCCTACGGCGGGGGCTTTTTGGCATCTGGATGCTTTTATCGACTGAGCGGTTATTTTGAACGGCCGTCTCCGCGCGAGACCAAGCGGCAAATGGCGCTTTCGTTTAACGCCCCGAAACCACCCTCGACGGTGCGGGCAAACAACGCCGTCGCGGCATCAGATACGGGAGTGACGCACCCCAGTGCATCCGCCATGTTGCGACAATAACGCGTATATTTGTAACGCCACTGAGTGGCGAAACTCACATTTTCATGCTCATCCGCTGCCATCAATGGCGCAATATAGGTGGTAAGCCGACTGGCGACCGATCCGGTTCCCAACGCTTGAGCAACCATATCAAGGGGCAAGCCCGCGGCATCGGCCATCGCCATGCCCTCAGCCACAGCAGCGGCTTGTACCGCACCAATGGTATTAACGATCAGCTTGTAGCTTGTACCCGCGCCGACGGCGCCGAAATGATAAATTTCCATGCTGTAGCAGCCCAGAACGGCCCGGGCATCCGCCAGCGTTTCGCGCTCACCGCCAACCAGTAGCGCCAGCTGACCACTGGCCGCGCCACCGGGGCCGCCCGTAACCGGACAGTCCAAAAACCGCAGCCCGACATCAGCACAATATTTACTCAGACGGATCATCCAGTCGCGAGAAAGTGTCGCGCTTTCCACCGCAATGGCGCCGGGGGCCATGTTGCCGGCCAAAATGCCATCCTCGCCCAACCAAACGCTTTCGGAGGCCGCGTCATCGGCGACGATGCTGATGATGATTTCTGCACCCGCGACCGCGGCGGCGGGGGTGGCGGCGGCACGCGCGCCTGCGTCGACCAATGGCTGGGTTTTATCCGACGAACGGTTCCACACCGTGACATCGTGGCCCGCATTCACCAAGTTGAGAGCCATCCCCCGCCCCATAAGGCCGAGGCCGAGAAAAGAAACTTTAGTCATAATTCACATCCTGCTGTGCGCATAAATCAGGACCGTAGACACCTGACCGCGCTGCCGCAAGCCCAAAAGGTAACCGGACAAGACACACTAGTGAATTGATTTATTTAATGTTTTCTGAAAATATCGCACTGGAAACAAAAACTTCATGCAGCGAAATCACACCAAGGATTGCTCTTTGGTCTTTTTCAGCCGGATGTTTGGGTAGTCTTCCTGCGCCTTATTGAGGTGCCATGCGTTGCGCGCCATATATACAGCCGCACCATCATGATCCACACCGGTCGCACCACGGTTGCTATCGACGAACGCCTTAACCTGTTTATCGTCATCGGCCTCGATCCAACGTGCGGTGTACAGCTCGGTTTGCTCAAAGTGAACCGGGATTTCGTATTCTGTACGGATGCGATCCGCCAGCACCTCAAATTGCAGCGGGCCGACGACGCCAACCACCCAGTCAGCGCCGATATTGGGCTTGAACACACAGGCCCCGCCCTCTTCGGCAATCTGTTGCAGGGCTTTACCCAAGTGCTTGGCTTTCAGCGGGTCCGTGGGCCGCGCTTTTTGCAGGTATTCCGGCGCAAACGTCGGCACCCCGATGAAGCGCAAGTCTTCGCCCTCTGTCAGCGTATCGCCAATGCGCAAATTGCCATGGTTGGGAATGCCAATGATGTCACCAGCCACGGCTTCTTCCGCAACTTCGCGGTCACGGGCCAAAAACAGCACCGGATTGTGCAAGTTCAGCACCTTACCCGAACGCAGATGCTTCAACTTCATACCGCGCTTGAAATGCCCCGAATTGATGCGCATGAAGGCGATGCGATCGCGGTGCTTGGGATCCATGTTCGCCTGAATCTTAAACACAACGCCGGTCACTTTGGCTTCCGCGGGTTGAACCGTACGTTGGTCTGCAAGTTGCGGACGCGGCGGCGGTGCATATTTTGCCAGTCCCTCGAGCAATTCACGCACGCCGAAATTGTTCACCGCCGAACCGAAAAATACGGGTGTCAAATTGCCTTCTAAATAAGCCTGATGGTCGAAAGGTGGGCACAGCCCCCGCGCCATCTCGACATCGGTACGCAATTTTTCCAGTGCGTGCGCAGGTAACAAATCATCCAGTTGGGGGTCGTCAAGGCCGGAAACCTTGATGCCTTCGCCGATTTTGCTGCCCTTGCTGCGGGCCATCAGAATCAGTTGATCGTTGATCAGGTCATAACAGCCCAGAAAGTCGCGCCCCATGCCGATGGGCAAGGACGCAGGTGTAACGTCGAGCGCCAGCGCCTGTTCGATCTCGTCGAGGATTTCAAACGTGTCGCGGCTTTCACGGTCCAGCTTATTGACGAAGGTCGCGATGGGCACATCGCGCAAGCGGCACACTTCGAACAGCTTGCGGGTTTGGCTTTCAATACCCTTTGCACCATCGATCACCATCACCGCGCTGTCGACGGCGGTAAGCGTACGGTACGTGTCTTCGGAGAAGTCTTCGTGACCGGGGGTGTCGAGCAAATTGAACGTCTGCTCGCCGTAATCGAACGTCATCACGGACGAAGCCACGGAAATGCCGCGTTCCTGTTCCACCTTCATCCAATCCGAGCGTGCGCGCCGGGCAGCGCCGCGTGCCTTAACGGCACCCGCCATCTGGATCGCACCGCCGAACAGCAACAGCTTTTCGGTCAGCGTCGTCTTACCCGCATCCGGGTGCGCGATGATGGCAAACGTGCGCCGATTTTCGATGTAATTGACGAGATGGGACATAAGGGCTCTATATCAAAGACTAGGTGGGGCGAACATAGGCATTTCGGCGCAAAAGGCCAGTGAAAAAGCCCCCCGCACAGGCTTTCGCCCTGACCGGTTCCAAAAGCGGCACGCCGCCTCGCCACCCCCACCACGTCCCCAAACCGGGCCTGGGTTGACCTCGTCCATTTATCTGACTTGCCACCTGCGGCCTCTACGGCAATAATACCAATGGAATCAGAGAACTGATCCCATTTCGAGCTTGATCAAGGAGCACAAAATGGACCCGCACAGAACGTCAGACAGCGGTCACAAAAAAGACGAACGCCGTATCCAAGGCGAAGAACGCCGCCAGTCGAATGTCCCGGTGGTAATTGAACGCCGCAAAAACACGGGCCGCCGCGCATCGTCTGACCGTCGCGAGTTTGAACGCCAAATGGCCGAAGACCGCGGCAAAACCTCGTGGCCCGCATAACGCGCTGAGTTTAAACGCGCTAATACTTTGTTTAAATTGAAAGTTTTTTTATTTTGAGGCTCAACCACCCGCCGGTATATGACGCCACCATGCGTGCTGATTGATGGAGAAAACCGGGAGGTAATGCTTGATTTTGGACGCCGGAACCACTTGTTTAATCTGGTTGTCCAATACGTATGGCTTACCCTTGTAGTAGACCACCAAAATGGCGTGACCGATTTTTAAGTTCAAGTCCTTGACCGCCACCACGCGCAGGTCTTCTTCCTTATAGCCCAGCAGACGAAGCGACATATATTTGGCGATGGCGTAATCTTCGCAATCACCGAATTTGGACATAAATTCACCAGGTGTGGCCCAAAAATCCTTTTGCCCCCAGTTCACCGGGTCCGTAATGTAGGGCGCACGGTTCATATAATCGTTAATTTTACGGATTTGACTGACAAGGTCTTTGTCCTTGATGGTGCCAAGGAACTTGATCCACTTATCGAAATTACACTTATTCATTTCCTTGTCGCCGCATTTGCCCTTTGCGGCTGAGGCTTTTTCCTTGCTGTAGCGCGCCAACGCCTCATTCCACTTTTTGAAGGCCCCCATCTTGGTGGACTTTTGTTCGGTGGTGTCGAAAAAGCTCGGTTGTCCGGCCGCCCACGCAGGCATGGCACCAAAAGCCGCCAACAGAGCCAACAGAGCCAACAGAGCCAACACGCGAGCTATGGCCCGCCCCACACGCAAAGGGAACGTCGCTTGTGGTAACTGTTTTTCCAACGTGCAGGGCCGCATGCAACGTATTCCAGTACACTCATTTGCAATGACAACCATTATATATGCGCCTTACCCGTTCCCGCAAAGCCATATTCCCCTTTGCCAGTATGGCGGATTATCGGTAGAGTCCCGTAATTGTTGATGTTTAGGATGTTTTCACCTGAGGAGATGCTCGTGTCCGATGAAGCGCCAGACCAAAAACAAAAAAACAGCGCTGCCGTAAATGACGACGGCGCAGCGGTGCTCAAAGACGAGAAACGCCCGGTCAATAAATTTGTTTTCATCGGCGTATTTATCATGCTCGCGGCCATCGGCGCATCGATTTTCGGTGCTTTTAAGTTCGTCGAGGATGAGCGCGCGCGCACATTGCAAGAGTGGCAAATTCGCCTCGGCATCGTCGGGGATTCTCGCTCTTCCGCCATCAACGATTGGCTCGAGGGCAATTTTTCGACCATCCGTGAATTGGCGGAAAACGCCTCGTTGCAGCTTTATATGAGTGAAATTGCCTCCGCCAAGGCCCCTGTGGAAGGGGAACTGGATGCAGATCCCTTCGCGACCACTGACGGTGGCGCAGCCGAAACCACCTATCTCCGAAATATTCTGACGGCAACAGCACAGCGTACGGGCTTTAAACCGCCTGTAGAAGCCGCTGAAGTCTCCGCCAACATCGAACGTGTCGGCATCGCGGGACTTGGCCTTGTCGACGCAGAAGGGCTTCCTGTGGCGTCCTCGCCCGGCATGCCGCCCATGATCGGGCAACTCAAGGAAGCCGCCATGCAGGCGCTTCAGGGCAAACCCACAATCATCGACATCTATATGGGCCCCTCCAACCAGCCGACCATCGGTTTTGCCCTCCCCGTCTATGGCATTCAAGATGACGGCAGTGGTGCGCAGGGCATTGGTGCGGTCATCGGGGTCAAAATTGTTGATGAGGGACTGTTTGCCAAACTTGTACAACCGGGTGAGACTTCTGAAAGTTCAGAAACCTATTTGGTTCGCAAACAGGGCATCACGGCTGAATACCTCTCCCCGCTGAAGGACGGTACGCACGCTCTCAAACGCGCGCTGGCCTTGGACACCCCTGATCTGGCAGCAGCCTTTGCCCTTTCCGCTCCTGGCGGCTTCGCGCTCAAACGCGACTACCTGGGCGATGAAGTCTTGATGACCTCCCGCCCCATTTCCGGAGCACCCTGGGTTTTGGTGCGGAAAATCAGCCGCTCGGAAGCATTGGTAGAAACGGAAACCCGCCTAAACACATTGCTGACCGTGTTCATTTTGATCATCGTCGGCGTGACCATTTCCGTGTTCGCGGTATGGCGTCACGGGTCATCTTTGCGCGCCACGCAGGCCGCGCAAAACTTCAGGGTTTCTTCTGAACGATTTGAGAACCTCTCAAAATTCATGAACCTGATTTCCAATTCCCACCCTGCCGGTATCGTCGCGGTGGGGGGAAATACCGTCTACAGCTACGCCAACGAACCGGCGGCCCGTGACGCGGGCATCGCTGTCGAAGACATGATCGGCAAGACCATGGCCGCGGTGATCGGACCTATCAAAGCTCAAGTTTACACGGAACTTAACGAAAAAATCCTCAAAAAATTTGCCGAAACCAGTGACCGTGATACTTGCCGTGAAATGCACATCAGCACCTTCGGTGACGACGACGACGACGATGCCGACGAACTTCAGGTGATCAAATCAGACCATATCCCCCTGCATGCTGACCGCGACCACCCACCGGGCATATTGATGATTTTGGAAGACATCACCGAACTGACCCGCGAGCGCCGTCGCAGCGAAAAGATGCTGCGCCAGCTCATCGACACGCTGGTCAGTGTTGTCGATCGCCGCGACCCGTTCTCGGCCAATCACTCTCACCATGTGGCCGAAGTTTCAAAATCCATCGCCGTAGAAATGGGCTTGCCTGAATTGTCAGCTAAAACGGTCGACATCGCCGGTAGCCTGATGAACCTCGGCAAGATATTCATCCCGCCGGAACTTCTGACCAAAACCGGAGATCTAACACCGCAAGAACGCCAAACCCTGATGTCCAGCTATCTGGTCAGTGTCGACCTGCTTAAGGATGTCACATTCGAAGGCCCTGTCGTCGACACCATCCGCGATATGGGGGAGACCTGGGACGGCACCGGGCCGCTCGGTAAAAACGGTGAAGACATTTTGCAAACAGCCCGCATCCTGGCGGTTGCAAATGCCTTTGTCGGCATGGTCAGCGCGCGCGCATACCGCGATGCCATGACGTTCGAAAAGGTCTCTGACATCTTGCTATCGGACACCGGCAGCAAGTTCGACCGCAAGCCGGTTTCGGCCTTGATCAATTTTTTGGAAAATCGCGACGGTAAAGCAAAGTGGGCGCACTATCGTGAACGCCCAGAAGTCACCAATGAGGAAGACTAGAAACGAACCCTTGGCCCCTAAAGCCGAGAGACATCCTCAACCACAAACCCATCACGTTCGGGGTAGCGCATCTCGACCTTGGCCAATGCACCGTTTTCGTCATCTGCTTTGATTTCGATATAATGACTATCGGCCCAATCATCGCTCAAAATTTTGTGGTGCTCACCTTCGCGTAGGCGCTCACGGACTTTTTCATTGTAGACGATCACTTCAAAGGTCAGCATAACGTACTCCTTGTGCGCCCATTGAATATGTTCAAGCCCCTTTTGTCTGTGATGACGGACACACCAGAACCTGCTGAGATCCATCTTCCAGAACGCCATGCATTATAACACAAATACGGCAGCCCTGGGGCCGCCGTATTTACTGAAAACTCATCTGCTGATGGCTTAGCAGTTGTTGTTGTCGTCGCCCCCGAGATCATCAGGTCCGCTTTCTGAGCTCGAGTAGCCATCGCCGCTCTCGTCTTGATAGGAGGTGTCGTGATCACCACCGGACGACGTGCCACCACCAAGTGGCGTGATACCGGCATAATCATCGTTGCTGTCACCATCGGTGAGTGAGCTGATATCGTATTCCTCACCTTCAAAACTCAACGTATCGCTGTCGTCGAACATGGCGGCCAGAGGATCCAGAGCATCCACCGAGTTGTCACCTTCGATGTTCACATCTTCCGGCAGAGCCACATCAATGACCGAGGTGCTGGTGGCAACATCGCCATTGGACGTTTCCGTCGATGAGACGGATACATTAAGCGAGAAGTCCTGCTGCACGTTTTCATCAACCTGCAACGTCAAGTCGCTCAAATCAGCCTCACCAAAGGACCAGGACCCATCACCATTATCGGTGCCGGCACTAAAGGTTGCACCGCCTGGAACACCCGAAATTGTGATGTCGGAAAGTGCTTCCGAACCATCCGTGTCGGTCAGCCCTGTATCGATACTGATATCGTAGGTCAGCAGCAAATGGTCGTCGGGGTTGGAGTCCATCATATTACCAAGGCCGAATTGACCATCGGTGAACTGGAAGCTTTCAATGTTTTCAACCAGATTCACACCGTCAGAGCCACCATCCAGATGCTCGATAACATATTGTCCGCTGGTGCCCGGCATCTCGGTGAATAGATAATCTTCTCGTGCACCACTGAGCACCATAACGTCATTGCCATTGCCGCCATCGACCTTGTCGTTGCCGCCTCCAGCGAAGATGACATCAGCGTCATCACCGCCACGAATGTCATCGTTACCGGAACCGCCAATCAGGAAATCATCGCCGGAACCGCCCTCGATCACATTGCCGCCGGAACCGCCAAAGATGACGTCATCGCCACTTCCGCCTGCAAGGGTATCATCCCCTGCACCGCCGAACAGCAAGTCGCCGCCATCGCCACCAGAAAGGTCGTCATCTCCACCCTTGCCGAACAGAGCATCATCGCCCTTTCCGCCATTGGCTTCATTGCCCTTGCTGTCGCCGGCCCAGACGTCATCCTTTCCGGAAAGGTCGTCGTCGTCTTTACCATCGCCCTTGCCGTCATATTTTCCGTCGTACTTGCCATCACCTTTACCGTCGTACTTACCGTCACCTTTGCCGTCGTATTTGCCGTCGGCATCATCCTTATCATCATCTTTGCCGTCATGCTTGCCGTCATCGTCATCTTTCTCGTTGTTGTCTCCTGGGCCGAAGCTAACGTTCGAGTAATCGACGTCACGACTTGCATCCGCATCGCCGATGCCAGTGGTCAGGTTCGGCGCATCTGCGACGGCCTCAACCGCAACATTCAATGTCGCCGTCGAGGTCGTGCCTTCCGGCGAAGTCGCCGTCACGCCCAAGTCGATCGAGCCGCTGTAATTTTGCGGCGGGGTGATTGTTAGATCACCCAATTGGTCGCCGTTCAGCGTCCAAGTGCCATCGCCATTGTCCGTACCGGCAGATAGACTTGCCCCATCCGGAACATTGGACACAACCACAGATGCGATACTTGCTCCATCGGCACCTGCAGAAATATCCAGCGCAATGGCGGTGTCTTCATTTCCGGAAGCCGCCGTCGTGGTGACATCGGGTGCTTCAGAAACGGCATCCACCGTAACCGATTGGCTCACCGAAGCCGTATCGCCGTTCGGCTCAGTCGCCGTAGCCGTTACGGTCAAGTTGAAGTCTGCCGTAACGCCATCCGTAACCGCAACGCTCAGACCACTCAACTGGTCCGGTGCCAACGTCCAGGTGCCATCACCATTGTCCGTACCTGCAGACAGGCTCGCACCGTCAGGGACACCGGAAACCGTAACAGACAAGGTTTCCGAACCGTCCGTATCAACCAAGTTCGATGTGATCTCGAGCGGATAGGATTGCCCGCCTTCGCCACCAATCGGGCTCGGGTCTAACCCTTCCAAAGAGTCGTTGAATGCATACTCATCGTCCGCATGATCCGCAACAGGAAGGTCTGCCTGGGTTGTGCCGTCGGCAACATAGACCAACTCACCTTCGCCCGGACCGAAGCCTGGCGTGTGGTTATCACCCGCCTTGACCGTCAACCCGACCAATGTGGTGCCGGGATAGCTCTCTGCCAAGAAAGCCTCGATACCCAAGTCGTTCACATCGTTCAACCCATCACCAGGGAAATCTTCGACCTTCACCTTGGTGATCTCACCCGTGCCATCATCCAAATACATCACAATGTTCGAAATATCGTGAGGGAAGGCATCGATGTCCGGCAAGAAGCCACCTTCGGTTTCCGTTGCCTCACCAACCGTAACTGCCAGCGTCGGCGCGTCGGCAACGGCGACAACCGTGACCGGCATTTCGATCGAATTGGTGCCGCCTTCGTTGGTCTCGACCACAACGCCAAGCGTCGGGGTGCCACTGTAATTGGCAACAGGCGTCATGGTCAGTTCGCTAAGACTTGTCAAATCGTCCCCAGCGATCGTCCAGCTGCCATCGCCATTATCCGTACCAAGCGACAAGGCCGCACCCGCAGGCACACCGCTGACCACAACACTCGTGATCGCTTCGCCGCCCACAGGCGTCACCGTAATGCCGATTGGAATGACCGTATCCTCATCGCCGGAACCACCGCCAACAATCGCAATACCGGGCGCGTCGCCCACCGCCGCCACGCTCACCGTGATCGAACCGCTGGTCGAGGCGCTGTCGCTGACATTGCCCAACGTATCCGTCGAGGTGCTGGTCACGCTCAAATCAAAGCTGCCGTTGAAGTTCGTCGGCGGCGTGATCGTCAGCCCGCCGAGGTCCGTCGCAGGATCCAAGGTCCAGGTGCCGTCGCCATTGTCCGTACCGGCGCTCAACACCGCACCCGAAGGTACGCCCGAGATCGTCATCGACAGAACTTCCGAACCGTCCGTGTCGGTTTCCGCCGTCGCGATGTTCAGTGCAATCGCTGTGTCTTCAGAACCAGCGGCAGCAGCCGTGCTCAACGTCGGCGCATCCGCAACCGGCGTCACACCCACGTTCACAGAACCCGCACTGGTCGAACCGTCCGCAGACGTCGCCGTCACGCTCAGATCAAAGCTGCCGGAGAAGTCGGCCGGTGGGTTGAGGCTCAAGGTCGCCAGATCGCCCGGCGCAACCGTCCACGCTCCCGTGGTCGCATTAAAGGTACCCGCGCTCAACGTCGCACCCGAAGGCACACCCGTGATCGTCACGCTGGTGACATCAACACCGCCGGTGCCAACCGCAGAGATGCTCAGGTCGATGGCGCTGTCTTCCGCGCCAGATGCCGAACCCGTCGTCAACGTCGGCGTATCAGCAACCGCCGCCACGCTCACCGTGATCGAACCGCTGGTCGAGGCGCTGTCGCTGACATTGCCCAACGTATCCGTCGAGGTGCTGGTCACGCTCAAATCAAAGCTGCCGTTGAAGTTCGCCGGCGGCGTGATCGTCAGCCCGCCGAGGTCCGTCGCCGGATCCAAGGTCCAGGTGCCGTCGCCATTGTCCGTACCGGCGCTCAACACCGCACCCGAAGGTACGCCCGAGATCGTCATCGACAGAACTTCCGAACCGTCCGTGTCGGTTTCCGCCGTCGCGATGT
>Ga0316202_10002577_pt1 | contig 11779 bp, 11 predicted proteins | sample 3monrhotite_MG_FD_204934 | JGI IMG/M metagenome (GOLD analysis project Ga0316202, IMG submission 204934) | Microbial mat bacterial communities from mineral coupon in-situ incubated in ocean water Damariscotta River, Maine, United States -... | ecosystem: Environmental > Aquatic > Marine >... | reverse complement strand
GCTGGTCCCGACCGCGGACGCCTGGAGCGTCTGCCCAGCCTCCAGGACAACCTCCCAGACGTCGACCAGGGCGTCCCACTCTTCAGGGACAGAGCCGGTCAGCGGGCTGTCCGTCGTGATCAGCTCGCCGAAAGGCTCCTCGACGTCATCACACGCCCCGCTGTGCAGCAGCGGGATGCCGGTCCCGATCCCGCCCAGATCGTAGTCGACGGTGCCGGCCTCGGCGTCGTAGGCGTCCAGCCCGCTGCTGCCCTCTTTGGTCTCTTCGAGGACGTGGGTTCCGCTCCAGCCCTGGCCGTCTTGGTACCCAAGCATCATCAGCTGCACGTAGCTGTCCCCCCAGAACTCAGCGTCTGCCCAGTAGGCCAGCATCCCCTCGGTGCTTGAGTCGACGAGGTTCAGCGCCATGTCCCGGACCTTGTATGCACACTCTCCTTCAGAGATGTCCGCACCGTCGACGGTATACACGTAGCTCCAGGTGCAGGGATCGTCCGCGCAGATGCTCGCCTTCCCAGGTGTCCCCGACAGCCCCAACTGTCCCTCGCACACCACATCGCCGCTGTCTGTTTCTTCGGAGTAGTCGACGGTTCCGGTCAGCGCCGTCTCGGACAGCTCCAGGTGAACCACCCCAAACGCCCAGGCTGTCTCCTCGGCCGGGACATCGTCTCCCACAAGCTCTGCCAACACATCCGTGTCGGTGTCGGTGTCGGTGTCCGTGTCCGTGTCCGTGTCGGCTTCGTTGCTGGTGTCGGTGTCTGGATCTTTGTCACCACACCCGAGGACAAGCATCACAAGAAGGGACATGCTGAAACGGTACATACAATGCTCTTTGTTTCTGAGTTGTGGGGATCGTTGCTTTGTTAAGATGCTCTCAGATTGGCTTGCGTTCAAGGTCGAGCGTGCACAATTTGTGGCCCAATTCTGACCCGCAGCGTGCATGCATGGGAAAATTTGGCAGCGGGTGGCCAGCTCGCCCAGGCAGTCACCCCGCCGCACCTGCAAAGTGGTCCAAGAAAGCCCGTACCCGGCGGGTGTGACGCAGTGCAGGGAGCGTCAGCAGCCACAGCCCGCGCGTAAAATCATCCAGAACCGGCCCCACACGAACCAGATCGGGATCCCGGTCGCCCTCTGTGCATGGGAGCGGGTGGACTCCGAGGCCCTGCCGCATCGCTGCGCGGCGGACCAGCGTGTTTTCCCCCAAGCGAAGCGACACGGCTGCGCCTGGAGCGTTCTCCTTCAGCCATCCGTCGAGCCACCGGGCCATCTCGGTGCGCTCGTCCCAGTGCAGCCAGGGGTAGCTTCCCCACGCCCCGCCCCCGTCGCCCACCAGCGAGCGGCTCCCGTACACCGCGAACCGTACTGATCCGACGCGGCGGCCCACCACGGTCTCGGGTGGTGTGTTGGTCAGCCGGAGCGCCACGTCTGCCTCGCGGCGGAACAGCGAGACCTCTGCCTCGGTCGCGAGGACCGTCAGCGTGACCGAGGGATACCGCTGGCAGAAGCTGGTAAACACGTCGGCGTGTGCCTCGAACAGCCAGTCCAGCGTCGAGACCCGGAGCTCTCCGGCGAGCGCGGTGTCCTGGCCTTTTACCCGGCCCTCGGCGCGCAGCACGGCGGCCTCGGTCTCGGTCGCGACCTCGGTGAGGTCGACGCCTGCGGCGGTGGGCACGAACCCGTCGGGTGTGCGGTCGAACAGGCGCACGCCCAGGCGAGACTCCAGGCGTTGGAGCCGCCGGCTGACGGTCGTGTGGCGGACACCCAGCGCGGTCCCGGCGCTGCTCAGGGAGCCGTGTCGGGTCACGGCGAGCACGTAGCGGAGGTCGTCCCAGTCCATGCTGTGCATCGTTGCACATCTGGTGGAAGATATCTCGCAGAGACTGCGCGCTGGCGCACAGCTACTCCAATGACAGGAGGTGAGCATGAACGCTGTCGTCTGTCGCACGTTTGGGGCCGCGCCCGTGCTGGAGGCCGTTTCCGTTCCCACGCCAAAGCCCGGCACCGTCCGGATCCGCACCCTCGCGTCGGCCATCAGCGCCGGAGACTGGCTCATGGCCCACGGGAGCCCGTGGGTGATCCGGCCGGTCTTTGCCGGCATGCTGCGGCCGGGGCCACCGGTCCTGGGCCTCGACGTCGCTGGCGTCATCGAGGCGGTCGGCGAAGGCGTCGAGGGCTGGGCGGTGGGCGACCGGGTCGCCGGAGAGCTGTCTCACGCCTGGGCCGAGCAGGTCGTCGCGGACCCCAAGCGCCTCGCGCGGATCCCCGAGGGCGTCTCGCCGCTCGTCGCCGCTGCGCTGCCGGTCTCGGGGGTCGCTGCGCTCCAGGGCATCCGAGACGCCGCGGCGGTGAAGCCCGGTGACAAGGTCCTCGTCGTGGGAGCCTCTGGCGGCGTGGGGCACCTCGCGGTGCAGGTCGCCTGTGCCCTCGGCGCAGCGGTCACCGGGGTGTGCAGCGCCGGGAAGGCGGACCTTGTCCGTGAGTGTGGCGCGGTCGAGGTCATCGACTACGCCGTCGAGGACTTCACCGACCGGAAGGGCACCTGGGATGCCGTCTTTGATCTGGTCGGCAGCCAGCCGCTCGCGGCCTGCCTGGAGACTCTCCGTCCCGGTGGGCGCTACGTCCTCGGTGCGGGGCGGGTCGGCGGGCCGCTGCTCGGGCCGCTGCCGCTGATTCTGGGGACCGCTGTCCGGGGCCTCTTCGATGCGCGGGTCAAGGGCTTCGCGGCCTCGCCGTCGGTCGCGGACCTCGACACGCTGCTCGCGTGGGCTGCGGACGGCACCGTTGCTCCGCACCTCGGGCACGTCGTTCCACTGAGCGAGGCCGCGCGCGGGCTGCGCCTCGTCGGAGAGGGGAAGGCGTGCGGGAAGGTCGCCCTCCAGGTGGGGCCGATCAGCGCTGGCGGAGCTTCCGCCGGAGCCAGCCCGCGATGACCATGCAGTAGGGATCGAGCGGGTTCTTCTCCAGCCGGCGCGTGAGCTCTCGCTCCAGCACCGCGCGTGGCCAGGTACCCTTTCGCTGGGACATCGCGCGGATAAACCCGTCCAGGGTGGCCTGGCGCCGGCGGCGGATGGCGGGCGTGTTCAAGTGGAGGACCTCGTTGAGCTGCCGATCCAGCTCTGGGTCCTGGTGCGAGATCCGTCCGTCGGCGTGGTAGCGGAAGTCGGCCTCGCGCACGGTGAGCGGGTCCAGGTCGCAGCGCTGGCCGCCCTTGGCGGTGTCGCAGTGCTGCTGCGCCGGCGGCTGCCCCATCCCGCCGCGGCACGCGGCGAAGAGGTTGTGCCAGGACAGCTCCAGCTCCGGGTGGCGGTGCTGTGGGCGGAAGTGCTCGACCTTGATCTGGCCGGGGCGGTCCTTGAGGCGCTTGAGGCAGTAGCAGCACAGCCCGCGCTGGTCTTCGAGGAGCTGCGGTCGGATGTCCGCCCGGTGGAGGCTGTCGTAGCTCCCGCCGTGCTCGCGGTGGGCCACGAGCGCGGCCGGCTCCGGGGACTTCTCGATTCGCCTCATTCTTCGAGGAACGCGAGCATGGCGTGGAAGCGCTGGATGTCGGCGTCGTCGCTCGTCAGCTCTGCCGCGAGGCGGTCGAGCGCGCTCCGGGCCGCGGGGTAGCGCCCCTCGTCCAGGAGGTCGCTGACCCGCGCCAGCGCGTCCAGGTACTTCTGTGGTCGCGGGGTGTCTCCCATGACCTCCTCCAGCAGGCTGTTCGAGTCTCGGCCCAGCGTCGGCGGCGCCGTGTAGATCTGGAAGTCGTCGATGACGCGCACCGCGCTGCCGGGGACCGACGCGAGCACCTGCGGCGAGTGTGTCGTGGCGACGATCTGGAGGTTGGGGAACGTCTCGGCGAGCGCTGGGAGGATCTTTCGCTGCCAGCCTGGGTGGAGGTGGAGCTCGATCTCGTCGATCAGGATCACGCCGTCGCCGAGCAGCGGCTCGGCTGCGCCGGGGTTGGCGATGGCCAGCCGCCGGGCCAGCTCTCCGACCAGCAGCAGGAGCTGGCGCTCTCCGTCGGAGAACTGCGACAGCCGCAGCGGGTGGCTTCCCTTCGGGAAGGCCAGCTCGCCCTGTGGGAGGGTCTTCCCCTGGCTGTCGAGGCGCATGACGCGCGGCTCGCCGATGTCTTCGATCGAGACCGCCGACAGGAACGTCCGGAGCGCCCGCCGCACGCACGCCAGCGCGGGCAGCCGCGCGGCGGGATCCTGGTGCAGCCGCAGCTCGTTCTCGGCGTTCTCCTGGTCCCGGAACCAGGGCACGAAGCCCTGGAAGATGTCCGCGCCCGGCGCGGGGAAGGCGCCGTGCCAGGCCCGCAGGGGGCCGCGGGGCGCTCCGCTGGCGGGCCGGTCGAGGCCCACGCTCCCGCGCTCTGGCGGGAAGAAGGCGAGCAGCGGCAGCCGGGACAGGTCACCAAAGGTCGGCGCGGACAGGTCGCAGGTGGTCTCGTCCTCAGTCGCCCGCTGGCGCCGGCTGATGTGCCCCTCGCTGGTGTCGAGGCGGCAGAAGGCGTCCTGGTGCGCGGTGTGGATGTCCCTCGGGGACGGGCGCGCGGGCGGGTTGGGGTGGCCGTGCGCGCGCAGGGCTGCGCTGCGCACCGACGCCAGGAGGCCTGCCATCGCGGCGAGGGCCGATGACTTCCCGGCGCCGTTCCGGCCGATGAGCAGGCAGAGGTTCCCCTCGGGGAAGGTGAGCTCGGCAGACTCGAAGCCGCGATACCGCTGGAGTGTGAGATGCCTCAGGCGCACGGTGCATCCTCCGGCGGGGAGTTTAGCCCGCCGGGTCGCGCGTTGGGGCCGCCAGGTGCTGGCGCTGGCGGAGGCGCACGGGCAGGCGGTCCTCGGTGGCCTGGAGGAGCGCGGCGGCCTGGGTGAGGAAGGGGTCGGCGACCAGCACGCTCGCCTCGGGCTTGCGCAGCGTCAGGGCGCCGCCTTCGAGGCGCGCGGTCGGGTGGGCGTGGAAGATCTCCATCAGGGCCTCGTGCTGGCCGTCGAGCAGCCGGAGCAGCGCGGGGTCGTCGGCCGAGACGTCGAGGCAGCTGTCCAGCAGCGGGTCGCCGGTCGGCTGCCGGTCGGGCAGCGTGCCGTGGGGGCCGATGCGCAGCCCGCGCAGGGCGGTGGCGTCGACGGTGATCTCCATCGAGGTCGGCACCCGCGCCGACCAGATGCGCACCGCGAGCCGCCGGTTCCCCGGCAGGGTGCCGGTGATGTTGATGCCGTCGCTGTCGGCCGCGAAGTCCCAGCCGCGCTTCTCGGCGTGGGCCAGCCACGCCTCACCGATCCGGAAGGCGCCGGTCTCGACGAACTCCTGGAGGTTGACGTGCCGGGCGAGGCCCCAGTCCCCAAAGGCCCGCATCACGCGGCTGCCGCTGTACCACAGCGCGGTCACGCCCAGCATCCAGGTCAGGACCGCGAGCGAGACGATCGTAGCGGTCACCGCTGTGTCGAGACGGTTGACGACGAACGGCCCCACCGCTGCCACGGTCAGCCCGTTGAGGATGATCCAGCCCACGATCATCTGCCGGATCCGCCGCGCCAGCACGCTGCCGGCGTGGGCAAACTGCCGGCAGTGGATCCAGAAGCCGATCGGCACCAGCCCCCACACGGCCATCGCCACGAGGTCGTGGTTGTCGGTGATGGGGAAGACGAGCAGGGCCAGCGCGGCGGGCAAAAGCGCGCGCGTGGCGTGCCGCAGCGACAGCAGGCGGCTGCGCCCGTCCTCGGGGCGGGTGGCGATCAGCAGCGCGGCGGACAACATCAGCAGGCTGACGAGCATCAGCACGCTGGCGGCCACGGTGAGGGCCGTCGTGCCTGAGCCGCCGAAGACGACGGTGGCGAGGAGCGCGGCGCACCACACCTGCCAGCCCCGCCGGGCCCAGGGGGCAGCGGCGTGGATGTTTCGCGTGTGGCCGTCCGGCAGAGACACGCCCTGATTCTATCCCTGGAGGGCCGCCCGCAAGCGCGCTTGCCGGTCCCGGATGCTGGGGTAGCCGGTCAGCTTCTGCTGCCAGAACTCGGCCCAGGGGGACAGGTCCCGCTCGACGTGCTCGGCCATGTCCTGCTCGGTGGCGAGCGCGGCGAGGGCGTCGAAGGCCGCCTCGAAGCCGCTGGCCGAGAAGCCGGCTTGCTGCACCAGCGCGAGCGCGCCGCGGTCCGCCTCCAGCTCCCGGTGCGGAGACATCCACGTCCGCGTCAGCAGCCCCAGGCCCACCTGAAGCGGCGCCATCGCCGGGAGGACCGGAATGTCCGCCCGCAGCGTGGCCGCGAGCCGGTTGTGCCCGGCGTCGATGTGGGTCGCCTCGTGGGCGAGCACGAAGGCGAGCGCGTCGTCGTCGTCGACCAGCATCGAGAGCAGCCCGGCGCTGACGTAGATGGTCTCGCCGAAGCCGACGAACGCCTGCACGCTGGGGCTGTCGAGGACCAGCAGCGCCAGGGGCGGCCCCGTCCCCACACGCGCGGCCTCCAGGCGCGCCAGGACCCGGCGGGCGCGCGGGCTGTCGAGCCGGCCGCACGCCTCCAAGAGCTGGTCGCGCAGCCCTTCCTCCATCGCGGCGTGCATCTCGTCGGTGTCCTCGTACAGCGCCGCGCTGCGGAGGGCACCCTGGAGGTCCGCGGTGTGCTTGCGGTGCTCTTCCTGGAGCACCTTGCCGGCCGCAGAGACCTCCTGGCGGTGGAGGTCTGCGAGCTTGCGGTAGCTGCTCGCGGCTTCGCGGGCGCTGTCGGTCAGGGTCTTCCAGAGGCTTGCCATGCCTCAGTGTACGGCCCGCGGGCCGCGCTCATGCAGGCGGCCGCGGGATGGGGACCGGCAGCGGGTCCGCAGAGAGGCCCGGCAGGGCAGAGAGCACCGCCTCCCAGGCGGGGTGGCGGCTGTAGGTGGCGTGCTGGTCCGCGAACAGGGGGCAGGAGACCGACAGGCGCTCCCCGCTCGGCAGCGGCAGCGACAGGTGAGCGCAGTGCAGCGCGAGCCGGTCGATCCCGCGCGCCCGCCAGGCACGGTTCTCGTGGCTGTCGCCGTGGGCGCGGTCGCCGAGGACGGGGTGGCTGAGGCGGCGCAGGTGCCGGCGGACCTGGTGATACCGCCCGGTCACCGGCCGGGCCAGCACCAGCGAGCAGCGCGCGGCCGGGTCCGCGCCCAGGCACTCCAGCGCGGTCTCGGCGTCCTTGAGGATGCCGTTGTCGTCCTTGAGGGCCTCGGTGCTGGTGAAGCGGGCCGCCGGCGGGCAGCAGCCGCGGACAAGGGCAAGGTAGGTCTTCTGGCCCGCCGACAGCGACGCCGACAGCGGCCCGGCGAGGGCGCGCTCGGTGGCGAACAGCAGGCAGCCGGACGTCGGCGCGTCGAGGCGGTGGATCGGGTAGACCGACCGGCCGACCTGGTCGCGCACCGCCTGGAGCGCCGCAGCGGCCCGCGGCGTGCGGGGGCTGCGGTGGGTGAGCAGCCGCGGCGGCTTGGCCACGACCAGCCAGCCTGGACCCTCCGCGAGAACAGGCAGGGTCAGCATGGCAACCTACCGCTTCCAGACCGTGAGCTGGTACCCGCAGTTGGGCGTGGCACAGTGGGCCATCGTGACCTGAACCGTGCTGGCCGGCGCGACAGGACGCACCGACAGCATCGGCCAGCGGTCGCCACCGCCAGCCTCGCCGCTGGCCCTGCCGTTGCGGAGGGACAGGTCGAGGTCTGTGCAGTCGTCGTCGCAGACGCCGAGGATGCGGTAGTCGGTGCCGGGCGTGAGGCGCAGGCTGACGGTCTCCTCGGCCCCGGCGTCGAGCACGTGGGTGCGGGCCACGCCGACGAGGTGGTAGCCCGCGCCAGCCATGTCCGCGTGCGCCGCTTCGGAGCGGAGCCGGGTCTGCGCGCGGAGCTGATCCTCCCAGGGCTCTCCGGCCCAGGCAGACAGAACGGCGAGCACAGGCAGGCTGAGGGGGGGCATGGCGTCTCCAGTGCCGCTGGCACCCCTGACCCATATGTAAGCGTTACACCGGCCGGACCCTTCATGAACCTGACATCGCGGCTACTCCGCGCAGGCGCCGACGCCCGCCGCCAGCGCAGCGTCGATCTCGTCGGCGTAGTACAGGTCGGCCTCGTAGGGGAACGTGAGCTGCTGGCGCTCTGCGTCCGGGATCTGCTCCAGCTCCACGAAGCGCTGGTCGCCAAGCCCGCCGCCCTGACCCTCGGGCTCCAGCTCCGGGAGCCGCACGCTCAGCAGCCGCCCCGGATAGCGGCAGTCCGCAGAGGCGTTCTCGCAGCCAGAGTCGGTGATCAGCAGCCAGTCGAGCGGCGCGAACGACTCAGCCTCGCGGACGAAGCCGAGCGGGTGCTTGTCCTCGGGCAGCACCCCGTCAGCGAGGTAGGTCGGCGGCTGGTCGGGGCCGTTGTAGCGAGCGAACCCGATCGAGCCGAGCACGCCGGTGTCCGGGTTGTCGCTCGCGCCGAGGCTGTGGGCGTACAGCAGCAGGGTGCCCGCCGCGGTCTCCTGCACGATGCCGTGGTGGACCGCCGCGAGGTCGCCGTCCTCTGGCCAGGCCCACAGCCGCTCCGGCGCGGCCGGGTCGGTCACGTCCCAGAGCACGATCCGTCCCCGGTCCGTCAGGCCGCCGTTCTCGATGCGGCTCGCCTTGAAGGTCGTCAGGAGCAGCGCCCGGTCGCCGTCGTCGATGCGCTGGACGTGGTTGACGTTGCGCCAGCCGTCCCAGTCCGGGTGGCTGTCGTCGAGCACCGCGGTGACCAGCCCCTCGCCGTCGCCCTGCGGAGAGAGCCAGAGCACACGAGAGTTGTTGGTGTCGGCCGCGATGAGCGTGTCGTCGCCGTCCTCGATGACGATGTGGGTGCCGCTGAGCACGCAGTCAGGCGGAGAGATGGCCGCGCAGCGGGTGTTCTCCGCCTCGGTCGGGAAGGTCAGCGTGGTGAGCTTCCAGCGGATCTCCGGCGGGTGGGTGGGCGTGACGCTGATCACCCCGCTGGGGGCGTGGGCGATGTCGGGGCCGCGTCGGGCGTAGGTGAGCTGGAAGGTGCTCTGGCCGTCGACGAGCGCGTGCTCTGCGGCAAACAGCAGGCAGCCCTCGTCCTCGCCGACGGCACACTGGAGGGGCAGGGCCTCCTCCAGACACACCTCGCCGCGGAAGGTGCCCGTCTTGGGGTGGATGAACAGCAGCCGGCCGCTCGCAGACTCGCTGACCGACAGCAGGTCACCGTGGATCTCGACACCCTCTTCTTCGGCGGTGTCCTTGCTGCCAGCGCAGGCCAGCATCACAAGCCAGATCATGGCGCCTCCACGTCGGCCGGTCCGGCCCACTGGGCCAGCCCGTTGAGCACATAGCGCGTGTGGATCTCCCGAGACCACTCCTGCAGCCGCGCCGCCGGGCAGCTCTCCCCGGACCACGCGCCGTCCTCGACGGTGCAGCCCGCGGCATAGTCGTAGACGCCCAGGTCCGGCAGGTGGAAGCTCCACGCCGAGGGGCCAGCCTGCTCGGCGATCGCCCGCCGGGCCATCAGCACCAGCACCGCGGCGTCCTCTGCGTCGATCGTCGGCCCGTCGCCCGCGACGGCCGCGTGGCACTCTCGCAAGAAGAGGTTGTCGCAGGCGCTGAGGTTGAAGGCCGGCAGGTTGTCTCCCGGCTGCACCACCAGCCACCCCGCGTCCCCCCGCGCGCCGATGTCGTCCGGCGCGCGGGCCCGCCACAGCGGCGCCCGCGCCTCCAGCGGCCAGGCGTCCTTCGCGCGCGGATCCCCGTCCGCGTCCACATCTTCCAGGATCGAGGCCCCAAAGAACAGGTACCTCTCCGGGAGCCCGGCGGCCTCCAGGGCGGCGACCCAGTCTCCGTCCTGGGGCGAGAGCCCGCTGGTGAAGGCGAGCGTGACCCCCAGCGCCGAGACCTCAGCGGCCTCGGCGGCGAGGAAGTCCGCGATGCAGCTGGTGTCCTCGCTGTCGCAGCCGTGCTGTTCGTGGAACAGCGCGCCGACCTGGGGCGCCTCCAGCAGCGGCGCCAGCGGCACCAGCGCGTCGCACGCGGCAGCGCGCCGGGCGAAGTGCGGGGTCAGCCCCAGGGCCACCGCCGCTGGAATGTCCGACAGCACCGCCGCGTTCGCGCCAGCCTGGGCCGCGAAGGTGGCCACGGAGCTGTCTCCGCGGCAGGGCGCGTCGCTGCCCGTCGAGCGCGGTCGCTCCACGAACGCCGCGATCATCAGCGAGACCGGCGCGCTGGCCGCGGCCAGCAGGTCCTCGTCGCCGAGCACCGTGGCGCCGGTGCTGCCCAGGGCGACCACCTCGTGTGCGCTGTTGACCGCGACGTCCTCAAAGTCTCCGGCGAACAGCACGTCGGTGCCCGCGACGGCGATGCCGGCGTCTGTCACCGCGTAGGTGCGCGCTCCCACCGCGAGCGGGCCGCGCAGGCCCGCGACCGAGACCCGCTCGGCCTCCACGCCATCGGCGCCGAGGGAGACCACCGCGCCCGCGTCGAGGTCGGCGTACACCAGCCCACCATCGGCCACCGCCACCATGCCCGCCGCGCCAGCGGTCCCGCTCAGGAGCGCGCCGTCGCAGTAGAGGCCCGCGCTGGTGCGGATCCAGGTCACGTCGCCGGCCTCGTGGGCGGCCAGGATGGGCTCGGGCAGGCTGTCGTCTGTCGCGGTGGCGCCGGTGTCCGGGTTGAGGTGGGTGAGGGCTGCGCCCTCGGTGATGAGGAGGATGCCAGTGTCGGTGAAGGCTATGTCGGTGGCGTCCGGGCGGGCCGGGAGATCGAGCAGCGCGGGCCGGAGGTGGTCGAGCGGGTTCCCGCGCAGCGGGTCGGCGTCGGCGCGCCAGAGCTGGCCGTCGGCGTCGAGCAGCATGACCTGGAGACCCGCGGGGTCGACCGCGACAGCCTGCACGCCGGCAGGCACAGAGAGCGTCCCGCGGCGCGTGAAGATCTTTCCGTCCGGGCAGGAGCGCTGCTGTCCTGTCGAGACCCAGCCCGGCCAGGATGCCGCAGAGATGCACGCCGCGTCGCTGCTGTGGCGGTAGCGGGCGTCGAGGACCCAGGCCGCGGCCGCGCCCGGATCCCAGATGACCGACAGCGAGCGGCCCGGAAGGGTCTCGACGGTGGCCGGAGAGACGGCGCCAGGCAGCGGCACGTCGAGCAGGGCGCGCAGGCCCTCTGCCGGCTGCGCCGGCCAGTCCGCCCACGCCGGCGGCCCGCTGTCGGCGGTGTCGGTGGTGTCGTCCGGGGCAGGGGCCGACGTTGTCTTGTCAGGGCGGCAGCCCAGGACGCCGAGCAGCAACAGCATCATCGGGCTCAAGGATAGAGCGCCGCTCTGGATTGCGCTACCATCGGCGCATGGAACCCACACCTTCCGAGCTCGCCGCTCGACAGCTCGACGCCTACAACCGCGCAGACCTCGACGCGTTCTGCGCCTGCTACCACCCGGAGGTGGTCGTCCTCGACGCCGACGGAACAGTGAACGTCAACGGCATCGAAGACTTCCGCTCCCGCTACGCGGACAAGTTCGCGGCCGGTGGCTTCGGTGCTGCGGTCGACCAGCGCCTGGCGCTGGGCTGCCACTGCGTTGATCGCGAGCAATACTGGGACGTACACCCCGAGACCGGGGAGCGCGACGAGGGCGTGGTGCTGGTCCGCTACACCGTCCGCGACGACCTGATCGCGGTGGTCCAGTTCCTGCTCCCGTAGCCCGCGCCCACCAGAGGACCGCCATGCTCACCTTTGCCCTCCTCCTCGCCGGGTGCACCACCGAGCCCTGCGACGGCAAGAACTGCACCGACGACACCGCAGCCAGCAGCGACACCGGAGAGACCGACACCGCGCCC
>Ga0316202_10002576_pt1 | contig 11780 bp, 9 predicted proteins | sample 3monrhotite_MG_FD_204934 | JGI IMG/M metagenome (GOLD analysis project Ga0316202, IMG submission 204934) | Microbial mat bacterial communities from mineral coupon in-situ incubated in ocean water Damariscotta River, Maine, United States -... | ecosystem: Environmental > Aquatic > Marine >... | reverse complement strand
ACAAAGTGTAGTTAACAGTACCGATATGTGCATGTCCCATTCCTGCTATGGCTGTGATAGGTATCGCATGGGCAAGGTCAGTAGCGACTATTTGAATAGCTTTAAATCGAGGATAAAGAAAAAACAAGAAAGCAGCTCCAATAACACCCGCACCCACCGAAGATAATGTAACAAGAATGCCAATCAAAACACCGGCAAATATTGTTACGGGTTTTCTATATTTTCGATGAAGTAGTTTTAATGTTTCAAATTTTTCCTTTTGACTAAATTTGTGTAATTGATTGCGAGTTAATAAAAAAAGTGCAGTTAGTATCAAGGCGATACTTAAAGTAGACATGATTAAGTTGTCATAATTTATTCCGGATTCATCAAGATGCTTGATAACAAAAATTGAACAAATTGAAGCAGGCACACTACCAAGAGAAAGTAAGATAACGATCGGCCATTGAATGTTGCCATGCTTTTGGTGAACGAATACGCCACCTGATTTGGTGATTGCTGCATAGAGTAAATCAGTCCCGACGGCGATAGCGGGTTGTATGCTAAAGCCAAGCACAAGGATTGGAGTCATCAGGGAGCCGCCGCCAACACCTGTCATGCCCACAATGAAACCGACTAAAAAGCCTATTAATGTAAATGAAAAATCCATAAATCTTTGTTAGTTAAGGTTTTATCAGATCTCTATGGTTAAATGGTGATGTAATCTACAGTCTGTTCACTATTCTGAAAAGGAATTATTATGTATATTTTTATAATTTAATCGTATATACATATTTAAATAATGAAGATACAACAACTCAAATATATCTGGGAAATTGCAAATCATGGGCTGAATGTTTCTGCTACAGCTGAAAGCCTGTTTACTTCTCAACCTGGGATTAGCAAGCAAGTACGGATGCTCGAGGATGAGCTTGATGTTCAGATATTCCAGCGTAATGGAAAGCACCTGTCTGAGATCACTCCTGCTGGCCGTGTCATTATCGATATGGCAGGTGAGATACTAGATAAGGTTGAAGGCGTTAAACGTGTTGCTGATGATTTTAGTGATAAACGCCATGGCAATCTTTCATTGGCAACGACTCATACCCAAGCGCGTTATGTCTTGCCTCGTATTATTCAGGATTTTATCAAACTTTACCCGGATGTTTCCTTACATATGCACCAGGGTACGCCTGTACAAATATCTGAATTGGCTTCTAAAGGTACGGTTGACTTTGCTATCGCAACCGAGGCATTAGAATTATTTGATAATCTAATTATGATGCCTTGCTACCGTTGGAACAGAAGTGTCATTGTTAATCATGAGCATCCTTTGGCAACCGTTTCTTCTTTAACCTTAGAAACATTGGCCGAGTACCCTCTGGTTACATATGTCTTCGGCTTTACTGGGCGTTCTCAATTGGACCAGGCATTTAGAAAGTCAGGTTTAACTCCCAAACTTGTTTTTACTGCTTCTGATGCTGATGTCATCAAGACTTATGTGAAAATGAACCTTGGCGTGGGGATTGTAGCTAGTATGGCTTATGATTCGGAGATCGATACTGATTTGGTTGCGATTGATGCTAGCCATCTATTTGAATCAAGTGTAACCAAGATTGGGATGAGGCGGGGGACCTTTTTACGCGGGTATATGTTTGAATTTATAAAACAGTTTGCACCGCATTTGACAAAAGAAGTTGTGCAAAAATCAATGCAGACAAATACAAAGCATGAATTAGACGAAATATATAAAGAAATAGATTTACCCGACTATTGAGATAGTGGATTAAATAAAATCCAGATCATTACTATCTAATATGTCTCTAGCGGCGTCTTCTTCATTCGTTTTTCCACTCAAGATCTCATTCACAAGTTTAAAATAAACTGTGTATATCAGCGGGTCACTATCATCATTTTCGACAATGAAAAATGGTGCGCGGTCGACTTCATATTGCTTTGCTAATTGCATCCCTTCGCTATTATTATCACGTTCATCTGCAATAACGGTGCGATCAATTTTATCGATATGACCGTCTTTCTCCAGACGTGACTGAACCTCAGCACATTTTCGACATGGGCTGCCATCAACCTTTATTTTTTTAACAAATGTTATTTTCATAAGTGTTATTTTTTCTGATCAGCAACATGCAAACCACATTCTTTTTGGGTCGACTCTTCCCACCACCAACGACCTTCACGTTCATGCTGATTTGGCAAAACTGGACGAGTACAAGGTTCACAACCAATACTGCTAAACCCTTGTTCATGTAGCGCATTAAATGGGACATCATTACTTCTTATATATTCCCAAACTTGAGCTGATGTCCAGTTTGCGAGCGGATTAAATTTATAAAAATTCTTTTCTGCGCTTGAAAAAGCAGGATCTTTCTCTACTACTGGTACAGCATTTCGAGTATCCGGGCTTTGGTCTTTTCGTTGTCCGGTAATCCAGGCATCCAAACCCGCTAAATGACGTCGTAATGGAATAACCTTGCGGATACTGCAACACTCCTTGTGTCCATCTTTGTAAAAACTATAGAGACCTTTTGAACGTACCAGATCTTGCACTGCCTTCGTATCTGGTGAGAGTACATCTATCTCTATATTGTAATGAGCGCGGACTTGTTCAATGAAACGATAGGTTTCGGCATGTAATCGACCTGTATCGAGTGAAAACACCTTCACACCTGGATTAATCTTTGTTGCGATATCAACTAAAACGACATCTTCAGCGCCACTGAAGGAAATAGCGATTTTATCGAAACTCCCAAGTGCTAATTTAATAATCGCCGCTGGTGATTGTTCGTCATAATCCTGTGCCAGTTGTTTTGAATTAAAATTTTCTGTAATCATGGCTAATTTGTTTGCGTAAGTTATTGATTTTCATTTTAATAATCGCTCAAGAGCGGTGATTTTATCAGAAACAGTTATTTCCACATATAATATGTCCTTATATTTATAGTTCATTCTCATATATATTCTTTAATTGCTAGAAAGTTGGCGCATACTATCTAATATGTGATTGAATAAAATAATATTTTATTTTTTACGTCTGTTAAAATGACGTGAGATTTTAAATTATCTGTGGAGCCAAGTTAAATGAATGATAAAAAAGAAGTTCAAACTATGTGGTCGGAAAGTCTGCTTGAGCATCTTTATCTGGCACTAAAAAAGAATAAAGAAGATGAATTGATTCTAGAGCTAATTGAAGAACTCAGAGCTAAAGAGTACGACGATGAATTTATTATTCAGAAAGTGACAATGAAAGTAGGAGCATCAGGTGCGACTAGAGTGACGGCTTTATTATCCGGAAAAACTGTCGGAGGAAGTAATGCTATTAGCGGTGCCCCAGCAGAAAAACCTTTAAGTAAAGCAGATCAAGCCAGAGCAAATGCAGCTAAAAAGAAATCGAAAGAAGGTTTAGTTGGAAAGATAAAAGGTATCTTTGGAGGAAGTTAAACCTAGAAAGTATGACTCTCAAGATACTTCGCAGGGAGATAAGTGCCGTGTGCGGAGAGATCAGTCAAGTATAATGTATTAGTTTCATCTGTTTCGATTACCAAATGCATCCGCGAAATATCCCTTAGCTTTGGCTCCATCATAATATCGCTTTTACTGTCTCTTCCAATTACATTCTTGCCGATTTTTAGATCGTAACTTCGGCCAGCATCATCAATAAATTTACTGCCTGATTCATCAGTGACAATTTTGCATTGGTTCTTAGATAAAAGGATTACGATCTTTTTGCCGACCTTCGTTCGGATCGTTACATTTTCACCCTTCGGCATTTTTTCCATCTCACCGTTTTGATATTCACCAGAAATAGGTTCAAAAACTGTGTTTTCCAGAATAAGTGTGTCTTTAAATTCACTACCTGCCTCGGTGCCATTTGAAGATGTAGTTGATTTAACATTCCTCTTCTTTTCGGAGTAAAGATACTTAATTATTTCCTGCCGGGATGACAGATATTGCATATATTTTACCAGAGCGACGCGACGGAACTCATTTAACTCTTCATCCCCGCTATGTAATGCACCTATGATTAAACGCCAGTTGTGATCTTGAGAAAATATCTGAGGATCCATTTCACGTAAAGCACGATCAATACTACCTGGCTCTTCGATAGATTTTGACAAGATAGCAACAAAGCGTTTCTCAATATCCTTTATTGTTCTCGCTTCTTTCTTTAGTTCATCAAGTGAAAATTTCACCATCCCGGTTATTTTCTTTGAGGGTACTGATGTGCGGCCAGCCAGACTAAACTCAAAATCTGCCAGAGAATTGAACTTTAAACTTTGTTCGCCGACGGTGATTTCAATAGGTTTGGCAAAAAATTTGTTTAACATTTTATTTTGGTTCTATTGTTAATTGCGAGATTTAAAAAAGGTATTAGAGTTTAACGGCCAACGTGAAAAAAACTTGTGAACCAGTTCACGTTATTCATTAATTCTGAAGAATATCTGCCATGATTTTTTCGACTGTCTGGTGATATATCCATTATTGAGTTTGAAGTTTAGCAACGATTACATCTAACATTCAAACTTAATTTCTTCTGCAATCAATATTTCTATTCGTTTTATCTGCTTACATTGAGATAGTGATATTATCAATGAATAGAATCGTTCTAAATTCCTATCTAATTTATTGTAAATGTTCATGAAGGATGAGGCATATTGTTGATAAGTTACAATCGCTGCTAGTTTTGCATTATTGAGGTCTGTCGAGAACCAATATGCGTAACGATCTTTTTCCCAATGGTGGCTGATATTTCTATACTCATCTTTCATCTGCTTAAATGTCCTTTCCTTTTGTATAAGCATTTGTTTCTTGTTTGTTTCAGACCGATATATTTCTGTTAATACAGTTTTGTATTTCATAATAAGAGAAATAAATTCTTTTTCTTGTGAGCGAGATTGCAAGTATGCGGTGAGCAATGTTTTATCAGGACTTTGCTCAAGCCATTTGATTACACCAATCGTTGCAACTGCTTCAGCATAGGATTCATTAAATTCAGTGTCATTTTTTATATAGAGTTGTTGGTGAGCAAGTTCGTGAAACATTACGGTGGCGAGTTGAATATCACTCCACCGGAGCATTGTATTTAATACTGGATCATCAAACCAACCCAGTGTTGAATAAGCAGATACGCCACCAAGATAAATATCATAGCCTTGTGCTTTGAGATTCATGGCATGTTGCTCAGCTTCAGTCTCTGAAAAATAGCCACGATAATCTAGGCAGCCCACAATCAAGTAACACCATTTAATTGGGGAAAGCGAGAATTCCTCTGTTGCAAAAATATTCCAAATTACATAATCACGTTCAAGATCGGCGTATGACAAGTAACTGTTATTATCTGGGAGTCCAAGTTGATTAATTGAGAAATCTCTCAATTCCAATACCGTTTCAAGCCGATTTCGATGCGAATTAGATAGATTACTGTCGTTTAGAATAAGGTTGATGTTTTGGCGTTTTTGAATAATCTCAAATTGCCCCTGAATTGACTGAGCATAATAATTTACCGTAGAGCAACCAGATATTAATGCTGTAAATAAGAGCAGAACAATATTTCTGTGGTAATTTGATTTTTGAGTAATCATGTCATTATCATTATAAAATGATTCATAAATTAGTGGTGTGTGCGAAAATCTTACTATTCAAAGAATTGCGGTAAATAATATGTATACGACTCTGATCAGCGAAGATGCACTGTTTGAAGAATATGATAATCCTGACTGGATCATATTTGATGTACGTTATGATTTGATGGATAAGAATGCAGGTAAAGATGCTTATCTACAAGGACATATCCCCGGCGCAATCTATGTTGATTTACACGATGACTTAAGTAAAGCCCCTTCGACAAATAAAGGGCGTCACCCACTACCAACTCCGGCAACCATAAATGCATTGTTCTGTGAACTAGGCATTCGTTCCAATATGCAGGTGGTCGTCTATGATGATAGCGCGGGCTCTTTTGCCGCGCGACTGTGGTGGATGTTGAGATATATGCAACATAAAAATGTTGCTGTTCTAGATGGTGGTTGGCAATCCTGGGGTGATGCAAAGCGGCCAATTAGTCAGGAGGCCGAGCCTCGAGTGGCTGCCGAATTTAATAATAAAGTACTCGAAAAAAACGTTATTCTTATTGAAGACGTTGAGAACTTTGAGCAGATAATTGATTCAAGAGACCCCGCTCGTTATAGAGGCGAAATAGAGCCGATTGATAAAGCAGCAGGGCACATCCCTGGTGCTAAAAATCGTTTCTGGAAGGACAATCTGACTGAAGTAGGTGTTTTTAAGCCGAAACAGGTTCTCAAGCAAGAATTTGAACAGTTACTGGGGCAGGCTAAACCTGAGAATGTTGTTTTTTATTGTGGTTCTGGAGTGACAGCCTGTCATAACTTGCTTGCGGTAACGCATGCTGGCCTGAAACTGCCAAAGTTATATGCTGGTTCTTGGAGCGAATGGAGCAGTACAACAGGGAAACCCGTCGCTACTGGAATTTAGAATAGTTCTATCAAAGATATTAAGTAAAACATTTCAGTATGTTATGAATAAACATATAATAGACGTTCTAAAGTAATTTTAAGTCTTTCAAAATGAATAAAATGTTCAGGCGAATTCTAAAAACCGCGCTAATTCTGCTGTGTTTGAATGCAAATGCAGAGCCAGAGGCAATTGATGCGGCGACCGATACGGGGATAGAGTCAGTTGAATCATTAGCCACTGAGGCAGTTGAAGACGTTCTTTTCGACGAAGCTGATGCGATTGACAGTGAAGACCTTGATGAAGAATTAGTCGCAGAGGAAGAATTCCAAGTCGAAGCGGAGATGATCTTAACCAAGGATGTTGTCTTAGTACTGGATAATTCCGGCAGCATGAAAAAGAACGACCCGGATTTTTTGGTTAGTAAGGCCGTTAAGGAGTTTATCAGCCAACAAGATGAGAATACGCGTGTTGGCATAGTCATATTTGATCAAGAAGTTCGTTTGCCTGTTGCTCTAACAGTTTCGTCATTAGCCAATCGCGAGACTATTCTTAATAGCATTGAAGAGATCAATTACAAGGGACTTTTCACGGATAGCCCTGCCGGGATAGAACGCGCGATTTACGAGTTGAAAAATAATGGCCGTGATAGTGCGCAAAAATCTATTATATTTATGACAGATGGTATTGTTGATACGGGAGCACCTGAACGTGATTTGGAAAAATCGAAGTGGTTACGTGAAGATTTAGCACCGGACGCCGCTGATAATGAAATCAAAATTTTCGGCATTGCTTTTACTGAAGGTGCAGATTTCCAGCTAATCCAATCCATCGCACAAAAAACGGAAGGTGAATATTATCGCGCATTGGCTGCAGCAGAATTACACAATGTTTTCGAACAGATCGATATAATAATTAATACACCTCCAGAGCCTGAACCTGTCCCTGAAATTGTTCAAGTTACACCTGTTATTGAGGCACCTGCCCCGGTCATACAGCAAGCACCACCACCGCCTCCGGTTATCATTGAGGTTCCAGCTCAATCGATGGGACAGGAAGAACGTATTCGTTCAATGATAATGATTGCAGCTGCAATCGTATTAACGATCACATTATTAGGCATACTCATCATTCTTTTACGGCGCAACCGTGATTTAAAAACGAGAGCAGCCGAGACTGTACAAGAAGGGTATATAAATGACTTGCAAGGAAAAACAGATAAACAAACACATAAGTTAGGCTCGAAACCAGTAATGTTTGGTCGTGTTGCAGGAAAAGACACAGAGCACCTTGATTACATCGTTGTTAATGAAACAACTATTGGCCGTCGCCACGCTTTAATTGAGTATAAAGATTACTCGTTCTGGATTATTGATCAGGGCAGTATCAATGGAACATTTGTAAACGGCGAAGCAGTCAGTAGTGAAGTTCGTTTGAAGCACGGTGATCGTATTAGATTACACAAATGCGATTTTGAATTTGTCATGCCGGAAATGGAAGACAGCGGTATGACGGTTATATCAAATACGGTATTTGCGGCACAACCAGAACCGATCATGGATGACTCGGAAGAAGAAACCCAGATTAAAGGGCATGGTGGTGCTACAGACGAACTAAGTGAAGAAGAAATAAGTGCTGCATCAAGTTCAGATATGGATTTTGATTTAACCGGGCCAGACTCGGTTGATGAGCTATCTGATTTATATGAACCCGATCCAGATGATGAAGATACCATCATCAGAGAAGTGCCTATTGATACTGTAAGTACGAATGAACCAGAGTTTACATTAGACGCAGAAACTGATGCATTTGATTCTGAAGATGAGACGATAATGCTGGATGATGGTGATGCAGATGAATCTCACGGCGAACTTGATGATGATGCGACTCTGCGTAAAGACGATCACTAGTTAAACTTTGTACAGAATGCTTTAACACGCCTTTAGCATGGTTTTTCAAGTATCAAAGATTAAACCCGTGCGATATTTAAGATACCGGATGTGATTTGATTTGGTACTTAAGTCGTAGCCATCCATCTCCCTTTTGGCTATCTATCCCAAGATAACTTTTAGATGCTATAATAATGAGTAAATCATTTTAAGCCATTGATTTAATTGGTTTAAATTACATTCTTATAAAGAAACGAAGGAGTCGGACAGATGCCAGCATCTAGCTTACTAAACGAAGGTTCGACTCTTATGCTATTTGGTATGGGGTTCGTTTTCATCTTTTTGACATTATTAGTCGTTGTGATGTCTTTCATGTCACAACTTATTATCCGCTATGAGAAAAGTGTCGGTGTATTGCCAGAGGGTGGCGTGTCATCGCCCACCGCGGTAATTCCCCAGCATGGACCGACGGCAAAGCCTGAAACCGATAATAAAACATTAATAGCAGTTTTTGCTGCCGCCATTCACAAGTATCGTTCGCGGCATTAATAGCCCCCACCATATACTCAACACCGTCATTATATAAAGACCATAATTATGACAGAATCCAAACGCCCACTGGGTATTACAGATGTTGTACTACGTGATGCTCATCAGTCCTTGTTTGCAACACGCCTACGTCTTGATGATATGTTGCCAATCGCTGAAAAGCTTGATCAAGTAGGTTATTGGTCAATAGAAACATGGGGTGGCGCAACGTTTGATGCGTGTATTCGCTATCTAGGTGAGGATCCTTGGCAGCGTATACGCAGTTTAAAAGCGGCGATGCCAAACACGCCACAACAAATGTTACTTCGCGGACAAAACTTACTTGGCTATAGACATTATGCTGACGATGTTGTGAGAAAATTTGTCGAACGCGCATCCATAAATGGTGTTGACGTTTTCCGTGTGTTCGATGCCATGAACGATACGCGTAATCTTGAAGTTTCCATTAAAGCGGTTATTGAAAACGAACGGCATGCGCAAGGCACAATATCCTATACTTTAAGCCCGGTACACGATCTTGCAATGTGGCTAGATCAAGCTAAACGTATTGAAGATATGGGTGCTCATTCACTCTGTATTAAAGATATGGCGGGCTTACTTAAACCTTATGCAGCGTTCGAGCTGATAACAAGTCTAAAGCAGACAGTCGATATTCCTATTCAATTGCATGCCCACGCGACAACAGGTTTATCGACCTCGACCATTTTAAAATGTGTTGAAGCGGGTATTGATAATGTTGATACGGCTATTTCATCCATGTCTATGACCTATGGTCACTCGCCAACAGAATCTGTGGTCTCAATATTTGAAGACACTGAACGGAATACCGGTTTAAACATTGAATTATTAGAAGAGATAGCCGCTTATTTTCGCGAAGTTAGAAAAAAGTATGTCCCATGGGAAGGCTCTCTCAAAGGAGTTGATTCGCGTATTTTAGTAGCCCAAGTCCCCGGCGGCATGTTAACTAATATGGAAAGCCAGTTACGTGAACAAGGAGCAGAAGATCGCATTGATGAAGTCTTGGAGGAGATCCCGCGTGTACGTGAGGATTTAGGATATCTACCACTGGTAACACCAACATCGCAAATTGTAGGTACGCAAGCCGTAATAAATGTATTAACGGGCGAACGTTATAAGTCGATTACTGCTGAATCAGCAGGAGTATTAAAAGGTGAGTATGGGACTGCACCTGCACCGTTTAATAGCGAACTACAACAACGTGTACTCGAAGGCGAAGAAGCAATTACTTGTCGACCTGCCGATTTAATTGAAGCTGAAATGGACAAGCTCAGTGCTGCACTTCAGCAACACGCAGCCAAGGAAGGTTTTGAACTTGAAACCGGTGAGCGTGAAATTGATGATGTATTAACCTATGCATTATTCCCTCAAGTTGGCTTAAAGTTCTTAGCCAATAAAAATAATCCTGATGCATTTGAGCCGATTCCAACCGTAGAGTCTGCGCAGTTAGCAACACAACAGACATCTGCCGCTAATGCTGAACAGGATATCTATACGATCGTCGTTAATGGTCAAAATTATGTTGTTCAAATTAATGAAGGCGGTGACATTGGTAATTTTGTCAACATGCCAACAAATTCATCAGTGACAGATATGCCTACGGCTAGTGGTAGTCCAGTAATCGCACCCTTGGCCGGTAATATCTGGAAAGTAGAAATTACTGTTGGCCAAAGAGTTCAAGAAGGTGATGTATTAGTTATTCTTGAAGCAATGAAAATGGAAACACAAATTGTCGCAGACAAAACAGGTGTGATTGCTTCAATTTCAGTCAAGCCGGGTGATGCCGTCAAAGTTGGCGACCATCTGGTTTCACTCAGCTAAAGGTTTAAAACATGGAAAATTTATTACAACTTTGGCACAACACAGGTTTGTATCAAATGGAAACCGGCCAAGCTGTAATGATAGGGATTGGTATATTTCTACTATATCTCGCCATCAATAAAAACTTTGAACCGTTACTGCTTGTTCCCATAGGCTTTGGTGGGGTTTTAGCAAATATTCCAGGAGCGGGCCTAGCTGATCCTGGTGGGATATTATATATCTTCTACACTATAGGGATTGAAAGTGGTGTGTTTCCATTGCTCGTTTTTATGGGTGTAGGTGCTATGACGGACTTTGGTCCACTACTGGCCAATCCCAAAACACTGTTTCTTGGTGCAGCAGCGCAATTCGGTATTTTTGCAACGTTAATGGGTGCAATTTTATTATCAACGTTTGGTGTTTTTGATTTTACTCTGGCCGATGCAGCAGCCATAGGTATTATTGGTGGTGCTGATGGACCTACCTCCATCTATGTGGCTAGTAAACTAGCACCTGATCTACTCGGTGCTATTGCAGTAGCTTCATATTCATACATGGCCTTGGTGCCGTTAATTCAGCCACCTATCATGCGACTTCTCACCAATGAACAAGAACGTAAGATCAAGATGGTGCAACAACGGCATGTTTCACATCGCGAAAAAATTGTTTTCCCATTACTGCTCTTATTATTAGTAGCCTTCTTGCTACCCGATGCAGCTCCATTATTGGGTATGTTTTGTTTCGGGAATTTAATGAAAGAATGTGCTGTTGTAGATCGATTGAGTAACACAACACAGAATTCTTTGATCAATACGGTGACAATATTTCTAGGACTCGCTGTCGGTTCTAAACTCAGTGCTGACAAATTTCTCGACATCACCACATTAGGTATCTTATTGCTTGGTATGGTTGCATTTTCAATAGGTACAGCGTCTGGTGTTCTAATGGCAAAAATGATGAATAAGTTTGGTGGTACAAGTATCAATCCTCTTATAGGTTCCGCTGGTGTATCAGCAGTACCCATGGCGGCACGTGTCTCGAATAAACTTGGGCTTG
>Ga0316202_10002575_pt1 | contig 11781 bp, 13 predicted proteins | sample 3monrhotite_MG_FD_204934 | JGI IMG/M metagenome (GOLD analysis project Ga0316202, IMG submission 204934) | Microbial mat bacterial communities from mineral coupon in-situ incubated in ocean water Damariscotta River, Maine, United States -... | ecosystem: Environmental > Aquatic > Marine >... | reverse complement strand
TTTTTAGTTTGATAAAATCACTAGTTAATATTGAAGTGTTACAGAGCATTAGTTTGCAGTAAGCCATTAAGTAGTCAAATTGTAGGTGAATCTTGTTCACCTACAATCACTATAGTAACTCAATAAAAATGCCAATAAAAACGACTAAACCAACCCAGTGATTATTCAAAAATGCTTTAAAACATAATGTTCTATCGCGATTGACAATCAACATTTGTTGGTAACTAAATAAGCCTGCTGTTATAACTAAACTTAAATGGTAGGGCCAACCAAACGCAGATATTTCACCAACAGTAAATAATAATCCCAGTACAAGTAATTGCAAAAAACCAATAATACGCTTGTCTTTTTTACCAAAGAGGATCGCTGTAGATTTAACGCCAATACGTAAATCATCGTCACGATCTACCATGGCATACATGGTGTCGTAAGCGATTGTCCATAAAACATTGGCGCTAAATAACAACCAAGCGATCAGCGGTACTCGCCCATCTGTTTCTGCGAACGCCATAATCATACCCCAACTAAAAGCAGCACCTAATACTACTTGCGGTAATTGGGTATAACGTTTCATAAAGGGATAAGAAATAGCCAAAAGTAAGGCGACAAGCGATAATTTTAACGTGTATGCATGTAACGAGGTAGCCAAGCCAAAAGCAGCGGCAACCAACATTGCAAAAATAAACAAAGCATCGTGACTAGTTAACAACCCCGAAACTAATGGTCTGTTTTTAGTGCGCTCCACTTCACCATCTACTTTTCTATCGGCAAAATCGTTAATCACACAACCCGCGCTACGCATTAAAAATACACCAAGACTAAAAACAAACAATAGATGTAGATTGGGAATGCCGTCGGATGCTAACCATAAAGCCCAATAGGTAGGCCATAGCAGTAAATATGTGCCAATGGGCTTATCCATACGGGTAATAAGCTTAAATCCTTGCCATTTTTGCGCGAATGTTTTGGTACTAGAAATGCTCATAATGAGTTCACACCATGTTGATATGCGAATGCTTGGGGTAAAAACACTTCGGAGACCATTATTGGTTTATTGTTTAGTATAAAAAGCGATCGCCGCCCCCATAAATTATGGGTATAAGTTAAGTTAAGCTGGTGACAAAATTGACCGACCGTACTTTGTTGGTTAAAACAAGCTACTTCAATAGATTGCCGTTCTAATTTGGGGTCATTAAACAAGACTTGACCTAATGGTTGCGTGCCTAAATTGGCTAGTTGCTGCTGCTCTCCTGTTAAACTCTTCAGCGGCAATAAACTTCGTGCAAAAACTTGCGGTAATTCATCGCAATATAAAATTACTTCGCGTATTAATACTTCCTCATTTGCACGAATACTCCCTTTAGCTTCCTCAGCATGACAATTTTCGATTTGTTGGCCGATAACCTCGACCCTAAATTTTGTGCAATGACTTTTTAAACGTGAAGTTAACGACGTTGGGTCAAATAACCAATTAGACAACGAGGGTGCTAATAATTGATCTGCCTTGGGATGCCATTGAGCAGCAAGTGTGATCGGAAATAAATGTTGAAACCGTGTCATGAAAAATAATAGTGGGCAATAATAGAAATGTAATGCCGATATCATAACAGGATTTATTCAGTTATGCTGATTGTTCTTAATAAGTCGATTTAAAGTAAAAATCAACAAGAAAAACAAGACAAAATTAGCAAAATATATTCTAACTGCTAGGATTTAATTATCAGATAATTAAAAGAATTAGTTTAGGAAAATCCTTGCCAATCAATAATTCTAAATACATCGCTAAAAATAAAGCATTGTTAAGCGCATCTAAACGTGTGTGATATTAACAAGTGGTTGAAAATGCTGAAATTGAAATGCTACAACTGTTATGAAAATAGATTACGCACAAGGCTATCATATTCATAAAACCGAACCATGGTATAATGTCAAAAAACAAGAATAAACACGGTAGCGTAAGTTTTTCTTAATAAATAACAGATATAAATATTAAATAATTTAAAAACTTACCCAAAAAATTTAAAATAACGTTACTATTAACAGTAGTTATTCATAATTACTGCTGCAAGAGATAGTTTTACATTAGTGGCTAGAGAATTGATTCAATGAAAAAAATTATTGTTATTGTTTGTGCTTTATTTTTACTGCCGACAGTTAATGCTTCCGATTATGCTTATTACGGCTTCGAACCGCAAATAGTAACTAATTATGTTGCCACCAAAAAGAAGCTAGGTTATGTAAGAATTACGGTAGAATTAATGATTGAAAATGGTGATAACTTACAGGTTGTTGAGCATCATTCTCCTTTATTGCGAGACGCAATTATCGCTATTATTGGCCAGCAACCAGAAGCGAAAGTAAAATCAATTAAAGGACGCACTGAAATTCGTAGGTTATGTGAAGAAAAAGTAAAAAATTTACTCAAGAAAGAAACCGGGCAGCCATTAATTAAAAAATTATTATTTACCCAATGGCTAGATGATTAATTGTTTAGATATGTTGAAACTAGCACCTTTACGTAGAACAACATGTTCATGTTAATTTGAGTGTTTTTTCTTTGAATAAAACCAAGCAAGAAAACAACCACTAACTAAACCTAATAAATGAGCAGTATTGGCCATATTCATTGGTAATACTTCAGAAAATCCTAATAACATCCAAAATAATAATATTCCCACTAATGGTTTTGCCAAGGTAAGACCTTTTTCGGGAGCTAGCCAACCTAACCACCAAATAAAACCAACTAATCCATACACTACGCCAGATAAGCCACCAAAATTAGCACCTGACACTAAATATTGCCCTAAATTCGAGCTAATTGCGGTGATTAAAAAAACATTAAGCAAAGGTAAGCTACCCAGTTTTTTCTCTATTTCACCACCTAACTGCCACCACCACATTATATTAAAAACAATATGTAACCATGAAAAATGAAAAAATGCCGGACCAATAAGTCGCCACGGCTCACTAGCTAAAGCAGAAGTGCTAAGTCGAGGAAAAAATTGTAACTGGTTGAATATGGTCTGTGCAAAACCGAAAATTGAAGCTAAAAATACCAATACGCATAATGAAAAAACAGTTAAGGTAACAATACCGGCATGTGCTATAAATTGCTGCTTAAACTGCTCAGTAAAACTAGCGCCATGTTGAATTACGTCGGTTATTTTACCTTGTTGCCATGCTGCTTGTTGATATTTCTGTTCTGATGGGTTTTTTATGAATTCATCAAACAATAGCCGTGCTTGTGCTAAAGACTCATCTTGGCATAGCACAATAAAATGTTGTTCATTTGTTTCTACGCGCGATTGAATATCTTGGCTGTTTAAGTAATTACTAAACAGCAAAGCAATATTATGTTGGTTAAGACTGACTAGCGGTTGCATTAATATTGGCATTTGATTTAGCGAGCAATCCTATCAGGGTATTGTAATTGCCAAGCACTAAAGCCGCCATCTAAAGAGTAGACATCGGTAAAATCTTGGCTAATTAAGTACTGCGCCGCTTGTTGGCTAGAATTACCATGATAACAACAAACCACTACGGGTAAATCAATATCGGTTTCACGGATAAAATCAGGGATGGTTTCATTGGTTAAATGCACGGCATTGTTAATATGTCCAGCAGCAAACGAGTTAGCGTCGCGAATATCAGCAATAACCACATCGCCATTTTTAATTAACTCAGGTAATTCGCTTATTTGTAGATGTTTAAATGTTGTCACTATAATTCTCTTTGCTGTTAATAAGTCAAGATCCTGACCTACGTCAGGATTACTCTTTATGTTAAATGCTATTACTAGGCTATTTCATATTCAATGAGGCGGTCTCAACACTTCAAAAGTTACCTTTATGTCCAGTCTAAAATAACTTTTCCTGATTGTCCTGAACGCATAATATCAAAACCTTGTTGAAAATCATCGATAGGAAATTGGTGAGTAATAATTGGGCTAATATCTAAACCCGATTGAATTAAGCTGGCCATTTTATACCATGTTTCAAACATTTCTCGACCGTAAATGCCCTTAATTGTTAAGCCTTTAAAAATAACTTGGCTCCAATCTATTGCCATATCTTGTCCAGGAATGCCCAGCATCGCAATTTTACCACCATTATTCATGCTGGCTAACATTGTAGTAAATGCCTGTGGTACACCCGACATTTCCATTCCAATATCAAAACCTTCGGTCATTCCTAATTCTTTCATTACCTCATCAATATTTTCTTTACTGACATCAACCGCACGAGTTGCTCCCATTTTACGAGCAAGATCGAGGCGATATTCATTTACATCGGTGATCACCACATGGCGCGCACCAACATGTTTAGCAACGGCTGCTGCCATAATTCCAATAGGGCCTGCGCCAGTAATTAATACATCTTCACCTACTAAATCAAACGACAATGCGGTATGAACAGCATTACCAAATGGGTCAAAAACCGCTGCCAATTCATCTGAGATTTCATCGGGTAATTTAAAGGCATTGTATGCTGGAATAACCAAATATTCTGCAAAACTGCCTTCGCGATTAACACCAACGCCAACGGTATTGCGGCATAAATGCGTTCGACCACCTCGGCAGTTGCGGCAATGTCCACAGGTAATATGTCCTTCGCCGGAAACCCTATCACCAATTTCAAAACCTTTAACCTCTTGGCCTATTCCCACTACTTCACCGGCATATTCATGGCCGACAACCATAGGCACAGGAATTGTTTTTTGTGACCATTCATCCCAGTTGTATATATGAATATCGGTACCGCAAATAGCAGTTTTGTTAATTTTTATCAGTAAATCGTTATGCCCCATTGTAGGTTTAGGGCTATCTGTCATCCAAATACCGGTCTTGGCTTTTAATTTTGCTAATGCTTTCATCACAATTAACCTAGCTTATTACGTTTAATTCTTTACCAATACGAATAAAAGCATCAATAGCTTTATCTAACTGTTCTTTGGTGTGAGCGGCTGAGATTTGTGTGCGAATACGCGCCTGTCCTTGTGGAACAACAGGAAATGAAAAGCCAATGACATAAATACCTTCGGCGAGTAACTTGTTCGCCATATCGCTGGCTAGTTTTGCATCACCTAACATAATCGGAACAATGGCATGATCGGCACCAGCGCAAGTAAAACCAGCCGTTTCCATTTTACCACGAAAATAATTAGTACTATCCTTTAAGGTTTTGCGTAAATTATCGCCATCGGCTAATAAATCTATGACTTCAATAGATGCATTAACAATTGCTGGTGCTAAAGAGTTAGAAAACAGATACGGACGAGAGCGTTGACGTAACCATTCAATTACCTCTTTTTTCGCAGAGGTGTAGCCCCCTGAAGCGCCACCCATAGCTTTACCTAATGTACCTGTAATGATATCAACACGACCCATCACATCACAAAATTCGTGGCTACCGCGACCTTTGTCGCCAACAAAACCAACTGCGTGCGAATCATCTACCATTACCATGGCATTATACTTATCAGCTAAATCACATACTGCTTTTAAATTGGCGATAACGCCATCCATTGAAAATACACCATCGGTAGCAATTAATTTAAAACGTGCGCCAGCTTCATCAGCCGCAATTAATTGTTTTTCTAGATCTGCGGCGTCATTATTCGCATAACGAAAACGTTTAGCTTTACATAAACGCACACCATCAATAATTGACGCATGATTTAATGAATCGCTAATAATAGCGTCTTCACTACTTAATAAGGTTTCAAATAAACCGGCATTAGCATCAAAACACGAGGAATATAAAATGGTGTCTTCCATACCTAAAAAGGTACTTAATTTTTGCTCTAAGGTTTTATGAATGTCTTGCGTACCACAAATAAAACGTACTGATGCCATACCAAAACCATGTTCGTCTAAGCCCTGTTTTGCAGCATTAATTAAACGTGGATGGTTGGCTAAGCCTAAGTAGTTGTTAGCACAAAAATTAACGACTTCTTCTCCCGTAGTAACGCTTATTTTTGCTTGTTGCGCCGTGGTAATAATACGCTCTGCTTTATATAAACCATCGTGCTTAACTTGGTCGATTTGATCTTGAATATGAGTATAAAAGTTTGTTGGCATTGGCTATGTCTCTGTTATATTTATTTGATAAGTGTAGCGCTTACTCTTTTGAGTTCAAATTTTTGCAGCGTTTATTTTTTACGCTAATTTTGGTTGCTTATTTTAGCTCAGAACAAAAAGAGGTGAAACTAATTATTCAGTATAAATAAACAATAAAGTATATTAATTCGGTTATAAAACATTTAACCGAATTATTTTAGGTTTCGAGTTAACCAGTGAGTAATATCTTCAGCTAACCCTATTTGATAATTCAATAGCGCATGACCGTTACGTTTGTCTTTAAAAAGTTGCAATTTAGTTTTGTGGTCGCCATTCCATTGATACAGTTCTTGAGCTGTTTTATAACTTTCTAATTGATGTGAAGAACTAACAAAGTAACTTGGAGCGTCAGGCATATTTTTATAACGTTCTTTATCGCTGTAATCCATTTTAGGGGTAATTAAAACAAAACTATTTATATGCATTTTTTCTGCAGCGTTAATTGCGTAATTAACCGAGCAACCAACGCTTACAATGGCGATTTGTTTACTGTTGTTAACTTTATTGCGTAACCATTGCAACGCTAAAGAGGAATCGTCTTTCCAAAAAGAAGTTAAGCTAGTCATCGCTGTTTTATAAGCGAGAATATTTTTTGCTTTTTTACGAATAAGTAATTGTGAAACGTTGTCGGTTGTACTTTCGCCATAGCCTCTAAAATCAAGGTTTAATACATGCAAACCCGACATGGCTAATTTAATCGCCAAATTTTTATAACTACGGCGGTCAGCATTGCAGTCATGCAATAATAAAACGCCACCTTTGAGTGTATCGCCAGCATAGTAATCGGCAATTAATTTGAATTTGTCTGAGGTAATTAACGTGGCTTTGCTTGGTACTATTTTTTTATTCGGAGAGTTTTGTGCCCAAGTACTCGGTGTGATTAAAATATAGCAACACATAATAACGGAAAGTTTAATCATTATATTTCTTAACATTTAAATACCTATGGTAATTTATTCGAAAATAGTGGCAATTGAGGTGTAGTGAGTATAAATAATATAGTCGTTTTATTATCCGTTACTGAGTATACTTTTGCCATTAAATTTTATTGAGCATATTTTTTGAGTTTTTTTTCTGTTAATCAAGTACAAACTAAAGTTGCGCTATTATTATATCGTTTATTTTTGTTGTTGTTATTACCATTAATTTTATTGTTATTCGTTTTTCGTTCAAGAAACAATGTTCAATATCGCTATCGATTATTAGAAAGACTCGGTTTCTTATCTACAGGCTTAAATGGCGTAGCATTTAAAAAAAATTCAATTGTTATTCATGCTGCCAGTGTTGGCGAAGTTATTGCGATTAAAAGCTTTGTCGAATCTTTATTAACTCAATACCCAGACAAAAAAATTACGATAACCTGTTTTACACCAACAGGTTCTAGCCAAATAGTAAAACTCTTTGGTGATCGGGTACAACATTGCTATTTACCCTTAGATAATATTTTCAGTACTTGGCTTTTTTTACGTAAACTTCAACCGCAAGCGGTGGTGTTTATGGAAACTGAAATTTGGCCAAATTTATTAGCACAATGTGCAGCAAAAAAAATCCCTTTATTGTTGATAAACGGTCGTCTTTCAGCAAAATCTTGTCGGCATTATCAAAAAATTTCTTGGTTAATTTCACCCGCCTTACAACGTTTTTCCTATTTATTAGCACAAAGCCAAACTCATCAAGAAAATTTTATTCAGCTCGGCGCTAATCCTTTACATTGCTCAGTTTCAGGTAATATTAAATACGACATTAGTTTAACGAATGCGATTAAAACTAAAAGTACTGAACTTAGCGAAATGATACTAGGCGATAGAAAGGTATGGCTGGTAGCAAGCACTCACTTGGGTGATGACGATATCGTTTTATCCGCTTTTAAAATAATCAAAACCCAGTTTCCTGAATTGCTGTTAATTTTAGTGCCTCGCCATCCCGAGCGCTTTAATACCATAGCTAAACAATGTATTGATAATGGCTTCAACTTAGCACGGCGCAGCGAACACAAAACCGTAAAAGCCCGTGATGATATTTGGTTGTTAGATAGTTTAGGTGAACTGGTAGCCGCTTACTCATTAGCTAACATTGTTACCGTGGCAGGTACGTTTAGTAAGATTGGTGGACATAACCCGCTAGAAGCCGCGTTATTTAAAAAGCCCATCGTAGTAGGGGCTGATATGGCTAACTTTACTGAAGTATTGACCCAATTATCGAAAGCTAATGGGGTAATACAACTCAATTCTTTAGATCCTGATACTCCTACTGCAATTAGTGAGCAACTTGCTGAAAAAATAATTAGTTTACTTCATGATGAACAGCAACAAAAAATAGTAGGCGCAAACGCTTATCAAGTAATGTTGGCTAATCAAGGTGCAAGTGAACGTTCAGTTATTAAATTAAATACTATACTCAGTTAACAATTCACTACAACTCACCTATATCCCTCAATTCTGGATAATTGTCAGCAATTAATTGTCGTATTTTATTTTTAACCTGTGAAATAGTGATTGTATTCATCAAATTACTACCTTTGGCACGAATTCCCCATGGCAGCTTTGTTAATGGTTTTTTATATTGTTGTTCGATGTTCTGTTTATAACTGCTCACCACATAATGTTGATAATTATAAGGGCCTGTTCGATGAGGATTGCTATGCGCATATAAACCAATAGTTGGTGTGTTAACGGTTACTGCCATGTGTGCAGGGCCTGTGTCTGGTGCGATCACTAAATGTGCAACTTTTAAAATCGCAAGCAGTTGCTTTAAGTTCGTTTCGCCAACAATATTTGTTAACGGCTGTTTTGCTATATAAATAATTTCTTCGGCTAATAATTTTTCCATGGTGGTAGGCCCACCGCAAAGTACCACTAAAAATCCCCGTTCTGTTAAGTGATCTGCAATAGCGGCATAACCCTCACTATGCCAATTTCGCTCTGCTTTACTGGCCGAAGGTGAAATTACCGCAATTGGTTTTTCTGAAATTAAACATTCACTTGCCCACAATTGTTGTTGATCGGTTATGGGCATATTCCATGTTGGTTTTTCAACGGGTAATCCTAATGATTGTGCAAAACCCATAAAGCCATCTAATACATGAGGGTGTTGTTGTGGTAATATTTTTTTATTGGTGAATAACCATTGCCCCTCTTTAGCCCTTGTACGATCAAAGCCAATCTTTATTTTAGCGGGAATACATAAGCTGGCAAAACTGGCACGTAAAGCAACCTGCATATGAAAAAGTACGTCAAAATTTTTACCGCGTAATTGCTGCCACAACGTTTGATAACCTTTAAAGCCCGCCTTTTTATCGAAAATAACAAATTCAACGTCGGTTAATCCGTCTAAAAGCATGGCTTCAACTTTACCAATTACCCAAGTGATTTTAATCTCTGGCCATTGACGCTGAATTTGTTGAACCATTGCGACGGCATGACACACATCGCCAATGGCAGATAATCGTAAAATACATAAGCTTTTTGGAACAGCTATTTGACTCGACATAGAGAAATCACCAAAATAGGGAAAGTTATTTTAATTCTAGGCTTATTATCTTGAACCTATCTGCAATTGTAAAACCCTACCGACTAAAAGTTTATCAACAGGGTAACGTTTATTGTCAATATGATGAGAATAGGGTGTCCGCATTTTCTGTGCAAATGTTTACAGCTAAATTTTGGCAACAACAAAAGGCAGTTACAGGAACCGCCCAGGGACGAGGTACTACTTGGTTTCTTGAATATAACACTCAACAATGGGTGCTGCGTCATTATTATCGAGGTGGATTAATTGGCAAATTAATTAAGGATAGTTATTTATATCAAGGCATGGCGCTAACAAGAGCAGCACAAGAATTTACCTTATTAGCTAAAATGCAGCAATGCAATTTACCTACGCCACAACCAATAGCGTATCAAGTAATTAAAAAAGGCTTTTTTTATCATGCTGATTTAATAACGCAGCGTATTGAAAACGCGGAAGACTTAGCTACAGTTTTAAGTGAAAAAAGGTTGTCTTCTGCTTTATGGCAAGTTATTGGTGCTACTATTCGTAAATTTCATCAGCAGGGAATTTATCATCATGATTTAAATGCTCACAATATTTTAATCGACGTTAATGACAAGGTTTGGCTGATTGATTTTGATCGAGGCGAACAACGTAAAATTAATAATAAGTGGCAACAAAACAACCTTGAACGTTTAAAACGCTCTTTTTTGAAAGAACTAAATAAACTACCTGCTTTTCATTGGCAAGAGCAGGATTGGTTTGCTTTTATGCAAGGTTATCAAGGAAAAGTATAAGTAAGAGTCACTTTTTAAATTTGCAGGTTAAATTCTCAATTATATCAGTGAATAATTTTGTTATAATAAATATTAAGTTTTATTAGTGCATGGGGATACCCTTGGTTCAAGGCAATTTATTTATATTATCAGCACCGAGTGGTGCGGGTAAATCGAGCTTGATTTCGGCATTGTTACAGGCTGAAAATCAACAGAAAACTCACCGAACTATGCAAGTGTCGGTATCGCACACAACACGATTACCTCGTCCAGGTGAAGTTGATGGTCAACATTATCATTTTGTCGATGTAGAGCAATTTCAGCAACTTATTTCAGAAAATGCTTTTTACGAATATGCCCAAGTTTTCGATAATTATTATGGCACCTCAGAAGCGGCCATTGAAAAACAATTAGCACAAGGGATTGATGTGTTTTTAGATATCGATTGGCAAGGTGCACAACAAGTACGTAAACGTAACCCTAATGTAACGACTATATTTATTGCGCCGCCATCAGGAGCTGAATTAGAGAATAGATTACGTAGTCGAGGCCAAGACAGTGATGATGTTATCTCTGCGCGTATGGCGCAAGCAAAATCTGAAAGTTCACATTATTTAGAGTTTGATTACATCATTGTTAATGATGAATTTGAACAAGCACTTGCTGATTTAAACACTATTGTGACTAACCAAACATTAAAAACCAATCAGCAAGCAGAAAAACATCAGAGTTTATTCTCTGAGCTATTGGCTAATAAATAACTTTTTAGTATAATGCTCTGCTATTTAATTGATTTTTTGTATGTTGGAGTGGCTTAATGGCTCGTGTAACTGTTGAAGATGCGGTAGAAAAAGTTGGCAATCGTTTTGATTTGGTATTAATTGCATCTCGTCGTGCTCGTCAAATTGCTACTGGTGGTAAAGATCCGTTGGTTGAAATTGAGAATGATAAACCAACGGTATTAGCGTTAAGGGAAATTGAAGCGGGATTAATTACTACAGAAATAATGGATGCAAGTGATAACCATGCGCGTATTCATCAAGAATCAAGTGAACTTGCTGCTGTTGCGGCTATTGTTGGTGGAAATCAGCAAGATACTATGTAATTTTAATAACAGGGTTATTTTTTGTCATTAAAATCGGTCCTGTAATTTTTTAATAAAAACGCATAATGTAATAATTATGCGTTTTTTTATGGCTGTTTTTTATTGATGCAATTGATATACTCAAAAATCATTGCCAGCAGATACTCGTTTCAGCTGAATCCAGCATATTCAGAAAGAGCAGGTATATATTTCCATCAATTTGGAGTTCTGAGTGTATCTTTTTGAACCATTAAAAGAATTCGTATCGACTTATTTGTCTAAAGTACAAGTCGATTTATTAAAAAAAGCCTATC
>Ga0316202_10002574_pt1 | contig 11784 bp, 8 predicted proteins | sample 3monrhotite_MG_FD_204934 | JGI IMG/M metagenome (GOLD analysis project Ga0316202, IMG submission 204934) | Microbial mat bacterial communities from mineral coupon in-situ incubated in ocean water Damariscotta River, Maine, United States -... | ecosystem: Environmental > Aquatic > Marine >... | reverse complement strand
AGCACGAACTGCCAGCCGTCGAGCGGGCCGTCGGGGTTGTTCTGGAGGTTGGTCTGCTCGATCTCGGGGGCGGAGATCGTGACAGCTCCCGCGTTCTCGGCGACCTTCAGGCGGCGGCGGGCCTCCTGCTTGCGCTTCTTGTCGCCGCGCGGGTACTCATCGAGGTATTTTTGCCAGCCCGCGGCGGTGTTGGTCTGGCCGGCCCACGCGAACAGGACCTCTTCGCGCTCCTTGAGCGCCTCCTCGCGCTTGGTCCCGTCGGGGAAGCGCTCCAGGTAGGCGTCGTAGTCTGCGAGGTCGCTGCTGTCCTTGGCCTTCTGGAGCATGAGCTCCTCGAGGCGGGTCTTGGCCTGGAGCTGGAAGGCGCCTGACGGGTTGTCCGTCAGGTACTTCTCGTAAGCATCGATGCTGTCGGCCTGCTGGGCCTCGGCGTAGGGGTCGGTGCAGCCGACCGACATCATCAGCAGCAGCGCGGCGATCGTGCGCATGGGGGCACCTCAACAGGCGAGAGACGCCCCACCTTATCACCCCGTCAGGGGCTGCCACCCGCCCCAAACGCCAGCGGCACGAACGCCACCAGCACCAGCGCGGTCGCCATGACCACCAGCGGCAGCAGGATGCGCTCGTTTCGCGCCCAGAACGTGCCGCCCTCGTCGGTGTACTCTGCGTCTCCCACGACCTGCCGGGTCAGCAGGTGGTTCAGCGCCACCGGCGGGGTAAGGTACCCAAGCTCGAAGGCCACCAGCACCACCATCCAGAAGTGCGCCGGGTCGATGCCGTTCTGGGCTGCCACGTCGGCCAGCGTCACGCTGACGAGGATGACCGCGCCGTACGGGTCCATCATCATGCCGATGATGACCAGCGAGACCACCAGCAGGCCCATCGCCAGCCACGCCGAGCCCAGCTCGGCCGGGAACAGGCTCATGACCTCGCTGCGCTCGAACACGCCACCGAAGGCGATCGACAGGCCCATCAGCATCAGCAGCGCGCCGATGTGGACCGTCGCCTCCTCGGTCGCGGCGTCGATCTGGCGGGGCAGGCCGGGCCGGCTGCGGTCGCGCAGCCGCTCCAGGATGAGCCAGCCGCCCATGATGACCGGCAGGATCATCGGGGCGCTCTGCTCGTCGAGGCGCGCGTCGAGCAGGAAGCGGTAGCCGAGCGCCAGCACCACAAACAGCGCCAGGTAGCCAGCCAGCGGCCGGGCGCGGCGGGCAGACTCCGGGCCAGCGGTCGCCGCCGGGGCGACCGTCAGCGGCCCCTGGCGGGTCAGCAGCACCGCGAGGGTGAACAGGCCGGCGGTCAGCAGGAAGACCCAGCGCCCCCAGCCGTACAGCACGTCGGTCGTCACCGGGTTGAGGTAGGCGACGATGACCACCAGCAGGCACGGACTCAGCACGACCCCGAGGCTGCCGGACATCGCGGTGGCTGCCAGGGCGAGCTGCTTCCGCGTGCCCGCCGCGCGCAGCTCGTGGTAGATCACGCCGCCGACGGCGATGACGAAGATGCCCGAGGCGCCCGAGTAGGCCGTGGGGATCGCCGCCGCGGCGACCACGATCGCGACCAGCAGCTCCGGCGGCAGCTTCCAGGGCCGCAGGATGTCGAAGCCGAGGTGGACCACCTGGGTCCGCTTCAGCATCATGCCGATCCAGACGTACAGCCCGATGAAGAAGTACATCTGGGCGTGCTCGGCGAGCTTCATCAGGTAGACCGCCGGGCCGGCGGGGTACTGCTCGCCGATCAGGAAGTACATGCCGGCCACGAAGCTCATCACCGTGTAGAGCGGCACCGCCAGCAGGGCGCCGCTCAGGGTGCCGCCGTCCTCGCCGCGGGGCCGGGTGATGTTGATGGCGTTGAGCAGCGCCATCAGCCCCAGGCCCGCCGTCCACATCAGCGGCAGCTCCGGGTGCGAGACGTCCACCCCCGAGGCCTGCTGGAGCTGGTACTGGACCACGCACGACGCCGCGAGGCCCAGGTTCGCGACGAGCTGGAGCGCCTCCGAGATCTGGTCGTCGCGCTTGAAGCCCACCGGCCGCAGCGCGATGTGGTGTCGGGTCGCCGTCGCCGTCGCGCCGCAGATGAGCAGCATCAGCACCAGCATGTGCTTCATGCGCTCTCCGCCGACCGCTGACAGCGCCGACAGGCCCTTGTCGACGGCGCGGAACGCCCGGATCGTGGCGGTCTCCTCGGGGATGTCCAGCGCCGGGGGCGGGGCCACTGTGGGCGCCGGGGCCGGCGCTGCGATGTCCTCGCCCGCGAGCAGGTCTGCGATGAGGTCGTCGTTCGCGCCGCTGCCGTCGTCCGCCGCTGGCTCGGGCGCGGGGAGGTCACCGAGCAGGTCGTCGATGAGGCTGTCGTCAGCGCCCGTGCCGTCGTCGGCCGGCGCGTCGTCGCCGAGCAGGTCTGCGATCAGGTCGTCGTCGGCACCCGTGCCGTCGTCGCCGTCACCGAGCAGGTCCGCGATGAGGTCGTCATCAGAGGACCCCGCGTCGGCCTGAGAGGCAGGCGGCGGCGCGGGGGGCCTGGGGTTGCGGAGGTGGAGGGCGTAGCCGGGCCACATCGACTCGCCGAGCTGGACGAGCTGCGCGCTGGCCTGCCCAGCGGTCCAGGTGGCGACGACGAACGAGAGCAGGAGGAGGGCGGGCAGGGTGGACAGGACACGGCGCACGGGGTGCTCCTCCGGCTCTGTGGAGCGTGTGGGTTACTGCGCGATGCGCTCGACGAGCTTGACGATGGTGGGATCGTAGGCGCCCTGGGCCACGAGCGTGGCGCGGACCTCGCTGAGCATGGTGCGGTACTGGGCGGTCTTGGCTGCGTCGAGGTCGACCCAGTAGCCGGCGCTGCCGATGCTCGACTCGGCGGCGTTGGTCAGGCGGAGCACGCTGTCGAACTGACCGGCGGCCCAGGTGCGCGACTGCTGGCCGAAGTCCGCCGGGAAGCTCTCGGTGCGGATGAGCATCTGCAGCGTGAGCTGTGCGAGCGGGAACTTGATGACGCCGCCGTCGGTGCCGAGGCCCTTGTTCAGCTCCAGCGGGCCGTAGGCGGTCGCGGGGGCGTAGCAGGCGAACACGGCGCCGTTGTTGAACTTCTGGGCGAAGTTGCCGATGTCCGAGGCCACCGCGGTCGCGCCGATGTGCTGGACCATGACCGGTGCGGCCTTGTCGAAGTCCATCGTCGCGACCTTCTTGCCGGCGAGCACCGAGATGTCGGTGTTCGTGCGGTCGCGGGCGTACAGGTAGACCGCGCCAGCCGGGTAGATGCCGACCGTCTCGAACTGGCCCGAGACCATCAGCGAGGCGGCGTTGGGCTTGGCGAGCACGCCGATGGCCGCCTTGAGCTGGTTGTAGTTGGTCGTCAGGCCGAGGGCCTCGACCGAGTACGACTTGCGGTTGAATTGCTGGGTGCGCACGCCCGTGAGCAGGACCGCGTCGCAGGCGCCGTTCTGGAAGTCGGTCGCGGCGATCGCCTCGTCGGTGTACGGCTTGAGGGTAAAGTTGACACCCCAGCCCGCGGCAGCGGCCTTGTAGCGCTCTGAGGTCTTGAAGGCGTCGCCGCTCTTGCCGCCCGGGTCGTAGACGCACAGCAGCTTGTCGTTGGCCTCAGCGGTGCTGGAGAACGACAGGGCCGTCAGGGTGAGGATGGCGGAAACACTCTTGGACACGAAGCTCATGGCTGCTCCTCTTGGGGCTGGTCTTCTTCGGTCGGTGCTGGGAGGAGATCCCGCAGCAGGTCGTCGCCGAAGTCAAACGCGTCAGTGCCGGGAAACGTCCCGACCATGCCGATGGGGGTGCGCTTGCCTTCTTCGCTCATCCAGATCCGGTCGGACTCGTGGAGGATGAGGCGGCTCGCAAACGCGTCGAGCAGCCGCCACTGTGGGTCGGCCGGAACCTCGGACAGCGAGGCGCCGTGCGCCTCGATCGCGGCGCGGAGCGCGTCTTCCATGCCGAGGGTCGAGAGGGTCTGGGCCTGGAAGGCCTGGGCCAGCCGCACCCCGGTCGCCGCGCCGCGATCCGCGGCGGCGTTGAGCATCTCCAGGCCAGCGGCCTGGTTGGGGCCAGGGATGCTGGCGGTCAGCGCACCCTCCAGGGCGCTGGGCACCGCCCAGAAGGTCTCGTCGTCGAGGCAGCCCGCGGCGCGGGCGACCCGCGGCGGGATGTCGGTGGGCACGCCCGCGACGCCCATCGCGGCGCGGTCGTGGATCATCGCGAGCACGCCGCTGGAGAGCCCCAGCAGGTACAGCGTGTCCTCGTTGCGCTTGCTGTTGAGGTCCGGGCAGCCGTCGCCGACCGGCCCGAAGGCCGCCTCCAGGCTCTGCCACGCGGCGTAGTAGCGGCTGGCGGCGACGGCGTGCATGCGGCTCTCACGCTCCAGCAGGTCCTCCGCCGCCGCGCCCCGCCCCTCGTGCGGCGCGCGGAGCCGCTCCAGCTCTGCGTCCCAGACCGCCAGGTCCGCGCACATGCCCGCCGACATCATCGTCAGGACCAGCGCGCGGTCTGGGGCGTTGTCCGGGTCGAGCGCGGCGGCGAGCGGCCCGAGCGCGGTGCCCGCCTGGCAGACCATGGCGACGTCCGGCGCCGGCATCATGCCCGGCAGCACGGTCTTCAGGGTCGCCTTGTCGATCATCTTCGAGGGGCTGCACGCTGCAATCGCAGCCAGCCCGGCTGCCAGGATCGGACGCATCAAGCCGTTCTCCGGGTTCATTTCGTGCGACCGACAAATACCGGACTGCAACAAAAATGGCGAGCAGGAGTCACCCGCTCGCCACATCCACCCAGACAACGGGACCTTTTTTCACGGCCCCGCAGCAGGCACGATCAGCCGTCGGAGGGCTCGGTCATCTTTCGGGCGTCCAGCAGCACCTCCAGCTCATCGGCTGGCAGGACCGCCCACTCCAGCGCGACCTCGCGGACGTTCTGGCCGGTCTTGAAGGCGTGCTTCGAGATCGCCGCGGCCTTGTCGTAGCCGATGGCCGGGGCGAGAGAGGTGCAGATGGCGAGGTTGCGCTCGACCGTCTCGCGGCAGCGCTCCTCGTTGGCCTCGATGCCGTCGACACACTGCGTGGCGAAGGTCTTGGCGCCGTTGGCGAGGACCTCGACGCTCTGGAGCAGGTTGTGGACCATCACCGGCAGGTAGACGTTCAGCTCGAAGTTGCCGCCCTGGCCGCCCATGTTGACCGCGACGTCGTTGCCGAAGACCTGGCAGCAGACCATCGTGAGCATCTCGCTCATGACCGGGTTGACCTTGCCGGGCATGATGCTGGAGCCCGGCGCCAGCGCCTTCAGCGTGATCTCCGAGAAGCCGGTGCGCGGGCCGGAGCCCAGCCAGCGGATGTCGTTGGCGATCTTCATGAAGCTGGCGGCGATGGTCTTGAGCTGGCCGTGGGCCTCGACGACGCCGTCTCGGGCGCCCTGGGCCTCGAAGTGGTTGCCCGCCTCGCGGAAGGGCAGGCCGGTGACCTCGGCCATCTTGTGGATGGCCTTGCCGGGGAAGGCGAGGGGACGGTTGATGCCGGTGCCGGTCGCCGTGCCGCCGAGCGCCAGCTCCAGCAGCGCGTCGCGGGCGGACTCAGCGCGGCGGATGCCGTGCTTGACCTGCGCGGCGTAGCCGCCGAACTCCTGGCCGAGCCGCACCGGGGTGGCGTCCATCAGGTGGGTCCGGCCGCTCTTGACGATGTGGTCGAACGCCTTCGCCTTCGCCTCCAGCGAGGCGTGCAGGGTCCGCAGCGCCGGGATGAGGTCCTCGTTGATGGCCACCGCGCCCGCGACGTGGATCGTCGTGGGGATGACGTCGTTGGAGGACTGACCCATGTTGACGTGGTCGTTGGGGTGGACCGGGTCCTTGCTGCCCAGCTCGCCGCCCATCAGCTCGATGGCGCGGTTGCTGATGACCTCGTTGGCGTTCATGTTCGTCGAGGTGCCCGAGCCGGTCTGGAAGATGTCGATCGGGAAGTGGTCGTCGAGCCTGCCGTCCATGACCTCCTGGGCGGCCGCGGCGACCCACTCGGCGCGGTACGTGTCGAGCAGCTCAAGCTCCTCGTTGGCGAAGGCGCAGCTGCGCTTGACGAGGCCGAGCGCCCAGATGAACCGGCGCGGGAAGCGCACACCCGAGATCGGGAAGTTGTCGATCGCCCGCTGCGTCTGTGCGCCGTAGTACGCGGTGTCGGGGACCTTGATCTCGCCGAGAGAGTCCTTCTCAATCCGGTGACCCATCGTGTGCTCCTGTGGGACTGCTGGTCTGTGGAGGGGCGTGCTGTAACCCGCCACGCAGTCCGTTTTCTGCCTTTACAATTGTGACCCCTGACCGATAGTGGAGCCGAGACCACGGGAGCCCCATGCGGAACTTTGCCCTCTTCACCGCCCTCGCCTTGTCCTTCATGGGGACCGTCGCGGCTGCAGACGCTGCCGGGCCGATCATCTCGTACCTCGGCTCCACGAGCCTCGACACCGCCGGCGACACCGGCTCGTCGGGCGACTCCGGCGGGACCGAGACCGGCGACACCGACACCGACGACACGGGCGACGACACCGGTGAGCCGGTCGACACGGGCGACGACACTGGCGACACCGGCACCAGCACCGACGGATACTCGGCCGCTGAGCTGGCGGGCGAGCTGGGCGGCTTCGGCTGCGCGACACTCGGCGGCAAGGCCAGCGGCCTGGTCGCCTTCGGCTCCGTGCTCCTGCTGCTCTGGCGCCGCGAGGACTGATTCAGTCTTCGTTGCGCAGGCGGTAGTCGAAGATCAGGCACTCGATGGGCGAGGGGAGGTTCTCGCCCAGCATGTTCTTGACCGCGGCCTCGTCCTTGCCCTGGAGCACGGCGATGCAGGGCAGCACCAGCGCGTGAGCGATCGCGTCGGCGGTGCGCTCCAGCACCCAGTCGCTGCCCGCGCCGACGTCCTTGAGCGCGGTCGAGACGTGGTTCTCTGAGAAGTCGACGCCGGGATCGCGGCGGTCGAGAAGGTCGACCTTGGGCACGTCCGCCACATACAGCTTCGCGACGCGGGCGACTGCGGACCACGAGGCGTTGGTGTCGGGCAGCAGGGTGCCGCGCTCGCCAACGGCGTTGCTCAGGTCGCTCGCGAGCCGGCTCATCGAGTCGCGGTGGTCCTCGCCGTCGGCGCGGTAGACGCAGCGCTCGCGGCTGTTGACGTCGTAGATGTCGAACTCACCGCCCTCCTCCCAGGTGAAGCTGGTCGGGATGGTGGTGTTTGACTGCACGTGCGAGCCCATCGCGCCGTTGTCGGGCAGCGCGGTGGTGTCGCCGAGGAAGTAGGCCTCGGGCTGCGCGCGGATGCCCAGGCGGTGCGACTGGCGGTACGTCAGGCCCAGCACGCCCCGGCCGCAGGCCTCGGCGCCGGTCGAGTCGGTGATCACGCGGAAGCGGGCCTGGCCCATGCCGCCCGAGACCGCCGCCCACTGGAGCAGGGTGCGGGTGTCGCTGTCGAGCCGCTTCTGGTTCTCCAGCGCCTTGCGCCAGGCGCCGAGGTTCTTGGCCTGGGTGCCCTTGGTGGTCGCGACCCACGCGAAGGAGTCGGTGTCGATCAGCTTGGCTTTCTCGCGGACGAGGGCGCCAAGCTTGGGGTCGTCGCGCACCGCGATGCCGAGCGCCGACGAGCTGAGCAGGCGGGTGATGAACTCGTCGAACTCGTATCCTTCGACGTTACCGCCGAGGTCCTCGGCCCGGTCGAGCTGCTCCTGGCACGACGCGGCGCGGGTGGTCGTCGTCGACAGCGCCCGGCGGGTCTTGTTCAGCCGGCAGCTCTGCAGGCCGATGCCGCCGCCGCCGATGAGCAGCATCGCGAACATGATGATGTTCCGCGGCTGGAGGATCGCCCCAGAGACGATGTACGTGTAGGCGCGCTGGAAGAGCTGTCCGGGACCGGTCGTCAGCAGCGTGGTCCAGATCTGGCGCTTGCCCTCTTGCTTGAAGGCGTCACCGTCCGGGAAGCGCCGCCCGCCGAAGCGCCGCCCGCCGCCGCGGCCCTCGCGCTGCTTCTTGATCTCCTCCGGCAGCTCGCCGACCTCGACGATGAAGCGGGGGCCGTCCGGCGTGACCAGCGCGAAGCTGTCGCCGGGACGCACGGCCGTGGGCGTGTTGAGCTGGACGGGGCTGCGCGCAGACTGCTTGTAGAGGAAGACCGTCGCGGTCCGCTCGGCGGGGGCCAGGATGAGGTTCATCGGCCCCTGGCGGATCAGCTTGACGTGCTCGGGCAGCACGCCGAGCGAGGCCGGCAGGACGATGTGGCAGCGGTCCGCGTCCGCGCCGAGCCGGACCTCCAGGCCCTCGAAGGGGCCGAAGCGGGTGCCCCCGAACGCGGGTGTCAGGGCCAGGTAGGTGACGAGGTGATCCGTGCCCGACATGCTCTCCGCCAGTGGTCAGGGGCTGCGCCAGCGAGTATCGCACGTCCTGGTGCCACCGCGTGCTACGCTCGGTGCCCGGCAGATGAACATCTTCTTGATCCCATACACCTGGCCCCGGCACCTCCTGATGGGCCTGTGGTGCGGCGCCGCTGGGGTGATGGCCTGGTGGGCGCTGTTGAGCTGGACGGTGATGTTCGGCCCGTTCTGGAGCCCGGGCTGGGACGGCCCGCTGCTGATGAGCGCCATCTCGACCAGCGTGGCCGGCGCCTCGATCCTCGGAGAAGGCAACCTCCGTCGCCAGCGCCTCCTCAGCCGCGCCTGGCGGCTGCTGCTGGTCCTCGGGCTCGCGATGGGCTTCACGCTCATCTGGTACTCGCTGTGGCACTCCTTCAGCCTGTGGGCCATCAGCAAAATTTTCGAGGACCAGGCCGCCGACGCCCGCGACCACTCCCTCGTCAGCCTGCGCTTCCGCCTCGGGGCCTTCGCGATGTGCGGCATGTCGACCGGCATGGCCTCGATGATGGGACGGGGCATCGGCGGCTGGAAGGGCATGGTCAACCAGGTCGGCGGCGGCCTCGCGGCGGGGCTGTGCGCCGCCGCCGCCTGGCGGATCTGCATCGTCAGCTACAACGACCTGTACCTCGCCGGCGCGGCGATGGGCCTCGCCTGGGGCGGCGCCTTCGGCCTGCTGGCCTGGGGCATCCCCGACGAGCTGTACGCCGGCTGGCTGCGCGTGCTCAGCTACCGCCGCTACGGCCACCGCGTGCCCATCGACGCCACCGAGGCCGGCACCAAGGAGCGCTTCGTCGGGCACTTCCCCCGCGGCCTCGACCTGTTCCTCTCGGCCGACGACGGCGTGATGGAGATGCACGTCTCGGTCGCTGTCGACCAGAAGCGCCACTACAAGCTCCGCGGCCTGTCGCTGCAGCCGACGATGCTCCGGCGCTTCCTGGAGAGCTACAACCTCCGCTACGACCCTCGCCGGCCGGCCCCCCTGGAGGCTCGCCTCCGCTCCGGCGACCAGATCACCATCGGCGACGGAGACAACAGCGCGACCCTGGAGTTTCTTATGCTGCCCCGAGAGGAGCGCTGATCGATGTGGGCGATCCTCCTGACGCTGTTGTCGTGTGGTGGTGGCGGAAAGGCCCCCGAGAGCGCTCGGCTGGTCACCCTCCCCGGCACCACCACCCGCATCAGCGAGCGCGCGCAGATCACCGACGGCAAAGACCTCGCGCTCCAGCTCTACACGACCGCTGCCCAGTGCAGCACGCTGACCAACACCGACGAGGAGTACGCGGTCTGCATGCCGCACGTCGACCGGGCCAGCGGCGAGGTGCGCCTGAGCTTCGACCTGCGCGAGCCCGGCTCGCCGGATCCGTTCCCGCTGCCGCTGACCACCGACCACGTCCGGGTGCTCCACGACCGCCGCCCGGTGGTCAACAACGCCTACAGCGCCTTCGAGCTGATCCCGCACAACCCCCAGGCTGCCCGGCAGCTCTTCATCATCGTCGTCGACGGCTCGGGCTCGATGAACGACGTCCCCCGCGGCAAGACGCTGCGCCGGATCGAGCAGGTCCGCCAGGCGCTGCTGACCCCGGGGGTCAAGGATGCCTTCTTCCCCGGCACCGTCAAGACCGGCGTGAGCCTGTTTGTCTTCTCGAAGGGGACCCCGCAGCCGCTCGGCGGCCGCATCCAGATCCTCGAAGACAAGGGTGCTTACCGGGACGCGCTCCAGCGCATCCCCATCCCCGGCAGCTTCACCCACCTGTACGCCGCGGTGAAGTATGCGACCGGGGAGCTGCTGCAGGATGACACCATCGGCGGCTGGCTGGACCGCTACGACGCCGAGCCGACCGTTATTGTCCTCACCGACGGCTTCAACAACACCGAGGCCCGTGAGGTCTGCGGCGACAACGCCGAGAAGCGCTACGGCAACCTCAACCAGCTCCTCCAGGAGCTGCGCAAGGTCCGCCGCGCCAAGGGCGGGCGCCGGCCGCGGGTCTACACCGTCGGGCTCGGCGAGGCGATCCAGCCCGAGTTTGTGCTCCCCAACGCACGGGGCACCGAGATCTCGGGCGAGGAGCTGTGTGACAGCGAGGTCAACACCCGCATCGACGGTGTGCTCGAAGAGAAGGGCATCGACAACGTCAGCCTGGAGTGGATCGCTGCGTTCGGCGGCGGCAACGCCTACGTCAGCCAGAGCACCGCGGGGCTCGGGCGCGCCTTCGAGCAGGCCGCCGCGAAGCGCTACATGTGGTTTGAGGCGCGGTACCGGGTCTCTCCGGCGTACCTGCGGCGGCAGTTCACGTCCACCATCGAGCTGACGGCGCTCGCGACCGGCGAGGCGAGCGTCGAGATACACCCCAGCGCCTGGCTGGACGCACCGCCGGGCGTGGTCGCGCCGGATGGGTGGACCCGCCCGGCGTCGTACCGGCGGTCTCTGTCGGTGGTCTTGCCGCTGCTGGGTGTCGTGGTGACCGGGATGTTCCTGGGCGCGGCCGGCTTCAACACCCGCCGCGTGCTCAGCGGGCGGACCCGACCACCGAAGCCACCGGGCAGATAAGCGGCGCGCGCGCTTGTTGGCGCTGGTGGGCTGGCGTACACTCAATCGTGCCGAGCCCCACTGTATTGGAGAGAGTCGTTGGCCCGCAGAATCCGCAACTATGAGGTCGTCAGCGAGCTCGGCGTCGGACACTTCGGTGCCGTCTACCTCGCCGTGGGCGAGGTCCCGGCCCGCGGCCGGATCCCCGGGAAGCGACGCCTCGTCGCCATCAAGAAGCTCAAGAACACCGCCGACCGCGAGTCGGTCGAGCTGCTGCTGCAAGAGTTCTCGCTGCTGGAGCAGGTCAAGCACCGCTGCATCGTCCGCGTCTTCGAGTACCTCGAAGACGAGAACGCCGTCGTCATGGAATTTATCCACGGCGTCACCCTGCGCACGGTGCTCGAAGAGCTCGACAAGGCCCACGAGCAGGTCTTCACCGAGGCCGCCGTCGAGATCGGCTGTGAGATCGCGGACGCGCTCTACCAGGCGTACACGACCCCCGGCGACAACGGCGAGCCGCTCCAACTCGTCCACCGCGACCTGAAGCCAGCCAACATCATGCTGACGCCGACCGGCGAGGTGAAGCTGCTGGACTTCGGCCTCGCGCGGGTCGACAACGCCGATTTTGCCCGCGACAACCCCGAGCGCATCCGGGGAACGCCGATCTACATGGCCCCCGAGCAGGCACGCGGCGGTGGCATCGATCACCGCTCTGACCTGTTCGGCCTGGGCCTGATCTTGTACGAATTGCTGATGGGTGAGGCGGCCTACCGGGTGCCGGTCGACGCGGCCGACCCGCTCGCGGCGATCTTCCAGGACATCTCGTCGGGCAACCTCGTCGAGCCCTGCGGCCGCCTGGAGGGACGCCTGCCCGGCCACGGGCCG
>Ga0316202_10002573_pt1 | contig 11797 bp, 10 predicted proteins | sample 3monrhotite_MG_FD_204934 | JGI IMG/M metagenome (GOLD analysis project Ga0316202, IMG submission 204934) | Microbial mat bacterial communities from mineral coupon in-situ incubated in ocean water Damariscotta River, Maine, United States -... | ecosystem: Environmental > Aquatic > Marine >... | reverse complement strand
CTTGCGCGCGTCTATGGCTCATGATGCCGAGCATCTCGAGACCTTGTATGAGGTATATGGCGCACGTGCTGGCAAGACCGATGGATTCCCCCAGTTTGTGAAGAAGGGCGACCTCGCGGCAAATGTGCGTGGATTCATAGCTGCTATCGGCGACCAAGCGACGAATATAGCCAGCTGGGATGTGCAGGGCATATACCCCGAGCTACAGGCTGATATCGCCGAGTATGAGAGCTATGTGTCCGCACATACAGCCAAAGAGGATGATGCCACACGTGAAAAAGAAGAGGCTAGCACCCTACTCGATGATGCCAGTGACTATGTCTACCTCGCACGAGACATGCTGCGTCGCACGGTGCGCCTGCACTTTCCTACATTGATTCATGAGCTGTATCTGTACACGCACACGACAGCGACAGACGCGACACCCGTAGCACCAGCCGTATAATCATACTCTGTACCTCGTATGCCCGACCAAAATATACCTATCACGAATCAAGCAGCAGGCGGCTTTGCCCCCCTGCCAGATGAGACTGGCACACCTGCAAAGCTCTCACCTTTTGGTGGCAGTGGCGCGCAGGCTGCGCAGGCAAACGACCCGCAGACGGCACACGCCAATGCAGGTATAGCGACTGGCGTACAGACCATCGCCATCGCGCAGGCAGATATTGAGAAATATACTATCCCGAGCGAATGGGTACGCAAAGACCCTGCGCTCGTGGCGCTCATCCTCTCGACTGAGAGTATGAAAGATGAGGAGCGAACGTATTGGTTTTCATTGATGCCTGTGATGAATACTGAGCAGATCACCAAGCTGCGCGGCATATTGCATAAGGAAAAGGATCAGCTCGCGGCACTGGATACCAAGTATGCCAGCGAAGTCGCGCGGCTAAATAATAGCCAAGCAGGTGCATGGCAAGCAGAAGAGGCGACGAAAAAACGCCATGACATAGAACAAAAAGAAGCAGCGCACGAGACAGAGGAGGCGGCAGAGGAGGCGGATATCCTGAAGCGGATCGAAAACTTTTAATACACCGAAGAATCTCAGAGATACGACAGGCGTCGTATGCCGAGATCCTGAAACAGGTTCAGGATGACACTCGCATTACATATCTACATTGAAACACCTATATAATCGCCAGCTCGATCACTACCAACAGCAGGCTAGCCTGCTGCCAGCGCGCTGCGTGTGGATGGCGAATAATGGTGAGCAGGATAGTGGCGCTGATAGTGACGATCAAACAGATGAAGCAGAACAGGCGCGCACAGCTGAGCAGGAAGCCGGTGCAGAAGAGCAAGGTGCTCATGAGCAGACACATCAAAGAGAGCAAACCATACCTGGGCGGCTAAAAGAAACATGGCGATCTACCGAAGGTAATGACAAAGATGCAGCTGCTCATAAGCTCAAGGAGTCTATCGATATGGGCTACATAAGTAATCTCGATGAGCTGCGCGCTGCAGCGCGCACGCAAGTCTTTGCGTTGCTCGGTGATGAATTTGAAGAAGCGAGCATAAAAAATGAAAAGATCATCAAGAAATTTACTAATGAGATTGTTTGGCGTGTGAAAAGCATTTTGAATGATGGCGATACTATCTTCAAAGAAGTTACGCGCGAGCACGAACAGATGAAAGCGTGCTATTCGATAACGCGGCGTCTTTTTGTCGATGAGGGATATATGACGTTTCTTGGCTTTTTGCGAAATAAGAAAATCAGCGGCACGGGCGAGGACCTCGGGATGCCTAAAAATATCGATGATATTATTGAGGCGAGCCAGAATGATGTCTTTCGAGAATCAACGATGGCCGATGATGGCCGTGATCGTGCTGAATATAGTAATTTTGCTGCTTTCTCTGGAAATGCCGACTATTTCTTGGCGAGCATCACGGCAACCGAGCGGCTGTACCGTGCGTGGAATAGTGCGCACATCGAAAATCAAAAAGATATTGGTGCGCGTATCGATACATGCAAAGACAAGCTGCATACTATCAATACAAATCTCAAGGATAATCCAGATATCCGAGATACAATCCCGCATATCGAAAATAATAATGATACTAGAGACTGGGCTCAGATAAAGAAGGCGTACGAAGATACTTTTGATCGCGCGAAGGAGCTCATAAAAGGTAATCCATCTGATAGCGATCTCAGGCTATCGACGGCGCTGCTGCAAGGAAATGAAGCGGAGATAGATGGATGGCTCGATATGGTACAGGAAGTCATGGAAAGAAAACACAGCATGCAGCTGGCTGAGGAAGAGGCAATCCGCACGAGAGAAGATGAGATAGAGGCAGCGAATAATACTATCGATCCTATTGGCGTGAGTGCGCCGAAGTTTGAGGAGGCGGAGGAGGAAAGCCATGGTCTGTATGACACCATGAGTAATATCATGTCGGCGAATGGTCGCGTGACGTGGTACAGCTGGAATGACTTTGAAAAGGCCTTTGAGACTGTGGCAGAGAGTGTGAAGGCGCACGTCGATCAGGCCAGTGGGTTTAAGGGTGGCATACTCGCAAAGTACCCAACGAAATGGATGGGTAAAGATGTGCACATGCGCTACAACATCTTGGATAATCAGGGTGATCGTAAACGCACGAGTGAGATTTTGCCAAATATGAAGAACTACTCGTACGAGCAGCTGCTCGCGGATATCGGCAAGCGCCCAAAGGTGGGTGTCGACCGTCGTCGTGCAGCACTGGAGGTACTCGCCGAACGCGGTAACCTGCGCATGGATGACCCGCGCCTACTCAAGGCTATTGGAGCTTTTGGTGGTGATCATCCCATATCGAAAGAAAAATGGGAATTTGCCCAAAAAGAAGGTGACTATTCTGCTATCCGTGTCATTTTTAAGCATGTCATTGATGAAGACTATATCGGCGAGAAAAACTACGGCGAAGAGCTACTCAATAAACAATTGGATGGCACAAAACATAAAAAAGAATTTGGTAGCAAGATAAATAGCTCCGAGATGGCTGGTACGCCAAGCGCCGAGATCAGCTCGATCTTTCATCAGATCGATGAAGGCGATCTGGAAGGTGACAATATCCTCGTCGGGCAGCTCGAAACAAGTATTAAGCGATCAAATATTTGGAGTGGCAATGGTGATTTTCAAGAAACAGAAATTGATGGCGTAAAAATGGAGAGAAATGCAAGTAGTGGCTTCATTGTATTAAAGATGATAGATGGCTATCTCAATGGCAAGATTGGCGCTGAGACAATCAATGAATTATCAAAAAGTAATGAAGATCGCTTCACTCCTTTTGCTGCTTTTCAGGAGCTGATTATTAAACGAAAAACGCTGAATAATGATGGCATGTATGTATCAAAGATAGAAGAGTGGGGCTGGGTAAAAGATAATAAAATTACCGAAAATGGCATGGTGAATATTATAAAATTCTTTGATGCCCGAACAGCAGAAGATGCAGCTGGTAATGCGCGTCATATCGGCGTCGATAGTCGTACCTACGGTGAGCACTCGGGCAAACGAAACTCGATCGACGGCTTCCGTGAAAAGGTCGGCGATAAGATGATCGGCGCGTGTCTCAAGGCTGGTGGTGGATCGGAAATCTATAATGCATCGACACTTTACAACGATGCTGCAAAGAAAATGCCGTCCCAAAACCGAGAAGTCGCTTTCTTGATACGTGCTGCCGTGGAGGAAATACAAGATGCTATCGAGATGAAAGGGAATCCGCGATACACGGCCGTAGGTAAAGATGGGGATACTTTTAGAAAAAATACAAATGAACGTCTCGATCGTGGATATGATGGCCTAAATATCATGATGGAAAATATCCTCAAAGCCAGTCCTGATAGAGCGCTGACCGATGCAACATGGGAAGCCTATCAAACACTAGAAAAGGATGATGATGGGCTATACATAAAACCCACAAAAACATCTCCGAAGAAAAATTTACGCACATTCCTCACACATGAGCTCGCTCAGCTACAGGCAAGTGACTCGAACAAATACAACGACATCATGAAATCTATGGGCAAGCTGGAACGAGACGATCTCAAGCTATCTCATGCTCAATGGAAGCTACGCGATGGAGATGATGATCGTAAGATGCATGCAGCGCATCGGGGAGACGAAGCAATGGATACTTAGCCGCCGATATAGGCAGACAGGCGCTCGTGCATGGCAGCCTCTGCTGGCTGAATCACGTCTTGATAAGATGCTGGCAAACTAGCCGCCAACTGCTGCATAATCTGCAAATAGAGTGGCTGCTCGGCCATGCCAGCGAGCAGGCCGCTAAACCACACGCGTGAATGACGTCCAATAATCATGTGATTGTACATAGCGGCTGTGTCAGTAATCAGCTTATCGACAGCAGGCTGAATATCGAGTGCAGCAAGATTACGCGCTGTCAGTGCTGCATAGAGCTTGCGCAATTCGGGTGTCGGCTGATAGCGATCTCGCATCGCAATCTCAAACTCGGGGATACCGCGACGCAATGTAGCATCGACAAGGTAATGGTTCGTAATTATTTCAAGCTGTGAAATAAGTGCCAGATTGGCTGTCATGGTCGATAATTCAGGTGCTCCAGAAAATGCAGATACGAGCCAAATACGCAGCGCTGCTGCCTCTTGCCCTGCAACAAATTCAATAGCGAGGTCGTCTGATAGTTTGGCGAGCTCGGTGTGCAGCATGCCCATAGCCGTCTTTGCCGATGTCGGCTGGCTCGATTGGGCGAGTATCAGCGCATCAAATGAACGTGTCGTGAGAATATCGATCTGTGTCGCCAGCTGGGTAATGTCTGTCCCTGCGGCTGCTGGTGCTGCATCGACCACGATCGCATCACCGCCCAGCATGGCACGCTCGCCCGCGAGCAGCTCGGTAGACTCCGTCTCTGCTGTGTTGCGCACGGCGACTGTATCTTCATTTGCGATCACTTCAGTCGCGCCCGTCTCATGATCGATACTGACGGCAAACTTGGATTTGTTTGCCTGGATGAGACCAGTCGATGTCTCAATCTCGATCGAGGCGGCTGTGTTACTTTTGGATACTTCCGTCTCGATACTGCCCGACATCAGCGCAACGCGCGTCGATAATTCATCACGAATAATGGGCGAATGGCTCGTTGGCTCAAGATCGGTAATAGTGATCTCGGTCCCCTCGCCAAGATGCATCTCACTCAGATCGGCGAATGACAAACTCGCTGCGCCGTCTTTTTCGACACGAATCGTATCGCCAACATGAACATGCGATCCATTTGCCACGGTCACAAAAAAGGTCTCATCTACCGAGCGTACTTTTACGATGCCGTCAGTAATATCGAGCACCGCAACACCCGCAAGTGTCGATGATGACATGCCTACAAAAGATGCGCTTGCGACACTAAATATGACGACGACAAGTGCCACAGCAGTAATGGTGCGCCGCACAAAAAAAACCTGCGGCAATTGCCGTGCCCGAGCAAGACGCGCACGCGTCTCTTCGTACCATGCCACATGCGGCAAGACCTTTGGCAGGAGTGTCAGCTCAAAGGCAACTACCGCAAGCCAATCCATCATATCGACTGGCCGATCTGTGGGCTTATTTCGAATACGCGTATCGAGCAAAACAGCCCGATCGCGCTCGCTCCGTGGTGTGATCTTGGCAAATAATTTTCTTTTGAGATCTGTCGCGCGACGACGCGATATATCGAGTCGCCCGCGCTGTACCGAGCGGCGGGCAAACAAGCGCGAAATGAAATAATGGATACCGAACATACATAAACTACAACGCGAAATAGTGCGAGATGTTACGCGTTTTTCGCTGGTTTGCGTAGCATATGCGGCACAGCGTCTGGCGCATCGAGCAGGGCTTTCATCTTGGCAAGAGCACGAAACTGCAGTATGCGAATCGACCCTTCCGAGCGCTTCATGATCGCCGCAACCTCCGCATTGGAAAACTCATTGATAAACTTTAAGACAATCACCTGCTGATATGCCTCGGGCAACTGATGAATAGCAACACGCAATTCGGACCGCTCAAAACGCATTTGCGTCGCGTCGGCGGGATTGGCCTCGCGCTGCTCGGCAACAAAAGACTCATCCAGCTCGATCGTCTCCGTGCGCGGACGGCTGCGATAATAGTCGATCACGAGATTGTGTGCGATGCGAAAAACCCATGCCGAGAAAGGATTACCCGACTGCTTCTTATATTTTTTCAAGTTTTCCCATGCCTTCAGAAAGACTGTCTCAGTCAGGTCTTCCGCGAGCTCGCGACTGCTCACGCGATAATAAATATAGCGATAAATCGGCGCAACGAGGATATCATATGCATCGCCAAAAGCATCCGCATCCCCTGCCTGCGCAGATGGAATGAGTGCTGCGAGTCGTTTTGTATCAATCTTTTGTTCAGTCATCTGTAACTAGTCTACCTTTTTTGAGAGAAATGCCAAATCAATTCCTTAAGAATTACTTAACGCTATTTCGCCCTGAAAGTGCAGCACCGAGCGTGACTTCATCGGCATAGCTCAGCTCGCTGCCTGTCGGCAGACCGCGTGCAATACGGCTAATAGTCAGGGATTCAAACTCTGCCAATTGGCGGGTGAGATACATCGCTGTGGCCTCTCCTTCCGTGCTCGGATTCATGGCTAAAATAATCTCTGTGGGCGGCTGCTCGCGCACGCGCTCGACAAGATCCGCGATAGTCAGCTGCTCAGGCCCAATACCATCGAGCGGATTCAACGCGCCGTGTAATACATGATACACACCGCGATACATGCCCGCCCGCTCAAAGGCGAGCACATCGAGCGGCTCCTCTACAACACAAATTTGCTGTGCATCCCGAGCGCTGTCATCGCACACGCGACAGAGCTCGGCATCGGTAATATTACGGCAGCATGGACAATACTTTAGATCTGTCTTCAACGCCATCGCGGCTGTGCCCAACTCGCGACTGACCGCATCGGGCGAGCGCACAAGATGAAATGCCAATCGCTGAGCAGACTTTTCACCGACACCCGGCAGGCGTGAGAATGCCTCGATAAGGCGCTGAACTGAATGAGGAAAATTGGCAGACATACATTTAATTCAGATAAAAGAGCGCGGCAGCAGCCAACACGAGATAGCCTGCAAACCACGCAAGCGAGTATTTTTTTACAAAAGCGAGCAGAGCCGCAGCCGCAGCATAGCTCACGACTGCCGACACGAGAAAGCCAGTCACCACAAACTCGATCGCGGGCAGGGTCAGCTCGCCAGCCCAGACCTGCCAACCGATGAGCAGCGCCGCACCAGCCGTAGCGGGAGCCAGCATAAGAAAGCTAAAACGTGCAGCCGTCGCTCGATCCAGCCCCCAGAGCATGCCCGCCGCGATCGTACTACCACTGCGCGAGACGCCTGGCAAGAGTGCAACAGCCTGAAATAGAGCCATTGCCGCCATCTCTCGCCAGCCAACGATATGCTTTTTATGTGCCGTATGAGCATGTCTCAGCTCTGCCAGCGATAGCAAAACAGCAACCACGAGAAAGAGCACCGCAACAATAGTCGTGAGATATGCACCGCGCGTCGTGACATCTATCCAGTCACCCCATAGTACCCCCACGACAGCAGCAGGCGCAGTCGCCAGCAGGAGCATAGCAAAGAGCCGACGTCCAGCAGACTCACTGCGCACAAAAAAGCCACGAAGTATGGACCACCAATCCTGCCAAAAGAGTATGAGCAGTGCCAATAATGTGCCAGCGTGTAATACGACATCAAAAGCCTTGAGATGCTCGACAGGCAAATCCATAAAATGCTCAGCAAGCAATAAATGCCCACTGGAACTAATAGGAAAAAACTCGGTAATACCCTGTAAAACGCCGAGAAAACTAGCGATGAAATAATTCATACCTGCAGCATACACGAAACACGAGCCCTCCTCCACCCGACTAATCGTGCGAACGAAACCCCGTCTTGAGGCGCCTCTTTAGGTTATTTTTTTCACGACGCATCCGCCGCCTGAGCTCATCACGCTTTGCGCCAGCTGCCCGCTGCGCGCGACGCACCTTTTGACCAAATATCTTGAGAAAAGGTGCCATCATAATCATGAGATATATATGCCGCTGTCGCGCAACATAATACATGCCCCCGAGCGCAATGAGCACACTGCCAGCCAAGTCGAGCTGCAGATCAGATAATGAATCAAGCATGCCGATAGTCAGATCACCCGTGCCAGTCAGGACATCGCGCCCCGTCAGCTGCCATGTCCAGTATTCTGCCAATTCCCACAGCGCACCAAAAGCCATGCCGATCAATAATGTGAATAAGCCAATAAAAGGAATAGTGAGCCGCAGCTTGCCCGAGACATGAAATGCATACAAAAAGACAAATGCAAGATAGCCAAACACAGCAGACCCACCAAAATGCAAAACATCATCCCACCACGGATACACTCGATACAGCCCTGCCGTACCCGCAAACGAAAGCGCGAGCCAAAGTGTCAGCCAAAAATCAATCGGCCATGGCAAGTTTGTATCAAAATTATGATTGATGAGCGATGGCATGAGTGAGACCGCGAGCATGAGCATGCCAAAGAGCCCTGCCAAGACCTCCCCTTCGCCAAACAGCACGCCCGATAGCGCCAGCATAGCGACCTTGAGTGCCCATGAAATAGCGGCATTTGGCGTGAGTATCAGCGCACGAAACATGCATGCATATTAGCATGTGCACATCACCGTGCTGCGTGCATGATCCAGCAAGTAGCCATCGGCCTGCTCTGCTCTGCTACTTTTTTGATTGCGTATAAATAAGTATCTTGGCACAGCCATCGGCACGTTCGTGCGTCTCGGTCGGCTGCCAGCCTGGCATACTGAATGCCGCTGACACGACGCGCGCACCAGGCTTGAGCTCTTTTTGAAAGATAGGCGCCAGTCGCTTCATCACCGCTGGCAAGAGATAGCACATCACAACATCTGCTTCGCGCAGGTCCGCCTGGAATAAATCACCCCGACGAATCGTCGCATGCGAACGCCAAAATAGCTTATTTAGCTGGGCAAGAACCCAAACGGGAAATGAAATCTCATAGCCCGTCGCGATCGCGCCAAAACGCGTATCTGCACGCACGACAATACGTCCATCGCCACAGCCAAGATCCACTAGCTTTTCGCCCGTTTTCAATTTGGCGAGCTGCAGCATTTTATCCACTGTCTTTCGATTACTCGGCACAAAAGGCGAGCGAAAGAAGCCCGCAATAAACATCCAAATAAAACCAAGCATAAATAGCAAACCCAGTAACGCAAGAACAAGTGATAATATTTCAGACATGTAAAAACAGTCTAGCAGAATACACCTGCCCAGTTGTTTTGTCTTCTTCTGCCTAACTTAGAGATGCATGATTACCAAACCAGCCTGCTAAATACACAATTGCTTCGAAAGGCAAATTTTGCGAGAATAGAAGCCCTAAAATTTTCAAGCATGCTGAGCACCATCCCCGAAGCACTCAAAGATGTCAAACGCGGCATTCCTGTGATCGTCGTCGACGATGAAGATCGTGAAAATGAAGGTGATCTAATAATCGCCGCAGAAAAGACAACACCCAAAATGATTAATTTTATGGCGAGTCATGCCCGCGGCCTTATCTGCACGCCAGTGCACAAAGAGATCGCTGATCGCCTGCATTTCCATGCGATGGTACCCGATAATGAAGAGACCGAGCAATGCAACTTTGCTGTGTCGGTCGATCTGCGCCATGGTATTGCCAGCGGTATTTCAGCTGCCGATCGAGCCAAGACTATTCAGTCGATTATAGACCCCACATCAAAAGCAGCCGATTTTGTGCGCCCAGGGCACGTCTTTCCGCTGCGCGCCCGCGACGGCGGCGTGCTAGTGCGTGCTGGCCATACCGAGGCAGCAGTCGATCTCGCACGGCTCGCAGGATTTCAGCCGGCTGGCACAATCTGTGAAATAATGAAAGATGACGGCACGATGGCTCGTCTGCCAGATCTGAAGAAATATGCAAAAAAGCACAAACTAAAAATTATTTCGATCGCGGATCTCATCGCCTATCGCCGCGAATCCGAGCATCTCGTGAGCATAGCTGCCGAAGCACATCTGCCGACACAGTTTGGCGACTTTCAAATCGTCATCTTCGCAGATAAGCTCGAAGCTGGTAAAGAGCACGTGGCACTAGTAAAAGGCAATATCGCAGGCAAAAAAAATGTGCTTGTCCGCGTGCACAGCGAATGCATGACGGGTGATGTTTTTCATAGTCAGCGCTGTGATTGCGACGAGCAAAAAGACCTTGCCATGCAGCAAATCGAAGCAAACGGGAGCGGTGTGCTGCTCTATATGCGCCAAGAAGGCCGTGGCATCGGTCTCACAAATAAAATAAAAGCATATGCTTTACAGGAAAAAGGTCATGATACCGTGGAAGCAAATAAAATACTCGGTCTCAGCGAAGACCTGCGTGAATATGGCCTCGGCGCACAAATCTTGGCTGATCTCGGTCTCACCAGCATTCATTTACTGACAAACAATCCGCGCAAAATAGCAGGTATCGATGGCTACGGTCTAAAGGTGACAAAGCAAATCCCACTCGAAACTGTGCCAACAACACAAAATAAGAAATACCTTGCCACAAAAAAGAATAAGATGGGACATAAATTAAAACACGTCTAATCACTGTGTGCATGCCAGTAAGCATAACTGACGTCGCATATATCGAACGAGCTATTCAATTGGCACAAAAAGCGGCAAACCCCAGCCCAAATCCGCGGGTCGGGGCAGTCATTGTAAAAGATGGAAACATAATCGCCGAAGGCTGGCACCAACGGGCTGGTGAAGCGCATGCCGAAATCATTGCGCTACAAAAAGCAGGCAAGCGCGCAGCTGGCGCAACGCTCTTTGTCACGCTCGAGCCCTGCAATCACACAGGTCGCACACCGCCCTGCGCAAACGCAATCATGCGAGCTGGCATAAAAAAGGTCATCATCGGCATGCCCGACCCGAGCAAGCGAGCTGGCGGCGGCGCACACAAGCTGCAAAAAGCAGGTCTACAAATTGGCTTTGCTGGCAAGCGAATCGAGCAGGCATGTCGCGATCTCAATCCAGCGTGGCTAAAGAGCCTCACATCCCCGCTGCCATTTATCACACTCAAACTCGCACTGACAGCCGATGATGAGACGGTGACGCCGCCAAAAAAGAAATGGATCACGCATGCTGCCAGTCGGCAGCTGGTACAAAAGCAACGAGCAATGCACGATGCGATTCTCGTTGGGATCGGTACCGTGCTGGCCGACGACCCCCGCCTGACCGTGCGCACAGCTGCGGAGCAGCCTGTTCGAGTCATTCTGGATCCGCACGGAAAGATGCTAGCGACAGCAAAGATGCTGCGAGAGCCTGGTGAAACCATAATAATTACAAAAAAACCAAAAAGAATTACGGGGGCTAAAAATATCTCCGTGCCCAGCTTTCGCCTGCCGAGCATCTTGAAACAGCTGAAAAAACGCGGGCTGACGAGTGTGTATGTCGAAGGCGGTGCGATAACAGCACAGAAGTTTTTGAAAGAGAATCTAATCGACAAGATCTATCTTTTTCAAGCGCATGCTCCGCGCAGCACGCCACAGCTCTTTGGCGCACGGTTTCCAGCACAAAAGACCCAAAAAAAAGTAATAAAAACGGATACTCTGTGGGACATTACGCTGCATGCATATTGACTTTCGATCGTGAAAATGATAAAATGAAAAGAACCCAAACACAAAAAGATGAATCACATACCTGCCACCGAAGCGTCCGAACCAATAAAAATAAAGATCGTTATTCCAACGAATGTTTACTTTTTATCAGGCATTCGTAATTTCACACTCGACACAGCACGAAATGTCGCAGGTTTTG
>Ga0316202_10002572_pt1 | contig 11804 bp, 12 predicted proteins | sample 3monrhotite_MG_FD_204934 | JGI IMG/M metagenome (GOLD analysis project Ga0316202, IMG submission 204934) | Microbial mat bacterial communities from mineral coupon in-situ incubated in ocean water Damariscotta River, Maine, United States -... | ecosystem: Environmental > Aquatic > Marine >... | reverse complement strand
TTCTCCATTCTGTCAGGTATTCCATTGGTGAATTTCCAACTAGGCGTTTAAACTCAACAGAAAAGCTAGTTCTAGACATGCCCACCTGCGTGGCTAACTCCTCTAATGACCAATGTTTCGATGGTGACTCATGGACTAACTGTATTGCCTTTGAAATACGAGTATCTTCAAGTGCTCCTATCCAGTTAATTTGATTATCTTTTTGTTTTTCTATGTATTGCCGCAGAGCAGTTATTACTAATAGGTCGGCTAACCTTGAAATAACACCACTTGTTCCAGCATCTGTTTTTAATACTTCTTCAGACAGTATATCTGTTAGCGAGGATATGATTTTACTTAAACTATTATCCTTTTTGATCAAAATCTCGTTGGGTAGAATTCCTAGAAGTCTCAGTGTTAAAGGGTGGGTAAAAGTAATGGCTCCGCATATCATCGTTGTTTGCTGGCCTCCACCACCAAATTCTAGACGCTCAAAGCGTTCTGATATAACTTCAATAGGTAGATCTTCTAGCTTAGTTGCTGCTGTTGATAGGTCACTGAAAAGCGTATGTCCATCGCCTTTAGGTAAGAGAATAAAGTCACCAGCGGTTAATTCGAAACTGTCCTGCTGAACTTTTACTGTCGCCGTTCCATCTATTACCAGATGAAACATCATACAATTTTCTATTACCGGAATCGAAACAGCCCAAGGCGAGCTAAAGTTTGAATGTGTGCAAAATACACTTTCCATATGCATTTTATTAAGTAGCTCGGAAACCGTTGTTTCTGAAATACTAGTAGATAATCGTTTGCGGTGATCAAATTGCATTATTCACTCATTATAGTTTCTAAGTAAGAAAACATATCCTGTTCAACTTAGTGTACAGGTATTACATCCTTGCGCCTTTTATCATCCTACCACATTTGTATTATCTGCAACGAATAATGAATGATGGAACAGTTCTACATTGTCACTTCCAAGTAATATCACAACCTGTAAATATTCATTTGGAGCGAGTCATGTCAGAATTAGATTTAAATATTGAGAAGATATTAATAGTTGGTGCCACAGGTAAAACAGGTCGTCGTGTTTATCAATTATTGTCAGAACAGATACCAGCACAACGGATTAAAGCAGCAAGTCGTCATTCTGATGTTCACTTTGATTGGCAAGACAGTGAGACTTGGCACGCGGCTTTAGAGGATGTTTCGCATGTATACTTAGTTTATTCTCCAGACCTAGCTGTTCCGGGTTCTACTGATCATATCCTTGCGTTTTGTACCATGGCAAAGCGATATAATGTCGCTCATATTACATTATTATCTGGACGTGGTGAGCCTGTCGCTCAATCATGTGAAGACATACTGATTAATTCAGGATTAAGTTGGACGATTGTTCGAGCCTCATGGTTCAATCAAAATTTCTCAGATGGACTCTTCAAAAGCTTTATTGATAAATCATTAATCGCTTTACCCGTTAATAACGTGAAAGAGCCGTTCGTTGATATTGATGATATTGCTGAAATCGTCAATCAGTCACTGCTTACTACCAAGCATCAAAATAAACTATATGAAGTAACTGGGCCAGAGCTTTTATCATTCAAGGATATTGCTGATCAGTTTACTGAAGTCTTAGCCAAGCCAATAGGATTTCAAAAGCTTTCACCTATGGAGTTTGAGTCAGTAATGAGCACCGCAAAGGTACCAGAAGATGTGACATCGCTGCTGAGTTTTCTATTTACAGAAGTACTTGATGGTCGTAATGAGTCTATTACCAATGGTGTCGAACAGGCACTTGGGAGAAAACCAAAAAGCTTTAAGAGATTTATTGAAGATAATAAAGACCAATTTGGGGCACTGCAGTGTTAGTCAATATGTGGTTGCAAGTACTGTCCACTTCGATGATAGGGATTATGGCGGGGATATATTTAATCTTTTCCAACGCCATAATGCCGGCACTAAAGGAAGTAAAAAACGGGGCCGCTATTATGGTAAAAATTAATAAAGTTATCCTCAATGCAGTATTTAAAATAATATTCATTTTTTCGGCAATATCTAGTGCTTACTTAGGACTCTTCGCAAGCGATATAGATTTGGCTTATCGTGTTGCATGCGTGATATTTTTTATTGGTACTTTTGTGGTTACAATTTTTAGAAACGTTCCATTAAATGAACGACTAAAAAACGCGGTTGATGAGCAAGAGGATGTAAATGAGACTTGGCGTCTATACCTTGTCAGCTGGGTCAAGTGGAACCATGTTCGTACAGCTAGTGCTATTTTAGCAGTACTGTTGGCATCATTTTCAATTCATTGGTAGCCATTGTAGTTACCTCTAAGACTGTAGCTAATGTTGTAAGCTTTAATTTCAGGCGGTTGTAGTTTATCTACCGTTAGTAGTACGATTTGCAGCTAAAGAATATAAATTATAAAGAGAAATTATGTTAGATAAATTAAGGCATGAGTTTGAGTTGCAAACTAACCGCTCATTATCCATGCCTATTGCTGGTGCTATTATCTGGGCCTTTGTTGGCCTGATGAGTTTGAAATTTGATGACAGCATTGCCGTTTTTATTCTTGTCTTTGCAACGGGTGCTATTTTTCCAATTGGCCTAGTGATTGCAAAAATTAGAGGAGAAATGTTGATTTCTTCTCAAAACCCACTGGCAAAATTAATGGGCTTATCGGTGCTCATGGTGAACCTACTTTGGGGTGTTCATATCCCATTAATTATAATGGCTCCTGAATTTGTACCGTTGAGTTTAGGGATTGGATTAGGTTTACATTGGATTGTTTATTCATGGGTAATACAGCATCCGTTAGGTATTACCCATGCAATAGTACGTACTATTCTAATTGTTATCGCCTGGCATTTGTTTCCTAAAATGCATATTTCTGCAGTAAGTGCGGTTATCGTGTTCACATATAGTGTCACTATTTACCAAATGGTACATCGTAAAATTGCGACAGTTCAACTTAGTAACGCACCTGAGTAGATTCCTTCACAATCAATATCATTAGGTTATATTTGTATGAACTGCATGTGAATTTGTATTTTGTGCGAGGTAAAAGGAGTATAACCAACATATTATCTAAGCCTAAAATACAGCTTAGCAGAGGACAACTCGATGATAACAAAATATATAGTAACCTTTAGCGTCATACTTTACGCAATTGCGGTTCCAATTCTAGAATTAAATTCAACCCATGTTTTTAACCCAAACTGGACACCACACGTACGTATTCATGAAGTGTGGCAGCTTATTACTAACTCCAGTATCGGTCTTTTATGCTTGTACTTGTCTTGGAAGCGGAGTGCCGTTTTACTGAGCGCTATTTTGAGTTTGTTAATTACAGGCGGGTTCTTGGTTGGCTACAGTTTAAAAGCTTTATACGGGGGCTCCATGGTGTATTTAGATGGTAGTGAAAAGCTCATATTTGGCGTTAATCTTGGTGTGGCTGGTTTTGGCTTAGCAGCATTTTTACTTTGTATCGCAATATATATAGAGTCTCGTAGAAACAATATAAAATATTAGCAGACTAGTTCTGCTCTCAATTGCACCGCTTATTCAGGCGGCGCATCTATTACAATTACTTCTGAGTCGTCGATGGCTATAATTTTAAATTGTTTTTGCATGGTGACTTCTGCCCCGTCGCCATTACTCATTTCAATACCATCTATTCCGTCAGTTAAGTGTATTTTACCGCGTGAAGATAGAATATAACATTGGTGTTCAACGTCGATTTTAATTTCAGCTCCTGCAATTAATTGTCCGCCATAAATGCGTGCATCTTGATGTATATATAAAGCCTTATCCTTGTCTTCAGGATACCCTGATACGAGCAAAGGTAATCCATTTTCAGTTGCATTATCCGAGAACTGTTTGCTATCCCATCGAGGCGCTACATTTCGCTTATTTGGTTCTATCCATATTTGATAAAAAGTTAAAGCTTCTGTTGTCCTATTGTATTCGGAGTGGGTGATGCCTGTACCCGCACTCATAACCTGTACTTCACCTGCAGTTGTTATATCTTTGTTCCCTTGACTGTCTTGGTGAGTAATCACACCTGAACGAATAAAACTAATAATTTCCATATTACGGTGAGAATGTGGTGGAAAACCGGTATTGGGTGCTACCCAATCATCGTTAATGACACGCAGTGTGCCAAAGCCTGTTCGGGCAGGATTGTTGTAATGGGCAAAGCTAAAATGATGGTTCGAGCGCAACCAACCATGGTTAGCTTTGCCGAGGGTACCATAAGGGAAATGTGTAATCATAATCTACTCTCTTATTAAAAATACGATTTATAAATATCTTGTTCGTGTTGATGACTACTATACGTCGCTTGAATTTAGGTAATAACCCCGAAAATTCGGTTAGTATCTTCAAAATATTTGAACTAACGAACGATCTGCGTTAAATCAGGTTCTATCTGACACTCTCGTATCGTTAATATCATACATAATAGCTTCAATGTTAATTACAAAACGCATACATAGGAGCAAGGTCATGGGCATTACAAAGCATAAAATTTATCTATTTTTAGCTGGGGGATTATTAATTTTGATAGGTTCATTTATTGGCTTTTTCCCCGCCGAATATCTAGCACAGTTTTTCGATAGTAAAGAATTTAGCTTGGATAGTCGCAGTGAGATGAGGGGTATGGGTGGTGCTCTATTTATATTGGGCCTATTTATAGTCGGTGGAGCCTATATTAAACGAATAGAAGAAACTGCTTTGATTATTTCGACACTTATATTTGGAGCGTTCTCTATGTTTCGTATATTCGGCATTATATTTGATGGCGTTCCCAGTCACAGCATTGTTATAGCATTATCGATAGAAATAGTGTTCGCAGTTTTAGCAATGTTATTATTAGTTGCACACCAGCCGAATTCACAACTGGTTTCAAATCAGATCAGGTTCGCAAGGTTAAATTAATACAGTTGTTGCTAAAGTTAGCTTATGATTAAAACTAATCATAAGCTTTTCACCAAAAGGTTATTTAATAATGCTTACTCGCCTAGTAATAGCACTGCTGCTATTTGTTTCGACCACTTCTACTTTTGACGCGAAAAGTCCTGCAACTAATTCCAAACAATCATTAATTAATATCGCTAAGTCTGCCGATTTAATAGCATCTAAATATAATCAGATGGGATGGTTTTCAGGAAGTGTCTTATTGGCAAAAGATGGAGACGTGTTTTTTATTAAATCTTATGACAATAAAAGTCTAATCAAAAGCACTAAAAACTCTAAGCATACTAAGTATAATTTAGGCTCAATCGCTAAGAACTTTACTAAAGTGTTAGTCCTGCAGCAGATCGAGTCTGGCACGCTGAGATTGAATGATTCGATTGATAAGTTTAATTTAGGTTTCCCTAAGGAAATATCTTCAAAGGTAACTGTTGAATCACTTCTTAATCACAGCTCTGGCTTTGCTGATATTTTTACTGCGGAATATAGGGAAAACCAATTAGCATTTGATACTTTAGAAAAAAAACTTCAACTACTTCAAAGCCAACCCTTACTTTTTGAACCTGGAACAGAACACAGATATTCAAACTATGGTTATATTGTGCTCGGCTCAATTCTAGAGAGGGTTACTAACTTAACCTTTGAACAGCTTTTAAAAAGAGAAATTTTCGACCGTATAGATTTAAAAGGGACAGCATTTAAGGTCAACCCCGCTGATAAATATCAATCAACTCGATACGCTTATTTATATGATGATTCGATTAAAGAAGTAGGTATTGTTGAACATCCAGGTCCCGATGGCGGCATTGAATCAAATGTCCAAGATGTTCAAAAATTTTATCGTGAATTATTCTATGGTGACAGACTACTAAATCACTCTAATCCTATGGTAGTTAAATCATTTGCAATGAATGGCAAACATTGGAGTGCATATGGCGGTGGATTAGGCGTAAGTGCTGCAGTTGAAGTGAATTTAGCCCAAGGATTTGAAGTAATAGTACTCGCGAACACAGATAATTTGGTGGCTGAGCGTATTTCACAAAGAGTGAATGCATTTATCAATGAAGGCGCCTATCAAGCAATTAAACCACTTGAAATCAACTTTGCCTACAGATTTTATAAGCAACAGGGTAAAGAGATATTTTACGAGAGCTTTAGAAAAAAGTATGAAGAAAATGGCTATAAAATATTTATAGGTAGAACAGTAAATGAGCTTGGAATGCAGTTACTACGAACCCATTCATGGGATCAGGCTTTTGATATTTTTAATTACTTAATCGCAATATTTCCTGGTGCGCCTGAAGCTTATGATAGTCTGGCATTTGCTTATTTAACTAAGGGCGAGCCGAGCCAAGCACAGAAAGTATTTAAAAAAGCTTTAGCAATCAATGCAGATTTTAAAAGCGACTATGTTAAGAGTAATTATCTTTACAGTAGCAATACAAAAGCTACAAAGTATTAGGAGCAATGTTGGTTTCTAAACAGCTGGCGTTGACTATTTTTATATGGAGTTGTTATGGTTAGAATGTTAATAGTTACTATATTATTGTCCTCGTTTACAGTTTTAGCACAAGACACCGTTCTCATTGAAAATGTCACCATTATTTCATCGCATCTAAGAGAGCCGAAGCAGAACATGAACGTGCTGATTGATGATGGTCGGATAGCCAAAATCACCAAGAGTAAGATTACTACCTATGATTCCAGTGTAGATGGTTCAGGTAAATTTTTAACGCCAGGAATTATGGATAGCCATGCTCATGTTTCATCAATTCCTGGAATGGGTTTTGGTGTCGAGCCGGTATCTCGTAAACACCCAAAATTGGCAGAAGCGTACTTTGAGCAACAGCCCAATAGTTTTTTGTATTACGGCGTCACACAGGTACTCGATCCTAACCCTGGGTTGAATTTCAATCACTTTATTTCAGCCACAAATCATCCGGACTATTTTCGATGTGAAGTCATCACTTCTGAACAAACATTTCCTTATGTAGAGAAAAAAGATCGAAAATCCAGATCAATGTTTACCTATTTGATTGATGAGAAAGCATTAAAGAACGAGGCCAGATCAGCAGAGCGTGTTGTTCAAAAAATAGCTCAATCAGGCGCTTCTTGCATCAAGCTATATTTTGAAGATGGCTATGGGAATGCAAGCCATTGGCCATTACTGAAGCCACAAACAATTCAACGAATTAAAGCATCTGCAGAGCAACAGAACCTACCTATTCTGGCACATGCAAATGCCCTAGACATGCAGCAACTAGCAATGGCCGCTGGGGTTGATGTTATTGCTCATGGTATGTGGAATTGGGGGCAATACAGTCGAGAACAAAATATTTCAGAAGAAATTGCGCAACTACTGGAAGATATGATTTCTAATAAAGTTGGCTATATGCCAACTCAAAGAGTGATTGCAGGGCTTGGAGAAGTCATGCGTCCTAGCATTGCTGATTCTGTTGAGTTTGTCTCTATTACGCCAAGAGCACTTTTAGATTGGTATAAAACACCTCAGGCTCAGTGGTTTAAGCAGGAGCTTAGAGCAGGTTTTGATGGTATGCCTGATGAGTCTATTGCCGATGTCTTTCTGTTTGGCCGGACAAGGAAAGGTAGTCAAATTATCCATTACTTGAAAGAGTCTAACTACCCTATCTTGTTAGCATCTGATTTTCCTGGAAGTCCCAGTTTTGCCAATCAACCGGGACTAACAACCTTCAAAGAAATGCATGCTCTTTCTGATGCTGGGCTATCGCATAAAGAAGTTTTAGCCGCAGCGACTATTAATAATGCTAAGCAATTCAAAATTGACAATGATTACGGCACTGTTGAAGTGGGGAAGATCGCTAATTTACTGTTACTCGACAGTAATCCACTAAGATCAATTGAGGCATGGGATAGTATAGATTTGATATTTTTGCATGGTCGTCCCATAAAGAGACAGTCGTTGATGGTTAAAAATAACGAATAGAGCATTAAGAATAAATCAAAACAGTTGGCTATAAATGCTAGTCAACTGTTTTGGATAGGCTTTAGATTGTCAAACCAACAGTAATTAATCCCTATAGTTACGATTTCGATCATGTGGTGCATCAAAATTTTGAGTGGCACCTAATGGTACTATTTGTGTTGGATTAATGGTTATGTGACTCACATAGTAATGGACCTTGGTATATTCTAAATCAACGGTTTCTTTAATACCGGGTACTTGATAAAGCGCATTCAGATAGTTACTAATATGATGAAACTCACTCAGCTTTTGACGGTTACATTTAAAGTGACCGTGATAGACTGCATCAAAACGGATTAGGGTAGTAAACAGCCGCCAATCAGCTTCGGTAATACTATCGCCAACGAGATAGCGCTGCTTTGCTAACCGCGCTTCTAACCAATCCAAGCTATCAAATAGTTGATGATAGGCAACCTCATAAGCTTTCTGAGTAGTAGCAAAGCCGGCCTTATAAACACCGTTATTAATGGTGTCATAAATACGGCTATTTACAACTTCAATTTCCTCTCTTTGAGTCACGGGATAATAATCATCTGTATTTCCAGTTAAATCATTAAAGACAGAATTAAACATGCGGATAATTTCAATGGACTCATTGTTTACAATAGTCTTGGTTTTCTTGTCCCACAAAATAGGCACGGTTACACGCCCCTGGTAGTCTGGATCGGCCTTTAAATATAGCTGATAGGCATAATCCAATTGATACAGTGGATCGCCATGTTCGCCAAACTCCCAACCATTTTCCATCATCTCAGCTTCGACAATACTGACCGAGATGATGTCTTCAAGTTGTTTTAGTTTGCGAAATATTAACGTTCTATGTGCCCAAGGGCAGGCTAACGAAACATATAAATGATAGCGGCCCGATTCTGCTTTAAACACACTGTCCGTATGGTTTGAAATCTGGCTCCTAAAACGACTGTCTTGTCGAACAAAGTTACCCTTACTCTCTTTGGTGTCATACCATTGGTCAACCCATTGACCATTAACGATTAATCCCATAATAAATTCCTAAATCTGTCTGTGAGCCAATACAATTTGTATTGGCTCGTTAGATATAAATACTGATTACTCAGCCTCTTTGTTAAGTGTATTGTAGATTTTGTTATCAATTGAATATTTACCACCGCCCTGTATCAACAAGGCAACAGATATTGCTAGCAGTGCTAAGCCAAACTCATAACCATTATTTGCCATAAATAGTCCGTGCTCGATATGTACACTAAGAATTGCGACAACCATCGTAATAGCTAGCACAAGACTGGCAGGGCGGGTCAGTAAACCAATGATTAACAATAAACCACCGAAAAATTCCGCGCTGCCTGCTGCTAAGGCCATTAAGTATCCAGGTGCTAAACCGATTGATTCCATCCACTGCCCTGTGGCGTCTAATCCGTATCCGCCAAACCAGGCGAATAACTTCTGAGCGCCGTGTGCTGAAAAAATAACACCGGCGCTCAATCGCAGTGGCAGGGTCGATATTGATTGTTCAGTTTTAATGATGGTAGTGCTGCTGTTGATAATGTTCATAGTTGTTTCCTTTAATGCTTTAATTAATGACTGTGTAGATATTGTAGTGGTTGAGTTGAAGTTGAATAACCTCTATTATTTGCTTAATATGTTCAAAAATATTGAATGATTGGAACCGGAGGCATCTATAATGAATACACCACCTATCAGTATTGAGGCACTACTAGTGCTTGATGCTATTGATTATCGAGGCAGTTATGCAGCTGCAGCAGAGCAGTTGAATAAGGTGCCCTCTGCTCTGTCTTACATTGTTCAAAAACAAGAAGAACAACTGAATGTCACATTATTCCATAGGCAAGGCCGTCGATCTGTACTCACTCCTGCCGGTAAATATTTATTAGATGAAGGCCGTAAACTGTTGCAGGCAATTAACGCGCTCTCTGAACAAACTCAAACGGTTGCAAATGGTTGGGAGCCAAAAATTCGTATCGCCTGTGATTCAATCGTGGATATCAAGCCTATATTTTTAGTTATTCAACAGTTTTTGAATGAACATAAAGATATCGAGGTTGATGTACAAGAAGAAGTGATGAGTGGTACTTGGGAAGCGTTAATTGAGGATCACGTCGACCTAGTGATTGGAGCTCCAACCCCTGTTCCATATCAAAAGGGAATTAGAGCAATCAAATTTGCGGAATTAGACAATGTCTTGGTGGCAAGCGGTTGCCATGAATTATCTCGTATGAAACGAGTAGTTGATGCCACTGATCTGACAAAATTTCGTAATGTGGTAGTGCATGATTCTGCAATAAATGAAATTCCATGGTCAGTTAATATGATTGAAGGTAGTCAACAGTTTTTTGTGAGCACCGTTGAGCAGAAAATAGCAGCGATTGAGACTGGTATAGGTATTGGTTATTTACCCATGGGTATCATTAAGAAGCAACTTAAAGAGGGGCAATTGGCGATTATTGAGCTAATTGATAAACCCACCACTCAGCAGTTATTTATGGCGTGGAAAATAGCCAATAGAGGTAAGGGATTAAAAAAACTAGTCGAGCTTTTATCAAATTTATAACAAGAGCGTAAAAAGCATTCCGTAATAAACCTATTTCACAGGATCAGGTTGAGCTTTTACTTTATCAATAAATGCCTGCCAAACATCATTTGGCTCCCAAATGGCAAGCAGATCCGCTTTAGCTATTTCTTCTTTTTCATTCAGATGTATCACTCGATAAAGATATGTAAATACTGCACCGCGCCAATTTAGGCGACAATGAGTCAGAATCTTTCCATCAGTGAGGCTAAATTTTTTCATCATTAAGGCATAGTCATTAAAATTATCAACGGTCGGATTTTTCCATTCCACAGGAATATTATAATAATTTAAATTCAGTACTTTCATTAACTGGACTTGGTCACTTCTATCACCAGGTATGAGATCGATGACATGAGCCACGCCCATCGCTTTTAGCGATTCAAAGTGCTGCTTTGTAGGTTCACCTGAGCTAACCATATTAGCCGAGTTCACTTGATAGTTTTTCAAATCGCTTAGCGATGCTTCCGATGCATAAATATTGGTTGTGACAATAATAGCGATTAGTAATATATAGAAAGCGCGTTGCATTTTGTTATCCCATTTTTAATTATCCACCAAAATATACTATGAACGATAATAGGGCTAGCTTAGTGTGTTAATACCTTGTGCTTGGGATGCTTATATTTGGCAATTTTACCCCCCTTGCTGTATATTCAATTTATTCAAAACTTAATAACTTAGAGGCACTTAGATGCTGTTTGCCAATATTACCGGCTGGGGTAAAGGGTTACCACCAGCAGTACTAACCAATGAAGATTTAGCGACCTTTCTAGATACCGATGACGAATGGATTACCAGTCGCACCGGTATGAAAGAGCGCCGTATTTCTCATGTGGACGTTAGCGAACTAGCCTATGTTGCCTGTGCGAAAGCATTAGCATGTGCAGGTAAAACTGCTGAAGATGTTGAAATGATTGTCTTTGGCGGCTGTACATTTGATGAAATTGTACCCAATGCTGCGTCCAATGTTCAGCGCTTACTCGGTGCTAAAAAGGCGGCCTGTATGGATCTAAATACGGCCTGTACCAGTGGTATGTATAGCCTCAGTGTTGCAACTGCGATGATCAAAACCGGCGCGATAAAAAATGCCTTGGTGATTGGTGCAGAAACCATTTCACCATTAATGGATTGGGAAGACCGCGGTGTCTCAGTACTATTTGGAGACGGCGCCGGCGCATTGTTCTTGGAAGCAGAGCAATCTGAATGCGGCGTTATTGGTGAATCATTAGGATGTTATGGCGATAGTCGCGAGATTTTAACCATTGAAGGTTGGGG
>Ga0316202_10002571_pt1 | contig 11816 bp, 7 predicted proteins | sample 3monrhotite_MG_FD_204934 | JGI IMG/M metagenome (GOLD analysis project Ga0316202, IMG submission 204934) | Microbial mat bacterial communities from mineral coupon in-situ incubated in ocean water Damariscotta River, Maine, United States -... | ecosystem: Environmental > Aquatic > Marine >... | reverse complement strand
CCAAACTAGCGGATCAGTTGGGCATTGCTTCGGATGAGGCAAAGGATTTAATCAAGCGGCACCGCAGTAAGGTTCCGTTTGTTAAGCAGCTTGCGGACATGGCAACCAAGAGGGCTGACCAGAACGGTCATATACGCACTCTGCTAGGCCGTAAGTGCAGGTTCCCCTTGTGGGAGCCAATCAAGTTCGGAGCAGGAAAAGCTTGTCCTCACGAGGAAGCTCTGAAGGAGTATGGCCCAGACATCAAACGAGCGTTTACTTACAAGGCGCTCAACCGTTTGATCCAGGGATCAGCAGCCGACCAAACAAAACAAGCGATGCTTGATTGCTACAACGAGGGACTTACTCCTATGCTCACGGTTCACGATGAGCTATGCTTTAACACAGAGAGCCCAGAGCAATCGGCTAGGATTAAAGAGATTATGGAGACGGGTATTCCGCTCAAGGTTCCATCTAAGATTGACGTAGATATTAAAGATAACTGGGGAGAAATCGAATGATTGATGATGACATGCCGACTTTAGGGATTAAGGATATGCATCCAATGCAGGTCCACGCCTTGATGGATTTCGTGGGAGAAGCTTTGAACCTAGCTGCTCTGACAAACGATGAAGATGTTCTGAGAGAAGTAGAGTCTTCCGCCGATGAACTTATCCGATTGCTCGGAGGTAACGGCGTAAAGGTAACCGTTGAAAGCTACTGACCACCAGTGATGCGTTGTAGGATCTCAAAGTTTCTCAGCGCATCTATTGGATTAGATCCCAAGAACTCAAACGATCTGTTCGGAGCCTGTTGTTGCTGCGGTTGAGCCACAGGAGTAGGAGCCACAGGGGCAGGAGCAGGGGCTGAAACAACGGGTGGAGGCGTGTAATCCGAAACCACAGGCGGGGGTGTGTATCCGGACTCAACGGAAGAAGATGGCAACTCTACGTCTAACGGTACGTCCAACGGCACATTCTTCATTGCCCTGCGGTACTCTAGATATTTCTGGCGAGGAAACTCTGCATACTTCCCAGTTTCGCGCATATCTTTTTTGTTTCGGTCGGAGAGTTTAAAAGGCTCAAACTCGTTGCGAAGGATATCTCTTGCTCCGCTGATACCTTGTTTTTTAAGCTCTCGTCGGATCTCTGAAGTTGTCAGTCCCATAATCTCAAGATCTTTAACCATTCGATAATACTCACGATCAACTCGCAACTTTGCCTCATTCGCAGAAACATAAGCTTCGAACAAAGAATCGCCTGTTGCGTTACCGTCATCGGCGTGACTGTTGAAGATCCGCTTGGCGTTACCTTGAGCACGGTTTAATCGGCCCGCCGCAAACCCTAAGTTTTTCTTGAGGTTAAATTCCAGAGGAGTCACACCTGAGAACTGCCTAAACACCTCTTCTGTTAGATTTCGTTCTCTTTGGAACTTATCTTTTGGATCAATTAGATCTGGGAATTGAGAACCAATAACCCCTCGCGCAAACCTACTAGGTTCAAACTCTCCGCTTGATACATTAAGTGGAATCAAACTTGGCATTAGTGTGTCCAGAACATGGTTGAACATCTTCTGACCCTTGGTTCCGGACGAATCTTCGGGGTTATACACTTGAGCTCCAGTAGATGTTTTACCACCACGAACGCTAATATCTAATAAGGACTCTGTAAGCATTGCCTCATCCATAAACGGAGCAAACGCTTCCCCCAGAGTAGCAATCATTGTATCTGTAAACACCTTATCAACAGACTGCCCTGAAGAAATAGCTGCATCTGCTTCCGTAAATGCTCGGTTAGCAAAACGAAATAACGTGTCATAGGGGTTGGACGTACTGTAGTTAAAGTATTTAACGTTGCCGTCTTCGTCTTGTTCAATGGGAATAAGGATAGCGCCCTTTTCCCATGGAGCACCAAACGACCGCTTATACGCCTCCATAATCTCTTTTGGAACGCCGCTTATCGCAGATCCTAAATCAACCGCTGCCAGTGGCGCAACGCCCGCCACGGTTGTAAACCCAATCAACCGCTGCCGACCCCGAGCTTGTATAGCAGGGATGTCCGACGCCATGTCATCAATGGCTTGCCTTACGATGTTAAAGCTTGTCCGATACATTTCCGCAGGGAAAGTGATGAAACTACCAACTGGAAGCTTTCTCCCAAAGCGAACCAATTCTGATCCCGCTTTGCTGTAGTTAGGAACAGTGTCCCTTACAATTTGCGCAGCGCGATCTTTAATCAACTCCTCGATCAAACCGTCTTGCGCTTTTTGTTTAGTAGTTACACCCCGACCCTTGGTCAGATACGCAATCTTCTGCTCATCCGTAGCTTTAGCTAGAGCATTTCGTATCTTTGCCTGCTCCGCGTTGTAACTGAAATACTTCCAAAAATCATCAGACCCTTGATAAATATCTTCAAGCGGCTTCGTTCCTTTTCTAAGAGCCCCACCTAACTTTTCCCCAAGCACTGCCTCTGAGAAGTTCCGAGGACCACGGGCCGTAACATCAACACCCTTGCTTAACGTGTCTTGAATCTCTCTTAACTCAGCGTTCGTCCCTAATACTCCACGGTTTTGAGCGTCAGCCAGATCCGCAAACACTTCATCGGATCCCTTACTTGTTATGTTTGAGAAGACCAACTTAGCCGAGTCGCTAAGACTTCCTCCCCGTCCGATTATTGGGACGTTGCCGTTAGCAAGACCAAAGCTAACTGCGGTTGTGAAGTTACGAATCTGCGTAATAGGAGAAAGAACAGTCTTGCTGTACTGAGAAATACCTTTGCCCTTTAAGAATGTGCCAATCACTCCCCGGGTGATCAAAGCCCCAAAGCTGTCTTCTGCTAAAACGGCATTAGTTAGGTCTTTGTATATAGACTGAGGAACCATGTACCCAGACAAAGAACCCCAACCTTGAGTGTTAACTAACTCTTCTACTTCCGTCATTTCTCGACCCGAAGCCCCAACCATAGTCGGTGCTTCTTTAGATCCCAAACGGACGTACCCTTGTTCAACCAACCCAGCTTGTTGTTCTGGACTTAGTTTTGACGCATCTACAAAGAGTTTACCGACACCTTGGTTTTGCTCTGCTAATTTAGCAACAGTTCCAAAGTAATCGTCTACTGCATTAAACTGAGCAAGATCCGCGACCGTTCCCAAGTAAGCCTGTTTGGGGTCGTCAATCTCACCCATCAACTGGCGCAATGCTTTGGGTACATTCTCACGGTCTATAAACATGTTCGTGTCCAAACGATCACGGGCCACTCGACCTCCACCCAAAGCGGCTCTTCCTTTAACAGCGTACTTGGATAAGAACGCCTCTTGTGCTTTTTGCGCAGCAGCGGGAGTGACTTGAGCCCCCACTTTAATTTCCCCATCCGGAGTCTTCGACAAACCATTCTTCAGCATAAAGTCTTCGTCCAAAGCAGAGTTAAAAGGATCTGCTTTGGACAGTCTGGTCAGTTCTTTTTCTGTCGCTGTTTTGTTTCCTTGGAAAAAAGAACGAGCGGCATCGATTGATTCTCGGGTGGGCGTATACTTTGCATCTTCAAACACACGGTAGCGCCGACGTAGGTATGACCCGATGCCATCGTCTATGATGTCTTTAATGCTGTTGCCATCCGGAGTAACAGGATCACTGGATAAAAAAGATCCCCCTTTTAATCTTTCACTTAGAGAATCCACATGGTCGCGCATGGCTTGAACGTTAGGTCTAAGGTCCGCGGGAATTTGACCCAAGATACCAGCTTTTGTTTTTAAATCTGTTTCAGTAAGAAACTCTTCAACCTTGGACATAATCCCTACTCGATCCAACTGAGAGTTTGGTTTTATCTTTTTTAAGGAAACGTCGATTTGTTTATCTAACTGCTTTAATGTTCTTTCCGCCTTCTTTATTTCTGCGGAAACCTCTCCCTCGATCAACAATCTTTTTGTAGCAACCTCATCAGGCAGGAACCCCCGATAGCGAGAGAATGCTATAGCATCAGCTAGTTTGCTTTTAAAAAACCCGAGTTCTTCACTGGTCCCAGGGCGAGCGGTCATGCGCTGGTATAATAGGTCGTCTATGTTTTGACCCACTTTGTCGAGCTTTGCGCTTACAGCTTTTGCAACGCCTTGACCCGCCGAGGTTCGGCCTAATGCGCCAAGAGCACCAGCAACGCCCGCACCAAGACCAGTCGCTTCCGCGGTGCTCCTTAGTCTGTTTCGTAAGCGAGCCATCGCTTTTTCTTGGCCCCTCAATCCGATTAGATCTTCGGTCTGGGTCGGTCCCATTTCGACCCAGTCGCCAATGGTGGTTGTGCCATCTGTAGTGACGGCTATCTCACCCAATCCTGCGGCCCCTATTTGTGAGGCAGCAAGACCGAAACGTTCCCCTCTGGTTAAGGGTGTTGTTGCGGCTTTTGTTTTTCCTAACCGAGCCGCTCTAAGTGCTTGGTATCCGCGCCCTGCCATAGAAGCAAGTTTAACGGGCAGATACACAAACTGAGATACGATTTCCGATCCCTTGCCCACAAACCCTTCAGGGTCTAGCCCAAGTGAATCTCTTAAATCCTCACCCGCCTGAGTGATTTGATCTCCGTAGTTGGATCCAGTTGCAGCGTCCACGGGTATAGCGGCTAGACCCGAAACGCCTTCAACTAACTTAGTGACACCAGAAGCAACGCCCTCGCCCAATTCCCCAAGAAGAGTATCGTCGTAGAACTGTTTGTCCTCGGACTCCTCCTCCACAATAGGGGGAGGCACATACGCTCCTACAATAGGGGGAGGTGTGTACTCTTCAGCCATAGTAACTCCTACTGTTAAGGTCTAACTGCGCGTGTTGTGCCATCAGGAGCTTTAAAGGTCGGTTCCCCTCTTTCCCGTGCGGCGTCTTCAAGCTTTTTCATTTCACTAAAATCACCAGTCGAAGAATCCTCATCAACAGGCCCTAACCCGAGTCTCATCATTTGTTCTACAAGTTTGTTTGCCTTAGCCACATCAAGCTTACCGTCTGTAAAAAGGCCAAAATCTTCCGCGTTTTCAGACTTTACTATCTGCTCTAAGAGAGTTTGTCTTAAACGTTCCGGAGTGTATGTTGATGTATTTTTTTGGGGAAGAACTTTATACCCCGTGATCTGCCCTGTGGCTTCGTCGATCTCGGGCATAAGGCCCGCGCTGAGATATGCTCGGGCCATCGCGTCTCGCCGTTTTACAGAAGCCGCCATTTGAGCTTGCCCCTGTTCATACGCAGCCAGTTTAAGTTCACGATCAAAGTCTGTGCGCTCTTTGTCCCCCGCAGCCAGACCCGCGATTGCCGTAGAGGCAGCGGCGTTTAGGTTAGCCAAGGCGTCCGGACTTTGGCCCGCGGCCAACGCAGTAAAGAACTGCATTGCCATCAGGTTAAATTCTTTCTGCTTGTCTCGTTCCCCAATGCCCAAGAAATCTTTTAAGAACTTATACTGCGCCTTGGTAGCTTCCTCGATGGAAGACGAACTCCCCGCGCCAAGGTTCGTGCTGATCGTATCAGGGAGACTTGCGTCCGGATTAGTAGAAGCTTCTGCTGCTGCTAGGGCAACATCGGCAGCATTTTTAGCCGCACCTGGAGTAGAACCTGCGGAGCCCAATGCGGCAGCACTCGCAGCCTTCGGATCGTTCTCCTCTACCGCGTCTAATAAAACATCTACATCAACTTTTTCTGGCGCAGCAAGATCAGGCATCCCGGTCATTTGTTCGCGTTCCGCATCCGCCATCTCTTGGGTGCGCCGAGCTTCTTCTTTCCGGTCTTGAATATCTTCCAACTGAGCCTCAAGTTCCGCTGGATTAGACGATTTAGTCATTGCCTCCACAACGGATTGAGCTTCATACTTCGGGTCATCTTTAGGAACGTCGGTAGGAAAAGGATAACCTTTTGTGGGATCCGTCGAAAAGTCCATGGAAGACAACTTAGAAGTGCTAGCGGGTGGTAAAAGACTTTCTGTAACGCGAGCAACCTCTTCTGGAGTTCTATCATTACCTACAAGCACCCTATCGGGATACACCATTGAATATTCTGCGGAAAACCCCATCCGCTCTTGGGGGCTTAGGTCATCATAACTCCCCGCGTTGGCTATGGCTGCTTTGTATCGGTCTTCTAAAGCTATCAATGCTTCGTCAACAGTAGTTTCTTGATTTTCCGGTGCCGCTGGAAGTCCTGTGCCTCTCATAAACTCACCCATAGTGGCTCTAGGATCTCCAGAAACCATAGGGTTGTAAGGGGTAGCCTCCATCGCAGCCAACGCCGCCGCCGCTTCTCCCATTGGACCGCCTTGATTTTCTGCGAGCGACCTTGCTTGCATCATCTGTTCCATCTTTGAAGGACCATCAGACGTAGCCTGATCGATTTGAGACTGCGCAAGTATTGCCTTGCCTCTTTCTACAGGGTTTTCAATATCAGATAGAAGTTGTGTGAAGTTGCGGGGCTGTCCCTGCGGAACATCCTGCGCCATCGCCATATCCTCTTCCGCAATTCTCTGCTGAAGTGAAAGTGGAATTTCTTCCTGCGGAACGAACGCTCTGGACAACTCTCCTGGGAACATTATTTCAGGCTCCGCCTCGGGCTGTGCAAACACACGAGGTTGTCCTTGCGGAACATCCTGTGCCATCGCCATGTCTTCCGCGGCAATTCGCTCACCCTGCGTGAGAATCTCCTGCTTCAAAGAGGGCTCTTCTATCTCAACCCCTGTGTCGGAGTGAAAAATTCTATCTCCAACCACCTGAAACACGTTGCCCAAAAAACTAACGATAGCCGTTTGAACCCGACGATCCACATCCTGCACCCTTGATCCCAAAGCTTGATCAATGGCCCTAAGATCAACAGGAGTTCGTCTTGAAGATGCAAACTCATCCAACGCACCCTGCCCAGAAATAGCTCGCTCACGAGCAGTGCCGCCCTCGGCAAACCTCATCGCCTCGCCCATCAACTCCGGAGAAGACTGCATGATTCCACCCATCGCCGCAAGCTGCCGCCGAGCATCTTTGTTCCTAAACAACCTGCGATTCTGAACGTTCATAAGAAAACCCTTACTGTCTATTTTTGAAAGTAGTTGTAACCCGCGCCTGCTTGACCCATCAAACCACCGTATTGCGTGTATGGGCTGGCCGTAGGCTGCATTCCATACGTCGAAGAACCACTAGGAACCCCGCCAAGAATATCTCCCATAAAGCCCAACTGCTGATACGGCTGCATGTAGTTTTGATACGCCGTCATTCTGTCCGCGTCATATTGCGATTGAGCGTAGTCGCGTTGACCGCCTCCGATTTGAGAAAGAAAACTAACATCGCCCTGCCCCATGCGTTGAACGTCACCGCCCAATCCAGCATAGTCCATTCCAATTCCAGCTTGACCCAAACCTACTTGATAAGCTCTGTTCTTAGAGTCCTCAAAAGCGTCTCTAGCGTAGTCCATAGATTTTCCGTAACCCTCGGACCTCATACGAGCACCGAAGTCCGCAACTTGTTGCGCTGTGTCCGCCATAACCCGCTCTTGGCCCCGAGCCGCCCGACCGGACCTACCAAATGCAGCAGCGGACAATCCCCGAGCCCGCTCTTGGTTCAAGGCCTGAGCACCCTGTTCGCGAAGGTCACGTTGTCCAGCAGCAACAACCTGCTCCTCATAAGGATCCATAAACTGTTCGCGACCTTGCCCTGTAAAAACACCAGTGGCCCCGCCTAAAGTACCAACACCCTTCGCCAAACCGCTCGCCGCAGTATCCAAGTACGGCTGGTATGAACCAATGCCCTCTCCAGCAAGCTCAATGGCTCTTTGTTCTTGCTCCGTTAAACCCGCAACTTGGTACCCAGGGAGTTTGTTCTTGTTCTTTACATCTGACTTATAACGATCCTCAACCCGAGCAATAAGCCTGTCCGTCGCGGTGCGAGTGGGCTTCCCTTGTTCGGAATATTTCCCTTGATACATTGCCATAGCGTAACTCCTAAGCGTTCATCTGACGAAACAAAGCCGCCGCCGCCGCGCCACGAGTGCCGTTGGGCGCGTTTCCAATAATTTGGCCCGCCAACTCGGCGTTGCCGTTGCCTAGCTGCTCCAAGTCTTTCAACGAGAAAACAACTTCGCCGTTAGACAGAGCAGCTTCTCTAACAGGCTGACCATCTTGGTATATCATCGCGGGAATGTCGTCCGAGGTTCCAGTGCCGGGGCCCTCGATCAAACCGCCAGCCGCCAAGTATGCAGGGTCCTGCATTTGCTTTTTGCGCTCAATAAACCTGTCCCGAGCAGGCTCCGAAGTAAACTGCTTCCCTGATACAGGGTCCACAAATATACCTTCGTCTTCCATGTCAGATATGTTTTCAATGTACTCGGACATCCGAAGATCATCCAGTTGCGTCCGAAGAGCAAACGGATCTTTGTTCCTATCCTGTGCGACTCCCGCCATAGAAGAAGCAAGGCCCGCAAATTGAAGAGCGTTCCCTGGGTTATTCTTAATGTAATTAAGAATACCGCCGCCCGCGCCTCCCGAGGTAAACAAGTTGGCAAACTGACCGCCACTAGTTCCTGCGCCTCCCAAAGCGAAAGACCCGAGCCCGCCAAGAGCCGCATCTTTTATAATGTTTTCAGGATCACTGCCGCTAGCTGCGCTACCAAGCCCTGCGCCAAGAAACATAGGAAGCCCTAACGCCGTTGCTCCCACCGCTCCAATCGCTGGTAATAAATTAATACCCATGTTATCGCTCCGTCCGATTAGTAAAACTATATCAGTCTTTTGTTCTTGTTGCTAGTCCAACTCCGCAACGTGCGCGGCGTATGCCGCTTTAACCGCGTCTGTATGAACCAACTCACAAATACCGCGTATGTAATCGCTCTCGTTCGACGCATCCATATCGGGCGCAATCACTTTACGTTTATGCTGCCTACCTATTTCAACACCATCTTTCTTGACCACCAAATCTGTCCGCACTTGTACATGCCGAAACGGGCCAACAATCTGAACAAACTCTTCTACGTTTTCTTCAGTCAACGCCATTATGTATCCTCATCCGTCATGTAAGAAAAACCTATTCTAAAATCGTCACCAACGCCTATCGTATTTGCGTCTAGCGTATTCCAAGTTGTGTTGGACTGAGGCGATAGAATTTCGCAATAAGAAAGATTTGCCCCGTTAATTGTAATGTGAGGCGTTCTATCCAAGCCGTAGTTAATACCTTGAAGCATTACGCTTCCAGCAAGTCTTTCACCGTTATCTGTAATACTGGCACTTAAATACGGCAAACTAATTCGGGCAGTTCCACTTGGAGAGCTAACCGAATCCACTGCTAATTGACCTTGAACATGAACAAGTCTGCCCATACGCACGTAACCCAATGCGCGGGAACCAGTTGTTAACGTAACGCTTCCACTGGTAGCGGGAGTAATTGTTGCATCATATGTTCCTGTTTCATATGGCATCGGCAAATATTTCCAAGCCACCCCGTCACTCACACGCAACCCCTTGCTGTAACTACCGCTGGGTACTGAGTCATATATGATTGTGCCCTCTTCTACCGCTGGTAGCGTAGCACTAGTAAACTGAGGCACGGGAAGTCCGCTAGTATTTTCAGAGGCCGTTCCAGACTTAATTCGAAGCAACGTGTTGTCGTTGTATACCATCCCAGGTTCTTGACTCGTGGTGCTAGTGGGGACGTTCGTCATAACGGTCCGAGTATTACGGCCCTCCCCAGGGTTCTGCATCCTCCGCAAGTATTCGCTAAAAGATTGAACCACTCGGTTCATGTATTCTTGGTCGTACTCTTGAGGAGCACGGGGAAAGAATGGTAAATTTGTTATCCTAGACATTAACGCCGTCCATCCGGTCTAAGGTCAACTCTTGGGGTTCCAAGCCTCCAAGTCATTTCTCGTTCCGAGGATTCTATTCGAAATGCAAATGAACGGCCCCGTAAACGAACGTTAACCTGTTCCGTAAACTGTTCAACAGGAACTTCCGAGGTGCGAGAAACGGAGGACGCATCCGTCATTGTATAGTTTGCCCCAGGATATCGTCTGGTTTTTAAAGTCATCGTTACAGAAGGCGTACCACTTGATGCCCGAAAGGTTAAGTCCGGTATAATCCGAGTTAACAAAACGAACTCATCTCCGTTGCCCATCGAGGTCTGACTAGACTCGATGTATGAATTAATCGCAGTGCTCGGAGCCGTCGATCCGTCATCGTCACCACTTTCCTGAAAGTACAAACGATTATCTACGGATGCCGCAACAGGCTCCTTGTTAGCCCCCCGACTGATCCAAGCAGTGCGAGGCAATGTGCCATAAAACCAAATGTTTTCTTGGTAGTTATACACAACATAGCTGTCGTTTTCATCACTGGACAACGACGGGTAAAACCACCAGACCTCTCCAAACGCCGAGTTAGACGCCGCAAAAGATTTATCCGCCTGTGCAGAGTTAAAATCACTAAACACATAATCTCGAACGGAGCATGGAATACGCTGCACCGAACCATTGTACATGTAAAACTCGTCTTGACCCATCCAAAAAACAGTTTCTTCCACGTTGATTGCAGACAACGGGCCGTTGATCGTAACGTTTTCTGAGATGATATTTACACCAAACGTATCCGGGGGCCCTAAAAACTGTAACGAATGTACAGAAACATCAGTAAAAACAAGAATCTGCTGGCGCGTTTCTACCGCCGCTATAATCTTTGACCCCGCACTAAGGACCAAATCCCCCGCAGTGTTTTCGTCCGTAAGCTCCCAATCTCTTGGGTTTCCTTGGTCCGAGAACCGAATAAGCAAAGGATCTTGGTTCGTGGTTCCTTCAGCGTTAGTTCCAAACGCAAGAACGTGAGCGTCACGATCAGAAATCATAATCTGGCTAGCAACGATAGGAGGTTCAAAAGTGGTTCCAAACGCAGAACTAGCAATGTTCACTGCTCTATTGTTGGATAAACCCAGACTTTCGTCCCAGTAATAGATCCCCCCGTTTCTGGGGTTGATAATCAAATCATCAAAAAAGTTATCATGGGACCAAGTGCGCAACTGGGAATCAATCGAGTCCACAGCATTCGCCGCCTCTCCCCAAGCTTGCCTTCCCCAAGGTCCAACACCCCAGCCCGTCCCTGTGGAAGCGGTATCCGATCCTGCGTTGACTTGATACTCCGCCGATGTGGTCGTAATCGTCGCTGTTATGTTTGTCCCAGTCGCCGTTGCGTTTGCGCTAAGTTCAAATGTCGTTGCATTTGTAATACTTAGAACTGTTGTACTGGCAGGAATACCCGTCCCTGAAATTGGAGCTCCAACAACCAACACAGTCGTATCGTCCATAGTGCAAGTTGCGTCTCCGCTCGTCGTATCAACAGTGCTATTTGTAAACGTGTTCTTGCCGTTGCCTGTGTCGCTTGCATTGGCAAACACATATGTCGGCGTATAACCTGTTGCTGTAGTAATAGAACTTACCGTAGCCACGGTTCGTGCTTCAAACAAAAAGAAATCTGTTATTGCCGCGCCTGACGTAGATACACGAATTTGATATTCTTGATTGAGAATATCCGCAGTTACATTACCACCCAAACTTGCAGCATTCGAAAACGTCACAAACGTGCTAGACGCAGTTCCGTTATCGTTTTGCGTTGCTTTAATTGTAGCGCAACTAACCGCCGCTGCGTCCGCGTGAGAAGCAGCCGTCGAGTTGTTAAATCCTCTTACGGCTCCAGATAACACGTTCCCGTCTTTTGACGCGTACAAAATCTCCTCGTCATCAATTTTGATAACTCCGCTATCCGGAAACGCCGAGGCGTCCGTTAAAGTAATTGTTTCTTGATCCGCGCTAATCGCGCCATTTAAATCATCCGGAGCAGTAGCCGTAAGTGTAAACAACG
>Ga0316202_10002570_pt1 | contig 11819 bp, 14 predicted proteins | sample 3monrhotite_MG_FD_204934 | JGI IMG/M metagenome (GOLD analysis project Ga0316202, IMG submission 204934) | Microbial mat bacterial communities from mineral coupon in-situ incubated in ocean water Damariscotta River, Maine, United States -... | ecosystem: Environmental > Aquatic > Marine >... | reverse complement strand
AGAGTATGTTTGTGCACTGGAGATCATTTGGGTGGAATGGTTGAATGATAGGAGCCGGATGAATGGAGACATTCACGTCCGTGTCTGTGAGAGCCTTAGGGGGTGGTTCCTTTTGGCTACTCGACCAAGTCACTCCAGTTGACCACCAAAAGCGGCGCTTCTATCGTCGCTCTGTTTTTGGATTCAATTGAGCTTAATCGTTATGTTTTTAAGAATAGCCCCCTAAAACCGATCGGCTTCTTGCTGTGGCGGTCCACCACTAATTGAGGTGTGAATAAATGGAATTCCAAAAAGAACCAATTGCTAAGATCGAGCTGCTTATACGCAAACCTGTTATGCAGGTATTTGATGCTTTTGTAAATCCAGGTATAATTACCAAAATCTGGTTTAACAGAAGTTCTGGCCCACTAGAAGCGGGGAAATCTGTACGTTGGTATTGGGATAAGTACGAAGCTTCTTCAGAAATCCGTGTCTTGGCGTTAGAGGACAATCAACGCATTTATATCGAATGGGATGCTGACACTGATACTCCCTCCAATGTCGAATGGAAGTTTGAGGCTAGATCAGATGAAACAACATACGTTAGTGTAAAACACAGCGGTATTGTTGGTGATGGCGATGCTCTTGTAGACAAATTAATTGATTCAACGGGTGGTTTTGCACTCGTGCTTGCGGCTGCGAAAGCCTATCTGGAACACGGCATCGAATTGAACATCGTTGCTGATCGTTTTTAGTCAAAGATTAGCTTCTGGCCGAAAGTACTCATAAATGAAATTTGAACTGTGCATCAACACATAACAATGCAATGAACTGGACATTTTAAAGCATGCTTCCGCTTCGTTTCAGCACACTTTAACATGCCGGTTATCGCGACGGTTTATTGCTTAAGGTGAGTCATTGCGACAAGCGAATCAAATAGATTGGAAAGAATTAATTATGCCAATAGTGTTATGTTAGCTACCCATAGTGCCACAGTTCTTAAAAGACGATTATGAATTTGGAATTTTCGTCTATGATGAAGATGGGTTAAGAAAAATGGAAGCAGTGGTCATCGATATTGATGGCACGTTATATTGGTTAAGGCACCCTGAAGGACAAGACCCAATAAAAACTATCGTGGAAGTATTAAGCTATGAACCAAATTTAGATATTGCATTAGAAAAATTAGTATCGCAATTTAGTGTCAGCAAAACTGAGTTGCCTTGGGTAGCAGAAAAGCTAGGAAAAGCCAAGTGGTCATTATCGAAACTAGATGGCAATGGGAATGAAATTGAAATGTATCGGTTTCATGATGCGCAAAGAGCAAAGTTGGTACAGGAGTACTATGAGGAAAAAGGGCACAAACAAATTTACTTTGTTAAAAACGCAATATAACCAACAGATTCAGGCAACAATTTTGAGTGTGGCTACTTTTTGTTTTTCGCTTCCCGTCATTGTAAAAAAAATAGCCTGACTTAAATTTGCGCTTGATTTTGGCGTTAGATGCCATAGCAACCATTTATATAAGACTGAAATCTATGAAAAACCGAGTGGCTTTAGTTACAGGTTCAACATCAGGAATAGGGAAGGCAATTGCCAATCGACTTGCTTCGGAAGGCTTTTCCGTCGTTTACCATTCGCGGTCATCTATAGAAGAAGGGCAGCGTCTTACAGAACAAAATGAAAATGCTTCGTATATCCAAGCCGATTTATCGAATCAAACTGAGTCAAAAGGTCTTATTGAGCAAATTGCTTCCAAGTACGGACGCTTAGATGTATTAGTAAATAACGCAGCATTAACTGAGGTTATAGATCATTCAAACCTAAAAGCCGCCACTCCTGAAATATGGCGGAAACTCCATGAGGTCAATGTTATTTCTCCATGGACATTAATTTCTGAAGCTGAACCATTATTGAAAAATTCTTCTTCTGAAAATGGCAATAGTTGCATTATTAATATCAGCTCTCATGCTGGCATACGTCCTAAAGGGGCATCGATACCCTATTCGGTTACTAAGGCTGCGCTTAATCACATGACCAAGCTCTTAGCTTTAAACTTGGGACCTGAGATCAGAGTCAACGCCGTAGCTCCTGGGTTAGTTCATACGCCGATGAGTAAGGAGTGGGCAGATGCTCGAGAACTTTGGGAAAACAAAGCCCCGATGAAACGTGGTGCTCAGCCAGAAGAGATTGCCTATGTTGCGGCAATGTTAATCAATAGCTCCTATTTAACTGGCGAAATTATCCTCTCAGATGGCGGGCTAAACTTAACGTGAAAATGTCATCTAATAAGTTGTTGTACTCAGATACCGCAAGCCGCCGTGGTTTTTGCACAAAGACGCAAAAACGCGTGCCAACTTACTCTGCCGGCGAGCAAGGCATTATGCTTCAGAAGGGAAATTTGTGAAAATCCAACCAATTTATGCTGAAGACTGGCCCCAAATTCTAGAGGTTCAGAGGCAAGGCTATTCAGATTTAGAGCCTGAATCTCTTGAAGTACTGCAAAGTAAATGGGTTATTTCGCCCTCTACATGCTTTGTCGCTAAGACCAATAACGATGAAGTTTCGGGTTATCTATTAAGCCATCCGTGGTTCGAAGACGATTTTCCTAAACTGGGGGAGGTTATCGCTACTACTCCGAAAACTACGGGAAATCTTTTTTTACACGATACATGTGTTAGTCCAAACTACAGTGATAGTGGCATTGGTTCTGCACTTGTTGAGTACTTATTATCTATCGCTAAAGCAGAAGGGTTTACTTCGGTCACACTTATATCAGTACAAAAAACGATAGCATTTTGGACAAAACATGGCTTTACGCATGTTAATAATACCGAGGTCAATCGGTATTATGGCGAAGGTTCCTATTCAATGAATTTACAGCTAAAAGGAGAACAAGGCATTTAAGCAGGCATTGTAAGCTACGTTCAATTTTGTGCGTGCATTATACGCCAAAATCAAACTCCACTTACAATACATGCTTAGTGCGGCGTTAGACCTATATGAAAAGAGATTTCGAAATAGTAAATGGTGTCTATTTGGTGCAATCGAAGCATAAACTAGACCTGCACAACAATTTTAATTTTTTGGGGTTTAACTATTCGGTAGAAAAACGAACTCTCTTGCTAAATTGGAGACGATCTAATGGTGATTGGGTTGCGCCAGAAACACCACAGTCTCTTAATGTGGAGTTTCGAGAGGTAAGTGAGTTCCGTTTTATGCCGCGAGATGCTGAGATGCCATTCACCGAAGACGACTGTTTAAATTCTTTTGGTTATTGGGTAGGTGAAGACTGGTCTGAAGGTGTAATGATACTTAAAAAAAACCAAGCCCCAGAGTCATTTTGGTTAACGGCCATTGATTTTATGTCTGGCGCTGTAGTTGCCGTTCAGGCAAAATTTGCTCATGCACAAATCAAAGCCTGACAAGCACATCCAGCGGATTTCTAAGAGCGTGGCGCTTTTTGCTGAGTTAAAAACACGCGCCCCTTTTGTCAACCGCTGATGCATAACGTTGTGCGCGGTGGAGAATGATATGGCAGCGCGACTCCGAGATGTTGACGATTCAAATTGGCGTGATTGTGCTGATCTTCATTTGACTGAAGAGGAAACAAAATTTGCATCTTCAAACGTGTATGCCATAGCAGAATGGAAATTTGAAACTGAAAGTGTGTTTAAAGCAATCTACGCTGATACCAAGCTAGTTGGTATGCTCGCCTATTATCTCCATGATGGAGATTATGGTTACTTTTATTGGTTGTATCACCTTATGATTCAAAGAGAGTATCAAGGTAACGGCTATGGCGAAGCGGCTGTTAAGTTGGCATTGAAAGAAATGGATGCGCTAGGTGCCACAGAAATTAGAACGATGTATATGCCGGGCAATATACGATCGAAAAACTTGTTTAAGAATCTAGGTTTCGAAGAAATTGGAACCTTAGGTGGTGGTGACATATTTCTTCGTTTGTCATCAAAGTGAAATTCCTGCGCATAACGAACGCATACAGCCGGATCGCCCAAAGCCCGCTTCGCGGTCTTCGGTATACCGTTGATTCAGGGTGCTAAAGCTATGAAAATCATAACCGCATTTATAGTTGCAATCGTTCTTCCGGCGCTGCTAATTACTGCGTACTACTTGTATGGACAATACTCTATTTTTGAGCCTGATGCCCCGTAGATCTGGGTAAAAACAAAAAAAACCCTTCTATCAAGCACCTTTGTGTCGGGAGGGTTTGTATTGCTTCTAGGTGTTCCTGCTTATTTTCTTCTACGCTGGGCAAAAGTGATTGAGTGGTGGTCAACGATCGGTACAGGTTTTCTTTTGGGTGCCGTACCATATTCAATATTTACGTGGCCCGCTTCGAGTGGCAACTTTTCTGCATCAGTGAACGGCATTCCTACAGTAGTGAGTGGAGCGCCCACTTTAGAGGGTTGGACGCAATTTTTATATGGTTGCTTCGCCATAGGTATACTCGGTGCTGCTGCCGCGCTGGGTTTCTGGCTTGTCTGGCGAATAAGTTCTTACAAGGCAATCAACCGCGACTGCAAAAGCGCGTCGCGTTATCTTAATCGTGATGAGTCTAGGAGAGTAACGTGCGATTAATCGCGCTTTTTTCTGTAGTTATGGTCCTTCAAGGATGTACTGTTGCATATTATAGAACTGATTCTGAGTTAAGTTCATCTAAGGCAAGCATCATCGCAGGTAAGTGCAATATTGAGTACTTCTTAGAAATAAGTGCTGAGCAGCGGCAACGTACTACAGGAGAAAATGAAAGGGCTGAGTGGGCTATAAAAGCAGAATCAAAATATATTAAAAGCACTGAAAAGGTTCTCAATTCAGCGGGGTGTTCCGCTAATCAAGCATCATCCAAGGAAAATGCAAACTTCACCATTAATGTTAAGATTTCCCCATTTCACGGTGCGCTTGGTCAAGAGTGGTTAACCGGGTTGTCATTTGGCTTAATTCCAAGCTGGGGCACTCGTTCAAATGAATACACCTACACATTTAGCAATATCGAAAATGGTACCAGTCACGAATACTCAATCGATAACGTGTCTTTTAACCACTTAGTGCTATTCCCCGTATTTTGGGTAACATTTTTTATACTTGATGAAACCAAAGAGTTTGAAAACGCATTGGAGAACTTCATTGAAAATTCATAACAAATAATGATATTAGGAAAAATGAAGGAAAGGATGCCGATCGTGAGGCATTGTGATGTATGTTGTTGATACAAATACATTAATCTGTTTTTTCAAAGGAATGGGAAGCGTTCCAGCCAAATTTCTTGAAGTGTGACCGAAAGGTATAGCCATTCCGTCAGTAGTGTTGTACGAATTAGAGTGTGGCATTGCGAAGGCTACCTTCCCTCGAAAAAGGCAAGCTCAGTTGAAATGGTTATGCTCTTTGGTTGAAATATTGCCATTTGAAAGTGAAGTGCCCGCCTATCTGCCTCAATCCAAGTTAATCTTGAAAAGAACGGTACACCAACTGGGCCTTGTGATGTATTAATCGCGGGTACCGCGCTAGCTAATAAAGGGACACTGGTTAGCAACAACACGAAAGAGTTTTCAAGGGTACCCAAATTGAAGCTGGATAATTGGTGCAAATAAAATATAACAAAAGTAATTGAGAGGGAAAAACCTCTGCGGTGTTTAAATTGTGCATTCCCTTCGGTCATTGTTGCACAATTTAAACACCACTACGGCTTGCTCCTAATAAAAAGTGGGGTCTTGTTTTGTGCCTTATTGACATATCGTACCACCGGACTAACTCGAGAGTATTGCAACCTAAATCATCGCGAGGTCATGTCATAAAGGGCACCAAAAATTTCGATTCGAAACTGTCTGGCCATACGCCTACTCTAGCCCGACAATCCTGGAGAGGCAAAAAACAAGGCCCCTATGGTTCCTCTATGGTTCCGTAGCTAAAGTCGAAGATGCCACTCAGCGTCTGGTCGGTGAGTGTGTTGCCGCGCACATCAAAGCTGCGATCAATTGCCGCGCCGGATGGCCGTGTTATCGACAGCGGTTCGCCGAACGGCCCAGTGACCGCGCCGCTGCTGCGACTGGCCGGATCAATGTAGGCGTTGACGGCCGCACTCGGAGAAATGATTGCATTCACCACCATGACGATTACCGGGCTGACAAACGCGGCAGTTAGTATACTGGCAGCGGCGATACGGCCTGTGTTTTTATTTTTCATATTATTTCACCTATTGTCCCAAGCCGATACTTTGCGAGGGTGTGATTGTTCTCACTGATCCATCAGCCTGGGTACTGCTAATCGTCTGTCCGACCTCGTTAAAGGTGCAGGTAAAGTCCCGCTGATGGGGCTGCGATGCTATCAAATGTCGTATATCATAGGTAAACTGCCGTGTGGAGTTATTTGGGAAAGTGATCTTGGTTAAATCCCCTTGCGCATCATGTGTAACAGACGTAACTCGAGAAGCGGGATCGGTAACCGTGATTACGTACTATTGTGTCGCATATATTCAAGACATCAACAACGTTACTTACTATACTTCATCAACCCATTTAATCATCATTGAGGTACACAATGAACAATCTCAAGTTTAAATATACAATACTGTATGTCGACAATGTGGCAGAAACACTGGACTTTTTCGAAAATGCCTTTGGTTTTAAGCGGGCGATGCTACATGAAAGCGGTGACTACGGTGAGCTTGACACAGGATCGACGACACTTTCTTTCTCTGCTCTAAAATTAATGACCGATCTTGGAAAGAACCCCGGTCGAGCCAATGCAGGAAACCCGACGTTTGAGGTTGCATTTGAGACCAATGATGTGCCTGCGGCGGTTTCTAAAGCATTGGCAGCAGGGGCAACCCTCATACAAAACGCCGAAGATATGCCATGGGGGCAAACTATCGCCTATGTTTCGGACAAAAATGGGTTTTTAATTGAATTGTGCACACCGGTATCAGTGCCATCATAACCTTCGTCATAAAGCCGGTTCAATTTACTTGGGGAGTTTTTTAAAACAGTGGGACTTACATTAAACCACCGCTTAAATTCTCTACTCATGTGCGCCTGGTCGGCGTAGCCGTAGCGTTCAGCGATACCGGCAAGACATAATGGACTGTTTAATGCCCGAGCGGCTTTTCTGGCTCTAGCAAGCAGCACCCAATACACGGGAGACCTGCCCGTTTCGCGCATCAACAATCGTTGTAACGTTCTCGGCGACGTGCCTGTTTCACTCGCGGCCTGTTGCACGGTTTTGGCATCCGCCAGACCATAAAGCGCGTCCTCAATTGAGGCTTTGCGAGTGGCAAAAGCATCTAGGCGTTCACAGATATCATTAAACTCAAGTTTATCGTTTGACATCGATGCCAGGAGTTTCGCTTCGTTAATGCTTGTGCCAGGCCTGAGTCGAAACCCCATCATCGTTGATCCAGATCCCACGGTAACCGTATGCGTCTCGTCAAACAAAGGTGAAATAAACCAACGGGGCTTGTCGCCAGTTGGCGAATACATAATGAGATCCCGACATCCATCAGGCACAATAACGCTTGAGATGTCCGTTTTGGTGGTTACTTCCCAGGTTGCTAATATATTTTTACTCATGATACGTCCCATAACGTCTAGGAAACTTATATTCCTCTCATATAAACGGGTCTATATATAAATGGGCCATACCGATCAGTGTTATCGTCAAGGGAATTAGCCAATAGCGGACTCGGGCTGATTCGCTACAATAAAGCAAACTCATAGAAAGCAGACTCTTGTATTCACAGTATCGCTTTGAATGCGCAATTTGGTCGAGTTTGTACATTATGCAATGATCCCGCGCCTATTCTCATTCCCATCAATATTTTTAACGCATCAACGGTTTGTTTAAACTGCCACTCACTTATTTTGCTGTTGCGGCCTAAATCCTGAAGGTATTATTCCCTTTTTTTGTCTGTATGTTGCGCAAATTTTAATGAACGATGCGCCATACCCATACCCATACCCATACCCATACCCATACCCATACCATTCCACCACAAAGCCATCTGCTTCACCTACTATCGAGCAGCGTTGGCAGATACGCCTTAACAGATTGTTTTTAAAATAATTTCCATAAAATCGTAGCGCTGATTTTGTTCGCATCCATTGAGCGTGTAGGTAGTAAATGGTGTGGATGCAAATTAAACACAGCACCATTTTGAGTAGTATTTTGAATCCTGTCAAAAATGATTTATTCTGCAGCAAAATAAACCCGAAAAAGACGGCAGCCGTATAAATGGATAACGTAACGGGGGTATTACGATAGCTGGTATTGCTTGTTATTTGCGCATAATGAGTGGGATTACAAGATAGCCCTGGTTTGTAATGGAGATGATATTGAGTGCTTCAACTTGGGCGTCAAAGGCAGGTAATCGTCTGTTTACATTAATAATTCGTGTGTAACCAGGTGCAAGCACCGACAATATTTAGCGGCTTTGGCCTTAACGGCAGAATTGCTTTAACCCCCAGGCCAAGTACTGCTATTATTAATGTGTTTGATCCTTTTATAAAAAGATTTAGACTGCAGGTAAATAAACCTGAAAAAGACGGCAGCCGTCTAAACCACTGTTGAACTAAACCGCTACGCGGTAGCGTGCACGTCACACATCAATGCCGTGCTTTACTTTTGAGCGCACACTGATCTCCTGGCCAATCCCGGCCGTCAACAAAGGAGAGATGTCATGACCCCGTTACGTCAAAAAATGATCGATGCCATGTTATTGCATGGCTTTGCCGAGCGCACGCAAAACAGTTATCTGGCGTCTGTCAGGCTATTAGCCAAGTATTATCGTCAGTCCCCGGATACCCTCACCCCTGAACAGATACGGCGCTACTTTTTGTACCTGGTCAAAGAAAAAGCCTTATCCCCGGCCAGCTGCCGTTTGCACCTCAACGCCTTGCAATTCTTTTATGTCAAGGTGCTGGGCTGTGCCTGGTTTGAGCAACTGCACATCGTACTGCCGAAAAAAGCCCAGCGAATCCCTGAGCTATTGAGCCGAGAGGACGTGGCACAGATACTGGCCGCCTGCACCAATGTCAAGCACCATGCCTTATTGTCGACCTGTTACGCCTGTGGCTTACGCGTCAGTGAACTGGTGGGGTTGCAGCTGCATCACATCGACAGTCACCGCCACGTGGTGCGCATCGAGCAAGGTAAAGGTAAAAAGGACCGCCTGGTGTTGTTAACCGACCGACTATTAGCGCTGTTACGAGGCTATTATCAAACCTGCCATCCCCGCAGGTGGCTGTTCTTTGGGGTTGAGCGTGACAAGGCCTTGAGTGTTTCCAGCGCCCAGCGAGCCTACGAGCGGGCCAAGCAAGCCGCGGGGGTGAAAAAAGCCGGTGGTATCCATGGCCTGCGCCATGCCTATGCCACGCACCAATTGGAGGCTGGGGTGCCGGTGCATCAGTTGCAACATTTGCTTGGGCACAAGGACCTGCATTCCACCTTGCATTACGTGCACTGGAACCCAACCTTACCCCAAGGGGCGGGTGTGGATTTACTGCCTGGAGAGGGATCATGAGCACCCCCCTGGGGATGCAACAGGTGATGGAACACTTCCTGCCCCGCTATCGGCAACAGCATCAATTAAGCCCGCAACAAGCCAAGGTCATCGGCGCCATTGGGGCTTGTCGTACTGAAGCACTGGGTGGGCAATACGTACAGTGCGATCACTGTGGCTTTGCACAAATCCGGTATCATTCGTGTCGTGACCGACATTGCCCGCAATGCCAACAACAGGCGAGCCAACAATGGTGTGAACAACAATTGCAGCATGTCATCCCGGTGGATTATTTTCACGTGGTGTTTACCCTGCCGCACGAACTCAACGCCTGGGTACAACTGCACCCCGAGGTGCTGTATCGCGTCTTGTTTCACGCCGTGTGGTTAACCTTAAAGGCCTTTGGTGCCGACAAAAAGCGCCTTAATGGGGAGCTGGGGATGACTGCCGTGCTGCACAGTTGGGGGCAAAATCTTTGTCAGCATGTCCATCTGCATTGTTTATTGCCCGGTGGTGCGCTCAGCCACGATCAGGCGCAGTGGCATCGGGCTAAAAGCACCTATTTGTTTCCGGTCAAGGCGTTATCGCGGGTTTATCGGGCCAAGATGCTCAGCGGCTTGCGCCGCGCCTGGCAGGAAAATCAACTGAGTCGGGTGACCCGTGAGGACAGGGAAACACGGCTCACCCGGCTCATGGGAAAACCGTGGGTGGTCTATAGCAAAGCGACCCTGCACCGTGCACAGAGCGTGGTGAATTATTTAAGCCGCTATACCCACCGGATCGCCATCAGCAATCAACGCCTCCTGTCGATGGATGAGCAGCAGGTGGTGTTTGGTTGGCATGATTATCGCGATGGCAAGCACAAATCCATGGCCCTGGCAGGGGAAGAGTTTGTGCGCCGATTCCTGATGCATGTGTTGCCCAAAGGATTGATGAGAATACGTCACTACGGGTTCCTGGCCAATCGGTGTCGCCAGCAAAAGCTGGATAGGATTCGACACTGTTTGGCGCAGCCCGCGCCAGCGGTAGAGCCTAACCCCAAGGCGCAAGCCATGGGCCAACTGTCGACGCCAGTGACAAGCGCCTGTCGCTGCCCGAACTGCCATCACAATACACTGCGGGTGTGTGACGAGATTGAAGCAAAACGAATGGCCAGGGGGACGTTGAACTGACGCACCCCCACCCCCAACCGATGTGGCCCGCCCAAAGGACAGGTTTATAAACACCTGGGGATTGCTTGAGGTTGACAGCACGAAATGCTGGATTACTAAGCAGATGAACGTAAAAACAATGACCCGGATTGAACGAAGAAGACCGAGCACACGCCGCTTGATGCGCATTAAATGGCAAATTCCCTTAGACAGCCACCCCTCAACACAATACAATCCCCATTAATAGTGCGCTTTTCACGGCGGCATAGTTCAACAGACATTTATACCCCATGCTGAACGGCGCACGGGGTATAAATGCTTATACGTTATGTTTCAGGAAGGTTCAGTGAATCGTATTGATGAAATAGTTCATAAAATCAGAAGAGAGATATCAAAGGTCGCCGAGGATTTTGACTCAACCACGGAAGATCTAATTAAATTCATCTCTGTTTCAGATCGAGAGTCATATAACTCGGTAATAGATTCACTGTACCTATTGGAAGATACCCAGCTAGCGAAGAATTCTTTTAGCACGGAGTCCCTATCTAACGAAGAGTTTGGAAGGCTATACTTATTGTATTACGGGGTTCTTAATTCATGCTATATGCAGCAACAATCAATATTGGTTATATGCAACAAACTTGGAATTAGAAAAAATATAAGTGAAATTAAGAGTTCAAAGGTTGTGAGTTATAGAAATGATTTTTCAGCTCATTCCTCAAATAGAGGTAGAGGGCAAAGTGAACACAGCTACATTTTAGATCGATTTGCAATGAAGGCTGGAAAGGTCAAAGGATATTCATCAAATCATAAAGATGGTGAAATATTCAAGGAAGCTAGTATCTATGAGCTTATTAAAAATTGGGACGGCCTACTAGAGCGCCAGTTAGAGCTTGTGTCTGATAGAATTCTAGCGAACAAATAGGTATTCAGAGAGAATGAAACATAACAAGGCGCATTAACACGGACCTACCTCCGCGGTGCTTGTTTTATGCTAAAAGAGCCTAGCATAAAACAATCCCCACTACGGTAGTCCGGTTATGCGCAACGTTAGCGCGTTCTGTAAAAGCGCATATGATCTTAAAGTACGGAACACAAACAATACTCATAAAAGCATTAAATAAATCAGTTTCAATTTGTACTAAGATGTTGGATTCTGGAAAGTGAAAATATTA
>Ga0316202_10002565_pt1 | contig 11840 bp, 9 predicted proteins | sample 3monrhotite_MG_FD_204934 | JGI IMG/M metagenome (GOLD analysis project Ga0316202, IMG submission 204934) | Microbial mat bacterial communities from mineral coupon in-situ incubated in ocean water Damariscotta River, Maine, United States -... | ecosystem: Environmental > Aquatic > Marine >... | reverse complement strand
CAGCACCGCCACGGCGGTGGTCGCCCGGCTGAGGAGGCTGTTCTGCCCGCGGGGGGCATACATCTTGTTTCCGCCACCGCCGCCAAAGACCGCGCCCTGATCCTTGCCCGGCTGGAGCAAGATGATCAGAATCAGCGCGATACAGAGGACCACGTGGAAGATGTTCAGGAAGAGCTGCACGATTGTTCCTGCGAGTCGGTCGACCCAACCCTAATCACCGGTTTTACGATCGTCTTCAACTGACGGCGTGAATGATCGCCTGGAAGCTCTCGGCCTTGAGGCTCGCGCCTCCGACCAGAGCACCGTCGATGTCGGGCTGAGAGAGCAACTCGGCGGCATTGTGAGGTTTCACGGAGCCGCCATACTGGATGCGAAGCTGCGCGGAGACGAACGCCGGGAAGCGGTCCGCCAGCCAGCCACGGATCGCCCCGTGCATCTGCTGGGCAAGCTCGGGGGTCGCTGTGCGACCAGTGCCGATGGCCCAGACCGGCTCGTAGGCCAGCGTCACCGCAGCCACCTGGTCAGCCTCCAGGCCCGCAAGCCCCGCCTCGACCTGAGAGAGCACCGTCGCAGACGCCGCGCCGGCGTCCCGCTGCGCGAGGGTCTCCCCCACACAGAGGATCGGCAGCAGGCCCGCAGCAAACGCCGCGTGGACCTTGGCGTTGATGAAGTCGTCGGACTCGCCGAACAGCTGGCGCCGCTCAGAGTGGCCGATGACTGCGTAGGTGCAGCCCGCCTCGCGGAGCGCACCGCCCGGCAGCTCGCCGGTGAATGCGCCCTTCGCCTCCGGGTGGAGGTTCTGGGAGGCGACGTGCACGCCGCTGCCACGCAGCGCGGCCACGACGCCGGGGATGCAGATGGCGATGGGGGCCACCGCCACATCCACCGAGACGTCTGCGGTGCCCGTGAGACCCGCAGCCAGCTCTGAAGCCAGCGCGGCGGCCGCCGAGGGCCCCAGGTTCATCTTCCAGTTGCCCGCGATAAACGGTCGCCGCGTCATGTCTACCTCTGTGCTCGGATGGCCTTGATGCCGGGGAGCTCCTTGCCCTCAAGGAACTCCAGCGAGGCGCCGCCGCCGGTCGAGACGTGGCTGACCTCGGTGTGCTTGCCAAACTTGCGGATGGCCGCCGCAGAGTCCCCGCCGCCGACGACGGTGTAGCCCGTGCACGCGGCGCAGGCCTCGGCGACGGCGCGGGTGCCGCCGCTGAAGGTGTCCCACTCGAACACGCCCATCGGGCCGTTCCAGAACACGCTCGCCGCACCGGCGATCGCGCGGGCGTACTCGACGCGCGTCTGTGGGCCGATGTCCAGGCCCATCCAGCCGTCCTCGATGTCCTCCACCGCGCGGCCCGGCGCCGAGGCGTCGAAGGTCTCCGCGACGATGTGGTCGACCGGCAGCAGGACCTCGACGCCCTTCTGCGCGCAGCGCTCCAGGACACGGGTCGCGAGCAGCAGCTTGTCCTCCTCTACCCGCGAGGAACCCACCGGGATCTCCCGCGCGCGGAGGAAGGTGTAGGCCATCGCGCCGCCGATCAGCAGCTTGTCGCAGCGGTTCGACAGGGCGTCGAGCACCGTGATCTTGTCCGAGACCTTCGAGCCGCCCAGGATGGCGATCGTCGGGCGCGGGGGGCTGTTGAGCAGCTTGCCGAGCGCCTGGAGCTCCTGGTCGACCAGGTGGCCGACCACCGCCTGCTCCATCATCGGCACCACGCCCGCGATCGAGGCGTGAGACCGGTGCATCGCGCCGAAGGCGTCGTTGACGTAGGTCCGCGCCAGGCGGCTGAGCGCGTTGGCGAAGTCGGCGTCGTTGGTCTTCTCGCCCGCGTGGAAGCGCAGGTTCTCGACGACCAGCACGCCGCCGGGCGGCAGGTCGCGGATGAGCTGCTCGACGTTCTCGCCGACCGTGTCGTGCGCGAAGACGATCTCGTCGTCGAGCAGCTCGGCGAGGCGGGCCGCGGCGGGCTCCAGGCTCAGCTTCGCGACGCGCTTGCCCTTGGGGCGGCCGAGGTGGCTGCACAGGATGAGCTTCGCGCGGCGCTCGCGGAGCGCGTTGATGGTCGGCAGGGCCGCCAGGATCCGGGTGTCGTCGGCAACGATGTCGCCGTCGAGGGGGACGTTAAAATCCACCCGGACCAGCACGGCGTCGCCGGCAGAGATGTTCAGGGTGTCAAGCGTCGGCAGGCGCATCGGTTCAGTCCAGCCCCGCGACCATGCGGGTCAGATCGAGCATGCGGCACGAGAAGCCCCACTCGTTGTCGTACCAGGAGAGCACCTTGACCATGTCATCGTCCATGACCTGGGTCAGCGGAAGGTCGGCGATCGACGAGTGGGGGTTGCCCATCAGGTCGCCCGAGACCAGCGGTGCGTTCGAGACGGCGAGCACGCCCTTCAGGGGGCCGTCGGCCGCCGCGGCGGTCAGTGCGTCGTTGACCGCGTCGACGCTGACAGGCTTGCTGGCCTTGAAGACGAGGTCGACCAGCGACACGTTGGGGGTCGGCACCCGGATGGCCATGCCGTTGAGCTTGCCCTGGAGCTGCGGCAGGACGATGCCGACAGCCTTGGCGGCGCCCGTCGAGGTCGGGACAATGTTGACCGCGGCTGCGCGCGCGCGGCGGAAGTCCTTGCTGTGGGGCGCGTCGAGCAGGCGCTGATCCATCGTGTACGAGTGGATCGTGGTCATCAGGCCAGAGACGATGCCGAACTCGGCGTCGAGGACCTTGGCGACCGGCGCGAGGCAGTTGGTCGTGCACGAGGCGTTGGAGATGATCCGGTGCTCGGCGAGCAGCTCGTCGCCGTTGACGCCGACGCAGATGGTGACGTCCGGGTCGCTGGCGGGCGCAGAGATGATGACGCGCTTCGCGCCCGCGGTCAGGTGCTTGGTCGCGCCCGCGCGCTTGCGGAAGGCGCCGGTGCACTCCATGACAACGTCGACCTTGCGCGCGGCCCAGGGGAGGGCCTCGGGGTTGCGCTCCGCAGAGGTGGGGATGACCGTGTCGCCGATGCGGATGCCACCCTCGACCGCCTCGATGTCCTTGTCAAACCGACCGTGCACGGAGTCATACTCCAGCAGGTGCGCCAGCATCTCGTCGCTGGTCAGGTCGTTGATGTGGACGAATTCGATGTTGGGATCGTCCCAACCTGCGCGGAGAATACACCGTCCAATTCGGCCGAAGCCGTTGATTGCGACGCGGATGGTCATGTGGACCTCTCAAACTCGATGGGTGAGAATCGGCGGTATCCCGGAACAAAATCGCCCAGGACGCCACGGGGGCCGGGCGGATCCCTAACACGGCCCTCGAAACCGTCCACGGCGCGATAAAGAGCTGCCCGATGCCTCTGCTGGTCACCAACATTCCGTGGTCTTCGCAAGACGAAGATCCCCGCCCGGCGCTCTCTGAGCGGCTCGGCCTCCCTCCCGAGGCCATCACCGAGGTCACGCTGCTCAAGCGCTCCGTCGACGGCCGCCGCCGCCCGCCGGTCTGGCTGGCAAACTACCGCGTGGCGCTGTCAGCAGCGGACGAGGAAGCGCTGCTGTCCCAGAAGCGACACGGCGTGCGGGCCTTCACCGCGCGCGACGCGCAGCGCTACCTCCACCAGGGCGTCTCGCGCCGCGGTGAGGAATTTGAGCTGCCCAGCCTGTCGTGGCCAGCCCACCTGCGGCCGATCGTCATCGGCGCGGGGCCTGCGGGCCTGTTCGCTGCGCTGCGGCTCGCCGAGGCCGGCGCGCCCGCGACCCTCATCGAGCGCGGCGGCCCGGTCTCGGACCGGCACGTCGCCGTGCGCCGCTTCTGGCGCCACCGAGAGCTGGACCCTGAGACCAACGTCGTCTACGGCGAGGGCGGCGCCGGCGCCTTCTCGGACGGCAAGATCTACACCCGCCGCCGCGACGGGGAGCTGGGCTGGATCTTCCAGCGCCTCGTCGACTTCGGGGCGGACCCGGCCATCCTCGAGGAGGGCTGGGCCCACCTCGGCACCGACCGCATCCGCGAGATCCTGCCCAAGCTGCGGCAGGCGCTCATCGACCGGGGCGTCTCGGTGCGCTTCCACACCCGCGTCGACGAGCTGCTCGTCGAGGACGGCCGCTGCGTCGGCGTGCGGCTGTCGACCGGCGAGGAGCTGCTGGGCGGGCCGGTCATCCTCGCGACGGGGCACTCGGCACGGGACACCTGGAAGATGGCCCTGCGCGCCGGCGCTGCCGCCGAGGTTCGGCCGATCCGCATCGGCGCGCGCATCGAGCACCCACAGAAGATCATCGACCAGGCCCGCTACGGGCAGGCCCGCGGCGAGCTTCCGCCGGCAAGCTACCGGCTGGTGTCTCGGCCGCCGCGCAAGAACGTCCGCGGCGCGCACACCTTCTGCATGTGCCCCGGCGGCACGGTCGTCGGCGCGACCAGCGCCCCGGAGCGCGTCGTCGTCAACGGCATGAGCTACTCCAACCGCCGCGCCTTCTGGGCCAACAGCGCCATCATCGTCGAGGTGAAGCCCAGCGACTTCCCCGGCGCGGACCCGCTGGCGGGTGTGCGCTTCCAGGATGGCATCGAGGCTGCGGCCTTTGAGATGGGCGGCCGGGACTTCCGGGCGCCCGCCCAGCGGGTGACCGACTTCCTCGCCCAGCGCCCCTCGACCGACATCCCGCGCAACAGCTACCCGCAGGGCTGCACCCCCGGCGCGCTCCACGAGCTGTTTCCGGGGCCGATCGCCAAGGGGCTCGCCGAGGCGATCCGCTTCTTCGAGCGGAAGATACCCGGCTTCGCCGGGCCGGATGGGGTCCTCATCGCCCCGGAGACCCGCACCACCGCCCCGCTGCGCTTCCTCCGCGGCGACGACCTGTGCTCGACGACCGTGGCCGACCTCATGCCCGTCGGCGAGGGCGCCGGCTACGCTGGCGGGATCACGAGCGCTGCGCTGGACGGCTTCCGGGCCGCCCAGTCCATCATCCAGCGCCTCTGAGGGCCGCCGCTGCGCTGTCTCGCAGCGGGGAGTCCGGGTGCTGCTCCAGCAGGCTGCGCCAGACCGCTGCGGCCTCGTCTGCCCGCCCGAGCCCCTCCAGGGTCAGGGCCAGTCCGGCGAGAGCCCGGTCCGCGTCTGGGTGCTGCGGCGTGTCGCGGAGCAGGCGGCGGTAGGCTCGCTCGGCCTCGGCGAGCATGTCCTCGCTGCGGTACGCGTCAGCGATGAGCAGGAGCAAGCCTGCGCGCTCGCTGGGGACCAGCGCGGCGTCGTGCGCCGCCTGGAGGGTCGCCATCCGGGTCGGAAACGGTTGCCCTGCCAGGGCGGCGGAGTCAGGCACCGGGCCCGCACGCTGTGCACACGAGAGCACCAAAAACAGCAACAACACGCGAGCCCCTCTGAGGGCTGTCAGCGGGCCTCGACGCTGATGTCGTCGCCGGAGAGGGTGACGCGGTAGCGGCGGTCGCCCTCGGTCATGTTGATGCAGTCGGTGCTGCCGACGGTCCAGGTCATCACTGCGATGCTCGCGGACTCAGCGGGCTCCATCGCCCAGCTTCCAGACTCGGCGCACTCCATCGTCTCGCCAGCGATCTCGATGTAGCCGTCGGCGCGCCAGGAGTTGTCGGCCTCGAACGACAGAGTCTCGTAGACGAACTTGCCCGCGCCAGCGTCCATCGGGCGGAAGCCGGTGATGTTCAGTCCGATCAGGGCTGCGGCGAACTTCTCGCTGTTGGCGTCGGCCGGGGTCTCGGGCTTCACCTCGGCTTGGACGGGGGCAGCGGTGGCGGTGTCTTTCTTGCCACAGCCGATGGCGGCCAGGCACAGGATCAGGGAAACGCGCGTCATCGGTCCTCTCCGGTCTGTTGGGTCGAGCCTGTTTGTACTCAGAACCGACCACTTGTCGATAAAATCGTGGCCATTGGCTGCTGGAGCGCGTCGGCTGTGGCCGCGCGGGCTCTCCACGGCGCCCCCACAGCCGCGGGCCAGCCGATGGCGCGCAGTGCAGGTATAAAAATGGCGTGATGCTTCCTCCCTGGCTGCTGCGCGTGATCACCTACCTTGGGCTCGCGGTGTGGCTGACCTGGCCGGCTGCGGCCAGCATCGGCACGGCTGTCCCCGGTGCCGCGCGCACAGACATCTGGAACAGCCTGTGGTCGCTGTGGTTCTTCCAGCATGGCCTGTGGAGCGGCGGGACCTCTCCGGTCACCGACCTCATCAATTTTCCCGACGGCGGCGTCCTGGTGGTCGCCGACCCGGTGAACGCCCTGCTCGGCGCGCCGCTCATCCCGCTGCTCGGCGTGCCGGCGACCTACACGCTGCTGGTCCTCTTCCAGCTCACGCTGGCGGGGCTGTGCGCCCACGCCTTCGCCGAGGAGCTGCTGCTGGACCGCGACGGCGCGATCCCACAGGGCACCGGCCTCATCGCCGGGGTGGGCTTCGCCTCGGCGCCCATCCTGCTCTCTGGCGTGCACAACGGCACCTCCGAGAGCTTCGCGGGCGGCTGGGCGGCCCTGGCGATCTGGCTGTGCTGGCGTGCAGCGCGCCTCGGGGGCACCCGCCGGGTCGCCGCGGCGGTGATGGGGCTCGTGGTGGCCTCGCTGGCGTCCTGGTACACCGGCGCGGTCTGCTTCTTCTTCGCCGCTGCGCTCGTCGTCGCGCCGCCGGCCACAGACCTGCGCAAGCACCTCCGCGCGCGGCTCGCGGTCGTCGGGCTCGGCGTGCTGTCGGTGGCGCCCTTCGCGGCACTGGTCCGCTGGGCCGCCGAGCACCCCGAGAACCTCGTCCGCATCAAGAACGCGCGCGAGCTCTCGGGCCTGCGGCGCTCGACCGGCGTGGCCGACATCGTCGGCTACTTCGCGGCGGGGGACTTCCGCTCGCCGGACTTCCGGGTGCTGTCGCGGTACGGAGAGGCCTTCTTCCACTGCCACTACCTCGGCTACGTCCTCCTGCTCGGCGCGCTCCTGGCGCTGCGGCGGCCCGGCGCCCGCCGGCACCGCTTCCTCTGGCTCGCTGGCGGGGTGGGCCTGCTCCTGTCGCTGGGACCGGTCCTCGTCCGCGGCGGGCAGCCGCTGGTGCTCTGGGTCGACCGGGTCATCCCGCTGCCGTACTTCCTCGTCGAGTGGGCGCCGGGCTTCTCGTCGCTGTCGCTCATCTACCGCCTGTCGATGGCCCCGGCGCTCGCTGTGGCGCTGCTGGCCGCTGCGGGCCTCGCCGGACGCCGCTTCGCGCTCGCCGTCCCGGCCGCGATCCTGCTGGAAGGCTGGCTGCTCAGTCCGCTCGGGGGCCTCCCCGACACCGTCGACGCGCAGCTCGGCGCGCCCTTCACGGCGCTGCGCGATGCCCCAGACGGAGCGGTGATGAACTTCCCTGTCGCCGGCGGTCGGCCGTACCTCTACGAGCAGACCATCCACGAGAAGCCGCTCACCGACACGATCAACTTTCCCAACAACCCGACCTCCCGGCAGGTGTGGACGGCGATGCTCGACGCCGCAGCGCAAGAACCCGACCGCTTCCGTGCCCTGGTCGGCAGCGTGGCGCGGCGAGAGGGGGTGCGCTACCTCGTCGTGCACCGAGACGAGGAGACCCGCCCCGATATGCACGATCTCGCTGTTCGCGCCGTCGAAGGCGCCTATAAGCCCCTCGCACGAGACGAGGCCGTCCAGGTATACAAGCTGTGGTGATCCTCGGAAAAGAGCTGGAGGGGGTCTCGGCCACCCGCCTGCCCGCGCCTCCCCTCGACGGCCTCTCTGGTGCCCCCGGTGGCCTGCCCCTGCTCCAGCTGACCCTCGCCGAGCAGCAGGAGCGGGCGCTCATGGAGGCCGGCGTGCGCTTCGGCGACGCGCCCCCGAGCCGCGGCTGGGTCGTCGTCCGCGAGGACGCCTACTTCACCGGCAAGACCGTCGCGGCCTTCCTGGAGCAGGTCGGCGACGAAGACGCTGTCGCCCAACTCGGAGGCCGGAGCGGTGGACTGGCCGCCGACATCGGCCTCTCGGCGCCAGATGAGCCGCTGCTGGCCTGGCTCGCCGGTGGCGGCGAGGTCACGGACGCGCGGCTCGCGGCGGCGAGGCGCATCGAGCTGGATCCTGAGGAACGCCTCATCGAGCTGCCGGTTCCGGCGGATCAGTTCGGCGCAGACGTGCTGGAGCTGCCGCTGACAGAGCGGCTGCTGCTGCCGTGTGGCCACTGGCTCCAGCTGCTGTGGGCCAACCTGCTCGGGATGGTGCCCTTCCTCTGGCGGACCCTCGCCGGGCGCAACGTCGCCGAGGTGGTCTGGACCATCGGGCTCGCGGTGCTGCGCACCGGGTCGACGCGGCCGGAGCGCGTCGCGGCCCGGCTCGGGCGCCGGGGCAAGGGGTGCAAGATCCACCCCTCGGCCGTCGTCGAGGGATGCTGGCTGGGCGACGGCGTCGAGATCGGCGCCAGCGCGGTCGTCCGCGGCTGCGTGCTCGGGGACGGCGCGGTGGTCGAGGACCTCGCGATGGCAGAGTTCTCGGTGCTCGCGCCCGGCGCGCGGGTCCAGCGCCAGGCGATGCTCAAGTTCTCGCTCGCCTGCGCGCGCGCGTCGCTCGGCGGCGTCATGCAGCTCGGGGTGCTCGGCGAGGGCGCCGCCGTCAAGCGCGCCTCCCAGATGATGGACATGACCTTCGGCCAGCAGGTCCGCGTCCGACACCGGGGCGCGCTCGTCGCCGCGCCGCTCGGCCTCGCTGGGGTCTGCGTCGGCGCGCGCACCCTCATCGGCGCCGGCGTGCAGGTCGCCGCTGGCCGCACCGTGCCGCCGGACCTCCACATCGTCGCTGACGCCAACCTCGTCGTGCGCATCCCTGAGACCATCGACGCGAAGCGCTACACCCCCCGTGGGGGGCTGCTGGTGCCGCTGGACAGCAAGGAGGCGACATGAACCTCTGGGGGGACCCCCTCCTGTCGGTCATCCTCGCGGGAGGGTACCTCGGCCTGCTCGGGCTGATGTGGAGCCTGCTGTTCGTCGGCGTGCCCTTCTGGGGCGCGAAGTGGCGCATCCCGCAGCCCGACGATGCCCCCCCAGAGGCAGGGCCGTGGCTGTCCATCTGCATCCCTGCCCGCAACGAGGCCGCCAACATCCAGGCCGCCGTCACCGCCGCCCTCGCGGTCCGCTGGCCCAACCTGGAGGTCGTCGTGGTCGACGACCGCTCCGACGACGGCACTGGCGCGCTGGCCCGCGAAGCCGGGGCAGGTGACCCCCGGCTGCGGGTCGTCGAGGGCGCCGAGCCCCAGAGCGGCTGGGCAGGCAAGCCCTGGACCTGCGCGCGGGCCGCCGGCGAGGCGCGCGGGGACCTGCTGCTGTTCCTCGACGCGGACGTGTGCATCCACCCCGACGCGCCGCGGGCGCTGGTCGCGGTGATGAGGGCCGAGAAGCTGGGGCTTCTGAGCGTGTTCGGGACCTGGGAGCTGGTCTCCTTCTGGGAGCGGGCGCTCGTGCCGGCCGTCGGCTGGCTCATCCGGGGGGCCGTCGACCTCGACCAGATCAATGATCCGGGCCGCCCAGAGGCGTTCGCCAACGGGCAGCTCATCCTGTTCCAGCGCGAAGCCTACGAGCAGATCGGCGGGCACGAGGCCGTGCGAGACCAGATCCTTGAGGACGTGCGCATCGCCGAGGCGGTCAAGAAGCAGGGGGTGCCCATCGGGATGCGCCTGGCGCGGTGGATGTTCCGGGTGCGGCTGTACCGCTCGCTGTCGGAGATCGTCGGCGGCTACTCCAAGAACCTCTACGAAGGGATGGGGCGGCAGCCGCTGCTGGGCTTCGGGGCCATCCTGTTCATCTTCGTGGGCACCCTGACGCCGTTTATCGGCCTGCTTGGCGGGCTGTGGGTGCGCGGGGTGTCGGGCTGGGCGGTGCCGGGCGATGGCTGGCTGCTGGCCCTGGCGGTGGTGTGTGCGCTGCAGCTCGGGTTTCGCTGGCGGATCGAGCGCCACGATGGGCGGAGCGGTCGCGTGGCGTGGGCGCACCCGCTGGCGAACCTGATGCTGGTGTGGATCCTGCTCCGGTCCATCGTCGGGGTGCAGGCGACGTGGAAGGGGCGCACGTTCGTGGACGGGCGGGCGCAGGCGCCAGAGTAGTCAGGGGAGGGGAAAAGAGAAGACGCCGACCCTTTTGGGGTCGGCGTCAGGTGAGCGGGAGACCGGATTCGAACCGGCGACCATCAGCATGGCAAGCTGATGCTCTACCAACTGAGCTACTCCCGCACGTTTGTAGCTGTTGGGAAATGGAAAAGAGAGCGGGAGACCGGATTCGAACCGGCGACCATCAGCATGGCAAGCTGATGCTCTACCAACTGAGCTACTCCCGCTCAGGGCCCAACTCTGGTAACCAACCGCATCAGCCTGTCAAGCGCCCCACGCTCAAATTCAGCGCACCGAAACTCTCCACCGAGGTAAAGCGAGGGCTCTTCCGATAAAATGTGCGCACGGCCACAATCCAGTCCGAAGCCGTCGGGCTGGTCATCCGGTGCGGTCGCCGTGGCAGAGAAATGGTTGACAATGGCCGTCGCAACAGGACACGGTAACGATACGCGTTGAAGACGGGCGTGTGGTCTGCTACGCTCCACCAAAATGGTCCGGGGAGACAAACGATGCGGCTGTGGACGATGGTCGGTGTGTCCGCCCTGCTGATTTCCTGCGATAACGGCGACAAGTCGACGCAGGACACGCAGGTCGGAACCGACACACAAGCTCAAGATACCTATGACATTCCCACCGACGCCGACGGCGACGGGTACGCGGCAGAAGACGACTGCGATGACGCGAACCCCGATATCCGCCCCGGTCGCGAGGAAGACTGCAACGGCATCGACGACAACTGCAACGGTGTCATCGATGAGGGCTTCTCGGACACCGACGGTGACGCCACCCCCGACTGCATCGACGTTGAAGAGTGCGACGGCGTCGACAACGACGGCGACGGCCTCATCGACGAAGACTTCGCGGACAGCGACGGCGACGGCGTCGCAGACTGCGTCGGCATCGAAGACTGCAACGGCATCGATGATGACGGCGACGGCACCATCGACGAGGGCTTCGACGCCGACGGCGACGGCTACACCTCCTGCGGCGACGACAAGACCCCGGCCGACTGCAACGACAAGGACGCCTCCATCAACCCCGGCGTCGAAGAGACTGACGACGACGACATCGACAACGACTGCGATGGCGTCGTCGATGAGGGCGACTGGCGCATCGGCGACCTCTTCATCACCGAGGTCATGGTCAACCCCGCTGCCGTCGGCGACCCCGACGGGGAGTGGTTCGAGGTCAAGAACACCTCTGGCCGCGACATCGACCTCAGCGGCATGGTGATCAGCTCCACCGCAGACGGTGACACCCACCAGATCACCGCAGACAAGCCCGTCATCGTCGCCAACGGCGAGTTCGCGATCCTCGCGGCGAACGGCGACACCAGCACCAACGGCGGCGTCGAGAACATCTACGCGTACGGCGAAGACATCTCGATGTCCAACGAGTCCGATGACCTCTGCATCTCCGTCGACGGCATGACCATCGACTGTGTGGAGTGGGACGACGGCGTCAACTACCCCGACCCCTCGGGCGCCTCGATCACCGTCGACCCGGACTACTTCAGCTCCTCGCTCAACGACCTCCCCGAGGCCTGGTGCCAGGCCATCCGCGCCTGGGACGACCGCTCGGACCTCGGCTACCCCAACACCAACAACTTCATGTGCCGGCCGATCGCCGACGCCAGCATCGACACCAGCACCACGCTCTACAACTGCACCGACCTGGAGCTGGACGGCTCGGCCTCTGAGGGCGTGCCCGGCACCCCGCTGTACTACGCCTGGGAGCTGGTCAGCGCGCCGTCGAACTCCAACCTGACCTCTGCGGACATCGTCAACGCCGATCAG
>Ga0316202_10002564_pt1 | contig 11841 bp, 22 predicted proteins | sample 3monrhotite_MG_FD_204934 | JGI IMG/M metagenome (GOLD analysis project Ga0316202, IMG submission 204934) | Microbial mat bacterial communities from mineral coupon in-situ incubated in ocean water Damariscotta River, Maine, United States -... | ecosystem: Environmental > Aquatic > Marine >... | reverse complement strand
ATAGCCATAATCCCATGTCTCGATTACATCTCTCGCATTGATGATGTTAGTTGCCCATCTATTGTTAGGTGACAAGGCAGAAACAACACCTACTACCATGTGAATAGGCAAATCAAATCTTTCAGCGAGGATGCGACATTCCTCATACGCTTTCGCATACCATGCGATACCATCTGCAACGTCCTCTGGCTTTGCCTTGCGTCTGATAGCGATAATATTCTTGATAGCAATTTCCATTTTAAATTCTTTTTTCATTTCAATCTCCGATTGGTTAAGCCCAAGGTTGGGGTTAGTTGTGCTAGGCTTTTAACGTGGTCGCATCACCGCTTACATACCGCCTAGACTTCACGATATGCCCCCATGTCACCTTGCTTGGCATAGCTTTCAACTAACATGGGGATAGCCTACTCACACTTTTTGTGCCATTAGATTTTTGCTACATTTTAAAACCTTTCAATTTGTTAGCCCCAAGGTTGGGGTTAGTTAAGTGTTATATAAATAAAATATATATTCATAAATGAATTATATATATTTTATGTTATAACCCTAAAGTGTTTCAGCTACAACATACTATCCAATATAGCCATTGCATTGGCAATGTCAATAGCTTTCTTTCTGCTCTCGTATTCCCGTGCCATAGCTTTGGCTTGCCCAGACTGATAGCAAAAATACTCTGTATTTTCACGAGAAGGCATGACTGCCTTGCCATAAGCATGGTCGAGTGATTGCCATGATGAAACTACAGGCTTGTGTTTGCCAACAGGTAGTATGTAAGTTTTAGCCATAATTTATCCCCGATAAAAAGTAAGTAAGAAGCCTATAATTGATAGGCTACACATAGCCATAGCCAAGTATGAAATCCAATTCAAATCACTAAAAGTGATAGCCCAAAGGTAGCCTATGGCATACCAAAAGGTAGCCATAAGCAATGTGATGAAACGCTCAATAGTCATTATGCAACTTCCTTATCTAACATAGTTAGCTGTTCTTTAAGAGCCATCATAAATTCCTTTACAGGAATATTGTTTACTTCACATTGAAGCAATGCTTCAAAAGCAATTTCTTCGGCATTCATTTGTGTGAAGGCTTTGACCTCCTCAATCTCTGGTTGGTTAGCCCCAACATTGGGGTTAGTCTCAGCCTTTGGCTCTTGTGTAGCCTTTGGCTCTTGTGCAGGCTTTGAAGCCTTTCTCATAGCTGATTGCAAAGCAGTAAGAGATGTGAAGCCTTTCTTGCTTTTAGCAATAAATGCTCTTGCCTCAGTTTCATTAGTATGAAACCAGAGAGCTTCAGAACGCCTTTGAGAATCGATAGAATGAATACCGCAATCCTTTAGCCTTTGGCTAGAGATACGCTCTCCACCCTCTTGCTTTAAAGCAAACATTAGCTTGCCAAGTCTGGCTGTAAAGCCATCTGATTGGATATCAGCTTTAAAACCACGCTTTGCTTTAGCATCACGCTGTTTGTCTAACTTTGCTAAAGCCTTGCCTTCGGCTTCAAGAGTAGTGATTTCAGCAGAAAATGTTGCGATTTGGTTGTTCATTTTTATCTCCATATTTTAAGTGTTATAAATAAATATTAATTACTCACAACAAGTTGTGATTAATATTTATATAACACGTAGAAAATATGAGAGAAATAAGGGGTTGGCTTTCCGTAACGCATCACGCCATCCTCTGCCCCTGCCGTTTCATGGGTGACTGCAAAAATATATTTCATATATATTTTGAAGTTGGTGCGTGAAACTCGTGATGTGAGAGCGAGGCTTGGCTGATGGGGGATAGTAGCCCCAACATTGGGTTTAGTTATATCTGTAGATATAAAAGTTTGTGCATCGGCATTGTAAATCTTTACAAGATTCTGTAAGCTGGACTTTACATCATGTCTTCGACATGGCAACTGATACCATAACAGTTGTTTACAACTGGTGGAAACACTGCATCTATTACATTTTCAATGTAGAGGCACAAGATGTTGATGCAGATTGGCTCTAACAGCGCACATGATGCGTCTTCCTTCCTGCACACACGCTCGGTTAGAGGGGGACGGGCATGAGCCAGTGGGGGGTGTATGCGTTATATATACACAGAAACACACAGATTAGGTAAATTAAGCGTTAACCACAATAGCAACTGATGTGTATGGGCATACCTAGTATGGAATATTTTTCTACTAACCACACTAATATAGGAATATATTTCTCCTATTGCATTTTATGTATTGACACTCCTTGACAAAGCTGATATAATTATACATATAAAGTGTTTCATTAAGAGTGTTTATATATTTAAATTATATATTCACTTAAATGCTCATTAACTATATTATATATTCTTTGCTAATATCACTTTAACTGTAACACTTACAGTGATACTATTTGTAATGAATAAATTTGTGTTATAATAAATTTAAGGCTTGACTTCCGTGGCAAAATCCGTAAAACTATACACAGACGATGTACTTACAGCTTTCTATGCTGCCATCCGTACTAATTCACTTGACCGATTGCACATACCACACAGCGATGTGTACTATGTTCGTAGTGCATTGGAGACTAAGTTCTCCCCACGTAAGTTTACACTTAAAGAAACCGAAGATTATATGCGGTTAGAAGGCTGGACAGACTAATGTTTACAACATTCGTAATGGCATGTTCAATGCTATCAGGCCAATGCATTATAGTTGAGGATATATACGGACCATATCCAAAAGAAATACACTGCGTAGAACGTGCTGCAGTAATGGTCACAGATGTAGCAGAAATATTGGGAACACCACACTCATTTTCATTTCAATGTAAGTTTGATAGAGGCGTTTAATGGCTATACCAGAGCGTGTTAAAACAAAGATGAAGGAAGAGGGACTATCTGGCGTTAATAAGCCGAAGCGTACCCCTAGTCACAAAACTAAGTCTCACTGTGTGATGGCTAAAGAAGGTGACACGTATAAATTTATTCGCTTTGGACAACAAGGCGTATCAGGTGCTGGGAAATCTCCTACAACTGCGAAGGACAAGGCACGTAAGAAATCATATTATGCTAGACATAATGCACAAGGTAAACCGACCAGCAAGCTGAGTGCTAAGTACTGGTCACATAAAGTTAAATGGTAGGAGATTACTATGGCAAAAATAAAAATAATACGAGATGCAGTAAAGAAAGCAGTCAAAGATGCAGATAAATTAGAAAAAGAAGCACCTAAACCTAAAAAGAAACCTATTAAAGAAGGTAAGATAACAGAGTTTGAAGGTGCTCGTGCTAATCCAGATACATTAGGCAGTGATAAAATTGCTCGTGATGTAGAAGCTGGTTTTACTGGCGAAGTTACTTTTGGTAAAGCTGTCGGTTTTTTAGAGGCACAACGTACCCCATCTTCTAAGGCTGTAGCTAAAGTAAAAGCAGATTTACAAAAAATATTCCAAGAAGGAAGTGATGCTACTGTAGCACAAAAAACTAAAGCCAGAAAACTATATAGACAGTTAGAAGAAAAAGATGCACTTGATACAATGTCTGCTAGAGCAAAAGGCGCAGATACTGCAAGAGCAAATAATAAAAAACCAAAACCTGCTAGAACAGATTATGTAGACCCTGAAACAGGTGAAATTTTTGGTAAGCCTACTAAGAATGCAGTTCAGGCAGCTTTGAGAAATGCTCGTGCTAGAAATATGACGGCACGTGAACGTGAATATAAAGCATATTTAGAAAAAGAATACGGTGTTGAGTTTAATAAAGGCGGTGTGGTAAAAAGCAATAAAGGCTCACATGATTATCGTATGAACAAAGGTGGTTTGTTATTATCATCTGTAGATAATAGGAAGAAAAAATAATGGCTGAGATGTCTCCGAGTAAAGCATTAACAATTACACAGAACCCTCAAGATTATACTGTGCAAGAACGTAAAGATGCTAAGAAAGTTTTAGATGCCTATGCTTCTACGGCAGGAGAAGGTGGTAAAGGTAGCAGAGGACAAAAGCTAAATAAAGGTGGTGACGTTACTGTAGTATCTATTGGCGTTGGTAAGATGAAAAAGAAGGATGCCAAGAAACTTGCTAAAGCACAAATGGCTGAAGGTGGTATGGCATACGGTAAGAAGCATATGTACGCAGCAGGTGGTTCAGTTACAATGAACCCCGGACTGAAAGCATTAAAGGCAGCAAGTCCTAAAGCATTTAATAAAATTACTGGGAACTAATGCATCCAGTAGAACAAGACATACGTAACTGGTCACATAATTTTCTTGAGATACCAAACGTAAAGTTAAATGGATTACCACCATGCCCATACGCTGCTAAAGCGTGGGCAGATAATCAGGTGATGTTCAGTGTTAACACAGGTCTTGAAGGTCTACGTGCAGAGATACAGATATTTGATAGTCACGATTATGACATAGTTGTATGGGCTGACGAAGATATGCCAAGCATGGAATACCTAGATGGTTTTTGTGATGGCATGAATGAAGCACTAAGTCTAGCAGGTATAGATTTACACTTGATGGTGTTTCATCCAGAGTTTGATGCTAGTGATGCAGGGCTTGACTTTTTAGAAGAAGATGGTATAACTAGTAGTGATTTAGAATACTGCATGGTTTTTGTGCAGCGTTTGTCAGTGTTAGATGATGCTGCACTGAGTTTAGAGAAGTCAGGATATTATAAACATTTTCCCGATGAAACATATGAAGCCTTGGTTCTTGATAGAAGGAGATTACGAAATGGCTGAAAGAAAAAAAGCAAGTAAAAATGAATTTATGGCAATGGCTAGAAAAATGGGTCTTAGTGTAAAAGAAATGCAAGAGATGCTTGGTTTTCCGACACTAGATAAAGAAGGGGTAAAGAAACACGCAAAAGGTGGTATGCTTACTCCCGTAGCTAAAAAGAAAATGCGTGGCGGTGGCATGGCTAAGATGGCTAAGAAAAAAATGATGCGTGGTGGCGTAGCAAAGAAAAAGTAATGGCAGAACTAAAAAACATTATAGTAGATGCTTACTGGACATTTTTAAGTCATTTATTTCTGAAGACAGCTAGACTACTTGGCAGATGGAATATAAAACTGCACAAGTGGTCAGTCATCTGTATAGATAAAGTGCGGATAAAATAGTATGCCTAATTTAGACATTGTTAAGTTTTATACAGAATCTGTTGATTTAACCAGTACAGCAGATACAGATATATATGTAGTTCCCTCTAGTTTTTCTGCAGTAATAAAGCATTTTTTTGTTAGCAATAATGGTAGTAATAATGAAGACTACACATTAAAATTTTTTCATGCAGATGATTCAGTAACACATACTCTGTTGGATACACATAACATAACAAATGGTAAATCTATTGAAACTATATTTGATGACGGTAAACCATTTTTTATGCATCAAGGGGATAAACTAATTGTTGCAGCAGGAACTGCAAATAAATTAGTTGTCACAGTTTGTGCGGAAGAATACTTTGATTCTAATAGGTAAAGACTATGAAAAAGAAATCGACAGTAAATAAAGCAGGTAATTACACTAAGCCAACAATGCGTAAGAACCTGTTCAATAGAATAAAGTCAGGCACTAGTGGCGGTGGAGCAGGTCAGTGGTCTGCAAGAAAAGCCCAGATGTTAGCCAAGCAGTATAAAGCAAAAGGTGGTGGGTACAAGTAAACTGCTACACGTGAAAGGGGAGACACATGTTAGCAGAGTTAGCAGCAGCAAATGCGGCATTCGGTGTTATAAAACAAACCGTAATGAACGGAAAAGATTTAGCTAGTGCTGCACACAGTATTGGTGAATACATTGGAATCAAGGAACAACTAGAGAAGCAAGGTAATAAAAAGAAAAACTCATTCTGGTCAGCTTTCAAAGGTAAAGGTGCAAATGATTTAGATGAGTTTATGGCACTTGAAAAAATAAAAGAACAAGAGCATGAACTTAAAGAACTGATGATGTTATATGGTAGATATCATTTGTGGGATGATTGGCAGAGATTCCAAGCCAAGATGAGAAAGCAAAGAAGAGAAGAAGAAGAAAAAGCACGTAAGAAAAGAAAGCAAATAATAGAAGGTATACTTCTTACTATACTTATTATTGTAGGATTAGGTGGTTTAGCTTTAGTAGTCTGGTTTGCTATCTTCTTGAAAGGTTTATAATGTCACTAGCGAAGTCACAAAAGAGTTTAAAGTCATGGACAAAACAAAAGTGGAGAACCAAATCTGGGAAACCATCAGCAGAAACTGGAGAAAGATACCTTCCTACTTCAGCGATACAGAGCCTGTCATCTGCGGAGTATGCGGCAACATCACGAGCGAAACGCCAAGGAACAAAAAAGGGCAAACAGTTTGTGAAGCAACCGAAAGCAATTGCAAAGAAAACAGCGAGGTTTAGACGAGGTGCTTAATATGTTAATAGGACCTGTAGCAGATTTAGCTGGTACATGGTTAAGTGGTAAGGTAGAAGAGAAGAAAGCACAGTCTGCTACTAAAGTAGCTAGAGCGCAAGCTGAAGCTGTAGTAATGCAGAAAAAAGCTACAGGTGAAATAGACTGGGATTTGGAGATGGCTAAAGGTAGTCAGTCTTCGTGGAAAGATGAGTGGCTTACCATCCTATTTAGTATTCCACTTATACTAGCATTCATCCCCGGAATGGAAGAGGTAGTAGCAAATGGGTTTGCCCAGTTGGAAGCAATGCCTCAGTGGTATCAGTATAGTCTTGGCATTATTGTGGCTGCTTCTTTTGGAGTACGTAGCGCAACTAAATTCTTCGGAAAGAAATAACAATGGCTGCAAAGAAAATATTAGAGTACAAGATTCTACCACGCCTAATGATGCTTGTAATGACGATAATGTATATACGAGTAATTGAGTGGGGCATTTCCTTAGATGATATCAGTACACAACAAAGTGCAATGATATCTGTAGTTAGTGGTGCAATGACAGGTGCATTCGCAGTTTGGTTAGGTAGTGAGAAGAAATGAAGTACGACAGAGAAACCTTTATAAAGAAGCTGATTGAAGGAGAAGGTCTTGTGCTGACAGTGTACCAAGATACGCTAGGCATTGATACAATCGGCATCGGAAGAAACCTAAAAGACCGTGGCATTAGTAAAGCAGAACTTGACCATATGGATATTCCAAATATGGATGTTGTATACGAGCATGGCATTACAAAAGAAGATGCGGTCTATTTAGCAACGAATGACGTACAGATTGTCGAAGAAGAACTATGCCGAGCGCACCCTTGCGTGGATAGCTTAGACAGTGTACGTCAACTTGTAGTCATGGATATGGCATTTAATATGGGAGTGCCAAGATTAAAGAAGTTTAAAAACATGTGGGCAGCTATACATGACAATGACTTCAAGACTGCCGCAAAAGAAATGCTTGATAGCAGATGGGCAAGGCAGGTAAAAGGACGTGCTACACGTTTAGCCCATGCTATGGCAACAGGAGAAATGAAGTGACACGACAGCTAAACGAAAGACAGCAGAAGTTCTTAGCAGTTCTGTTTGAAGAAGCAAACGGTGATGTTGTACAAGCAAAGAAAATTGCTGGGTATGCAGAGAATACACCCACCACTTCTATTGTTAAAGGATTGAAGGATGAGATACTAGAAGCTACATCTATGTACATGGCACGTAACGCACCAAAGGCGGCAATGGCTATGACAGGTGCGCTATATGACCCAACAGAATTAGGCATACGTGATAAGATGGCAGCAGCAAAAGAATTACTAGACCGTTCAGGTTTAGTAAAGACAGAGAAGATGCAAGTAGAAGCAAGCGGTGGTGTTATGCTTATGCCACCTAAAGCTACAAGTGAAGATGACTAGAAGCATAGGCAAGTGGAAACTTCCACAACCGACAGATATAAAAGAAGAGAACGAGTGGGTACAGATACCACGTATAGCACGTACCGTACCATTCGGATATAAGTTCAATGAAGAAGACCCTGACATTCTTGACCCCATACCAACTGAATTAGATTTATTAGAAAAGGCTAGACAACATGTAAATCAATACAGCTATCGTGAGGTAGCTAATTGGTTAAGTACAAACTCTGGCAGGTATATATCTCACGTAGGATTAAGGAAACGGTTACAGAATGAGCGACAACGTAAGAACCAAGTTGCAAGCATCCGCAAGTGGGCAGAATATGCGGAAAAGGCAATCGCCAAAGCGAAAGCCCTTGAAGAAGAAAGAACAGGCGCAAAAGCCAACGGTTGAGATTAAAGACATTGACTTAGATGAGTTTCAAGAAGAGGAACACGCTAATGTCTTATTTAAACCAAACCCCGGACCACAGACAGACTTTCTAGCTGCAGGGGAACGTGAGGTACTATATGGTGGTTCAGCAGGTGGTGGTAAGTCCTACGCCATGTTAGCAGACCCACTACGTTATATGGGGCATCCAGCATTTAGCGGATTGCTGTTACGACATACAACAGAAGAACTTCGTGAACTTATATTTAAGTCACAAGAGTTGTACCCAAAAATATGGCCGGGCATTAAGTGGTCGGAACGAAAGATGCAGTGGACTGCCCCTTCTGGTGCGAGACTGTGGATGTCTTATCTTGATAGAGATGATGACGTTCTTCGCTATCAGGGTCTAGCGTTTAGCTGGATAGGCTTTGACGAGTTAACACAGTGGCAGTCACCTTATGCATGGAATTACATGCGTTCTCGTCTTAGGTCTACTGCACCAGATTTGCCTATCTTTATGAGGGCAACAACTAACCCCGGTGGAAGAGGTCATGCTTGGGTTAAGAAGATGTTTATTGACCCGTCAGCATATGGAAGGGCATTTGATGCGACAGATATTGAAACAGGTGAAGTTCTCAAATATCCAGCAGGGCATAGCAAAGCTGGTAAAGCCTTATTTAAGCGAAGGTTTATCCCGGCACGATTGTCTGACAACCCATACCTATCAGACACAGGTGACTACGAAGCTATGCTTCTTTCGCTTCCTGAACAACAACGTAGACAGTTGCTTGACGGTGATTGGGATATTAAGGAAGGGGCAGCGTTTACCGAATTTAATCGGGATATCCATGTTGTTGAGCCTTTTGATATACCTAACAACTGGGTTAAGTTCAGAGCATGTGACTATGGTTATGGTTCATACAGTGGCGTGGTTTGGTTTGCCGTTAGCCCAAGTGAGCAACTCATTGTCTATAGAGAACTATACACTTCCAAAGTACTTGCCACTGACTTAGCAGATATGGTGCTAGAGTTAGAAGCAGGTGATGGTAATATTAAGTATGGTGTTCTTGACAGTTCTCTTTGGCATAAACGTGGTGATACTGGTCCTAGCCTTGCAGAGCAGATGATTAATAAAGGTTGCAGATGGCGACCATCAGACAGAAGCAAAGGTAGCCGTGTTTCTGGTAAGAATGAAATTCACAGACGACTACAGGTAGATGAATATACGGAAGAGCCAAGACTTGTTTTCTTTAGTAATTGTACGAACATTATCTCACAGATTCCAGCTTTGCCTATTGACAAGAAGAATCCAGAAGATATTGACACACATGCGGAAGACCACTTGTATGATGCGTTAAGATATGGTATAATGTCAAGACCACGCTTTAGTATATTTGACTACGACCCACACGGAAGACCCGGTGGTGGTATGCAAGTAGCAGATTCAACCTTTGGATATTAAGGATAATAAAATGGCTGAAGACGAAAATGTAATGATTGAAGATGACGCTATTGCATTAGAAGATGTAAAAGAAGATAGTGTTAGTGAAGATACTGATGTGTCTTCTATCATTCCTTTTATTCGTGAAAGATATAAAAGAGCAGAAGATTATCGGTATCAAGATGAACAGCGTTGGCTAAAAGCCTATCGTAATTACCGTGGATTATACGGACCTGATGTAGCTTTTACTGAATCGGAGAAGTCACGTGTCTTTATCAAAGTTACGAAAACAAAAACTCTTGCGGCTTATGGGCAAATCGTTGATGTTCTTTTTGCTAATAATCTCTTTCCTGTATCTGTTGAACCTACTGAGTTACCAGAAGGAGTTGTCGCAGATGTCAACTTTGACCCCAAAGAGCCAGAGCAATTACGTGGTGATACTTCAGTAAGTAGCCCATATGGTTTCGCAGGAGATGGTAAAGACTTACCACCGGGTGCTACAGCAAAGACACTAGAAGAAATGCTTGGTCCTTTAAAGGGCAAATTAGAGGGTATAGACGGACTTAAAGAGGGTGTGGGCAAAACACCTACCTCAATCACCTTTAGCCCTGCTATGGTGGCTGCAAAGAAGATGCAGAAGAAAATCCATGACCAGCTAGAAGAATCAGGTGCAAGTAAACACTTACGTAACTCTGCATTTGAGATGGCATTATTTGGTACTGGTGTAATGAAAGGTCCTTTTGCTGTAGATAAAGAATATCCTAATTGGGGAGAGGATGGTGAGTATGACCCAGTTTTCAAAACAATGCCACAAGTTTCCCACGTTTCTGTATGGAATTTCTATCCTGACCCTGATGCCAATAATATGGATGAAGCGCAGTATGTCATTGAGCGACATAAGATGTCACGAACGCAACTTCGGAATCTCAAAAAACGCCCGATGTTCAGAGCGAATGTAATTGATGAAGTTGTAAGTCTAGGTGAAAACTACATTAAAGAATATTGGGAAGATGACTTAGCTGACTATGCGCCTGAACACGGTGTAGAAAGATTTGATGTATTAGAATATTGGGGTATGGTAGATACAGATACTTTAGAAGAAGCTGGTGTTGAGATACCTAAAGAATTAATGGAGTTAGATGAGTTACAAGCTAACGTGTGGATTTGTAATGGTAAGCTACTTCGTATGGTGCTTAACCCATTTAAACCTGCTAAAATACCGTATCATGCTGCACCATATGAGTTAAACCCATACTCATTCTTTGGTGTAGGTATTGCTGAAAACATGGACGATACACAGACATTGATGAATGGCTTTATGCGTATGGCTGTTGACAATGCTGTATTATCAGGCAATCTTATTGTAGAGGTTGATGAAACAAACCTAGTGCCGGGTCAAGACTTGTCACTGTATCCGGGCAAGGTGTTCCGCAGACAAGGTGGCGCACCCGGTCAGGCTATCTTTGGTACAAAGTTCCCGAATGTATCTAGCGAGAACATGATGTTGTTTGACAAGGCTCGTGTACTTGCAGATGAAAGCACAGGCTTCCCATCATTTGCACATGGTCAGACAGGTGTATCAGGCGTAGGTAGAACTGCTAGTGGTATATCAATGCTAATGAATGCAGCGGCAGGTGGTACTAAGAGTGTTATTAAGAATGTAGACGACTACCTATTACGACCTTTGGGAGAAGGGTTGTTTAGGTTTAATATGCAGTTTGACTATGACCCACAAATAAAAGGTGACTTAGAAGTAAGGGCAAGAGGTACAGAAAGTCTTATGGCTAACGAAGTACGTAGTCAGAGATTGATGCAGTTCTTACAAGTAGCAAGCAATCCAGCACTTGCACCGTTTGCTAAGTTCCAATACATTATCCGTGAGATTGCAAAATCTATGGAACTAGACCCCGACAAAGTTACCAACAATATGGATGAAGCCGCTATTCAAGCAGAACTGATGAAAGGCTTCCAACAAGAACAGCCACAAGAACAAGGCGCACCAGCAGGGGCTAACCCATTAGACCCAACAGGTGCAGGTGGTGGTAACATAGGAACAGGACAAGTACCAGTTCCGGGTGAACAAGGATTTAGTGCAAATGGACAGACAGCAGATACTCAGCAAACTCAAGCCCCTAGTGAACAACAACCGCCAGTGGGAAGCGTTCAGTGATTATATTGATATAGTAATAGAACAACATCAAAAAGTATTAGAACAAACAGATGATGCAATAC
>Ga0316202_10002563_pt1 | contig 11843 bp, 16 predicted proteins | sample 3monrhotite_MG_FD_204934 | JGI IMG/M metagenome (GOLD analysis project Ga0316202, IMG submission 204934) | Microbial mat bacterial communities from mineral coupon in-situ incubated in ocean water Damariscotta River, Maine, United States -... | ecosystem: Environmental > Aquatic > Marine >... | reverse complement strand
ATGAGGGTTTAGATCCAGTTGGTAAAGAAGATGATGATGTTGACAATGATGGTGATACTGATGATAGTGATAGATATCTAAAGAAAAGAAGAGATGCTATTACTAAAGCTGTCAAGAATGGAGATAAGTAATACATTTATTTATGTCTCTTTGACATTATGGCAAATCGGTTTTATTATAGGAATACTATTAAGGTTATTTTACAGAGATGATAAAAAGAAAAAAACGAAAGAGGTTTTTACGAATAGGTCAACACCAAAAGCTGTTGAAGTCGAGTTACCAAAACAGAAAAAAGTTGGACACATCGAAATTGAAACAAAAAAAAATATAATGCTACAAAAACCTACAAACTCGTCTATTAAATCAGATGAAGTAATAAAAGGTAAAGTAGTAACTCAGAAAGAAAAACTTAAACAACTTAGAAGAGGTTAGATATGGCAAAAGGTTTAGATTGTGGTACATCATTCTATATTGCTGCTACGGAAGAGCTAGTAAAAAAACAAAGAAATGCATTCTTAACTGTCGATGGGGAGGTGAACCAAGTCAAGAGAATGTTAAAACGACAAGGAATTCCTTTCGTAGAGAAAGCAGGTAAAGTTCATATAGTTGGACAACATGCTTTCAACTATGCTCAAATATTCTCAACAGCCGAACTTAAAAGACCGATGAAAAGTGGTCTATTAAATCCTACAGAGAAAGATGCCTTACCAGTTCTAAACGCCATAATCGGAGAGTTGTTGGGTGACGCTGTGGATGGGGAAACATGTGTTTATTGTATTCCATCTAAACCTATTGATGTTAAAAGGGAAGTGTCATATCACGAAGATGTATTGAGAACGATAATAGAACAATACGGATATAACGTAAAAAAGATAGAAGAGGCAGTTGCTATTGGTTATGAAGGTTTGGTTGATACTCAACTGACAGGAGTAGCCATCTCGATGGGTGCTGGTATGTGTAACATAGCAGTTATGTATCAAGGGATGACTGCCCTATCTTTTAGTGTAAGTCGTGGTGGAGATTGGGTAGATGAAAATGTAGCTATGGATACAGGAGTATCAAAAGCTAAAGTAACTAACATTAAAGAAACATCAACTACACTTGATTTATCTGCTGCTACTTATCAAAATATTTATGAAGAAGAAACGGATGAGGCTAATGTTCTTATTGCTATCCGTTCTTATTACGGTGCCCTAATTAATTATCTTTTAACTAACTTAAAGGTTCAGTTTGAGGGTGTTGAAAATGTTCCTAACTTTCCTGAAGCAGTTCCTATCGTTATCGGTGGTGGAACTTCTTTAGTAAAAGGATTCTTGGATGTGTTTAATGAACAGTTTGACCAAGATGATTTTCCAATACCTATTTCAGAAATCATTCATATAGAAGATGCTCATACAGCAGTTGCTAGAGGATGTTTATCTGAAGCTCAACTAATAGAAGAAGATGATGAAGAATAACAACAAAGGTTCTAACATGTTTAAGAAACAAAAGAAATCAAAAAATAAAGGTTCTACATTACTTTATGTAGATGCAACAGGTAAAAGTATCGAGAGAGCTCTTTCAGAATTTAAAAGAAGAGTCAAAAACTCTAATATGTTAAAAGAACTTAGAGAAAGAGAATTTTATCAAAAACCATCTGCTGCTAGACGAGAGAAAAGAAAACAAAGAATGATAAAGATAAAATCTCTCAAGTTAAACGATTAGTTTTTATATTTTTCTATATACTTATATGTAACCTCAATACTCTGTGGTCTTACAGAGTCTAAAAAAATTAATCTAATTAAAGTTCCAGAATAACTTTATTCCAATACAAATAGTATGGGAGACATAATATGTCTGATTTATTAAAAGAAGCTATCGCTGATGCTAAAGCTGTTCGTGAAACTGCTCTGCAAAACGCTAAGATGGCTCTTGAAGAAGCCTTTACTCCACATCTAAAATCAATGTTGTCAGCTAAGTTAGCTGAAGAAGATATTGAAGAAGATGAGAATCCTTTTGCTGATAAAGACGAGGATGACGAAGAGGAAAGTGCTGACGAAGGTATGCATGATTCACCAAGACGAGAAGAAGATGATGAAGAAGATCCTGAAGAAGGAATGCACGATTCACCAAGACGAGAAGAAGATGATGAAGAAGAAGTTGATGAGTCTGAAATCGTTGAAATCGATGGTGTGAAGTATGCCCCTATTGTTACTGAAGATGAGCACGAAGACGAAGAAGATGAAATGGATGAGTCTGAAGAGCTTGATTTAGAAGCAGTAATCAAAGAGCTTGAAGAAGAGTTAAATGAAACTGAGTCTGATGACGATGATGAAGAAAAAGTCGAAGAAGAAGTCGTAACAGAAGCTGAACATGATGACGAAGATGAAGATAAAGACGAAGTTGATGAACAATCAACCTCATCTGGTATCGGTTCGGGAACTGGTGTGAAGCAACCTTCCGCTGGTGACGAAGAGGATCCAGGTAAAGGTAAGGTTCATGAACAAGTTAATACGCTACAAAGCGAGCTTAATGAATATAAGGAAGCTGTTGTTTTTCTAAAAGACAAGCTTCATGAAGTTAACATCCTTAATGCAAAATTACTTTATACAAATAAACTTTTTAAAGAGTTTGTACTAAGTAACGACCAAAAACTTAAAATTGTAGAGACATTTGACAGAGCTCAAACATCTCGTGAAATTAAGTTGGTCTATTCTACTCTTGCTGAGTCTTATACAGACAATGGTAAAGAAAAGAAAGAAGTTGTCAAGGAATTTGCTAGTAAGAAATCTGGTGGAACTGCTCCAAGTAAGAAGATTATCTCGGAAGAGAATCAAGTAGCAGACCGTTTCAGAAAACTTGCTGGTTTAATTAAATCATAAACCGCTTTAATTCGGAGAAAATAAAATGAGCGATTATATAAACGAAGGTCTTTTATCTTCAGCTTCACCTATTAAGAAGCAGAAAGATGAGGCCGCTAAGCTCGTTACTAAGTGGGAACAATCTGGACTTTTAGAAGGAATGGATAATGAATGGCAAAAATCTGGTATGGCTACATTGTTAGAAAACCAGGCACGTCAGTTAATATCTGAGAATTCTACTACTTCACCAAACGCCGGAGCCGGTGTAGGTGATGAAGAATGGTCAGGAGTTGCACTTCCATTAGTAAGACGAGTATTTGGAAACATCGTTGCACAGGAACTTGTTTCTGTACAACCAATGAACTTACCATCTGGACTAGTTTTCTATCTTGATTTCAAGTATGGAAAAACAGAAGGTAAATTCACTTCCGGTGATTCAATTCACGGAAAAACAGGTCCTAACTCACCATCCGGTTCTTCTGCTCCTTTTGGAGAAGGTGGACTTTACGGAGTTGGTAGGTATGGGTATTCAACTAACCTAACAACTGTATCTGCAACTAGTACTGCTATAGCAAATGCTACTCTTAAAGACATTGACTTTAATAGTGAAGTTTCTGCTTCAATAACAACAAAGCTAAATGTAATAACAATTGCTAAGTCAAATTTTCCTGATGGGGATTTTTCAGCTTTACGCTCTTGGGATATTACTGAAAGTGATGCTGGTAGTGGAACTGTACTACCTCAGTTTTCAAAAGAAGACGGCTCTAACATTAAGATTATTGTTGACGCTTCTGCTGCTGACGCTACTGGATCATTCTCTGTTGACTACATCGTAGAAAATAGTGCTGGAAGTAGAGGTGATTTTGAAGATAGAACTGGTGATGCTACTGCTGATTCACTAAGTATACCTGAAGTTAACTTGGAAATGAGATCATTACCAATTGTTGCTAAGACTCGTAAGTTGAAAGCTGTATGGTCACCTGAGCTTGCTCAAGACCTTAACGCTTATCATTCTGTAGATGCTGAAGCTGAATTAACATCAATGTTAAGTGATTATATCTCAATGGAAATTGATTTAGAAATCCTTGATATGTTAATTAGTGATGCTCAAACAGAAGATTACTGGTCAGCAAAAGCTGGTGAAGACTATGATTCAGCTACTACTGCTTTCGTATCTAATACCTTTTATGGTACTAGATTTGAGTGGTATCAGACTCTAGTTTCTAAGATTCAAAAAGTATCTAACGAAATTCATCGTTTGACACTTCGTGGTGGTGCTAACTTTGTAGTTGTTGCTCCAAAAGTTGCTACTATCCTTGAATCACTTCCTGGCTATGTAAGTCAGCCTGGTGACGGTGGAAATGACCAATTTGGCATGGGTATCTCTAAGATAGGTCAAGCTGCTGGTCGTTACACAGTCTACAAGAATCCTTACATGACTGAAAATTCAATCTTGGTTGGATTTAGAGGAAGTAACTTCCTAGAAACTGGTGCTGTATATTCACCATACGTTCCGTTAATTACAACTCCATTGGTTTACGATCCTAGTGATTTTACTCCAAGAAAAGGTGTGATGACTCGTTACGCTAAGAAGATGATTCGTCCAGAGTTCTATGGTTTAATTCATTGTAAGTCACTTGACTTAATTTAAATTATATCATAAACCTGATACATAACAAAGGGGAAGACTTCGGTTTTCCCCTTTTGTTTTTATAAACTATATATTTATAGTTAAGGAGAACTATAGATGCCAAAATTAGATTATGCTTATGTTGATCCGTCAACCTTTTCAACTGGTGAAACGCCATATGGAACTTATGATACTGATAGTACATTTCAAACCGATATTGTTTCGGTAACAAAGTGGTGTGCTAAAAGACTTGGGTTTCCTGTATTACAACTTGAAATACCAAGTAGTTCAATTTATGCTTGCTTTGAAGAATCAGTAAATGAATATTCACAACACATAAACAACTACAATATAAAAAATTGGATGTGGGAACAATATGGTGAAAAGAGTAGAATATCAGGATCATTAGGTACAGGTTCTGCTAATCCTGTAACTCCATCTCTAGGAGCGTCAATTGGATTATCTGAAAAGTATGGTCAAGTTGTTAACATGGGTGAAAACTTTGACTTGAAAAAGGGGTATATAATTTTATCCGCATCAAAACAAGATTATGATTTACAGAGTGTGTGGGCTAGTGTAAGTGAAAGTAATAAAAGAATTGAAGTTCAAAGAGTATTTAATCATCAACCAGCTGCTATATCAAGTTTTATGATCCATATGCTGGTTCATTTGATCAAGCTCAATTACTAGATAATTTTGGTATGGGTAATGTATCACCAGCAATATCATTTATTCTTAAACCTATATCATATGATTTGGCTAGGGCTAATGCAATCGAGACATCTGATATAGTCAGAAAGAGTGCCTACTCCTTTGAAATTCACAATAACAATTTAAGGATATTTCCTAGACCACAAAGTGGTGATACAGGAGAAAAAATATGGTTCGAGTATTATGTCAAAGATGATATTAAAAATACAGACAATGCTAATGCTGGTTTACAAGGTGGGGTATCAGATCCTTCTAATGTGCCATATAAATTTATTACCTATAGCTCTATCAATCAACCTGGTCGTCAATGGATTAGAAAGTATACTTATGCTCTTGCTAAAGAGTTATTGGGTATTATCAGAAGTAAGTATAGTTCTATGCCGATACCTGATGGTGAAGTAACATTAGATGGTGAAGCCTTAAAAACAGAGGGTAGAGAAGAAAAAGTACAACTTTTAGAAGAGTTAAAAGAATTTTTAGAGTCGGTATCTTTAACTGAAAAGTTAAAAGCTGAAGCCGAAGAAGCAAATGCTCAACAAGAAGTGTTAGGGAAAGCTCCACTACACATATACATAGGATAACATATGTCTGCTACTAGACCATTTTTTATTTCCCAAAAGGAAATTGACTTAGTTGACCATATGAACGAAGAACTCATTGATGAGATAGTCGGTCAATCAGTTGATATTTACAAGATAGCACCAGAACATACTAATTCTAACATATATGGTGAATCAACTACTAAGTATTTTAATGTTGGGTTTAGAGTAAATTGTCTGATACGATATAATGCTCCTGAAGTAGAACAATTTAATGAGGTAGGAACAGACTCAAACTCTACAATAGATTTGATGTTTCAGAGAAATAATTTAGCTAGTGGTTCATTAAACTTTTTTCCTGAAGCTGGTGATGTGTGTGATTGGAATGATTGGTATTGGGAAATCAACGGAGTTACAGAACCACAACTTATTGGTGGTCATCCTGGATTTAATCATGCTATAAAAGCAACAGCACATAGAAGTAGATTATCGTCAATCAACATAGAGGAAAGACCGAGATAATGGCTATCCAACTACTAGATAAAAAACTTGTGATGAAACCAAAAAGGTCTTCAATGGTCAAGGTTGAAAAACAACTTGATATTGTGGAAAATTATGATAGTGATAGTGAAAATATCTACCAAGAACCAAGAGCTGATAAGTTTGATGAGATAATAGGTTTGTTAAAGCAAGGTAATGTATATGGGGAGAAAGATAATATCACATTAGGTGCTGTAGATGTTCCTATTGAAAAACAAATAGCTATTGATAAGGTATCAACCAAAGGATTAAAATCAGAAACATATAAAAATGACTCTAAAAGTAAGTTAGATAAACTAAGGAAACTACGCCGTGGCAATTAAACCAATAACAAATAAAGATGCTCCAAATGCATCTTCTGTAAACCGAGAATCACAAACTAGTATAAGGAGTGAGAAAGGAAACTCTAAGGTTGTCATCAAGAAACCAGGTGGTCCTAATTCTGGTAAGGGATTCTCTATTGGTTTAAAAGAAATAGATACATCAGTTATCAAACATATCCGAAATATTATGAAACCAAAGGTAAGAGAGCAAAATGAAGTTATCTCTGTTCCTGTTCTTTATGGTAATGAAGAAAGGTGGAAGTCTGTTAAAGCAAGAGGTGCTTTACGAGATAAAAACGGAACAATAATATTACCTGTTATGGTAATAAAAAGAACATCGGTTGGATTTGATGATAATATGCCTATGTCATTTGATAATGACTTACAAGGTAAATTTATATCAGTAGTCCGTTCAAGTAATGGGTGGAGTAAAAATAATAGGTATGATAGATTTTCAGTATTAACAGGTCAACAACCAGTTCAAGAGTTTGTTAAAACCGGTATGCCAGACTTTGTAACTTGTAGCTATAGTATAGTTATGATGACATCTTATATAGAGCAAATGAACGACTTAAATTCAGTTTGGTTAGAACACTTAGAAACTTACTTTGGTGACCAAACCAGTCACCGTTTTCTTTCATCACTTGATGGTGATATATCAAATGAAATAGAAATGGAATCACAAGGTGAGAGAATGATTAAGAATGAATTTACTATGACTATTAAGGGGTATGTAATGCCAGAGTTTACCGATAACATCTTAGGTAAAACTGCTGAAATGCAAAGAGGATATCAACCAAAAAAAGTATCGTTTTCCGAAAAACTTATATAATTATATATATAAATTGTTACAACAAACTAAACAAGAGGTTTTAAATGTCCGAAATTAAATTTACAGAAGAAGAACTTAAATCATTAGCTGAACTACAAACCAAATCTGCTACTATAACAAATAGATTTGGTCAGTTGGCTATTGCTAAAATCAACTTAGAAAAACAAAACGAAGCAGTTGAAGAAGAAGAGTTCAAACTTCATGAGGAATTGGAAGGTCTTAAAAAAGAAGAACAAACACAACTAGAGTCTATTACTAAGAAGTATGGTCCTGGTCAGTTAGATCCTCAAACAGGTGTGTTCACACCAACCGTAGAAGTAGAACCCACAAAGTAAAAAAAAAATACAATTATAAATCCTTTTTTTATCTTTTGAGAAAATAGGTAATATTTATATATGAATAATTATATTTAAATCATTCCTAAAAGTTTCGGAGAAATTAAATGGCTGAAAAAATTGTATCACCAGGTGTATTTACAAATGAAATAGACCAATCGTTTTTACCCGCGGCAGCCGGTCCAGTTGGAGCTGCTATTGTTGGTCCTACTGTAAAGGGTCCTGTTCTTGAACCAACCATAGTTAATTCTTATGGTGAATATGTTAGATTGTTTGGAGAGTTAATACAGAGTGGTAGTGATAACTATCAGTTTTTAACTTCTCATACTGCTAAAGAATATTTACGACAAGGTGGTCCAGTTACTATTGTAAGAGTAGCTGGTACTGATACTACTCGTGCTACTGCTAATGTAGATTTAACTGTTCGTCCTACTGGATCAATTGACACTATATTTACACTTGAAGCTTTAGGTGATGGTCCTCAATTTAATAACTTTGTAGGAACTGGCTCAGCTTTAGGGACTGATCAATTATTAACACCACAATCAGATTCTACATCAAATGAACATTTTGGTTCTGGATCATTTGGTGGTCGTGGTGATAACTTTCGTTGGGAAGTATCTAATAGAAATCTTTCTAAAGGTACATTTACCCTTTTAATTAGACAAGGTAATGATACCATAAAGAAAAAGAAAATAATTGAAACACATGCTAATTTATCATTAGATCCAGATTCTGGTGATTATATTTTAAAAAGAGTAGGAAATCAAACAAATACAATTGCTACAGAAGATGGAGTTGCTTATTTACAACCTACTGGTGAATTTCCAAACAAGTCTAACTATGTAAGGGTAAGTAATTTACCTGATGTTAGGAAAACTCCAAATTACCTTGATGAAAATGGTAATATAACTGATGCTTATGGTGACGGAACTACTTTCTTACCTCCAGTTGGTAGTGGTAGTTTTGGTGGTGCTTTTGGATGGAATAATCGATATCCATTAGTTGACTCATCTGATACAAGTCAAACTGCTGGTGATTTAGGAACTGCTGAAGTAGAACATCCATTTAATTTTTATGATACTATAAATGGTACTAATTCACAAGGTGTTGACTTATCGGTGAGTAATGCTGTACCTGGAACTGGTGGATATGCTACTGCTCTAAGTTTATTATCTAATAAAGACCAATACAATTTTAATCTATTAATAATACCTGGTATTGTTGACCAACAAACAGACCATAGTGTTGTTATAGGACAAGCCATTCAATTATGTGAAGATAGAGGTGATTGTTTCTTAGTATATGATAACACTAACTTAACAGATAGTGTAGCTACTGCTAAAACAAATACAGAAGTTCGTAACTCAAGTTACGCTGCTGCTTACTACCCTTGGGTTCAGATAATAGATGCTACTACTGGTAACTATAGATATGTTCCACCATCAACCGTGATTGCTGGGGTATATCATTTTAACGATGTAGTCGGGCAGCCTTGGTTTGCTCCTGCTGGTTTAAACAGAGGTGGGATTGATAGTGCTGTTCAGGCATATAGAAAATTAACTCAAGGTAATCGTGATGACCTTTATGAATCAAATGTCAATCCGATTGCTACATTTCCTGGACAAGGTGTTACTGTCTTTGGACAGAAGACAACACAGAAGAAAGCTTCTGCTCTTGACCGAGTAAATGTAAGAAGATTATTAATTAACTTAAAAACATTTGTTGCAAGTTCTTCAAGAGGTTTACTCTTTGAACAGAATACAAGTTCTTTAAGAAATCAGTTTTTAAATGTTGTTAATCCTTATATGGAACAAGTTCAATCTAATAGTGGATTGAATGCTTTCCGTGTTGTAATGGATGATTCAAACAACACACCAGAAACTATCGATAGAAACATGTTAGTAGGTCAGATATTTATTCAACCTACAAAAACTGCCGAGTTTATCGTATTAGACTTTGTAGTACAACCAACCGGAGCTGCTTTTCCTGAATAGATTTTTGGAAAAGTGATATTTATTATTATAGGAGATAAATAATGGCCGAATTAGTATCAGCACAAGAAATATATTACACAGCATATGAACCAAAACTGAAAAATCGTTTTATCATGGAGATTGCTGGTATACCTGCTTTCACCATAAAAACAGCACAAAGACCTCAAATAACTTTTGATGAGGTTGTGTTAGAGCATATGAATATAACAAAGTATGTTAAAGGTAAAGGTAGATGGCAGACTCTACAGATTACTCTGTATGATCCGATTGTACCATCAGCAGCTTCTTCTGTTATTGAGTGGATAAGACTACATCATGAAAGTTCTACTGGTCGTGATGGATACCAAGATATGTATAAAAAGAATGTTGTTTTTAATGTCTTGGGACCTGTTGGTGATAAGATTGAACAATGGACACTTTTTGGAACTATGATACAAGATGCCGCTTTTGGTGACTTAGACTTTAGTTCTTCAGATCCAGTTGAAATAACACTAACATTAAGATACGATTACGCTGAACTAGAATTTTAAAGAAAAGTTGTAAACATACAACAAGGAGTTATAAATGTCAGAACATAAGTTCCCTACGGAAGTTATTGATTTACCATCTGGTGGAAAAGTATATCCAAAAGACTCACCACTTGCTGAAGGTAAAATTGAATTAAAATATATGACCACAAAAGAAGAAGACATCCTTATGTCTGAAAACCTTATTAAGAAAGGTGTGGTTATTGATAAACTACTAGATAGTTTGATTGTTACAAATGGTGTAAATCAAACCAGTTTAATATTAGGAGATAAGAATGCGGTATTGGTTGCTTCTCGTATATTAGCATATGGTCCTAATTATACCGTTGAAGTAACAAACCCAAATGATCTTGAACAAAAGATAGAACATACATTTGACCTTACAAAGTGTCCGTTTAAAGAAACATCTAAAGATGTTGATTATTCAGATAATTCATTTGACTATACTACCGAGATAGGTAAGAATAAAATTAAGTTTAAGTTATTAACTGGTGCGGAAGAAGCTCTAATAGAAAAGGATTTAAAACAATCTGCTAAGTTTGGATACTCTAGTGATATTACAACTAGATTAAGATATACTATTACAGAGGTGGATGGTGATAATAAACCAGAAACAATAAATTCATTTTCACAGAATATGTTAGCTCGTGATTCTGTAGCATTGAGAAGTTACATTACAGAAATTTCTCCTGATATTGACTTGACATCAGAAATAGAAATAGGGGGTGAAACAGTTAGCGTGTCAATTCCGCTTACTGTTGGGTTTTTTTGGCCTAACTCCTAAAAATAAACTAGACATACACCAGTCTATTTTTTATTTTATCTACGGAACACCTGGTTTTTCATTTGGTGATGTATATGATATGCCTGTTCATTTAAAGAACTTTTATCTCCGAGAATTTATGGATTTAAAAAAGAAAGAAAAGGAACAGGTGGATGCTTCTCAACCAAAACAACAATCAACAATTCCTCGTAGATTTTCACCTAAATAACTCTTTTCTTTATATTTATTAATATATTAGGAGAACTACATCATGTCGTATATGGATAGAAAAAATGTATTATCAGAAGGATTCTTTGATTTCTTAAAGAAGTTGAAAAAACAACGATCTAACCTAAGTAATTCAGAAAAAAAGATGATGAAAGATCCTAAATTTAAAAAAATATATCAAGATGTTGATAAGAAGATAGCTGATATCGATGACTTATTAAAACAGCTAGAGAAGTAAAATGGCTTCCTTAGAAGATCAATTAAAATTATCAAAATTAATTCTTAAAATTGAAGAGAAAATTAATTCTAAAGTAGGAATTACTGCTGAAACTAGAGGCCGATATAATAATTTATTAAAAGAATCTGCTAGGTTACAGAAAGCATCCATTGAATCTAATAAAATGGATCAATCGGTACAAAAAGATATATCCAAGATACAAAAGGATATTGTAAAGTCAAATCAATCCAAAGTCGGAATGTTACTGAAAGGTAATATACAAGGAATTCTTGAACAAAAAAATATGTCTAAGACTTTGGGATTACAATTAGAAATAAAACAGAGCCAAGACAGACAAAGT
>Ga0316202_10002562_pt1 | contig 11844 bp, 13 predicted proteins | sample 3monrhotite_MG_FD_204934 | JGI IMG/M metagenome (GOLD analysis project Ga0316202, IMG submission 204934) | Microbial mat bacterial communities from mineral coupon in-situ incubated in ocean water Damariscotta River, Maine, United States -... | ecosystem: Environmental > Aquatic > Marine >... | reverse complement strand
AATTACAACCAGAACCAATTACTGAACCAGAACCACCTTCTAGCCCTAGAGGTTCATTACCAAAAGAATCAGCAGAAGAACTTCCACAAGAATTAGAATTACAACCAGAACCAATTACTGAACCAGAACCACCTTCTAGCCCTAGAGGTTCATTACCAAAAGAATCAGCAGAAGAACTTCCACAAGAATTAGAATTACAACCAGAACCAATTACTGAACCAGAGGAAGAAGAAGCTACTCCTGAACAATTATCACAAGTAAATGATATTCAACAACAAATAGATGATTTAGAAAATATTCTATCAAATGAAAAATTCACTGAACCAGAGGAAGAAGAAGCTACTCCTGAACAATTATCAAAAGTTAAGAAACTAGAAAAAGAAATTAAAAAATTAGAGGCTGCAGATATTAAGCATAAATCTAATCAAACATTACGAAAACAAAACAAAAAATCTGATTATATAGAAAATAAACTTGATAATTTAGATAATACTGAAATTAAAACTCTTGAATCTTCCTCTCAAGAAGCTTATTGTGTTAAGTGCAAAATAAAAAGAATTATCGAAAATCCAAAAGAAACTACCATGAAAAATGGTAGACCTGCAATTAGAGGAATTTGCTCAGTATGTGGATCTAAAGTTTTTAGAATAATTAAAATGAAAAAATAAAAACTTGTTTTGTAAACTTGGAAATAATCACATTTGTCCTGATTGCCACGCCTGATTGAATTTTTTAATTGCCTCTTGATATGCTACAATTGAATCATCTCCAGATGATTTTAGAAATTTTTCCCATTGATTATTGAATTTTTTAATTGATTCAATGTTAGTTTCTTTAAAGATATTTTCCATCATCTTTGTTTGTTGTTTGATATATTCAGGTCCAATTTCTTCCCAAGTGTTTTCCCAACTTGAACTAACCTTCTTTAACATCTCTGCATCTGATTCTAATGCTTTTTGACATGCATCATGATACGTCATCAAAGTTTCATTTGTAGCTTTTTGCCACTGTGCAAGTGAATCTTTCCATCCACTTAAAGCAGAATTGTAATCTTTCCAGGCCTTTTCAAATTCTGGTTTTTTTGACGAATTTGAAACCTGTTTTTTAGGTTTAGGCGCAGTTTTTTTTACTGTCTTCTTAGACTTACTCTTTTTCTTGGCTGCCATATTGTACTTTGAAAATAGTAGATGTTAAATCTTTCAATAATTTTATTCTGTGAAAATATATGAGTACTAAACATCTGATGCTTTTGAAAATACTGGATTATGTTTTTTGTCCTTGTTTTCAAATAATTTGTAATGTATCTTGCATAGATTCCGTGTTTCCCTAAAACTAATTTTTACAGTCTCTATTGCTTTTTCTTTACATTCTGATATACTGCATTGCATTTGAAAAAAATACCTACCATTTACTAATAAAACTTTGAAATTATGTAATTACCAATGCTAACTTTTTATGATTGTAAAATGTTAAAAAAATATGAATGATGAGGAAAAAGGAACACAGTTTTTAAAATTAATTGATGATCAAAATAATATTCAGTGGAAAATTATTGCAAAATTAACTTCCTTAATCTCATCTGAATGGAATTCTGAAGAATTCAAAAATGAACTTAAAACTATGGTGGAAGAACATTCTGAAATTACTAAAGAATTGAATAGTTTAGATGATAAAGGGAGTATTTTATAATGCAGAATCAACCATTAGTGCAATAAATAATACTGCCAAGTAAGGACTAGAGAATTTAAACAATGTCCAGGCTGCGTGTTCCATTGGTTTGACTATGACCCATACTGACAATCCTAGCATTAATGCACCTGAAGCAATTGCAGTCCATAGATATACTGCTCCTACCATTTCTTCACCACTTTGAGTTGTAATGAAAAATGGAGCAATTGAAAATAATACCATTACAACAGTTGAAATTGCAATAGCTCTTACAGCAGTTTTTTCTGATTGTACTGCAGTCAACATTGGAACATTGACTTTGTTATAATCTTCTTTGAAATGTAAAGTGAGTGCCCAAATATGCATTGGAATCCAAATGAACACTAAACCTGCCATAGCAAGACCCATTGTCCATAAATCTGACATGGTCACTGCAACCCATCCAATCATTGGTGGTGAACCTCCACATAATCCACCTAAAATTATGTTAGTCCTAGAATTTCGTTTTAAAACATATGAGTAAATTATGATGTTATTTACTAATGCAAATGCAATGAAAGCAGTTGCCCATATCCCTTGTTCTAATGTTGTTGTAAAAGAAATCCCAAAGGCTAAAACCAAAGAGATGCCTGCTAATACTAATCCAAAATTCCTTGCCTTTACTGCAGGATCAATTCTTTTTGATGGTAATGGTCTGTCTTTTGTTCTTTCCATGATGGCATCAATATCTCTATCATGATAATTGGTCAAAGTATTTGCAGCAGCTGAACCGGCAGCAACTGAAAATAACATTAACAGCCATGTTGCTGGAGATATTTCTATACCGTAAATATTGGAAGCAGTTAGTGCTGCACCAAATGCTGTAAAAACCAGTAAATACCAAATTTTTGGTTTTGTTAATTCATAGTATACTGCTACTCTGGATTCTGATTTTTGTTTTTGCAATATTAGTCACTATCCTTTGATGGCATATATGGCATTGCTTTCATTCGTGATTTCATTTCGATGAATGATTCAGACGACTGGATTCCTTCAATTCTACCAATTCGTTCAGAGACCATTTTATGCATTTGATCTAATGATTTTGAATACATCGTAACTAGAATGTCAAATCTACCTGTAACTTCTGCAACTTCTCTAACTCCATCTATTTTGAATAATTCATCAATTATGTGATCTCGTTTTTTTGTATCCATATTGATTCCGGTTAATGCTTTAACATTGTAACCAAGTTCTTCATCATTAACAACAATTGTAAAACGTTCAATCAATTTCCTCTTAACTAATCGTTTGATTCTTGAATATACGACAGATGAGTTTACATTGATTTTTTTTGATAAACGAGGAACTGAAATTGATGCATCATTTGATAATTCTGATAAAATTTGTAAATCTAAGTCATCTACTTTTGCCGTCTAAAACACCTGAGTCGATCTAGTTTTCTGGATCTTATAAAGTTATTATTGTAAAAATTGCAATAAATTCTCTAAATCTTGTCTTTTTTGTATAACATCTCTGCCAACAAAACTGCTCCTTTTGCTGAACCCATTTTTTTGTTGTGAGAAAATAACATGTATTTTAAACCATTATCAAATAACTCCTCAGTTTCAACTCTTCCAATAGTTGTGGTCATTCCATCTCCGACATTTCGTTCCATTCTTGGTTGAGGTCTAGTTGGATCTTCATGAAATGCATAGTATTTTTCAGGAGCAGATGGTAAACCAGCTACTGAAATATCTTTATTGCATTGATCATAGGTTTCTTTAGCTTTTGCAGGATCTATTTTTTCTGAAGTTTCTACAAAAACTGATTCTGTATGTCCGTCTATTACAGGAACTCTGGTACAAGTACAACTAATTCTAATATCTGCATCTTCAATTTTTCCATCTACTAACTTGCCTAAAATTTTTCTTGTTTCTAATCTTACCTTGCCTTCTTCTTTTGGAATATATGGAATAATGTTATCTGTGATTCCCATTGCAGATACTCCGGATTTACCTCCTCCTGATATTGCTTGCATTGAAGTCATCATAACTTTTTTTGCACCATATTTTTCAAGTAATGGTTTTAATGTAATTGCTAAGCCTGTTGTCGTACAATTTGGTAATGGTGCTACCCAACCTTTCCAATTTCTATTCTTTTTTTGAGTCTCAAGTAATTCTGTTTGTTCATCATTAATTCCTGGAATTAGTATTGGTACATCATCTTCATATCTGTATGCAGAACTTGTAGATATTACTGGTAAATCTGCAGCCATTTTGGTTTCGATATCTCTAGCTGCTTCTGATTCCACTGCTGAAAATATTAGATCTAATTGAGATACATCTATCTCATCAACTGATTTTACTGTCATTTCTTTGATGTATTCTGGAATTTCTCCACCTACGTCCCAGGCTACAATCCCGCTTGCATCTTTAATTGAATCCAGATATTTTTTTCCAGCTGAACGTGAAGATGCTGCAATTTGAGTAACTTCAAACCATGGATGGTTGTTTAGTGACTGGACGAATTCTTGACCAACAGAACCTGTAACTCCAATAATTGCCACTCTCTTTTTACTCATATCTTGACAATGATCGCTTTCAACTAATAATCGTTTTCTGGATTACCCAAACATACTAAATCGACTAATTCTATTTGGAACTGTGAAAATACGAACAAAACAATCGATCATTAACCATGTACCTGTAGTTCATGGGGGACGAAATCCTTCACAAAGTACTGATTCTAGAATTGTTGATTTTAGTTCAAATGTCTCTCCTGCAGGAACTCCATCCTCTGTAAAAAAATCCCTCAAAAAAAACATTGAAAATATCAAACATTATCCAGATTCTAGTTCATCAACAGTAATCTCAAGTCTCAGAAAATATACTAATTTAGAAAAATCAAATCTAATAGTTGGGAATGGTGCAATTGAAATTCTTTATAATTTCTGTTTTGCCTTTTTATCTAAAAAAACTAAAGTATTGATTCCAATTCCAACTTTTCAAGAATATGAAACAGCATCTCAACTTAATGAATGTCAAATTACATATTTTAAAACAATGAATTTATCTGAAAATCTTGATATTTTTATTTCAAAAATCCCAAAAAATGGATGCATATTCATTTGCAATCCAAATAATCCTACAGGACAACTATTATCAAAAAACCAATTGTTACAAATAATTAAAAAAGCAAAGAAATTATCTACACTTGTATTTTTGGATGAATGTTTTATAGAAATGGTCCCAAAATCAAATGAATCAGTAATATCATATGTTAAAAAATACAAAAATCTTTTTGTTTTACGTTCATTGACAAAATCATTTGCATTACCTGGAATTCGTATTGGATATGCAGCAGGCTCAAAAGAAATTATTGATATTTTACAAAAAATAAAAATACCGTGGAGTGTGAATTCATTAGCTCAAGATGCAGCAAATAGTGCTCTTCAAAACAAATCTCATCTTGATAAGTCAAACTCTATAATCAAAAAAGAATTAATTTTCTTAATAAACAAAATTAATAAATTAAATGGGTTTGATTGTGATAGTTCTTCAACAAATTTTATTTTAATAAAAACAAAAAAAAATTCAACTCAATTACAAAAAAAATTACTTGAACATAAAATTTTGATTAGAGATTGTAAAAATTTTAGAGGATTGGATAATCATCATATTCGAATTGCTGTTAAATCTCATAAAGATAATCTAAGACTTGTAAAAGTATTGGAGAAAATAAAATGAAATCTTTGATGATTCAAGGTACTTCTTCTGGAGCAGGAAAAACAACCTTGGTGGCAGCACTTTGCAGAATTTTTTCTGATAAAGGTTACAGTGTTGCACCTTACAAATCTCAAAATATGTCCAATTTTGCATATATTACGCCTGAATTTGAGATATCTCGTGCTCAGGCAATTCAGGCTATTGGTTCAAGATGTGAAATCACTCCTGATCTAAATCCAATTTTACTAAAACCCGTAGGAAACTACAACAGTATTGTATATCTAAATGGAAAACGATACAAGAAAATGCATGCAAAAGAATACTATGAAAAATTTGTAAATGATAAAGGAATTGATGTTGCAGTAAAATCCCTTAAAACATTACAGAAAAATTATGATTTAGTAATTTTAGAAGGTGCAGGTTCTCCAGCTGAAATTAATTTACAAAAATTTGATATTGCAAACATGAAGATTGCTCATAAAGCCAGTGCATCTGTATTATTGGTTTCAGATATCGACAAAGGCGGCTCTTTTGCAAGTCTTGTTGGAACTATGGCTTTAATTGAAAAAAAATATCAAAAACTTGTAAAAGGTTTCATCTTTAACAAATTTAGAGGAGATTTAGATGTACTAAAGCCTGGATTTCAAAAACTCAAAAACATTACAAAAATACCTGTTTTAGGCACTATTCCATTAATTCCATTAGACTTACCTGAGGAGGATTCACTTAATGTTACTCCTAAAGATATTCAATGGAACAAGAAAAATATTTTAAAAATTGATGATGAATTAAACAAATTGGCAAAAACTGTCAAGTCAAATATCGATATGAAATCTATAGAGAAGATGTTACAATGATCATTGAATCTATTTTTGTAATTGGATTAGCTATTTTACTTGATTTTAAGTTTGGTGATCCTAAAAATAAATATCATCCTACAGCTTGGATTGGATCTTTGATTGCCAAACTTACTCCAATAGCAAAAAATGAAAATCCAATATTAGAAAAACTTGGTGGTGTTTGTATTGTTACTATAACTTCTGGTTTAGTAATTGTATTACTTTTTGCATTGAATGTTGCAATTACAATGATATCTGTTGATTACATCGCATTGATTGTCTCTGTAATTATTGGTGGATTATTATTAAAAACTACAATTGCTATTCGTGGAATGGAAAAACATGCAAAATCTGTTCTTGAATCCTTGGATGAAGATAATCTAGATTTGGCAAGAACTCATCTATCTATGATTGTCAAGCGAAATACTACAAATTTAGACAAAAATCATGTACTTTCAGGCGTGCTTGAAAGTATAAGTGAAAATACAGTTGATGGAATCACTGGACCATTATTTTATTATGCTCTGCTTGGATTACCTGGCGCATTTGTATATCGTGTAATCAACACCGCTGATTCTATGATTGGATACAAGACTGATATTTTCAAAAATGTTGGTTGGTTTGCAGCAACTTGTGACAGTATTCTAAACTATATTCCATCTAGATTGACAGGGATAGTGATGATAATTTCTGCTGCAATTTTACAAAATAATTGGAAAGAATCTTACAAAATAATGATTAGGGATGGCAAAAAAACCGAAAGTCCTAATGCTGGATATCCTATGGCTGCCTTAGCTGGAGCTTTGGAAACAAAATTTGAAAAAATTAATCATTACAAACTAGGTGATGGTGAAATCATTCTAACAAAAGAACATGTACATTCTGCAATATCTATAATGAAACTTACTTCGATACTTTTCTTTGGAATTGTTTCCATTCCAATAATTTCTATTTTATCTATTCTAGGGTGGTGGATACATGTTTAAAGAAATTGGATCTGTTTTTTCATTTTTAACAATATTTCCATCAACAAATGCTTCGCTAGATAATATTGCAAAATACATGTTCATATTTCCTATAGTTGGAATTGTTATTGGACTTTTAGTTGGTTCATTGGGTTTTGGATTGTCTTTTATTTTAGAACCTTTGTTGGTTAGTTTGTTAGTTGTTGCATCTATTGCAATAGTTACTGGAATACACCATGCAGATGGTTTAGCTGATTTTGCAGATGGATTAATGGTAAAAGGATCAAAAGATAAAAAACTCAAAGCAATGAAAGATCTTTCTACAGGTTCAGCAGGTATTGTTACAATTGTCTTATACCTAATTGGTTTGATAATTACTATTTCTCTTACAAATGGATTTGATTTGTTTAAGGCAATTTTGATTAGTGAAATTTTAGCAAAATTCTCCATGGTTTTGATGGCAAGTTTAGGTAAATCAGCTTCATTAGGCTCAAATTCTCCCTTTGTTGAATTTATGAAAGATAAGAAAAAACTTACCGCAGCATTTCTAATCATGCTTATCCCTGTAATTGTAATTGGTGAAACAACAGGCTTGATAATGCTTGGTGTGACTATTATTTTGACTATGTTCCTCTTGGCTTTGTCCACTCGTAGTTTTGGCGGGATTACTGGTGATGTATTGGGAGCTACCAATGAATTTACTCGATTAGCTTCTTTGATGGTGTTTGTTTCAATATGATTGGCCTTGTAATGGCTGGCGGTAAAGGTACTAGAATGAATTTAGACGGTGAAAAACTTTTACTCCAATTTAAAAAACCTGTAATTCTTCATGTAGTTGATTCATTAAAAAATTCAAATTCTTTTTCAAAAATTTTAGCCGTTACTAGTTGTAATTCTCCTAAAACAAAAAAATTATTGGAAGAAAATAAAGTTGAAATTTTTGATACACCTGGCATTGGTTATGTTGAAGATCTAAATTTAACACTCAAAACTATTAATGATCATGTTTTAGTGACATCTGGTGATTTACCTTTACTTGATGAAGAAATAATTAAAAAAATTATCAATCAATTTAATCCTAAGAAAACCTGGACTAGTATTCTTGTAACTAACAAATTTTTAACTTCTCTGAGTTTAAAGTCTGATTTTTCTGTCGATTTTAATAATCAAACATGCCATTATACTGGAATTTCTTTGGTGAACTCAAAGCAAATTTCTTCTTTAGAAAATTTGGATGAAAATTATATTATAATTGATGATAAGAGAATTGCATTTAATCTAAATTCTAAAATGGATTATGATTTACTCGGCACTGCCTGAGATTTTACCATTAATTTCAGCTTTTGAACCTGTTGGCTCTGAAATTGTATTACCGCAGGAATTACATGCTATTTGTGTTGATGCGTGAGAATAAACTATCTGTAATTCACCACATTCGTTACAATTAACTTTTTGAAATTTACTCGATGGTTTTGGAATTTCAATATGATCTTTCTTCATGCTGCTATCAACTCAAATTTCTTAATTCTGACACCTTTTTTATTGTATTTCTTTTTACAAACAGTACATGTCATAATAGGAGTAACTTTCTTTGTAACTTTGGCTGGTTTTGCTAATTTTGGGAATTTTTGTCCACCATATCCTCTTTTACGTTCTGCGTGTCGGCGTTCACCAGCTGCAGAACCTCGTCTTTTTCCAGCCTTGTAAATGGAGATCTTTTGCTCAGTATGGGCATTACATTTTGCACAAAACTTTCTGATCACCTTAGGAATGTTCATATCAACAAAACCTCTTCAACCGTAATTTAAGCATTGAATCTATAATAGGCGCAAATTCTAATTATAAGAAGTGAATTCGAGCCTAGCAAATTCGATCTTGTCTCTTAACTCTGTAGCAATGGGTGATAAGAAAGCCGATCTGATTTTAAAAAACTGTAATTTAATGTCTGTCTATACACGGGAAATCATTCCTCAGATTCAGATTGCAATTATAAAAGATAGAATTGCATATGTTGGTCCAGATGCAAATCATACAGTTGGTCCAAAAACTACTGTAATTGATGTAAAGGGAAAATATGTTAGTCCTGGTTTTGCAGATCCGCATTTACATATTGATCAATTTGTTTTACCATCTGAATTTGCAAAAAAAGCTTTACTTTGCGGTGTAACATCTCTATTTTCTGATCCTATTGATATTGTAAGTGTAGGTGGATATCGAGGCTTTCAAGAATTTTTAAAACTTGGTGAGAATCTACCAATTAGAATTTTTCAAGTAGTTCCAGGTGGTCTTCCAGTAGATGCAAAATTTAGTAGCAGTAAATCATTATCTTTATCACAAGAAAAAATTGCAATAAAACATCCACATGTACTTGGATTGGGAGAAGTTTTTTCTTGGACCAAAGTTACATCACGTGATCCAAAAACAATGAAATCACTTTCATCAATGTTGGAATGTGATTGCATAATTAATGGACATACTGCTGGAGCAAGTGAGAAAAAACTCAATGCATATGTCTCATCTGGAATTTTATCTTGTCATGAACCAATCAATTTTGATCAAGTTTTAGAAAGATTACGTCTTGGAATGTGGATAATGATCAGAGAGGGTTCAATTAGACGTGATTTGAAGGAAATAATTCCACATGTTTTGTCTCATGGGACATATCTTAATCGCTTAATGTTTTGTTCTGACGGTCTTGATCCTTTAGATATTTCTAAATTTGGTCATATAGATCACTGCGTTAGAGAATCAATCAAACTTGGTCTAAAACCAATAGATGCAGTTACTATGGCATCAAAGAATAATTTTGATTATTATAATATGGGAAAAGATCTTGGAGGGATAGCTCCTGGTAAATTAGCAGATATTCTAGTTTTTGATGATTTAAAATCATTTAAACCAAACAAGGTCTTTGTTGGAGGCAAATTAGTTGTATCAAATGGACAAATAGTTACTCCAATTAAGAAACAAATGATTTCACCATGGATTAAAAAAACTGTAAAACTAAAAAATTTCTCTAAAAATGACTTTGCAATAAAATCAAAAAAGAAAGATGTAACTGCAAATACTATCTATATGCAAACTGAAATTATTACAAAGTTAGGTTCTGCTGAACTTCATGCCAAAGATGGTTATGTTTCTGCTTCATTGGATTCTGATATTTGGAAAGTTGCAGCTTTTGACAGAATTCACGGAACTGGCAAACATTCTATAGGATTTCTTGAAAATTTTGGTGCTGACATTGGTGCTTTTGCTTCAACATGGAGTTTTCATGAAAATGACATGATCGTAATTGGTTCAAATGACTCTGATATGGCAATCGCATCAAATCATCTAATCAAGAACCAAGGTGGACTTGTTGTAGTTAAATCTGGAAAAATTACTGCTTCATTACCTTTACAGTTTAGTGGTATCATCTCTACAGATTCTTTTGAAAAAGTTTCATCTAATTTTGAAAAAATCAATAATACAATTGTAGATTCAGGTTCTAAGTTTTCTAGACCTCATTTGATTCCACTATTCTTACCATTCTTGGCTCTACCATCTGTTAGAATTCTTTGTGGTGGAATTGTTGATGTGAAAAAACGTAGTTACATTTCACCGATCTACTAAGTAAATGTTAAAAAGGGGGATTCAGCGGATTGAAGCTGAATCTAAATGGCATCAATTCAACAAGGACCAAATGGACCTGTATTAGTTCTCAAAGAGAGTGCATTACAGCAAAAAGGCAAAGATGCTCAACAAAACAATATTGCAGCAGCAAAACTAGTTGCACAATTAGTTAGAAGCAGTCTTGGACCTAGAGGTCTTGATAAAATGTTAGTTGATTCCTTAGGTGATGTTACTATTACAAATGATGGTGCTACAATTCTAAAAGAAATTGATGTTCAGCATCCTGCAGCCAAAATGATGGTTGAAATTTCTAAAACTGTTGATAATGAAGTAGGTGACGGTACAACTTCTTCTGTGATTTTTGGAGGCGCCTTATTGGCTAGAGCTGAAGATCTGTTAAACAAAGATGTGCACGCATCAACTATTATCGACGGATATCAAGCAGCATCTGATAAAGTCCTTGAAATTTATTCAGACTTGGCAAAAAAAATTCAGCCTGACGATAAAGCATCTCTATTAAAAATCGCTACAACTAGTATGCAATCAAAATTAATCTCTGAAGACAGTTCACTACTTTCTAAAATTATAGTTGATGCTATTCTCAGCATTGCAACAAAGAAAGGTGATACTTATTCTGTTGACCTTGAAAATATTAAAGTAGAAAAGAAAGCTGGTGGTTCAATTGATGATACACAAATTGTTAAAGGAATTGTTTTGGATAAGGAAATTGTTCATAGTGGAATGCCTACAAAAGTTGAAAATGCAAAAATTGCATTACTTAATTCAGCATTAGAAATTGAAAAAACAGAACTAAGTGCAGAAATTAGAATTACTGACCCTACTCAAATGCAGATGTTCTTAGAAGAAGAAAACAGAATGCTAAAAGCTATGGTTGACAAATTACATGATGTAGGAGCTAATGTCTTAATTTGTCAAAAAGGAATTGATGATATTTCACAACACTATCTTGCAAAATATGGTATTATGGCTGTTCGTCGTGTTAAGGAAAGTGATATGATTAAACTTTCTAAAGCCACAGGGGGACGTGTAATT
>Ga0316202_10002561_pt1 | contig 11846 bp, 25 predicted proteins | sample 3monrhotite_MG_FD_204934 | JGI IMG/M metagenome (GOLD analysis project Ga0316202, IMG submission 204934) | Microbial mat bacterial communities from mineral coupon in-situ incubated in ocean water Damariscotta River, Maine, United States -... | ecosystem: Environmental > Aquatic > Marine >... | reverse complement strand
GCACGCAAGTTTTACTGAACAAATGTATACTACTATCGGCCCCAGGTGGTGAACAACTGTACACTAAAAATAATCTTTAATAATTCCAAAACAAGCCTTGCAATCTATTATTAGATGCTACAATGGGGGCATACTACCAACTACCCACAAGAGAAATTGAAAAGATGAAATTCAATAATCCTGAAACCCAAGCTATTTACGATGCACTGGTTCAGAATACTCGCGAATTGTTCACCATTCCTAATTCCATGCTTCCCGAAGCGTACCATAATAAACGTGATGGTGGTCGAACACTGGAAAATCTCAATAGTCTACACGCCAAGAAAACAGAAGAATCACCCCATGTTATAGAGAAGCGAGAGAAAGCGGAAAGAATCGAAGAATACCGAAAACAGAACGATTCTCTTGGTGTAGTCAATTATCAAACAGAATCACCCGATTTTAGCATTGACTATAAAGTAGATGAGGATAGACTATATGCAAAGCAGATCAGGTTTGCTCAACTAATCAATCTCAATTTAGAGGACGATGATGCGATATAGAATCGAATTAACTTACAACAGTATCGTGGGCATTGAAGTTTGGGAAGTCCACGATACTGAGACGGGTGATATTCAATACTGTCAAACAAAGCAAGAAGCAGAGGAATATATAGATGTCCAAGAGAATTTTCACGCCTAGACTGAAAGCAAAGACGTTTAGGCATAGGTCAGACCGTAAGAACAACAGACAACAACAAAAACAAAAGCTGAAAGAAAAGAATTATGAGTAAATTTCGAGCAATAAACGGTGGATTCCAAATCGAATTTGAAAACGGGTATCTTATCTCGGTTCAATTTCGAGCAGGTAACTACTGTGAAAATTACGATTCGGATGATTTTGCCCCCCAAGGAGTATTAGAATCGAAGGATGCAGAGATTGCGATCATCCATGTTGAATCTAATGAATTTCAAGCTTTGGATTATGACAAGGTTAAAGGATACGTTACGCCTGATGAATTGCCTGAATGGATAGAAAAGGCTAAAAGCTGGCACAAGCTACAAAAACACGGTTAAGCTGAAAACTGTAACCGTTTTAACCTCACCCCCTGCGGGTGGGGTTTTTTTGTACACTACTACCGGCCCTAGGTAGTGTACAAACTTTCACTAAAAAAACTTTTGTTTTAGGTATTGCTTTATATATTTGGTGGGTATAATAGGGGCATACAACAAGCAATACCAACTAAGGGTAAAATTATGGCATGGTTCACTTTTCACCAAAACAATAGCGGTGGATATTTTCATGGTCCTCGGTATGTTTTGATTCAAGCAAATAGTTCGGTTTCTGCTAATGACATAGCAGAAGAAAATAATATTTACTTTAATGGAATCACCAAAGGGATTGATTGCGGGTGCTGTGGTGACAGATGGGATAGAGCTTGGCATAGTGAAGGAACAGAAAAACCAATGATTTACGATCAAGTTATTGATACAGAAAATCCCACCTATGCAGGAAGTTTCAGATATAAAGGTATTTGTGATTCTTTGAGTAGTGATGAGATTCTTGTAATCCCTATGGAAAAATCATGCAAGTAGTATTGATTTATTGGTTCTGCTATGTTATCATTGCAGCAGTCTGTTTGAAAAGAAAAACAAAAAAGAGGAAACGTGTATACTTGCAAAAACTTTAAGGCTGAAAAATATACAATTAGCTACTATAATGGGGTTCCCATGCCTGTAGCTGTGTATGCAGACCTGTACGACAAAGAAGGTAAATTTTACCGTAGGGCTAAAGTAGCCGAAACATTCGATCCAGCAAAATTTTGTAAAGAAAGCAATGATGAATAGCATAAATTATGAAACCGTTTGGATTGGTGACAAGTTCTACGATGTTCAAGTTAACATCGGAATGAGTTGGCGGGATTGTCCATTCTTCAAGATTGTGGGTCATACTGATTGGCTGATTGGCGATCTTGTTGCTGCTAAAAAGTGGCTAGAAATCCATAAAAGTTAAAGTGAACAGGGTGGTGTACAAGTGTACACTACCTGCGGCCCCCAGTAGTGTACAAGTGTTCACTAAAAGTTTTCTTTTAATTTAATCATTGAGGTATTGCAGAAGATGTAACGCATAGTAAAATCATGGCAACACAACACAACACCAAGAGGTTAATCATGCCACCCTATGATGAATACGATTACAAACAAAGCAACCCTGTTTTCAGCGGTATCAATATGATTCGCGAAATAATTATTGGGGATTCTATTGTTAAATCAAAAATCCGTGTAGATATTCCTCTAGTTTCTTTGGATGAACTTGAAAATGGGATTCCAAAAGATATAATAGGACAAGTTCATCCACTGGTTAATAATGGTTTCCGTCCCGAAGGTTTCGTACAATGAAAAACAAAAGAAAAGAAAAGAATGAAAATCGTCGCCAACAAATTACAATGGCGATTGATTACCTCGAAAGAAAATGCAAGTCAGCATACTCTCGCAAAGAGTCTGAATTGCTGGCAGAAGAAATCCAAAAATTAAACAAGTCTCTAAAGGAATTGAACCGATGAATCATAGATTAGAAGCTATCGAGCAAATTAGCAGTATTTGCAACACTGTTTCATTGAAGGCCAAGGGTGCAGAAATCTGCAAGGTTTTATTCAATCAGTATATTTTTGATGAATTTTGTCAATATCCTGACTTGCCCCCCGATGCTGTCGAAGCACTACATGACTCTGAAAAATTACGGGCGGTTAAACTTTACAGACACCAAACTGGTTTGCCGCTAATTGAATGCAAGCGGGCTGTTGAAAATTACATGATGTTAACCTACGGTTACGATAGGTTCCCTAAATAATATGGGGCGATTTACCCCTCCCCCAATTAAGGGGGAGGGGTGATGTACAAATGTACACTACCTGCGGCCCCCTGTGGTGTACAACTGTACACTAAAAAAAGATCAAACTTTATCCTATTGGGTATTGTGCTATAGGATTCGGATATTACAATTTGGGCATAACCAACACTAACCACAAGAGAAAAAAAATGATTGAACCACAAACACCAATCGTTAAAATCGGAACCGTTATTGCTAAACTCGGAACGGTTTTGAGTATCAGCAAGAATCAAGTAAAGGTTCAGGTTAATGATACAAAACAAATCACTTGCAATTTTGGAGAAATCGAACGTTTTATTGGCGTATAGCCTTGCAATAGAGTTTTGCTAAGTTACAATGTTTGTAATTCAGCAGTTTACCCCCCTATCCTGAAAGGATACCTATGAAAAGCGTAAAGTCAAATATCTTCCGTGTTGTCAAAGTCAACGTCAACACTTCCAATCGTAAGAGTCACCAGTGGGGTGAGATCGTGGATGCCAAGACCGGAAAGGTTTTGCATCGTGGACAGTTGAAGCATATCCGCTACACTGCCAAGAAGCGATACAATACCACTGTGACCATCTAGCACTCTGGGTGGGTGACGGTAAACCCCTGCCTCTCGCAAGAGAGGTGGGGGTTTTTTTGTGCCTATGCTGTACCAACAAACGTAGTTTGTTCGCCGGGAGAAAGCCTTTTATGAAAAAGCACGCAAGTTTAGTGAACGCCTGTACACTACCTGCGGCCCCCAGTACTGTACGGCTGTACACTAAAAAAGAATCTTGTTTTTTTATCTATTGGCTATTGTGTTGCATACTTTGGACATTACAATCATGGCATAACACCAACGACACAACGAAAGGTAAAACAATGCACGTTTCATTAACTATGGTTTCCGGCAATCAGAAAGTTGGTCCGATTCCAGTATCAACCACTGAAGCAGAATCATGCCCTAGTTCATGCCCTTTAATGTCACCAAAGGGTGCGGGCGAAGGTAAAGGTGCGAAGTGTTACGCTGCCTTTGGTCCTTTGGGTATGCACTGGCGTAAGATAGGTAAAGATGGTCGCGGCATTGCGTGGACGTTATTTTGCAAGGCAATCAAGAGACTACCCAAGTTTCAACTATGGCGACACAATCAAGCTGGTGATTTGCCCAAGTCTGACACGAATGATGATGGTGTAGATATGCTGGACTGGGGAAAGTGTGACGAACTAGCCCAAGCAAGCAAGGGTAAACGGGGATGGACATATACCCACTACGATATGGGACCATTGAGAAACAGAGCAGTAGTCAAAGGTATGAATGACGTAGACGGTTTTACTGTCAACCTTTCAGCCGACAATTTATCTGATGCAGATTACAAGGCAAGTCTAGGAATCGGACCAGTTTGTGTTATACTGCCAAGTGATGCCCCACATAGGGGAAACAAAACACCAAACGGGCTACCCGTAGTAGTCTGTCCCGCACAAACTCAAGACGATATGAGTTGTGTTCGGTGTAGGTTGTGCCAAGTAAAGAGTCGTAAATCCATCGTGGGGTTTCTGGCTCATGGTACAGCAAAGAAGTCGTTGTCTAAACGTTTAACCACAGAGGAATAGTATGTCAGAAGAAAAACAGAAGCGAGTCCGAATAGGACTAGAAGATTTTTTGCGGGTTGCGGTTGTTCAGCGTAGTCAATTCGATACTATGCAAGCAGCAGCAGAAAAACTAGGATTGACTGAATCCAGTTTCAAGCAGCGACTAACAAAAGAAAAGAAAGAATATCCTGAAATTTTTGAGGGTGTGCAACCTTACCGTTCTTCATCAAACGGTAATAAGCGAGCAAGCAAAGAGCAAGCTATGGAAATGCTCAACCGCTTGCAAGCAGAGCAAGAATAATTGATAGATATACTTTTATTCTTTTTCTTTGGTGGTCTTGCGTATGTCTATATGCTTGACCCGTCTTGATGATAGATGTAAGCCCCCCGAAAGGGGGGCGGTGGGTAGTGTACAACTGTTCACCACAGGGGGCAGTAGGTAGTGTACAACTGTTCACTAAATAATTTTTTCAGATTAGCTATTGCAATCTGTAATTGAGAGATACAATAGGGGTATAACAATGTTGTTGTGTTGTTGCGAGGATGCGGGGTTTCGGCCCCGCTTGTTTGTTTTTTTACCGGAGTATTGATAGATGAAGCATAATCCAATAATCGTTTGTGCCGATGGTTTCTCGATGAGCGTTCAGGCTCACGAAAACAGTTATTGCACACCACGGCAGAATGAGGGACCGCATACGCATATGGAAGGTGGATTCCCTGCGTCTGCTCCGCTCTGCCCTGAATTGTTAGAGTCGCGTGAGAACGCCTTTGAGGGCGACGAGGGCGATCCATGTGAAACGGTTTACCCCTACGTTCCCCGCGAAGTATTCGAGCGGGAATTTGAGCTACACGGTGGAATCGTGGAAGGAAAATTGCCGGAATGATTTCGGTTTTCCTACCCAACTCAGAAGGTAATAAAATGAAAAAGCCAAGAGTAAAAAAAAGCATTGAAATCAGGGATTATATTGATCCCCATATAAAAGTAAGAGTATATCGTAACCTACATAACAATTGTTTCAGTGTTAAGCAAGACGGTATAGTTAGATGCCATGCAGACAGCGTTACATTGCATGAGTGTAAGTTTATAATTTCCAAGGCAGGACAAAAAAGGGTCAGGGATGAAGAAAAGAAAAACGTTCATGCGTTCGTTGAGGGCTGGGTGGTTGATACTAGCAAGGCCGACCACGTTGTGGACGGTACAAAAAGCGATGAAGAAATCGACCAAGGTAAGTCCGAATGGAAAAAACTTTTCTACAACCCTTATCTATGTGACGGATTCGTGAGAGATGATGAATTCAATTGGAAAAAACCTTCTATTGCAGCAAGAGCCTACTTCGTTAATATGTCTAATGAGGATTTTGTTCCATATGCTTATAATGTAATTTATAATTCGTAAACTTCTTAAAAAAAGTAAATAGTTATGGATAATGTAGTTAATATAAAAAAGTTCAATCAATTTGTTGAGCGTACTATTCGCGAAGATGGTACTTGTCTGATAGCTGAACAAACGAATGGACGCATTGCGGTGTTTGAAGCTGATTGCTGTCGTGCTGATGATTCTATTGATGGATTCGTTGGGTGGTGGGAAGATGACTTTGCCCAGAGGACTTACGCAGATACGCCTTATGAAGTTTACTGCGATATGCCCTAAGATGCGGGACGGGAAACGGAAGCGTTTTGGGAGTCATGACCCATGTAAATGTGCGTGCGATCCACAAGTCCCGCTTCTTTCTTTATTTGTACCAACAAACGTAGTTTGTTCGCCAAAATTGGTGAACCTTTGTACACTACCCACGGCCCCAGGTGGTGTACAGCCGTACACTAAAAAACTTTATCAAATAAATTTCTAAAAGGGTTTGCAAAACAAAATTAGAACAGTAGAATTGGGGCATCGAGAAGAACGATAGTTACCCTTTCCTTTCTTGGAGATTTTAATATGAGTGCTTTAGTTGAGAAAATGTGCCACTTCGGTCAAATGCCTTGGCATGGTGAAAGCGAGTCCTTGGTTGGCAATGAGTCCGCACAGGATGTGATGGTCAAAGCTGGGTTGGATTGGACGGTAAAAACCGAACCGTTGTTTCGAGCCGATGGTTCGGAGGTTTCGGGTCGTGCGTCGATCCGAGAGTCAGACGATAGCGTTTTGGGAATGGTTGGTCCCCGATGGACCCCATTGCAGAACCGTGATGCGTTCAGCGTGTTTGAGCCACTGGTTGAGTCAGGTGATATGGCATGGCATACTGCCGGATCGCTTCGCGATGGTCAACGTGTTTGGGTTCTGTGTCAACTGAACTTGGACAATTCCGAGATCGTTCCTAATGACGAAATCGCAAAGTTTGCCCTGTTGTCCAATGGTCACGATGGCAAGCTGGCTGTTCACTTCGGATTCACTCCGATTCGAGTCGTCTGTGCCAACACTGAGGCAATGGCAAGAAAGTCTAGTGCGTCAAAGTTGATTCGAGTGCGTCATCACCGATTCGTAAAGGAAAACGTTGACGGTCTGCGTGATGTGATGGACTTGGCAAACCAAGAGTTTGAGGCTACTGCCGAGCAATACCGATGGTTGGCAAACCAACAGATCAATCAAGAGGACTTGAAAAAGTACGTCAAGATTGTTTTCGGGGTCGGCAAGAAAGACGATAACGACATTGGAACCCGTCAGCAAAATATCCTCAACAAAGTTGAGAATTTGTTTGAGACTGGTTTGGGAACCGAGATCGCTGGCGTACAGGGGACTTGGTGGGGAGCGTATAACGCTGTCACCGAGTATCTGAACTATGAGAAGGGTCGAACGACTGCAAACCGTCTCGACTCACTGTGGTTCGGTCAGAACGGAGTGCAGAACAGTAACGCATTGGAAAGTGCGTTGTTGCTGGCAGCATAAGCCAAGCCCTTAACCATAAACCCTGCCCCTCGCAAGAGGGGTAGGGTTTTTTTGTATACCTATAGGTGTACAGATGTTCACTACCTGGGGCGGCAGGTAGTGTACAAACGTTCACCACTTTAAAAACACAGAGAATTGCTTTGTCAACCCCAAATCTTGAAAATCACGGATTTAATTGTATAATGGTGGGGTGAGTATTATTAGAGAAGCTAATAATAAAAAAAGCAAAGAAAGAAAAGAATCAATATGGGATAGGTGTACAAATGTGTACCACCTTCCCTAGATTGTTAGCCCTAGAGTCCCCTTTAATGAAAAAGCACGCAAGTTTCTGTATCTTATAAACTAGATTTTTCAAACGGTTTTTTGAGAAAAGCACGCAAGTTTATAGATGGCACGAAATTTGCAGCACTGGACTATAATAAAGTAGTAGAAAGTTGTACCTTAGACATGGAGAATCAGATGGTCAAAAAAACTCTATCAAACAAAACGAAGAAATGCTTGAGCAATCAGATAGGCGAAGAAGCCGCCAAAGAGATATACGATGTAATCAATAGACTCGTATATGAAATAGAAAGATTAGAAAAAAATAAAGTATCAGTAACAAGGATTGTTAAAGATGCTGAAACTTATTTTCATCCATAATTTCGGGACACTGGTAACGCTCCAGCTTCTACTAGCTTATGAGACTAGTTAAGATACTTACCTCCCGCCCGAATTGTTGCCCACCCTGTCCCCTCAAGTTATTAAATAACTGAGTCATCTTAAAGTATAGAAAGAAGAAAAGGATTAAATCTGTGACTCGATAAAACCCTGAGATGTCACCACTTTCTGCTGAACTGGGAACTCCAGATACAACAGTGCGATCTCAAATCCTTCTGTCTACACCATAATTATACAATGTCAATCACCTTTCTCAACCTGTTTATTCATGGAATTTCGCATTTTTAATGCTTTGAAACTATTGCTAGTCTCCTCTGTTACTTTACTAAATTCTTCTTCTGTAATAATATCCTTCTGTAGTAAAAGACTAACAAGAGAGGATAGTAGAACATAATGGAACTCACTGTTACTCATGTCAATAGCAAATAAATCTTTTGCTAAAGAATCTAATTGTTTTGTTCTTTCTACTGGATTGTCCGATAATTGCATACCTTTGGCTCCCTACTCGTAAGAGTAAAATTTATTATTGTTGTTAATTAAACACTGTCCGGTTCTTAATACTTTATAGTTGAATGTCTGTATCTGAGAGAATGAACTGATAAGAGACTGTCCTGCTCTCTGTTACCTGTCTGCCAAATACATATTCCTTTGTACTTATATCATACTACCGGCGAAACATATAGAGAGAATAATCTTGAAATTTTCTCATAAAGAGACAGAAGCGTTCCATCTGCCCTAGATTGATCGAGCCTTTTGACAGAATAAGCACGCCAGTTTAAGGGTGGGAATTTTCACCAAGATGAAAAGGGTCTGAGTTTTTTATAACCCGCTTTGAAATTGATAGTTTCTTATAAAGAACTTCATCTTCCAACTACTTTACCGGAAGTGAAATAAGGTTGGAATCCGCACCATAGAGCCGTTTTTTCTCTATTTTCCATGCTTTTCAAGCAAATATTCCAAAATCACAGCAACAAATAGTAGAGTATATAGAGCAAACCCCCATTCATTCCATCCAGTTATCAGATAAATAAAGGTTATCGGGATGAGCAGGATGAGCAGGATCGACATGCTGAGAAATCTCATTTTTTGTCTCTTTTTTGTTGGTTTTTACGGGGTTTTATACAATTTTCCGCTACTTTATAATACACCGAGAGGAAATATATGCTTCTGGAAGATTAAGCGATGAACCGAAGGGTTTTTTATCCTACTTTAGAGGCTTTTTTGGGCAAAAATCACGGTTTTTACGGTGTTTTTCACTTATTGCGGAGTAAGCTAGTTGACAATAAAGTCCCAAATGCTAGAATCCCACGAACGCAAAGATTCGATGAGAAATCAACAATGGTTATTCTTATAAGAGTTTTGTTTATATATTTGTATATTTAAAGGACAGTAAAACAAAAAAAAATGAGAAAAAAGCCGACCAAGGCTTGACAACTATTAAACGTATTTTAAAATACACACACAATTAAACGGTAATCAAAACCTTTTTAGGAGATAAACGATGGAAGAATTTTGCGTATGCCACGTTTGCGGTACTTTTTCCCTAGAAGGATGGGAAAATGACTGTGTTACACCTACTTGTGATGATTGTGCAAAGGAATAAAAATGAGAAAGAAAAAAACTAGATTATGTTATGATTTTCATGTTGACAGTATCGTATGTGTTGTTGCTCCTAAAGGAACTGACGAAAAAACTTTGATCGAGTTAGCGAAACAAAAACTGATTGACAAAATCAATAACGATGAGATAACGTTTATCTCTGATAATGTTTTTGAAACTATAGAAGGATAGAGAAAATGATTACTAAATGGAAAGACGTAAAAGGCGAATTTGTTACTGATATTTTTACTAAACATGGTAAAGTATATGATAGTAATGTGTACTCCGAAAAGCATGAAGAAAAGGAAGGCTTAATTTACCCTTTCCACTTTCTTACAGAATTGCCGATCCCCGCAGAACTTTTGCCAAAAGATGATGAATATTACGATTTGGTCATTGAATTTAGGTCAAGTGGATATTATGATTCAGGCTGTACAAGTGGTCCTTCTGATAACTGGTATCCACCAGAAGATATGGAAGAAAGAGAAATAGAAAGGGTTTATTGTATTCAATACATTGAAATAGAAGATGAAGCAATCAAGACATTAGCTAATAAGAAATTCAATAAAGTTACTATTGAATTAAATAAAGAAGTATCAGATTTAGTCTTTGACCACTTTAATGAAGAAGTGTATCAAGTACCACTAGAGGACGAAAACTACTAGGAGATATAAAATGAGTCAAGAGTACCAACAGTGGAATAGATTTGATAAAGAAGTTGCTGCTTATATTGCAATAAATGGAACATATACTAATACCAATAGAAATATGCACTCCGAAAAGCATGGGGAACATGACTCTTACTACGGTTTTGTTTCCGATAGAGTATTTCATATCGAAGTAGACTGTTATCGTGCTGATAATTCACCAGATGGATACATAGCATGGTGGGACGACGATCACGGTCATAAAACATTAGGCAAGACTCCAACTGAGGTTTATTTAGATTTACCATGAAAAACGCTAACTATCGCAAACACAATGACAGATCACACAACAGTAGTACATACCATAAAAAAGATGGTACTCCTGTTCGCAATAAACTCAAACAAGAAGCAGAGCAGGAAATTTCTCAGCATATTGAAGAATCTAAAAATTATTTGACATTACGCTTTGACAAATACGAAGTGGCTGTTAAGATGGATGACGAAGGACTGGTTGTTGATCTTTGGGACATGGAAGATTGCTCAAGCGATGAATCAACTCTCAATTCAACTTGGGCTACTTATTCTGAACTTGGTTTTGAAGTAAAAAGGATAGAACTATGAAAAAAGAAAACTGTGAAGTTGGCATGAAGGTTGTATTTGGTAGGGAAAGTGGAGAAAAGACACTTGGTATTATTAGGAAAATGAATCCTAAGAAATGCAAAGTAGAAATTTTAGAAGATAGAGGTAGAAAGTCTGTCAAAGGGCAGAATTGGATGGTTCCTTACCAGCTAATGAGTCCAGTTAAAACAAATGTAGTTCCTGATGAACTTCAAACTATTTATGTACAAATTAAAGTTAAGGTAGATAAAAAGGTAGACCTTGATGAAGTTGTACAGGAAATGGATTATAGTGTTAAGCATGAACATATTTATAATACAGAAGTTATGGGATGGACTACGGGGCTAACAAGGGGGTAAGCTATGGATAGTTTTGAGAAAGGTTATGAGGTAGCTATGGAAAAAACAGATGAATTGTTAAAAGCTATTGATAACGCTAGAACAATCTGTCCGTTTACTGGTGACGTTTTAATTAACTTTAGTGAAATTCTTAGACAAAGGAATAAATTACGATGAACAAATACGACAATCTTATTATTGAATTTAGTGGATACCTTAATGTTTCTCCTAATTCAGTTAGGTTTCAATATGTTGGGACCGACAAGAGATTCCAACCAGTAATCAATGGAAACAAGTATGTTAAACTTACTGAAAAAGAAAAAAGTGAGTACATTCTTGAAAGTGTTGCAAAAACAATAGAAGTTGCAGAAGATGTTGATTTCGATGAAATTAAGGTGATGACTTGTGACGATTAAAAAAAGCAAACAAATGAGTAAGATGATAAATCTTTGGGTTTATTGTCAACCAAAACCAAAATCTATTTCTTTTGCAAGATGGAACGCAATTATCAAGTTCATCGAAAAAAACTTTGACGATCTCAAAATTGCTCCTTGACATTGATAGATAGCGTTTTACAATCAGAGCATCAGCCAACTACTTTGGAGAACATTATGAACGACTTTTTGACAAAAGAAATTGACCTATGCGGCGAAGATATGGAGCAGCAAGAGTCTGACCTTA
>Ga0316202_10002558_pt1 | contig 11849 bp, 9 predicted proteins | sample 3monrhotite_MG_FD_204934 | JGI IMG/M metagenome (GOLD analysis project Ga0316202, IMG submission 204934) | Microbial mat bacterial communities from mineral coupon in-situ incubated in ocean water Damariscotta River, Maine, United States -... | ecosystem: Environmental > Aquatic > Marine >... | reverse complement strand
TTGCCAAGACCCAATTCAAGTTCTTCGGCAAGTGTCTTTGTAGTGGCTTCGAGAGCCTCGATTGTCCAGTCATTTTCCGTTTTGAGCCGTTCCGCAACGAGAGAAAGCCGCGCGCGACCTTCATCGGTCAGCAATTTTGCAGCTTTTTCCGTCATATCAAGCGGTCGTGATGCAAAGAGGAAGGATGCACCGTCGACCAAATCGCTGATATTCTTGGCTCGGGTCTTGAGGACAGGCATCGCGGTTTCGAGCAATTCTACCGAAGCTTCTTCGCCTATTTGATCGGCTACGATTTTTGCAAGTCTCGCGTCATTGGCCTCGCGGATGTAGTGACCGTTGATGTTTTCAAGTTTTTTGATGTCGAACCGTGAAGGGCTCTTGCCCACGCCATCAAGGTCGAACAGCTCAATTGCTTCTTCGCGCGTGATTTCTTCGCGGTCACCGTGGCCCCAACCAAGACGCAGAAGGTAGTTGAAGAGGGCTTCGGGCAGAATACCCATTTCATCGCGATAGGCTTCTACGCCCAGCGCCCCATGACGCTTCGACAGCTTTGCGCCGTCGTTTCCGTGGATTAGAGGAATGTGCGCATAGGTTGGCTCATCCCAATTGCCTTCGATTTCCTGCATCGCGCGATATATCGGCAATTGGCGGAACGCATTGTTAAGATGGTCATCGCCGCGGATGATGTGAGTGCAGCCCATATCACGGTCGTCAACCACAGCCGCAAGCATATAGGTTGGCGTGCCATCTGCTCGAAGAATGATGTAGTCATCGATCTCTTCGTTGCGGACGGAGACTTTGCCTTGAACCAGATCTTCAATGGTTGTTTCGCCATCGACTGGTGTTTTTAAACGAACCGCGAAAGGAGCATTTTCCGGGGCTTCAGACGGATCCCGATCACGCCACCTGCCATCATAGCGCAGCGGCTGTTTCGCCGCGCGCTGGGCCGCACGCATTTCCTCGAGCTCTTCGGGTGTCGCATAACAGCGATACGCATGACCTGCTTCTAGCAGCTTGTTCGCTACTTCAGCGTGCCGGTCTGCCCGGTCAGATTGATATGTCGGCTCTTCGTCGTAATCGAGCCCGAGCCAATCGAGACCGTCCAGAATTGCGTCGATTGCTTCCTGAGTTGAACGCTTGCGATCAGTGTCCTCGATCCGAAGCAAAGCCTTCCCGCCGTAATGGCGCGAAAACAGCCAGTTGAAAAGTGCTGTTCGCGCACCGCCAATGTGCAGAAAACCTGTCGGTGACGGAGCGAAACGCGTTACAATGCGATTGCTTCTTGCAGCGCTATCGCTTGCCATAACCGATTGTTTCCTTTCAAATATGTCGATGGCAACCGACAACATTCTAGTACCCTTCGATGAAGGAACAGAAGATGCCGGCAAATCTGTCGATGTTGCAGTGCAGCACTCTTGGCGTAGACGGCTTCGCTTGTCCAGCATTGGCGATAGATTCGAGCGAGGATTGAATCGATCGGGCTTCGACAAAGGACCGTGGTTAGCGGTTTCTTTCGGCATCGGTATCGCTGCTTGGTTCATTCTGGATGCGCCGTGGCAATGGGCCTCGTTGATTGGAGGCTGTGGCTTGCTGCTTCTTGCTGCAATGGCCGCATGGAATGGCAATGCGCACCGGGTCGGTGTTCGCAACGCGGTGATCGGTGTTTCGCTGATGTTTGCCCTCGGCGTTACGACGATATGGGTCCGTTCCGAGATTGTCGGAGCCGAATCCATCGAACGTCCGACCGTTGGTGTCATCACCGCAAAGATTATGGAACGGGAGGAGCAACCGGCGGAGGGTCGGGTGCGGCTTGTATTGGCTACTCGTGATTTTTTGAGCGGTACGGCGCAAAAAATTCGCGTCAATGTGCCTGCTGAAAATGCAAGTGCTGGTTTCAAGGAAGGGGCGTTGATCCGGCTGCGTGCCCGGCTAATGCCGCCGGCATCCTCGATGCTTCCGGGCGGCTACGATTTTGCTCGGGCTGCGTGGTTCAAGGGTTATGCAGCTACGGGTTCAGCGATTGGCGAGATCGAGCTTGTCGAGGAATCGCCTAGTGCGGACAGATTGGCAGAGACACAGCGAAAGCTTTCGGCCCATGTGCGGTCACAGCTCGACGGATCCGCTGGCTCTATGGCGGCTGCCCTCGCAAGCGGTGACAGGGGCGGTATCAATGATGCCGACGAGGAAGCGATGCGCGATGCCGGATTGACGCACCTTCTTTCAATTAGCGGCTTGCACGTCAGCGCCGTAATTGCCGCAGCCTATCTTCTGTCGATCAAAGCTTTGGCCTTATGGTCATGGCTGGCACTGCGTGTGCGTTTACCCCTTGTTGCCGCTACTTTCGCGGCCTTTGCCGGGATTGGCTACACGCTACTTACCGGCGCGGAAGTTCCAACGGTCAGGAGCTGTGTAGGCGCAATTCTTGTCTTGATCGCATTGGCGTTGGGGCGAGAAGCATTGTCTTTGAGAATGGTCGCAACGGCAGCGATGTTTGTGCTGCTCTTGTGGCCTGAGTCGCTCATTGGACCAAGTTTCCAAATGAGCTTTGCCGCAGTTCTTGCAATCGTTGCTCTGCACAATTCAGCTCCGGCGCGAGCATTTCTGGCGCCCCGGGAGGAAAGCTGGCTTTCTAGGGTATCACGCCGCGCATTCATGCTCCTCATTACGGGTTTTGTGATTGAATTGGCGTTGATGCCAATTGTCTTGTTTCATTTTCACCGAGCCGGTGTTTACGGAGCCTTCGCCAATGTGATTGGCATTCCGTTGACGACATTTTTGAGCATGCCACTGATTGCCCTTTCATTGCTGCTTGATGTCATCGGATTGGGTGCGCCCGCATGGTATCTGGCAGGCAAATCGCTCGATGTTTTGCTCGGGATCGCTCACTTTACGGCCGATCAACCAGGTGCGGTCAAACTTATGCCCGAAATCGGTGGTTTCATCTTCGCGTTGTTTGTCACCGGAGGGCTTTGGATGGCACTATGGCGCGGTAGGATACGTCTGTTGGGGCTCGGATTGTCGGGCATTGCCGCCGTCCTGCTTCTCAACAAACCCGTGCACGACATATTCGTTTCGGGTGATGGAAAGCACGTTGGGGTGGCCTCAGAAGGCGATCGTCTGCTGGTGCTGCGCGAAAGCCGGAGCAGCTATGCGAAGGAAAACTTGCTCGAGCTTGCAGGAATGGACGGGCAACCAATTGCGCTTGGCGATTGGCCAGGTGCTGATTGTAATCGGGATTTTTGTGTTCTCCAGCTTGAACGGGGAGGACGGTTTTGGAGCATCTTGATGGCCAAGGGTCGGGATCGCGTTGAAGAGCGAGCTTTGGCCGCGGCTTGCGAGCGGTCGGACATCGTCATTGCTGATCGTTGGTTGCCAAGATCGTGTCGACCTAAATGGTTGAAGGCCGACAGAAACCTTCTCGACAAGACTGGAGGTTTGGCGATCAACCTTGCCGACCAAAAGATAGCCACGGTGGCACAGTCACAGGGCGAACATGGCTGGTGGCGAGGGAAAGGCGATTAAGCCATCCCGCGCACTGATTGCAATTTAGTGGTAGCGACGCAGCAAGCCCGCCAACTTTCCTTGGACCTGTACTTGTCCAGGGTGGTAAACCTGAGCAGAGTAGGATGAATTGGCAGGATCCAACCTGACACTGGAGCCATCACGATGAAGGTATTTCAGTGTGGCTTCCTCATTATCGACTAACGCGACCACGATTTCTCCGTCACGCGCGGTGTCTGTGCGTTTCACCAATGCAAAGTCGCCATCAAAGATACCCGCCTCAATCATCGAATCGCCAGACACTTCGAGTGCATAGTGATCACCGGGGCCAAGCAAGGCAGCGGGAACGGGCAAGCTGTTTTGGCCCTCAAACGCCTCGATAGGCGCGCCAGCTGCGATCCGTCCGTGGAGGGGGATCTCAATCACATCATTGGCTGGCTGCGGCTGAGCTGCTGGGGCAGATATGGTCCGCTCTACCGCATTGTTTCCAGCATCATTGGCGGGCCTGGAATTGCCGCCCGGTAATACATCTTCAGGGTTCTTCAGCACCTCAAGCGCACGCGCTCTGTTCGGAAGGCGGCGGATAAAGCCACGTTCTTCAAGTGCAGAAATCAAGCGATGAACGCCCGACTTACTCTTTAGGTCGAGCGCTTCCTTCATTTCCTCAAACGAGGGCGATATTCCGGTATCCTCCAGACGCTGCTGGATGAAACGAATAAGTTCGTGCTGCTTTGCGGTCAGCATGGCGAATAACTCCTCGGCCGCCTGTGATACTCCGCCCGCACTAAAAGCGAACGAATGCGGAACAAGTAGGCAACTTTTGGTTCGCGGTCAAGAGGATCAATAGGCCGGCTCGGCGCTATTGGCGCTACATCGGATCATTGGAAGACCAGTCGCCGGACTTGCCGCCAGACTTTTTCAAAAGGTGGATGCCACCAATAACCATCGATTTATCAAGTGCTTTTCCCATATCGTAGATTGTGAGGAGGGAAACGCTTGCGGCGGTCATCGCCTCCATCTCCACGCCGGTCTTGCCGACCACCGATGCTGTGGCGGTTGCGCGGATTCCATCTGCCTCAAATTCGAACTCGACCAGGATCGAATCGAGACCGAGCGGGTGGCAAAGTGGAATGAGCTCTGCAGTTTTCTTGGCCGCCATGATGCCGGCAATTCGAGCAGTGCTCAGCACGTCACCTTTGGGTGCATCGCCTGAGCGGATTGCCGTCAGCGCCGCTGCCGACATGGTGATACGCCCCGTCGCCGTTGCGGTGCGATTAGTGGCGGGCTTCGAGCCAACATCGACCATTGAAGCAGCGCCGGTCTCATCCAAATGCGTTAGCTTGCTCATGCGCTCACGAGCTCGCGCGTTGCTGCCTCGACATCAACCTGCCGCATCAAGCTTTCGCCAACGAGGAAGCAGTGTACGCCGCTTGCTGACAATCGAACGCAGTCAGCATGGGCTGATATTCCGCTTTCTCCGACCAGGATCGATCCCTCCGGAGCAAATGTGACCAAGCGTTCGGTTGTGGCCAAATCGGTTGTGAATGTCTTGAGGTTGCGATTGTTGACGCCGATCAGTCTCGATTTCAGGCGCGCCGCACGCTCCATTTCCGCTTCGTCATGCACTTCAACCAGTACGTCCATGCCTAGATCCACAGCAGCTGCCTCGATCTCGGTCATTGCACCATCGTCGAGCGCCGCGACGATTATGAGAATAGCGTCAGCACCGATCGCGCGAGCTTCTGCGACTTGCCAAGGATCGACCATGAAATCTTTGCGCAGCACGGGAAGCGAGCATGCTGCTCGCGCCGCAACCAGATAATCCTCATGGCCCTGAAAATAGGGCGCGTCGGTCAAGACGGAAAGGCACGCCGCACCGCCGCGTTCATACGCAACGGCATGGTCAGCCGGCTGAAAATCTTTGCGTATCAGCCCTTTCGATGGCGATGCCTTCTTTATTTCAGCGATCAATCCAAAGCCGGATTGTGATTTGCTTTCAAGGGCTGCGCGGAAACCGCGAGGGGCAGTTTGCTCAGCGGCTTGTCGCGCGAGGTCCGCCAAAGATGCGGATCGCTTTCTTTCCGCAACTTCGTTTCGCTTCGCTGCGCAGATTTCTTCAAGCTTGTTCATTTTGCCATGTCGATCCAGCGTTTGAGCAGGACTTCGGCATTTCCGGAGTCGAGCGATTGCCGAGCCAGATCAGCACCCGCCTGCCAGTCGCTTACATTTCCGGCGACTACAAATGACGCTGCCGAGTTAAAAACGACAGCGTCGCGATACGGACCCGGGTTGCCAGAAAGCAGTCCTTTCAGCGCCGCGGCATTGTGCATCGCGTCGTCGCCTCTGATCGCTTCTACCGGTGCGTTAGGAAGCCCGATGCTACTCGCTTCGACGCGCTGCATTTCGAACTCGTTACCCTTTACATCTGCCACTTCATTGCCGCCAGCGAGACTCAGTTCGTCTAACCCTTCATCGCCCGATACGATCATTGTGCGTTTGGTCCCAAGCGCTGCTTTTGCGGCTGCATAGATCGGAACGTAGGCAGGGCGCGCAATGCCAATGAGCTGAGATTGCACGCCAGCAGGATTTGAAAGCGGTCCCATCAAATTGAAGATTGTGCGCCGGCCGAGTTTCTGCCGAATTGGCTGAATCCGTCCCATCGCTGGGTGATGGTTCTTTGCGAACAGAAAACAGATACCCAGTTCGGCCAGAGTTTTCTCGGCGGTTCGCCCAGCAGCCTCCATGTCGAGGCCAAGCGCCTCGAGTGTGTCGGCAGCGCCGGATTTTGAGCTGGCCGCCCTGTTGCCATGTTTGGCAACTGGTACACCTGCGGCGGCGACCACCAGCGAAACTGCAGTCGAGACGTTCAATGTATGGTGCCCATCACCGCCAGTTCCGCAGACATCGATAGCGTTTTCTGGCGCTTCTATTGGGATCAGCCGTGAACGCAGCGCCCGCGCTGCACCGGCTATTTCTTCTGATGTTTCGCTCCGCTCGGTCATTGCAAGCAGAAAACGTGCGATCTCGTCTTCGCTCGCTTCGCCATCGAGGATCCAGCCGAACACGTCCTCAGCCTCGGCCTCGCTCATATGCGGCACTTCAAGTGGGAGATTCTTCATCCGATCTCTTTCGGTTCGATACCGCATATGCGCAGAAAATTGGCGAGTAGAGTGTGACCATGCTCGGTTGCAATACTTTCCGGGTGAAATTGTACACCATGGAGGGGCAAAGACGAGTGGCGGAATCCCATAACTGCAGTGCCGTCCAAACCGGGGGTCTCGCTGGTTGCATTGATGATCAGCTCTTCGGGCGTGTCCTCAACAATCAGTGAATGGTAACGTGTTGCTTCGTAAGGCGAGGGCAAACCTGCGAAAACGCCAGTGCCATCATGCTTCACCGCGGATGTCTTTCCGTGCATCAGCCCACCACGCGAAACCCGTCCGCCGAAATGTTGGCCAATTGATTGATGGCCAAGACATACCCCCAGCAACGGCCTTTGCGCATCTGCACAGGCAGCAACCAGATCAAGACTGATGCCTGCTTCATTGGGAGTGCAGGGCCCAGGAGAAATAAGGTAGCCACTGGCACCAATGTTAATCGCATCCTGTGCGCTTAGCGCATCGTTCCTTTCGACACGGACATCCGCACCTAGCTCCATAAGGTAGTGGACCAGATTGAAAGTGAAGCTGTCGTAATTGTCGATGACGAGGATCATGCGCTTAATTTACCTGCAAATTCGTCGGTCGCCCGAACCAAACCATCAATAATACCCGGTTCACCTGCGCTGTGGCCAGCATCATGGACAATGCGAAGGTCGATTTCGGGCCAAGCTTTTTTCAGCTCCCAGGCCGATGTGGGCGGAGTGCAGATGTCGTGACGACCCTGCACGATGATCCCTGGAATACCCTTCAAGCGATCAATGTTTTGCAACAGCTGACCTTCTTCAAGATAAAAATCCTCAAGGAAAAACCGCGCGCAAATTCGCGCGAATGGAAGTGCTTGGGACGGGTCCGCGAACTCGCTTAACAGCTTTTCGTCGGGCAACAACGTCGCAACATTGCCCTCCCAAAGCGACCATTCGCGTGCGGCCGCAAGGCGTGTTGCCTCATCGTCGCTCGTCAGGCGTTTGTGATAGGCTTCCACCAGATTTCCGCGTTCGGATTCTGGGATAAGGCCGGAAAACTCGTCCCATTGTTCCGCCATAATCTCGCTCGCACCATAGGAGTAGAGCCAGTCTTTCTCTTTTTGCCGCGCCAGAAACACGCCGCGCAAGACCAGCTCAGTCGTCCGGTCAGGATGTGCTTGAGCGTAAGCGAGCGCCAGCGTCGCTCCCCAACTGCCGCCAAAAACCTGCCATGCTTCGTGACCACAATATTCGCGCAGACGTTCGATATCTTCGACTATCCGCCATGTGTCGTTGGCTTCGATCTCTGCAAAGGGTAGCGATTTTCCGCAGCCACGCTGGTCGAACAGCAAGACATCATAGAGCTCAGGATCCCATTGGCGGCGATGCGATGGAGACATTCCTCCACCGGGTCCGCCATGAAGGAATACGGCCGGTTTGGCGCCTTTGGTTCCCGAGCGTTCGAAATATAGCGAATGACCTTCGCCGACATCGAGCATCCCCGTTTCGTATGGTTCGATCTCTGGGTAGAGTGTGCGTTCATACTGGGTAGTCATGCTGCTGCTTCACTCCTTGAATTCGACGGCAATCAGTGGGCCTAGCGGAGCACCCAAGTCGAGCCGATCATTTGACGGGTCCCATAGCGCCGAGACATTTCCATCGAGAAACAGCGCGTTTGGCGTTTTCAGCTCATCTCGGTAAAATCTTGCCAATTGCCCGAAAGAGAGCGGGCGATCCGAAATCACAAAATGTGCACGTCCTTCAAGATCTACCCCGACCCCATTGCGGACTGCTTTTGATGGACCGTTTTCTGCAATCTCAGGATGAAGTTTGCCGTCGATGACGAGCATCGGCCCTGACTGCGTTCCAAATTCGGGTCTTTCACCAACATTCCGGTAGAAGTCATCGCTGGTGCGAACTTCCCACTTATTGCCGGTGCCGAAAAATACGCCGTTCGGCTTGAGATGGAAATTGCCGGGTCCGTCGGAACGGCTCAATTGCTTCATGCGATTTTTGTTTTCGACGTAATATCCGATTGGCTTGCCTTCACCATCGAACATCCCACCGTTGACAGCGAACGCGACTAGCGGAGCGCCGCTCTCTCGATCTGCAGCGAGATTGGCCAGACTGCGATATGGTTGGTCGTCATCAGGACCAAGATCAGTGGTAACGCTATGCTTCGCCGGATCGGCGACGCAATGCGTTAGTGGAGTTTGTTCGAAAACAACTTCACGGCAAGGCTGCTCGCTTTGCTCAATTGATGCCGTTTGTTCCGCGATCCCGCTGCCAATCTCTGTTCGCAGAACCGGTTCGCCTGCAGGTTCCGTGTCGCAGGCGGTGAGAGCAAAAATCGAGGCGGCGGCGAGTAGCAACCTCATTGTCCAAATCCCGGCTCATTGGCGATTCTAACGGCCTCGCGCGCGGCGGCGATCAAAGCGCCCGCTTTGGCCTCACATTCGGCTTGTTCATAAGCTGCGTTACTGTCCGCAACGATGCCTGCGCCCGCTTGGACATGCAGCGTTCCGTCTTTGACCACGCCTGTGCGTAAGACAATACAGCTATCGACCGAGCCGTCAGGAGCAAAATAGCCCACACCGCCAGCATAAGCACCGCGGGTTTCGGGCTCGAGTTCGGCGATGATTTCACAAGCCCTTATCTTGGGTGCGCCGCTTACTGTACCTGCGGGGAACCCAGCAAACAGCGCGTTCAATGCATCGTTGTCGTCAGCGAGTTGACCAACGACATTGCTTACAATGTGCATCACGTGACTGTACCGCTCTACCGTAAAGCTGTCAGTGACCTCTACTGTGCCTTCGGCAGCCACACGGCCCACATCATTACGTCCCAAATCGAGCAGCATGAGATGTTCAGCGCATTCCTTGGGATCAGCCAGCAGACTTTCCTGATTCGCGTCGTCAGCCGCCGCATCCGCACCGCGAGGGCGAGTTCCTGCTATTGGCCGAATGGTTACTTGACCATCGCGGACGCGCACCAATATTTCGGGGCTTGATCCGACGACTGAAAAGCCGGGCAAGTCGAGAAAATAGAGAAACGGCGATGGGTTTACGCGGCGGAGCGCGCGATAGAGGGATAGCGGTGGCAAATCGAACGGTGTGGTAAAACGCTGCGCCAGCACGACCTGAAATATATCGCCAGCCTCGATGTAGTCTTTGGCTTTACCGACCATCGAATCATATTCTTCTGGATCGACTTGAGCGCTCATTTCGACATCGCAGGCCTGTTGTGTACCCGTCGGCACCGAGGTTTGAGCAAGCTTTCGCAGAGTTTCATCTATGCGATCACTCGCCATCTCGATCGACACCTCTGGAGCCGACTGATCTGCCCATATTGGAGCGATCGCGAACAAATCTTCGGTAAGTCGGTCAAAGACAAGAATTATAGTGGGCCGAACAAACAACATATCGGGCAGTTCGAGCTCGCTTTGCGGGGCCCGCGGCAGTTTCTCTACTAAACCAATCGTTTCATAACCGAAATAGCCAACCAAACAGGCGAGGGCGGGGGGTAGTTCGTCGGGAGTATCGATCCGGCATTCATTGACCAAAGAGCGCAGCGCCAACAGACTGGACTGATCGCAGGCCGAGAATCCGCTGCGATCTTGTTTCCAACGCCGGTTGATCTCCGCTTTCTCACCAGCTGCACGAAAGACTAGATCAGGATCGAGTCCCAAAAGACTGTATCGGCCCCTGACTTCGCCCCCCTCCACAGATTCGAGCAAAAAATCGCCGCGCTCGGCAACCATCAGCTTTGCTGCTGCGCCAACCGGTGTTTCGGTGTCGGCGACGACCTTGCGCCACACAAGCGCAGCTTGGCCTGAAGCCAGCTGGTTCAGCGCTTCATGATGGTTTGCGAGAGCGGACCTATTTTGCCGTGTCATTGAAGTTGATCAGTGAGCAGCATATTGCCCTCAGATTTCGCCGGTTAGCTGTTTGCGGACCGCCTCTATTGCATCCTCATTTCGCTCGACGCCGATTTCGGCCTGCACGGCTCGACGCAACTGATCGCCATACTCACTGGAGATCGACTGACTAAGCTCTCGCTGCGCTTGCAGGAATTGCGGATCATCCTTGGATATGGTTCCGGCTTCGATGTCATCCAGTCGGACAACGACCCAGCCTGCGCTTGCTGGCGCCTCGAGACGTTTGGTGGTTCCTTCCGCCATGCTGAACATCAGCGCTAGAGGGGCTGGCACCTGCTGTCCCTGGCCAAGCTGCTCTCTGGTCAAGTTGATGCGCTCGGCGCCGGGAATGGTTTTTTCTTCAGCTCGAATTGCTGCATCAAGTGTTGTACCTTCGCGAACTCGCTTCATCACGCGATCGCTAGCGTCCTTCGCTAGTTTGGATCCTTCCGCAAGCTTCCACGCAATGACGACATTCTCGCGGATTTCAGCCAGAGGCGCCGACGCTGATTGGGTGATTTCTGTTACTTCATAAACCAAGAACATCTGTCCTGGAATGAGAACGGCAAGCTGAGGCTCGCCTTCTTCCATTTGGAATGCGGTTTGAAGTGCAGGAGCTAGAACTCTGTCGACCGTTTCTTGCGTACCGTAGACTTGTCCGGCACCCGTGACCGGTCTGGTTGTGCTTGGCTCAATGCCATTCTCGCTCGCAATGTCCGGCAAGGAGACGCCTGACTCTGCTTGTTCCTCGATCAATTCTGCCAGATCAGCCAGCGCGCCGCGACGTTTCTCTTCGGCCAGCGCCACGGTGATTTCTTCGCGCGCTTGCTCAAGGTTTTTCCCAGCTTTGCGATCGATTGCATCAACCCGGGTGACATGGAAGCCAAGTCCGCTGCGGGCAGCTTCTGCGATTTCCCCGCGATTGGCTTCAAAAACCGACTGAGCGACAGCGGAAGATGTCTGGGCGGACAATTCGCTCTGAGTCACCGGGCCGAGGGAAACTGTCTGCAAACCTGCTTCGCTTGCTGCCGCTTCCAGTGAGCCACCGGCTTGTACTCGCTCTCTAATCGCGTCTGCGGCCTGCTGGGTCGGGACAATCAACTGGGTGACCGTGCGATTTTCGCTTGGCGCATAGACATCGCGGTTTGCTTCATAGCGCGCTGCGATCTCTTCGTCGGTCGGTGCTGAAAGCTCACCCAGTGCGGCATCGCCAAAAGAAAAATAGCGGATTATGCGACGTTCCGGGCGAATATAATCTCCACGGTTGGCTTCGTAATAGGTCTGTAGTTGTTCGTCGCTAGGATCCTC
>Ga0316202_10002557_pt1 | contig 11857 bp, 14 predicted proteins | sample 3monrhotite_MG_FD_204934 | JGI IMG/M metagenome (GOLD analysis project Ga0316202, IMG submission 204934) | Microbial mat bacterial communities from mineral coupon in-situ incubated in ocean water Damariscotta River, Maine, United States -... | ecosystem: Environmental > Aquatic > Marine >... | reverse complement strand
TTATTTTCAAGCTTGTATCAGCAAAAAGATAGATGCCTTTACAGTCTTTATTAGGTATTTTTATACTTATGTACTTACTCAACTTATAGCCTTTTTGCTAAGGTGTACTTTTAGGTGTACTTTCAGGTGTACTTTTTTATGATTAGTTATAGATAATTGTACCTATTTGTACTTTAAGTATTTCTTGGAAGTTCGTATTGAAGGGGTATTTATAGGGGGTTGACGTTAGTTGTAGTATTTAGTCTTTTCCTATCTCTTGTAACTCAAAATACTCTTTTTGAAGTTGTTCATTCTCTAGCTCTAGCGTACTATTTTGTACACTTAAGTTTTCTAAATACTCTTGAAGCTCATACATAACTTCAAATGAGTTGTCACCAAAGAGTAATACGCCAACGTATATACCCAATCCAACAACTGCCAAGATTGATAAAAGAGCACGTAAAGGCGACAGACCTAAATATTGTCTAGTTATGCTATGACGATGTGGCTGGAGTACATCTTTTATCTCTTCATTACTTGACATTAAACACTAATCTCTATTCAAATAGAGTGCTTCCTAAAAATTCTCCATAAACAATCTCATTTTCAATCTCTAAAAGACGGTTATATTTAGCAGTTCTCTCACCACGTGCAGTAGAACCTGTCTTAATTTCACCAGTATTAAGTGCTACTGCAAAGTCAGCAATAAATGCATCTTCGCTCTCACCACTTCTGTGACTCATTACACACTTATAGCCATGACGTTGAGCAAGACGAACTGTTTGCATAGTCTCACTTACACTACCAATTTGATTTGGTTTAATTAAAATTGAGTTTGCAACACCATTAGCAATACCACGTGCCAAAATTGAAGCATTAGTTACAAACAAATCATCACCAACAATTTGAACTCTATCACCAATTTTATCAGTTAGCATTTTCCAGCCATCCCAATCATCTTCACTTAGACCATCTTCGATTGATACAATTGGATATTTATCGCACATATCAGCTAAATAATCAACAAGTTCAGCACTAGTAACTGTTCTATCTTCAGCATCAAGTCGGTAACCACCACCCTCAGCTGTAAATTCACTACTCGCAACATCCATAGCAAGACCAAAATCTTTTCCAGCTTCATAGCCAGCTTTTTCTATTGCTTTCATAATAACTTCTAATGGCTCTTCATTATTTTTAAGATTTGGTGCAAATCCACCCTCATCACCAAGAGCAGTATTTTCACCCATATCAGATAAAATCTTTTTAAGGTTATGATAAACCTCAGCTGAAGCACGTAGTGCCTCACTTAATGTTTCAAAACCTAAAGGCATAATCATATACTCTTGAAAATCAACACTGTTATTTGCGTGTGATCCACCATTAATAATATTAAACATAGGAACTGGTACAACCATAGCATTTGCACCACCTAAGTAGCGATACAAAGGTACATCTAAACTTTCAGCCGCTGCACGTGCAACTGCCATAGATACACCAAGAACTGCATTAGCTCCAAGGCTTGAATAATTTTCAGTTCCATCAAGCTCTTTCATAACAGCATCAACAGACGCTTGATTAAATGGGCTCATGCCGATAACAGCTTCACTAATTTTAAGATTAACATTATCACATGCTTCTAAAACACCCTTTCCCATATAGCGCTCATCGCCATCACGAAGTTCTAAAGCTTCACGTTTACCAGTACTTGCACCACTTGGTACAATTGCACTTTGAGATGTTCCATCACTCAGTGTTACCGTTGCTCTAACCGTTGGGTTACCTCTTGAATCTAAAACCTCAGTTGCTACTACATCCTCAATAAAAATCATTATTCATCCCCTGTTTCATTAATTTCTTGTGCATTCATCTCTAGCATTGAAGTCGCACCCATTGCTTCATGAATAGCATCTTCAATCTCTTTTGCTAAAGCTTTATCTTCTTGTAATAAGATTTTAACCTTCTCACGACCTTGTCCCAATTTTTTATCTTTATAACTAAACCATGCCCCACTCTTGTCAATAATATCTAGTTTTACACCATAATCAACAAGTTCACCAGCCTTAGATATACCCTCCCCGAACATAATGTCAAACTCTGCCATGCGAAATGGTGGAGCAACTTTATTTTTAACTACTTTAACTTTAGTACGATTACCTATTTGGTTTTCTCCTTGCTTTAAAGTCGCAATTCTACGGATATCTAATCTAACTGAAGCATAAAATTTAAGAGCATTTCCACCAGTTGTAGTTTCAGGTGAACCATAACCTGTCATACCAATTTTCATACGAATTTGATTAATAAAAATAATCGTCGTAGATAATTTATGAAGAACACCAGTTAATTTTCTCAAAGCTTTACTCATTAAACGAGCTTGTACACCAACTTGCTGGTCAGTCATTTCACCTTCAAGTTCTACTTTTGGAGTAAGTGCTGCTACTGAATCTATAATAATAAGGTCAACCGCACCACTACGCGCTAATGTTTCAGCAATATCAAGTGCTTGCTCACCAAAATCAGGTTGAGATACAAGAAGATTTTCTACATCAACACCAAGATTTTTTGCATAACCAACATCTAGTGCATGTTCAGCATCAATAAATGCACAAATTCCACCTTTTTTTTGCATCTCTGCAATAACATGCAGAGTAAGTGTTGTCTTTCCTGAACTCTCAGGTCCATATATCTCAATAACACGACCACGTGGAACACCACCGATTCCAAGTGCCATATCAAGACCAAGAGAACCTGTACTAATTGATTCAATTGGCTCAACTTCTTTATCACCCAAACGTACTAAAGCACCTTTTCCAAATGCTTTATCTATCTGTTTAATCGCTAAATCTAATGCTTTTTGCTTGTCAGCTTCCATCTAAGTATCCTTAAGTAATGCGTATTTTATCCATATTAGGTTAATATTCTTTAAAATTATCGCCTAATTTCTAAATAAAAAACATTAATATTACAATATGCAACTAAAAGGTTATATTTGAGTACTATTTCTCTTGCACACTCTCCAGATGCTGATGATATTTTCATGTATTATGCAATTTCATTTGGATGGGTTTCACAGAATGGATTAAAATTTAAAAATAGTGCACTTGATATCGAAACACTTAATCAAGACGCCCTAAAAGGTACCTTTGATGCAACAGCTATCAGTTTTGCACTCTACCCTTTCATTCAAAATTCATACGCTCTTTTAAAAACTGCTGTTAGTTTTGGAGAGGGTTATGGTCCAAAATTAATTAGATTGAAAAATAAAAGATTAAAACGAAACTTCAAAGTTGCACTTAGTGGAAAATATACAACGAATGCTATGCTATTTCGCATTGCTTACCCAGAAGCGCGAATAACTTACTTAAATTTCCTAGAGATTGAACAAGCAGTATTAGATGAGAAAGTTGATGCTGGAGTATTGATACATGAGAGTATTTTAGATTTTAATGAAAATTTAACAGTTGAAGCTGAACTTTGGGATATTTGGCAAAAATTAGCAGGCGATAGTCTGCCACTCCCTCTTGGTGGTATGGCGATTAGACGTTCACTTCCACTAAGTAGAGCAATTGCAATTGAAGATACTTTAACGGACGCGGTAAAAGTTGCAACTGAGCATAAAGAACTTTTAAGCAATATGCTACTTGAGAGAAACCTTGTACGAATTGATGCCGATGCTCTAAATAAATACCTTAATCTGTATGCAAATGAACAGTCAGTTACTTTAAATGATACACAATATGAAGCTATAAACAGACTTTACAGCTTAGGTCACGAACATGGTTTTTATGAACATGCGATAGATGCACGTAACTTTACGATACCACAACACTATAATTCATTGAGAAATAGCTAGTAAATTATGGAATCACAACTAATTGCACTTGGAATTGAAACATTTAAAGTAGCTCTATACCTATCACTGCCTAGTTTGTTAGTTGGTATGTTACTTGGTCTTGCAGTTAGTATCTTTCAAGCAACTACTCAAATCAATGAGATGACTCTTAGTTTTATCCCTAAAATTATTGGTATTGTTATAGTTATTATTGTGACAATGCCATGGATGATGAATACAATGATAGACTTTACAAGAAGAACAATAGAGATGATACCAAACTTCGTACAATGATTAAAAAGATTGACTTTAGTAAACGTAGTTCAATAAAAATAGGCCCAATTGTAGATGTCTACCAAATAGAAGACATAAACTATCCAAAAGATGCAATCTTAATAGGAAGTGCGAATAATCTACTAATCTCTCCAACTCCACCACCTCTTATGATGTTATCTAAAAAATTTGATTACATTAAAGAAGAGAGTGGAAAATTAATTATAGGCGCAGCAACTCCAAGTGGCAAAATAGTCTCATACTGTCGTAAACATAACATTGCAAATTTTGAATTCTTAGCACATCTTCCTGGTACATTAGGTGGAATAATTAAAATGAATGCTGGACTAAAAGAGTATGAAGTATTTAATAATATCTTAGCTGTGAATATTGCAGGTGAATTAATTGAGAAAAAAGATATAGAACATGGTTATCGCTATACAGATATAAATGATGTTATCTTCGAAGCACATTTTAAAATTGAAAATGGATTTGAAAATAAAAGAATTGAAGAGTTTAAAATAATGCGTTCAAACCAACCAAAAGAGCCAAGTGCTGGAAGCTGTTTTAAGAATCCACCAAATGAGTATGCTGGGCGTCTCATTGAAGAGGTTGGATTAAAAGGTAAACGTATTGGGAATATGTCATTTAGCTCAGTACATGCTAATTTTTTGGTAAATTTAGGTGCTGGGACTTACGAAGAGGCTATATTTTTGATTGAAAAAGCAAAAAAAGAAATTTACGAAAAATTTAATATAGAGATAGAAGAAGAGATTATTGTAATATAAAAAACAGAAGTGATAAAAATGAAAAAAGTCCAACACTTCCAAAAGAGATTAACTTTAATATGACATAAGGTGAGTGTCTGATTTTATCCAAAGTCAATCCTAAAAATAGTATTCCAGAGAGAATAATAGGCGTAATATAGCGAAAATCATTACTACATGATGATGGTATGCTCATCCGTAAATAGAGCGCTCCTACTATTAGGAGTCCCCCATTTACTATGAATGGAAAATATTTAATCATTGAACTTTTATTAAGCTGTAGAAATCCATATAATGTACCAAAAATAATTAGCAAATAAATAGCACCTATTAAATATGAAATAATCTTTAAACTCTCTTTATAAAAAGTAAACTCTCCAAATAATGATGATTTCAAAAGATAGTTCCAAAAATATTGACGTCCCTTATCATCATCCCATGGACTAGTAAATGGTTCTTGCAGATAGTTCTTTAAATCAAAATAGAGATAATTAATAGGTCTGTTGTCCACAAGTAATTTATGATTTAGAGTCGATGCATTACCAACTATTGAATTCTCTTTATTTCTAGATGTATGCAAATATGTAGAAAGAATCAAAGCAGAAACAAATAATGCTACCGTAGTAACTAGAATCCTAATGTATTCTCGTTTATTGTTTTGATAATACAGATATAGCAAAAATGACAAACCAAGAACACCCATGGCTATTACACCATTAGTTTTAGAAAAAAGAGCGATAATGGCTAAGGCTACTGCATATGGTAAGCCTTTTTTTTCATCAATCCAGCGTATATAAAAATATAGAGATCCTGAAAATGCAAAATACATCAAAGCATCGTTCCCTATTCTGACCGAATGAATAACCATTGCAGGCATAAAGATAGCAATACTTCCAACAAAAATAAGTGTAATTTTTGATAGTTTAACCTGCTTTAGAGTTAATAATATAAATAGAAGAAAGCCAGAATTTAAAAATAGTGAAAGAGTTTGTAAACTCTTATTAGTATCAAAAATTGCAATAGAATCTGCTATGAGATATATTGGTGTTGCTAAAATATAATATAGAGGCTGTTGGTAACATTGCCAACACTCACTTGCTTGTGGAAGATTAAAATTATGAGCCATATACTTAATGTAGTCAATATGTCCATAGACATCATGTGTAAATAAATCATATGCTGTACCTTCAAGCATAAGAATACGAATAACTACTCCTAAAGCAAATAATAAAGACAAAAACACTGGAAAATTTAGCTTATCTGTTACTATAAATGAAATTATAAAAATAGAAAACAGTAGCAATGCCCACGCTACAAAAAATTGTACATTATCTTGGTCGTGTTGAATACTAAAGCCCGTCGCACCACCACTATTTGTAATAGTTACTTCAAAACTGTTATCTCCTCTTTCTAGATAAGAGAGAAGATCAATTGTAAAGCCTTTAGTATAATCACACAAACTTCCAGTAGAAATCTCTTTCAAGTCAACATTAATATTATTGATTTTAAGATGTGTAACACAATCATCAGCAATTATTCGAATACTTGAAGTCATCCAAGATGAGTAAGCTAATGTTGATTTAATAACATATTGCTCATTTTCCCTAGTTTCATATCGGTAAGGCAAATCTATTTCGCTACTATGTCCTCTTGCCTGTAAAATATTATGTGAAAATTTTGGTGAAGAAGAGAGTATATAAAATAACGATAATGAGAAGGTAGCAAGTAACGCTAAAAGAAGTAAAAGTACACTTTTACTTACTTTCATGATACTCTTTTTCAGTATTTACATCCCAAATATTTTCTTTAGTAAGAATATTATTTTTAATATTGTTTACTGTTTCAATCGCACTCAACATTGAGTGATCCATATTATTGTATCTATGTGTTCCATTGCGCCCTACTAAAAAAAGGTTGCTTAATGAATCTGTAAATTCACGAATATGAGAAAAGTCATCATACGTTCCAAAATAGGCAGGATATGCTTTAGGAACTTTTATTGCAACACTATCAAGAACTTCAGAAGCTTTGATAACACCAATCTTAACTAACTCTTCAATAGCAAAGCGTTTCATCTCATCATCGCTTTTTGACCAGATATCATCTCCCTCATTACAAAAATACTCCAATCCAATCCACACTTTTCCATCTTCAGCGACAAGATAAGGGCTCCAGTTATTAAAAATTTGGAGCCTTCCTACACGTACATCACTCTCTTGGACGTAAATCCAATTATCAGGAACAATATTATTAATTGATGGTATATTTGTCTCATTTGTAATTTCTAATTTATTTAAAAGTAATCCAACTGTTAGAAAATCCCTATACATTAACCCATTTGCTACAGTTGATACATTTTGAGGGATATCTGACATAGATGCTATCAACTCTTTAACTGGCATAGAAGATACAAAATAATCAGCTTGTAATGTCTGTTTAGTACCATCACTTTTTTCGACAACAACAGATGTAATAACATCATCAGTTCTTTCTATCTGCACAACTCTTTCATTCATGCGAATTTCTCCACCTTGAGCAGTAACCATCTGTGCAACACTTTCCCACATCTGTCCTGGACCCAACTTTGGATACAAAAATTGCTCAATTAAAGAGGTCTCAATCTCTTTTTGTGACAAATCACCTTTAGATGTAATTAACTTTTTAAAAGCATGTAAAAGTGTTTTTGTAATAGAAAGACCTTTAATACGCTGAGCACCCCATTCAGCTTGAATCTGATCACATGGAACACCCCAAACTTTTTGTGTGTAGTCTTTAAAAAACGTAGCATAAAGCTCTTTACCAAAACGGTTAATAAAAAAGTCCTCAAGCGTTCTTTCTGGCGCAATAGGTCGTAGTGATGCCCATATATAGCTAAAACCGATTTTAGATAGCTTAACTATCCCCAAATTGGTAAAAGTTTTTTTACTCAATGATATTGGATAATCAAAAAATTTACGAAGATATAAAATTCTAGAGAGACGATTACGTACCAATAATACATTATCATCTTTTTCAGGATCTAAAGCATTACTATCAGTTGATAATTCAACATCTCTTCCTAGCTTTTTGTCATCACTAGCAGGTGCACCCTGAAGCTGCATAATCTCTTTCCACCAGTTCATTACTGTATCTGATTTTGAAAAAAAACGATGCCCGCCAATATCAATACGATTACCATTATATTTTACAGTTTTTGATATTCCACCAATCTCATTACTAGATTCTAATATAATTGGATGAACATCAGTTTGACGTAAAAGTTCTAATGCCGTAGTTAGACCAGCAGGACCAGCCCCTATTATAATTGCTTGTTTACTCATTTACTCATCCTTTTGCACTAAATAATAAATATCGTCTACCTAAAAAATTCCACACAAAAACTATTGCCGTAGCAACCACTTTTGAATACATATAATATAATCCCCATTCAGTAAGAGACCAAAGTATAAGTTGACTTATCGCAAGTCCAACTAATCCAATTGCTGCAAAAAGTGTAAATTCTGCCTTTTTATTAGAAATTTTTCTATTATTAAAAACCCATGAGATACTAAGTAAATAGTTCGTAAGTAAGCCAGCAATAAAAGCAGCTATATTAGATAAAAGATAATGAAATCCGAAAAATTCTGTAAAAATGTAAAGTGTAAGAAAATCAACACCAAATGCAACTCCACCTACAAAAAAATAGCGTATAAACTGTATATATAATTGGTCAGTTTTTTCAATAAATAATTTTTTAGTCACTAGAAAAAAAGCCTTTATCTTTTTGAATTATTATGGAAGATATTATATCATTAATAATTTACTTTGATTTTCAAAAATTAAAAATATTACCCAATATTGTAACTACTAGTCTAATAAAACATGATAAAATGACGGAACTAAAGATGCCGTTTGGAGTTTAGATGTACATATCAAAATATAGCGCAAGTGGAAACGATTTTGTTATTTTTCACACTTTTGTTAAAAAAGATAGAAGTGATTTGGCAAAAGTATTGTGTAATCGATTTGAGAGTGTTGGAGCAGATGGATTAATAGTTTTGCTTCCTCATAGTGAGTACGACTTTGAGTGGCAGTTTTACAATGCAGATGGCTCTATTGCTATGATGTGTGGCAATGGAAGTCGCGCGGCTGCTCATTATGCTTTTGAAAATGACATTTCACCTAGTAAGATGAAATTTTTAACAGGTGCAGGGGTAATTGGTGCATCTGTTGAAGATAACATGGTGCAAAGTGATTTAACTCCTCCTGTAATTCATGAAAAAAGTATCGATGCTTTCTCTAAAGATTGGTGGCTAATTGATACAGGTGTTCCTCACTTGATTACATTCTTAGATGATATTAACGATTTTAATTTGGTTGAAGCAAGAGAACTGCGAGAGAGATATAACGCTAATGTAAATATTGCAACTATTAAAGATGGTAGGATTTATGTTCGTACATACGAACGTGGTGTAGAAGATGAGACACAAGCTTGTGGTACGGGAATGGCCGCAGCCTTTTATAGAGCCGTTGAAGAGAATTTGTGCGGACAGAGTGTGGAAGTTATTCCATCAAGTGGTGAAACACTATATTTAGGGATGTCCATGCATACTATTACATTTAAAGGTAGTGTTCGTAAAACTTTTGAGACAATAGTTGACTAATGAAGTTTTTTCTTACTCTTTTGTTACCACTCTTTGCTTTTGCTGCTAATACAGGTTTTCCTGATTGGTATTATGAGATATCAGGAACAAAAGAGAAAAAATCTGCATTTTTTAAGATTCTAGTACCAATTGTAAAGAAGAATCAACAGAAAATTAGAGAAGATAGATTTTTTATTAGGGAATTTTACAATAGTGTGGATACAGATGGTCTAGAGAGTAAAGATTGGGAAAAAATAAATGAACTAGCTAAAATTTATCGTATAAAAAATATTTACGATAAAAAAAGTTTTTTAAAAAGAGTTTGCGCTGTTCCTACATCACTAGTTTTAGCACAAGCTGCAATGGAGAGTGGCTGGGGCAGTAGTAGATTTGTCAAAGAGGCTAATAATATATTTGGACATTGGACTTATGGAGAGAAAGGACTTGTTCCAAATCAAAGAGGTGATGGTAAAAAGCATAAAATACGTATATTTGATTCTTTAGAAGATTCAGTTTCTGCTTATATGCTGAACTTAAATAGGCATGATGCTTATAGTGAATTTAGAAATTTACGTTTTATGTCTATAAAGTCTAAAAATCATTTCGGTGGCTTTGAAGCAGCTGATACTATGACACACTATTCAGCTATGGGAGTAGAGTACAACAAGCAACTAAAAAATATAATTAGTCAAAATGATTTATTGCGTTACGATGAGAATCATAAAAATCATTATAAAGATTTTCTTCTATCTAACCGTAATGCAAAGTAGGCACTAAACGCAATTATGGCACTAAATAGGTACAAGTAGTCTTTATCAAAATCATACACAGCACCAGCACTAATTGAACCTATCATCCCACCAAGTCCGTAAGTGATACCTAAAAAGAACTGTTGAGCCAGTTTTTTAGCTTTATATATACTAAACAAGTAGCTAATAGCTGCACTATGATAGAGGGCAAAGCTAAATGCATGAAGACTTTGAGAGAAGTATAAAATGGGTAGGTTTTCAGGGAATAGATAGAGTAAAAGCCATCTAAATGCTGTTAAAATTGTACTGATTTCAATGAGTCTAACAAGAGATTTCTTTAGCAACGTACCTTGAAAGTAAAACATTACAATTTCAAAAATAACACCAACCGTCCAAAGATAGCTAACAGTTTGGAGTGAAATACCATGTGCAGTTTCATAATTTGTAAAAAAGTTGTAAAAACCACCAAAGCTAACTTGCATTAAAAATAGACTTGTCCATAAAAGAGCGTGTGAACGCATTGAAAAAGTATCTGCATCTTCAATAGGTTTGGTTGTATGGTGGTGTGCATCTAACTTAACTACCATGTAAGCAGTTATAACAGTAAGTGCAGTAGTAACGAATAAGAAATGGATGGCATTAAATGGATTATCTAAATAGTTAGCTAGTACTAGAGCTACTATGATAAAACCTATGGAACCAAAAAGTCTAATTTTTCCATAACGCTCTTTGGCAATAACTTCAAGCGCAATAACCTCCACATAGGGAAGTGTAAGACTCAAGCCTATTCCCATCATAAGGTTAGCGATGAATAGAAGCCAAAAGTAGGGCGCAGCTATGTAAAAAAATGCAGATGATACTAAAAGGAGCAAAAGTGCTCTGTTATAAACCTCTTGTGTTAAAGAGAATCGTCTGAGAAAGAAAAAAGGTGTTAAAAAACGCATAAGTGGTGCTGCTGCGAAGATTATCCCAATCTCTAGTGGTGAGTACTCTAAAAGCTGTAAAACTTTAGGCATATAGATGACATAAACACCAATTATTGCAAAATATGAGAAGTAAAAAAGGGCAATTAATGTTTGCACTACTGCTCTTTAGGTATTCGAATGACAGTTGTATCACTTAGTAAGTCATGAAGCATTTTTTTATCTTTACGAAATATTCCTATAAAAAAGCCAACTAAGCTAATCATTGATAAAAAGTAGAGTAGAAATCTAAAAGTAAGTTTTATATATGAAGCTTTTTCAAAGGTTTTAGCATCTACAACTTTTAAAAAGGCTGCTTTTTTCCCAGGTGTTTGACCAAATTTATGCCACATTATTATGTGAATTAGCGCTAAAAGCACCATTTGAAATATCCCAGCTTCAGGATAGCCTTGGGGATTTTCTAAAGCAGTTTGTCCAAAAATTATGCCCACTAAAACTCCAGATGGCAATACAATTAAGAATGTATCTGTAATAATAGCAAGCAGACGCAACCAAAAACCTGCGTAGTGGACCACTTTTTTTCTCACTTAAAGAAAGACTTTGCAATTTTGCCAAGTATTGCATTTGTAACAGTTGTTTTAATATCTGCTTTTACAAGAGGCTTTTTCATGGCCTCTTGGCTTATGCTCTGCTCTTTTTGCTTTCGTTCAACTTC
>Ga0316202_10002556_pt1 | contig 11857 bp, 11 predicted proteins | sample 3monrhotite_MG_FD_204934 | JGI IMG/M metagenome (GOLD analysis project Ga0316202, IMG submission 204934) | Microbial mat bacterial communities from mineral coupon in-situ incubated in ocean water Damariscotta River, Maine, United States -... | ecosystem: Environmental > Aquatic > Marine >... | reverse complement strand
CAGGGAAGGGAGATTGGCCGTGACCAAAGCGAAACACACGCCGTCCCTCGCGCAGCAGAGTCCGGCTGCGCTTGCTGACGGCCGGGGTGGGGTGTGGGAGCCCGCGCACGCGTGGATTGAGGCTGACTGGAATCAAGAGGGTCTCCGCTGAGAATGTGGACTTCGAGGCTCGACGGGCTATATGAGTTTAATAGAAATAGTTTCTATTGAAACCATTCAAAAAGAAACCATCCACAAAGGGCGGCCGCCGGACAAGAAGCAGCCCCACGAACACTGAAAACAAGTGCTGACCACAAACAGGACACAATGAACAATCCACCTCCCCGATACCAGACCTTTGGGCGCGCACACCTCGATCAGCTCCCTCAGCTCCAGCATCTCGATCCAGAGGTCCGGCTGGGACTAAAGGCCGTGGCGAGTGTCCTCCCCTTCAAGGTCAACAGCTACGTCGTCGAGCACCTGATCGACTGGGACCGAATCCCGGAAGACCCGATCTTCCAGCTCACCTTTCCTCAGGAAAGCATGCTGGAGCCAGCTGCGATGAGCGAGATGAAGGCGCTGCTGCGGGCCGGAGCTGCGCCAGACACGATCCGCGCTGCTGCTGATCGGATCCGCATGACCATGAACCCGCACCCTGCGGGCCAGGTAGAGAAGAATGTGCCCCTCGTCGATGGCGAGCGCGTCAGGGGCCTGCAGCACAAGTACAGGGAGACGGTGCTCTTCTTCCCCAGCCAGGGACAGACATGCCACACCTACTGCACCTACTGCTTCCGCTGGGCTCAATTCGTCGGCAACAAGGAGCTCAAGTTCGCCAGCCGGCAGGCATCCTCGCTCCGCCAGTATGTAGAGCAGCGGCCGGAGATCAGCGATGTGCTGTTCACCGGTGGGGATCCGCTCGTGATGCGCGCCCGACAGCTGCGCCAGTACATCGAGCCGCTGCTGGAGGTCGAGAGTGTGCGAACCATCCGCATCGGCACCAAGGCGCTGGCCTGGTGGCCGCACCGGTTCACCTCTGATCGCGACGCCGATGAGCTGCTCTCGCTGTTTGAGCAGGTCGTGGCGTCGGGCAAGCACCTGGCGCTGATGGCGCACTGCTCCCACCCCCGAGAGCTGGCTCCGCCTGTCGTCTCAGAGGCTGTCCGCCGGATCCGGAGCACCGGAGCTGTCGTGCGCTGCCAGGCACCACTGATCCGACATGTCAACGATGATCCAGGAATCTGGGCCGACATGTGGCGCAAGCAGGTCAGCCTGGGGGCGATCCCATACTACATGTTCGTTGAGCGAGACACGGGGCCGCGACGGTACTTTGAGCTCCCGCTGGCAGAGGCCCTTCGTATCTTCCAGGCAGCCTACCAGCAGATCTCGGGGCTGGGCCGAACAGTCCGCGGTCCGTCCATGTCATGCGAGCCGGGCAAGATCCTGCTGGATGGCACCACGCACATCCACGGAGAGCGAGTGTTCGTCCTGAAGTTTATCCAGGGGCGCGATCCCACCTGGCCAGGGCGGGTCTTCTTCGCGAAGTTTGACCCGTCTGCCCGGTGGCTCGACGAGCTCCGCCCCCTCCACGGCGAGCGCTTCTTCTTCCAGGATCCAGCCGACCCGAAGCACCGCGCGCTGCCCGCAGCGTAGCCGGGCGCAGGAGCGGCCTCCGTCGGTGAAACACCGCTCCTGCCGGCTGATGCGATCGCGGCTACCTGCTGGCGCTCGGGATCTTGACGGGCTCGGAGGGGGCATTGCGCGCCTTCTTCTTCTCCTTCTTTCGCTTCTGTTTCTCTTTTGTCGTGAGACGTTTTTCCTTGTTCTTCTTCCGAGGAGACTTGTCGCCCATGTGCACACTCACCGTTCGTTGGTTTGGATGTACCATTCACGCACGAACATCGCATGGTATGCAGAAGCCAGGAAAACCAGTATCCCAGGTACACTGTACCCCAAAAACGACGCACCATCTGTGAATCGTGTCTTTAAAAACCACTTTGTGTTCTGGCACCATCGTCCCTGGATCGATTTTCCAATTTATTTGGTTAATTCTAATTTTTCGCGGATACAAAACGAAACCATGTTACCTGTCTTGAGCGAGCGTGGCTCAAAATCGGTTCTTGTGTTGTTTTCACATCCAACATAAAAACGGATCGGAACCCTTGAGCCCAACAGTTCTCCACAAACTGGACAATCGCCACGCGCGATCATCCCGTAAAACAAAGGAATTCTATCATGGCAGGTGCACCGCAGTACGGACTCGATCGCTACATCGGCGCCTTCAACTTCAAGGTCGAGATCGACGGCGTTCCGGTCGAGAACAGCAAGTTTATCTCGGTCTCCGGTGTCGTCTCGACGTCGGAGACCATGGAGTTCATGCACGGTGATGACCGCTACCTGCTGAAGCAGCCCGGCCGCGCGTCCTTCGAGGACGTTGAGCTCAAGCGCGTCTACCAACAGGTCGACCAGTTCTACATCTGGCGCGAGGAGATCGAGAAGGGCAACATCCAGCGCAAGCAGGTCCAGGTCTACCTCATGCTGCCCGACATGATCACCACGGTCCGCCAGATGACGGTCCACTCGTGCTACCCCTCCAAGTGGGAGCTCCCCCCGATGGACGCGTCCTCCACCGAGGTCGCCGTCGAGACCATCACCCTCACCTGCAGCTGGGTCACCCAGACCGGCGGCAACGCCTGAGGCACCCGCTGACGGTGCCTGACCTGGTCTCCCTCACGCCGTTCAGACTCGGCAAGGCCACACGGGCACGGGGATAAGCTGACGGTCAGGACATTGCCCGGAATACCACCCACCTGATCTCCAGTGGCCGCAGGCGACGCCCGGCGGTGGCCGCTTCGCGCTGCCGGCGTGGGCATCATCCGGAGCCGCTGCGCCAGACGGCGCAGCGCTGGGCTCCACCGCTCCAGGGCAGTCCTGGCAGTCGCGCTCGCTCTGGTGAACGGGGTGCTGCGCTCCGCACAGCCTCTGCCCAGAACAGACCGGCGAGGCCAGGACTGCCCTCACCCCATTGAGGGCCAATGCCTGAAACAACGACAAACGACCCCGACGATCGCTTCCCGCTCTCACCCAGGCAGCTCCGGCTCCTGGCCTGGGCGGGGGCAGCCCTTCTCTTCGTGGGCCTCGGCACCACCACGTTCTTCCAGGTCGAGCCCGAGGAGGAAGGTGTTGTGGTGCGCTTCGGCGCCTTCCAGCGCATCGTCCAGCCGGGGCTCCACTTCAAGCTCCCGAGCCCCATCGAGGGGGTCATCAAGGTGCCGACTCAGCGCCAGCTCAAGGAAGAGTTCGGCTTCCGCACCCTCAAAGCCGATGTTCGCACGCAGTACAGCAGCGATGTTCTCAATGATGAGAAGCTGATGCTCACCGGTGATCTGAATGTTGCCCAGGTAGAGTGGATCTCCCAGTACCGCGTCAAAGATCCGTACCTGTATCTGTTCAAGGTGCGCAATGTGCGCAGCACCTTCCGAGACATGAACGAGGCAATCATGCGCCAGATCGTCGGCGATCGGAGCGTGACCGAGGTGCTCACCATCGGCCGCCAGGAGATCGAGGTCGAGGCACAGCGCCAGCTGCAGGCCATGTGTGACGAGTATGAGACCGGCATCCAGGTCGAGCAGGTCGTCTTGCAGAACGTCAACCCGCCCGACCAGGTCAAGCCGAGCTTCGATGAGGTCAACCAGGCCCAGCAGGAGCGGGAGCGGCTGATCAACGAGGCGAAGACCGAGTACAACCAGATCATTCCAGCCGCCAAGGGCCAGGCCCAGCAGGCGCTCGCCCAGGCCGAGGGGTACGCCGTCGAGCGGATCAACCGCGCCCAGGGCGAGGCCGCTCGCTTCACCGCGCTCCGGCTGGCGTACCAAGAGGCGCCCGAGGTGACCCGCAAGCGGCTCTACCTCGAGACGATGGCCGAGGTCTACCCAAGCGCGAGGCACAAGGTGCTCATCAGCGAGGGGGCGTCTGGCATCCTGCCGTTCCTCGAGCTCGGGCGAGGTGAGTGATGCGCTCGAAGCTTCTCACCGGGGGCAGCATCGGCCTGGCTGCGGCTGTGTTTCTGGTCAGCCAGACCCTGTATGTCGTCCACGAGACCGAGCAGGTCGTCGTCACCCAGTTTGGCAAGCCTGTCGGCGAGGCGGTCTCCGAGCCCGGCTTGAAGGTCAAGTGGCCGTTCATCCAGGTCGTCAACCGCTTCGACAAGCGATTCTGTGAGTGGGACGGCGAGCGCAACCAGCTCCCCACCCGCGACAAGCGCTTCATCTTCGTCGACACCTACTCACGCTGGCGCATCTCCGACCCCCTCCTGTTCTTCCAGCGCCTCAGCGACGAGCAGGGCGCGCAGTCCCGTCTCGACGACATCCTCGACGGCGAGACCCGCAACGTGATCGCCCGCCACGACCTCATCGAGGTGGTGCGGACCTCCACGCGGGACTTCGCTGTCGATGACGAAGAATCGGGCGGGCTGCCTGAGGACTCTGGAGACGAGGAGAGGGAGAGCAGCGACTTCAAGGTCACCGACGGGCGCGAGGAGCTGGGCGCAGAGGTGCTCATCGCTGCCCAGGGTCGCACTGCCGACCTCGGCATCGAGATCCTGGACTTCCAATTTAAGCGCATCAACTACGTGCAGGCTGTCCAGGCGGAGGTCTACACGCGAATGATCTCCGAGCGCAAGCGGATCGCGGAGCAGTTCCGGTCCGAGGGCATCGGCGAGGCGGCGCGCATCAACGGCGAGAAAGAGTGGGAGCTGGCCCGCATCACCTCAGAAGCCTACCGCAAGACCGAGAAGACCCGAGGCAGCGCGGATGCTGAGGCCGCCCGCATCTACGCGGAGGCCTACAACGCTGATCCGGAGCTGTACGCCTTCCTCAAGTCCATGGAGACCTACCAGGCGACCGTGGATGGCCAGACGACGCTCGTGCTTGACACAAGCAGCGAGTTCCTCCACTACCTCGAGGACGCAGGGCCCTGAGGTCGAGCGGACGAGGCGCTTGATGCCACGCAGGCAGCTCATTCAGTCGTCTTGGCGCGCATGGCGCTGGCGCCGCTCTGCCTCCAGCTCTGGAGCGCGGGCCGGACCGTGCGCAGCCGCACCATCAGCCGTGTGGCGCTCTCCAGCAGCTCGTGGATGGTGTCGGCAGCCTCATCGGGGCTGTCGAAGCTGGCTTCTCGGCTGAACCAGAGGCGCTGGTCCATCAGCTCGGCCTGTTCGCAGCCGTGGAAGATGGGCATGAGATCCTCGTGGCTCCCACGCAGCACGGCATCGAGGATGTCGGGTGGTGCTCCCTGGACCGAGACCACGCCCTTGAGCAGTGGATCACGGAGCGGCGCGCCGTTGATCGCCATCGACGCGCCCGCGCGCCGCAGGGTGAGGGTGCCGGGGACGCGGGTGTCGATGATGTCGAAGAACAACCACGGAGGCGTGCGGGCCTCGTCCAAGACGACGGAGATCTCGATCCCATCGCGGCGGCCCATCGCCTGGAGGCCGCTGGGTGTCTGCGTGATCGGGAGCCCGAGCCGGGCAGAGAGTGCCTCGTGCTGGTCGACAGCCTCGGTGAGCGGGCCGGGGTGAATGAACGCACGCATCAGGCTGCGCATCCGGGGCGCGAAGGCGAGCAGCCCGACAATCCAGACCGCTCCGAGGTACCACAAGCCGCTGGGGATCTCGCGGCCCTGGTCCATCGCCCAGAACAGGTCCGGCAGGATGAAGCTGAACGCCGTCGCGACCCACACCACCGGCAGCCACACGGCGGAGAAGCCCATCACACGTGCGCGCAGCGCGGTCCCCTGGCGGGTCAGGCGCACCAGAAAGAGCAGCCACAGCGTCAGCAGGATGGCGCCGCTGAGGTGGAGGGCCACCAGGAGCGGCACTGATGTCGGCGACATCAGCAGCAGAAAGGCCATCATCATCGGCAGCGCTGACGCGAGCGTCAGCAGCAGCGCCAGCGGTGACTGCGGGCGGGAGGGGTGGAGGGCGGCGTACGAGGTAGCCATGAACGCGACCGGTGTGGCCCAGATCAGGATGGTGATCTGGGCCAGGACGCGCAGCGCGCCGCCGGACAGCATGTCCAGGAACCCGGCCGCGCGGCCGATCTGTGGCGCCCATCCGGGTGCCTTGGAGGAGTGCGGTGTCACCCTCTCAGGGTAGCTGATTCAGCCCTCAGCGATACCAGCCGCCCCACAGGTAGTAGAACCACGCCCCCGATGTGGTGGCGGTGATGAGGGTCAGCATGGTGGCGTCGAAGATGAGCTGGCGCCAGCGGACGTGGGGGACGATGGACTCGGGCTCCACCTGTCCGACCATTGTGGCGCTGACGAGGTACACATCACAGTCGGGGCAGCTGTTGCCGAAGCTGAACTGCCGGCGGCAGCCGGGGCAGGCCATCGGCTCGGCGGCGGGCTCGGTGGCCAGGGCACCGGTGCGCTCCAGGCGGCGGCTGATCCGCTCGTCCTGGGCCGCCTTGATGCGTGCCTGCTGTCTTGCCATCGCCGCGTAGCCGGCCAGATCGCCGCTCATGCCACCCTCCACCCAATATTAATGGTACGCGGCTGGTTATCGTTTATTTCTGGATACCCGGCCGCCACCGAATACAAAAGGAAGGTGGACGACAACGAACTGAAGGCCGGACTCCGGCGCCTCGGGCTCGACAGCGGCAGCAGCCGCGTGCTGGCCCTGCTGCCGCTGGTGATCGTGGCCTGGGCCGACGGCACGGTGCAGCGGTCCGAGCGCCGCGAGATCGAGCGCATCGCGGCGGACATGGGCCTCGCGCCGACCGAGCGCGAGCAGCAGGTGCTCCGCCGCTGGCTGTCAGCGGCGCCGGGACGCGCCGAGCAGCGGATCGGGCTCCACGTCCTCGACGCGCTCGCGCGGACGGCCGGCGGGGACGACTGGCAGCCCGAGGCGCTCGACGCGGTGGTCGGGCTGTGCTTCCTCGTCGCCGAGGCCGCCGGCGGAATGTTCGGCCTCGCGGAGCCAATCTCCGACACAGAGCGCGCGGCGATCTCCGACATTGCCCGGCGGCTGGGTGTCGGTGACACCGGCACATGGAAGCACCTGTACCGGGCCGGGGACTGAGCCGCGGGCGTGCTATACCCTCGGGTACAACCCCTCGTGTTCGACGGAGTAGGCGGTGGGACTGATCGCGTCCGATAAATTCAAGCCGGTCATCTTTGTCGGCCTCGGCGGCAACGGCGGCAAGATCGTCAACAAGCTCGCCGGGCGCCTCAAGCGGCACCCGCACTGGGACCGCATCAACGAGCTGACGCACTTTGTTGTCATCGACACGAACAAGGATGACCTCGACAAGCACCGGGACGTCTCGTCAGACTGCCGGTTCCTCATCTCGTCGTTTGACAACGCCGCCTACATCCAGCGCAAGCGCGGCCACGCCCAGTTTGACGCGGATCCGATGGTCACCCAGTGGATCCCCCCCGAGGAGATCTACGCCTTCCGCTCGACCCAGGGCGCCGGCGCCGGCCAGATCCGCATGGAGAGCCGCCTGCGGCTCTACTACAACCTGGAGAACGACCGCGCCCGCATCCGGCAGAAGTTCCGCAACATCCTCTTCGCCGCCACCAGCCGCGAGAACCCCTGGCGCGACAACGAGGACAAGGTCGTCCGCATCGTCATCTACGGCTCGGTCGCCGGCGGCACCGGCTCTGGCGCGTTCCTGCCGGTCGCCTACCTGCTCCGCCAGATGGTCAACGACGCCGGCTGGGGGCGCCCGTCGATCACCACCGTGCTGTCGCTGCCGACGACCTTCATCAACAAGGTCAAGCCCGAGCTACAGGACGACATCAAGGCCAACGGCTACGCCGCCCTCAAGGAGCTGGAGTACCTCACCCGGCAGCTCGGCGGCTACATCAACGGCAAGGACCGGATCCAGTTCCACTACGATCCGGGCACCACCAACGAGAGCCGGAAGTTTATCGCCGACCGGCCCTTCGACATCGCGTACCTCATCGACCAGCCCGCAGACATGTCGATCGAGAAGTTCGAGCACGCCGTCGCGGACGCCTCGTACCTCCAGATCTTCTCGCCGCTGCTCGGCGCCCAGAAGGGCGAGTACGACAACTACGAAAAACGCCAGAAGCAGCTCGCCAGCGGCTACTTCTCGTCGCACTATGGCTCCTTCGGCGTCGCGCTGCTCCAGATGCCGCGCAACGACCTGATTCGGTACGCCTCGCTGCGCTACATCGCCCGCGCCTTCCGCGAGTATCTCTGCTTCGGCGGCGACGAGCCCATGTTCCGCGTGCCCTACGGCTCGCCGGCCTTCGAGCGCCTCGCGCCCGACGAGAAGAACCGCATCGTCGACCAGAAGTTCGTCGAGTACGTCACCTGGCGCGCCGAGCAGGAGAACAAGAACGACGAGCGCGGTGTCTTCACCGCGATCTACGAGCAGACCGGCTCCGGCGGCAAGCTGCTCCGCGAGGCCTTCCAGGAGCAGCTCTTTGAGCGCTTCGCCAAGCTCGACGAGCTGATGGAGATCCCGGAGTTCAAGATCCAGGAGATCTCCGAGGGCAACCCCTCCATCTCCCGCCAGATCAACGAGCTGCGGCGCACCTACGGTGCCTCGCGCAGCCGGGTCATCTCGGACTACCTCTCGGCCCAGAAGGCCGAGCTGCGAAACGGGACCTTCCTGGAGTCCTTCTTCAAGCGCTACGACGTCAACCCCATCGCCCAGCGGCTGTTCCTCATCCGCCTCATCGGCGAGGCGTTCATCGTTCCGTTCCCCGACCCCGAGGAGGGCGAGTTCCTCAAGTCTGAGGCCGCGCGAATGGACCTCGACAGCGCGGACGTGCAGGACCGCGCCGGGCGCATCAACTCGTCGCTGGCCGCCGCCGTCGATCGCGGCTTCTTCTCCAGCATCATGGACCGCGACAACAAGGCGTTCACCGGCGCGAAGCGTCGGGCCATCCGCTTCCTCAACGAGCTGGCGGACGACCAGCGCGAGAGCCTCCAGCGCGACTTCTGGCGCTCCTTCCAGGAGGAGCTGCGGCTCGTCGGCGAGCAGCTGCTGTCGGCCTTCCGCATGGTCGCCGAGATCGCCGACACCCGCGCCCGCGAGGCCGAGAGCTCCACGGAGTCCTTCCGCCGCGACCCCGGCGCCTGGCCCGACTCGGACATCGCGCAGTACTACCTCGACGCCGAGGTTTTGCGCGACGACCGGCGCCGCGAGCGGCTGTGGCACATCTTCTTCCGCCACAACCTCGACCGCTCCAGCTTCTTCAAGACCGAGGACATCTTCCCGCTCGTCACGCAGGCGTTCCTGCCCAAGCGCGACCCCGACGGCCAGATCCGCACCCGCGACGCCTCGGAGATCGTCGGGGAGGTCCGCGAGGCCCTCGTCGACAAGGCCAAGGAGATCTACGCCCGCGCCCTCGGGCCGAAGGGCATGAACCTCGACCTCAACAAGGGCCTGGAGCTGGAGCAGCGCTACATCGCCCTGCTCGACGACGGCGAGGAGATCGAGACGCTCTACAAGACCGGCAAGCTCGACGAGGCCGTCCGCGCCATCACCAAAATCCGGGTGCGCAAGGGCATCGAGGACAAGCTCCAGCGCCTGTCCGACGAGTGCGTCATCCTCGCCCACGTCGACCAGCTCCAGAGCGACGACCCGACCGTCACGCCCGCCGACGTCTTCTACGCCGGCATCGCCGAGCGCTACGACACCGAAGAAGACGACTCGATCGGCCAGATCCTCCGCAGCGTGGTCAGCGGCGTCAACTTCGTCAGCGGCTGGAACGAGCCCGACGCCATCGTGCTGTACCGGGCCATCCTGGGCATCCCGGTCTACTTCTACAAGAACGTCGGCTCGGAGCTGGAGGCGGCGTACAAGAAGGTCGCCGGCGACGACCAGCGCGGCTACCCCCTGCACATCGAGCACGCCTGGGACGGCATCGACGGCCTGCCCAACCTCAACCCCGTCGAGATGCGCCGCGCCGAGGACCGCCGCATGGCCGAGGAGGCTGCGCGCAGCGAGCGCATGCAGCGCGAGGGCCAGGTCGAGCGGTTCGCGGTCAGCAACCTCATGGGCTCTGTCGTCGCCGGCGAGAGCGGTTTTTCGTGGAGCTACGAGGGCATGAGCCAGAAGCTGGCCGCCTCCCGCGTCGAGGCCTTCGCGGCCTTCGAGGCGATGGACCCGGACATGCGCGAGGAGCTGGTCGACACGGCCAAGAAGAAGTATCGCACCCGCGCCCTGGAGCGCCGTCCCCGCGAGCAGCTCATCGAGGAGGCCGACGCCTACCTCAAGCGGCTGAAGAAGGAGATGTTCCGGGCCGCCGCGAACTACGAAGAAAACAACCAGCGCTACATCAAGGAAGAGCGCGAGGTCATCGAGGCCATGATCGCCCGCCTCCGGGACGGCGACGCCTCGCTGCAGTTCTGATCCGCGGCGCCCTGGGCCACGCTCAGGGCTCCTGGACCGCCTCGATCGCTGTGAGGAGCTGATCCCAGGCAAACGGCTTCTGGAGGACCGGCCGCTCTGTCCGGTAGACCTGCTCTTCGAGCGCGCTGTCCCAGATGCCACCGGTGATAAAGATGAGGCGTGTGCAGAGGCTCGGGCGATGTTCTCGCAGCCACGAATAGATCTGCATGCCGTTCATGTCTGGCAGCGTGAGGTCGCAGATCACAACCGCAGGGACCTCCTCCTGGAGGCGGGACAGCGCATCACCGCCCTTTGCAAAGGTTAATACCTCATAGTTTGTAAGCAATCGCTTAAGCACCATCGAGACAAGCGGCTCATCATCAACAAGGACGATGCTGCGCCGAATACTCCGTTCAGAGTACCGCTTCCCGTCCATACGTTTACTCCCCATCGGTTCTTCCTATGCATAGCGTTCACCTTGAGCCGTCAGAGGCGTCAGAGAGATCACACCTGTTACAGCCTCATCCTGAAACAAGCTGATTGAGCGAGCTTCGTCCTGCCTTACGCCGTTCTTTCAGCAACAGCCCCCGTCCCCCTTTCAGCAGGCTCTCGATGCGAGATGTGCAGCGAACAGTGATCCACGGCGACGCGCTCGCCTGGCTCCGCGACCACCCTGACCAGCCGGGCTGCTCGGTGCTCGCGAGCATGCCAGACGTCAGCGAGCTGGGCACCACGCTGGCGGTGTGGCAGGACACCTTCCTCGACGCCGCCCGCCTCTGCCTGCGCGCTGCCGCGCCGCACGGACTGTGCTGCTTCTTCCAGACGGACACGCGGCGAGACGGCCAGTGGATCTCAAAAGGCGGGCTGGTCCTCCGCGCGGCAGCAGAGCTGGGCGTGCCGATGCTGTGGCACAAGGTCGTCTGCCGGGTCCCACCCAACACAACCAGCCGTGCACGCGCTGGCTACAGCCACCTCATGGCGTTCTCTCGCGCGGCACGGATCCCCACGGGCCGCGCGAGCCCGGACGTGCTGCCGGACCGGGGCGACATCCCCTGGAGCCACAGCATGGGCACGCGCGGGGCGGTGCGGGTGATGCGGGACATCCGCGCGTTCTCTCCACAGACGCACACGGTCATCCAGCCGTTCTGCGGCATCGGCACGGCCCTGGCGGTGGCCAACGCGCACGGCTTCCACGCCATCGGCATCGAGCTGAACCGGCGCCGCGCCGAGCAGGCCCGTGTGCTCACCATGGACGCGCTGCGCGAGGCCGCGGCGGCCCACGGCGCCCGGAAGCGTCGGCGCGGCTCCTGAGCGCTACGCCGCGCTCTCCTCCCCGATCGCCTCGGACGTGTCGCACTCGACCCGGTCCCGGCCGTTCGCCTTCGCCCGGTACAGCGCCGCGTCTGCGCGACGGAGGACGGCCAGGATGTCGGTGTCGTTGCGGCGCATCGACGACACGCCGAGGCTGCAGGTCATGTCCACGGTGCCCGTCTCGAAGGTGATCTCGG
>Ga0316202_10002555_pt1 | contig 11865 bp, 9 predicted proteins | sample 3monrhotite_MG_FD_204934 | JGI IMG/M metagenome (GOLD analysis project Ga0316202, IMG submission 204934) | Microbial mat bacterial communities from mineral coupon in-situ incubated in ocean water Damariscotta River, Maine, United States -... | ecosystem: Environmental > Aquatic > Marine >... | reverse complement strand
GCGCATAAGCCGGAAATGCAACTGCGCTGCAGCAGATTCCAGCGAGCAGAGTGGCTTTAACCCTCATACTTCCTCTCCCGTGTTCGGCGGCCGTCTAAACGCGGCCTGCTCAGCAGATAAGCTAGATCAAAGACATAGCAGATGGCAAGAGTGCTAATTTCATTCGCTTCGCCCACTCAGATCACCCCTTTACAGGGTGCAAAACAGTGAGGATTTGTACAATTTACGTTACGGCATACTAACTTATTGCAGCGAATAGGTAAGGAGCCAGAGCTCGGCACGTCATTGCGGACAAAGCAAGAGTGGCAAAAAGGGCACATTTTCTGCGGACGAAATTGCCAAAAATTTCGATTCTGAAGTAATTCTAATACCCTGTGAGGCAGTCTGGCATTACATTAATTCAAAGGGCCTGAATGCCCATCATCGTATTCGAACATCAGCTTCGAGATTCAGGCGGTCTGCAAGCAAGTCTAAATCCTTCTGGGTTGGTTCGCCGTACAATCCCGAAAGCTCTTCATCGATTGCCAGCACCAATTTCCCAGCATCAATCGAGAGGCTGCTGGCATTGAATATCCGGTTGGACCGCCCGCCCAGGCGCCGACAAAGCCGGATCGCCAGACCCCAGCGGATCGCTTCTTCGATCTGTTCCTCGGTGGCTAACTCGCGCAGGGTATCGGGAACATCGCATTCTCTTTTGTTTGCAGAAACTGCTGCCGCCATCATCGCCCGCCCGCATGCATCGACATTGATCCAACGCTTCTGCAAAGCCCAATCCATTGCAATTTCGGTACGGAGATTGGGCTCTATCTGCATCGATGCCAAAGCGAGCATGGTTGCGGCAAGTCGCACACGTTCCGATCCTTCGGAGCCTGCCGGCAATGCCCCAACAGTCCAGGCTGCAACTCGGGTAGCCAAGAGCGGCGGGGTTCCGCGAAGACTGGCAAACTCTCCCACTCCAGCCAGGAGCGGGTCTTGTGCTTTGGCAGAATGGTCTAGCTCGTCAAACAAGATCCCCTCGCGCAGCCCCCAAGAGGAGAAGGTTACCTCTCTTGGCTTGATCCGGTCGAGCAGGACACCAAGCAGCACCCCGGCGTCAGACAAGTAATTTGCACGCATCGAAGACAGGCGCGTAAATTGCGAAAGATCGCCCTTCGATGCCACGGATAGCCGTCGTGCCAGGGCCCTCACTTCCCCCGATGAAAGCGTGAAACCATGCGGATCGGTAAGCGGATATTTCTGCAATTCCATCGCAACGGCAGCCATCGCGCGCCAGGTTCCTCCAACAAGTGTTAGCGTCGGTGTCTTTCCACCAAGCCACCCTATCTGATTTATCGCAGAATCGAGATTTCGCCGCATTTCGTCAGAATTCTCTCCACGAAAATTGGCCAGTCTGAGTGTTCCAAGCGGAAGGCTGCAGGACGATTGCGGCGTGTCATCAGCGACGCCAACCAGTTCAAGACTTCCGCCGCCAAGGTCAGCAACAATTCCGTCAACACCGGGAAAGGCGCCGATCGCCCCCATCGCGCTGATCCGCGCTTCATCTTCTCCCGACAAAAGCCGAGGCTCTAGGCCAAATTCTCGAATTGCAGCGAGGAATTCCGGGCCGTTCTCCGCTTCGCGCGCAGCGGCTGTTGCGACAACGTCAACCCGCTCAATATTGAGCTCATTCAGCAGCACAGCAAAGCGGCGCAAACCGCGAAGCGCCAAGTCTACCGCCTCGTCGGCGAGCCGTCCGCTATCGGCGATGTCACGGCCGAGCCGAGCGACAACTTTCTCGTTGAACACCGTTACCGGCGCGCGCGGTGAGCCGCCATAGACAACGAGCCGAACGGTATTTGACCCGATATCGATGATTGCCCGTTCAACGCGATTGCCCGAGAAAGACCCATCTCTGTCAGTCCGTCTCGAACGTAGAACCATCAAGCAGCGCCCTTGCGCAGCGCCAATGTCGGCACGCCACCTGCTTCCAATGAGCCCCCCCGCCCTGACAATGACGGATTGGTCATAAAGTAATTATGACAATTGAACGGCTTCTCGCCGGGCTCCACACGATTATATGTGCCATCAGCCTGCTGTTCCCAACTCTGTTCGGTGTCGAGCAAATTCGCGAGCAGCACTTGTTGCAACACTTGATCATGCACCGTCCGGTTGCGAACCGGAACCAAGACCTCAACGCGGCGATTGAGATTTCGCGACATGGCGTCGGCAGAAGCGATAAACACTTTGGCGCGTTCGCTGGGTAGTTTGTAGCCATTGGCAAAGGCCCAGATGCGCGTGTGTTCCAGAAAACGTCCGATGATCGATTTCACGCGTATATTTTCTGACAAGCCGGGAACGCCGGCGCGAAGGCTGCTGATGCCGCGAACGACCAGTTGAACCTCAACCCCTGCTTTGCTGGCAGCATAAAGGCGGTCAATTACACCGCGATCGGTGATCGAATTGAGCTTCGCCCAGATCGCTGCGGGGCGACCATTTCCGGCATTTTCGATCTCGCGGTCAATATGAGCATAGAGTGCCTCGCGCAGATCGATAGGCGAGATCGCCAGGTTTTCCATCCGCCGTGGTTCGACATAGCCGGTTACAAAGTTGAACAGCTTCGCCGCATCGCGTCCAAATTTGGGATCGGCAGTAAAGAAGCTGAGGTCAGTATATATTTTCGCGTTGATGGGATGATAATTGCCCGTGCCGAAGTGGCAATAGGTGCGCATGCCTTGCTCTTCACGGCGCACGACCATCGATACTTTCGCATGCGTCTTCCAGTCGACGAAACCGTATATAACCTGGACCCCAGCGCGTTCGAGCTGCGAGGCCCAAAGCAGGTTTTGCTCCTCGTCAAAGCGCGCCTTTAGCTCGACGACAGCGGTAACCGACTTACCATCCTCTGCAGCGGCGATCAGTGCAGCGATAACAGGCGATTGATCGCCTGCACGATATAGCGTTTGCTTGATTGCTACCACGTCAGGATCGGCGGCGGCCTGCCGTAAAAAATCGACCACTACCTCAAAACTCTCATAAGGGTGGTGAATGACCAGATCTTTCTCGCGAATGGCAGAGAAACAATCGCCGTCATGCTCAAGAACACGCTCAGGATAGCGCGGACTATAAGCCTTGAATTTAAGGTCAGGCCGGTCTTCCTCTACAACATAAGACAGGCCAGAAATTCCGATCAACCCATCGGTCTTGATGATCGTGGCGCCTTGTGTGCCGAGATGTTCGCGCAGCAATTCCTCGGCAACCGGATCAAAATCTCCATCCAGTTCCAGCTGGATCACCTGACCGCGCCGGCGTCTTTGGATTGCCGAGCGGAAGGTACGAACCAAATCTTCCGCCTCTTCCTCGATCTCAATATCGCTGTCGCGCAGCACGCGAAATGCTCCGTCGCCTTCGATGGTGAAGCCGGGGAAGAGATGATGCGCAAAGCGGGCGATCAAGCTTTCGATGCTGATATAGACCGCCTCCCCGCCCGGAACCCTGACGAAGCGGGGCAAAGCAGAGGGGACGAGGACCATCTCGACGATCTGTTCCGCATCCGCATCGCGGGTAAGGTTGAAAAGTAACCCAACCCCTTCATTGGCAATGAACGGAAACGGATGCGCCGGGTCGACCGCTTGCGGCGTGATCACCGGTGCAATCTCTTCCAGGAAATAGGATTTAAGCGCGATATGGGTGCGCGAATCCACACGCTTGCCGTCGGCGATGATTATCCCTGCCTCGGTCAAACCATCGCGCAATTCGCGCCAGCTTTCCTGCTGGTTGTCGTTGATCGTGCGAACCGCCTCGCGGATAGCAGACAATTGCTGCGAAGGACTTCGGCCATCGATCGACAAGCGTTCGATCCCGCGCCGCACTTGTCCCACCAGACCCGCAACCCGGATCATCATAAACTCGTCAAGATTGCTGCCTGAAATCGAGAGAAACTTGAGCCGCTCCAGCAGCGGATAGTTGGTGTTTTGCGCCTCAGCGAGAACCCGCTCGTTGAATGACAGCCAACTCAATTCGCGATTGATGTAATTCGTTGCAGCTTCATCAATAGTCGAAGCCTTGTCCTGATCGCTCATGGCATCCTTGTCATTGGCCCCCGGCCTAACGGCCGAGCCTGACGTGCTGATGTTACTGAATGATGTCAGTTGGCGGGCGATTGTCTGCGGTTCCTAAGCGATTCGGATATTCAGCGACGATAGGCACGCGGCGATAACGTGTCACGCGCAGATCTATCGTCCTAAACTAGCGTCGTGGTTTCGGCGATTCCGGTGATGCCGCGCTTACCCTCGCCATCGCGGCCGAGTTGGACAATCACATCGATTACCGATGCGGCATAAGCGATTGTGTCCGAACGGGTGAGGCCTATTCCGGTCTGCATCACCATCAAGGCGAGCTGCTCTAGCGCGCCGCTAAGGCTGTTAGCATGGATTGTCGAAAAGCTGCCAGGATGGCCGGTGTTGATAGCCCGCAAAAAGCTCACGCTCTCCGCACCACGGAGTTCGCCGAGAACGATCCGATCGGGGCGCAGCCGCAATGCCGCTTGCAGAAGCTCATTCGGGGTAACTTTCGCTTCGCCCAATTCGCCCTTCACGGCGACAAGACCCACGCCATTTTCTCCAGGCAGTTTGAGCTCGGGCGTATCCTCTACCAGCACGACCCGCTCCTTATTCGGTATCTCACCGAGCATCGCATTGAGGAATGTTGTTTTCCCGGTCGATGTACCGCCGGAAATCAAGATCGTGCGCCGTTGCCGGATTGCCTCGCGAAGATATGCAATCGGTTGTTCGTTAGCATCGGGCATCACCGCGGGTTTTGCCTCACTAAGAGGGCCGCGATCATAGGCATCGAGCGAAAGCTCCAGCCTGCGATGCCGCCGGATTGCCATTGTCCAATGCTTGCGCGCAGCCGGTGGTCCGCAAAATTGAATCCGCGCGCCATCGGGCAAAGTCGCACCAAGAAGAGGGTGCTCACGGTTGATGCCCTGGTGACTGACCCGCGCAACCTGTTCGGCCAGACGCTGGATCAACCGGTCATCGATCTCCGCAATCTCGAGCTTTTGCATCCCCGGCGAGGCCGCATCCTCAATCCACACTTCGCCCGGTCGATTGACCAGGATTTCGGTTATGGTGTCGCGATCCAGCCATTCGCGAAACGGTTCGAGATAGGCGTCTAGATAGACGCTTCGATCGTCGGCGCTTTCGCTATCGTGTGGCAGTGGGTGGATATCGGCACTCATAATGTCTTGAGCCCCTACTCGCCCGAAACTTGCGAGAAATCGAGGTCGCGAGCGGTAAACACCCGGATCGGTGCGCCAATCGCCACGCGGATGGTTGGCCCGATCTGGCTATCCTGCTGCGCAGCGGCAGCTGCGGCTTGACCGCCGCCGCCGAGAACTACCGATGCACCGCCGGTACCGATTGCCGACAGACCGCCTACAACCGATAGCAACATTGCCGAACCGAACCGCTGGAAGAAGTTGGAGTTGACCTTGCCGGCCAGACCCGTGGTACCATCGAACCCGATGGCTGGCGATTGCAAGCTAACCGATGCGCCGTCGGGCCGGATCAGCCTGGTCCAGATCACATATGCGCGTTTTTGCCCATTCTGCAGACCCGATTGATATTGACCGATAAGCCGCGAACTTCGTGGAACCAGAACATTCTTGCCATCAAAACTGCGTACATCTTGACTGACCACCGCCCGGACGAAGCCGGGAACATTTGTGTCGATCGCGGTTTCAAGTACCGCCGGAATCAGGGTGCCTTCCGTCACTGTTGTCGCCGGATTGACCATTGCTTTGGCTTGAGCGGTGCCCCCACCGACACCGCCAACACGGTTGGCAAAGTCGTTTGCAGATCCGCCACCCGGTAGAGTCGACGTCTGTCCAGGCGCAGCGGCATTAGGCGCAACGGAGAGCGACGCGACTGGCGCGCCAGTCGCATCGAAAACGACCGTTGGTGATGCGAAAGGATTGGCTGCAACGACATTCGGGTTTGGCGCAGCCGCAAGAACCGGCCTCGGTGCAGGGTCGGCGCGGACTGGGGCTACTGCAGGGGCGGCGGGTTCTACCACCGCTGCAGGTGCAGGCTCGGCGGGTGCTGGTTGAACTGGCTGCTGACCACCAACGCCTTCCGGCGGCGTGACTCGGGCTGAATTCATGCCCCACAGCGTCACAGCACCCAATGCAGCGACCATCGCCACTCCAGCCGCCAAGCTCAGTCCGTCGGAATTCCCCTTACGCTGTGTGACAGCGGGAAAGGAATTGCGGCTTGCGAGATCGATGACCTCGGCCGTTTCCTGCTCGCGCGGGTCTACATCATTGGCTGCACCACTATCGCCTTTTCGCGACGGTATCTTAGTTGCCATGCGCATTAGTTACCCTCCCCGTTGGAAGTTATCTCCGATCGGGCAAGCGATGCTTGCGGGTCGGAATTTCTGGCCCGCACCGGGCCGGTATTGGTCAGCGTCGCACTTTCCTTGCCTGAACGTAGAATAATCTCGCGAGGAACGCCGTCGACAATCACCGTTTCTCCACGGACGGAGAAGTTTACCGGGCCTTCTGTACCTTTGGCATCGGTGACCAAAATCGCCGGAACGGCAGAGCCTGCAGGCCAGGTCAGGAATGTTGAATTGCCATCGTCATAGGCCTGCTCGGGCATCAAAGCGGCATTGCCGTCGCGGCTCCAAGCGAAGTTTAGTGCAGATGGATCAACCACTGCATAAGGGTCGGAAGCAGCCGCCACCTCTAGCGGATTGCGCGCGTCAGAAATGGCTAGCTGGGTTTCAGACTCATCCGCCACGGGTGGTTCGGGATAGGTAAAACGCAGCACATAGAGCGGCTTGGCACTGGGGCTCGCAACCAGATCGAATAGATAGGTATGGCGGTTCGTGATGACCGTCATATTGGTTGTCGCTGTCGGGTTCAAAGGCTTGATGAACAGAACGTTGGCGCGCTTGTTGGGAGTAACTTGCCACGCGCTCGAATCGCCAATTGCGACATTCTCGATCTGCTCTCCATCACCAAAGGCAATTGTCGCCTGTACTTTGGTTCGCCCTTCAATGCGGACGATCTCGGCCGGGTCATAAAGCAGCTCAACCAAGCGCGGATCTTCAGCCTGTACAGGAGCGCAGAGCAACCCCAGCGTCAACGCGGCCAGCGGCGCGGTAAGTTTCGCGCAGATCATTTCAATTTCTCCATCGTATTGGTTCCTGCAGCGCGAAACCGATTGCCAATACCGCGTGTTCGCGAAGCGGATGGCGAGAATGATTTAGCCTGCCCACTCCCTGCAGTTGTCGCGAAAACGCGTGTTTCGCGCTTGATTTCAATGCGTTCACCGCCCCCGGTGTCGTTGGCTGCAGGCGAGGTTTGCACGCCCGAAGTTGCCAAACGACGAGGCGCATCAGAGGTCGCCGCGGCTTGGGCGGTGGATTGAACGGCGACCGTCGGAGCGACTGCCGCGCTCGACCGCGCCGCCATATTGACCGCGCTGTCCGCCTTCTCGTCGGGAACAAGGCCGAAAACGCGCCAACCTGAAACCATCGTTGATGTGACTTTGAGCACCATGATCATCAATGCGACATGCACCGCTCCGATAAGGAAAAATGCCATTGCCGCGCGAGGATCGATTTGACCGGGCAATTGGTTGAGCGAAGAGAGAATGGGAACTGCCAGCTCCAGCATTACCCCTCCGCCAAGGACTGCGAAAAGTGGTGTCAGACCGAGCATCACAACACCCTTGAGCCAGCCGGTGAACAGCCCTCTGGTTGAAGTAAACAACGCCATCACGACGAACACGGGGCCGAGCGCGACCAGCAATGCCAAGCCAATCCGCGCTGTGACCAGCACACCAACGGTGCCGAGCAGGAACAGCATGGCACCCAGCCACAAGATCCCTTGCGGCGAAAATGCCGTAATCTCGGCCGCACCGCCGTTACCCGTTCCGCCACTCGCTGTTTCCGTAGCCTGTTGAACAGCCAGAAGAACAATATCGATCTTGTCAGCAAAGGTCGTGGTGGCTGATCCCTGTGAACCGGTCAGCAAACTAGCGAGATAATCCGGTGCGCCAATGGCGAGGTTCCAGACCACCGCCTGATAGGCAACCCAGCTTGTCGCAAAAGTGACAACCAAACCTAGGGTAAGGATACGCGGCACCAGCGAGCGGACGCTCAGATTGGATCGGCCGAGAAGCAAGGCGATCGCAAAGAAGGCTATGAACAGGCCGAGCAACAATGTCAGCACAGGAGCCATTGTGCCGCCCGGTGCGAACAGCCGTCCAAATGCTGCGGCGCTCACTTCCGAAGCGGTGCAATCGACCGCGCGCAATGCCGCTGCAACGCCGGTCCCGACGTCGTTCATCAAGGCATCGCATTGCGTACTCATTCGGCGACCTGCCAGACAGGGAAGCTGCCATCGCCGCCCTTGCCATCAGCATTTGGCCAGGCGCGGCCGGTGAGGGCCGGATACCATTCCGCCGGGTTATCTCCGAGCGACTCGCGTAACATATCGAGCTTGCGCACCGACGATTCGCGGCCCGACAGTATGGTCAACACTTCGGGTGCGCCCGACAGGTCGAGCCTGACAACCACCGAAGCATCGGGCTGTCGAACGAGGAAGCAGCGGCTGTGCGCAGGGAGCGAGCGGATCAACGCAAGTTCGTGCTCGGTCAAGCCAAAGCCGTCGCAATACTCTTCCGGCCGGGCACGAGAATTGGGCATGAAGACCATCGTCGCTGTCTGTTCGACCAGCGCGGTCGAAATCCGGCTCTCGAGCGCATCCGCCGCCGATTGCGTCGCAAAGCCAACCAATGCGTTGCGTTTCCTGAGCGTCTTGAGCCAATCGCGAATACGCGCCGCAAAAACCTCGTCATCGAGCGCTTTCCAGCCCTCGTCGATCAAGATCATCGTCGGCTCACCATCGAGCCGCTCTTCGATCCGGTGGAACAGATACATCATCGTCGGTGTGCGCAGTTTGGGGTTTTCCAACAGCGCGGTCATGTCGAAACCGAGCACACGACTGCCAAGATCGAGCCGGTCGTGTTCATTGTCGAACAGCCAGCCATGCTCGCCGCCTTCACCGTTGTTGGAACCAATCCAGGCTGCAAGGCGATCAGCCAGATCACCGGGTTGCGGCCGTCGCGATCCGGCGAGCAGTTCTTTGAAGTGCCGCAAGCGGCGAAGCGAAGGAGCATTGGAATAGGTTGCATCGACCGCTGCGCTGATCGTTGCCAATTCCTCCGGCCCATCGGCTTCCAGCATCACGCCAAGCCAATCACGCAGAAAGGCTCGGTTTGCCGGATTGTCTTCCAATGCCAACGGATTGAAACCGGTCGGCGTACCGGCACTGATCCGGTCATAGCGCCCGCCGATTCCGCGAACGAACAGCTCGCCGCCGCGATCCTTGTCGAACAGAATCGTCCGCGGTGCGAATTTCTGCGCTTGCGCAGCAAGGAAATTCATCACCACGGTCTTGCCCGAGCCGCTTGGACCGATGACCGAGAAATTGCCTAGATCGCCGTGGTGAAAGTTGAAGAAAAACGGCGTTGCGCTGGTGGTTTCGAGCAGCGTTACCGCATCGCCCCAATGGTTGTTTTGCGCTTGCCCAAGCGCAAATCCATGCAACGATCCAAAGCTCGCCATATTTGCGCTGGAGATCATCGCGCGGCGAACGATATATTGCTCGTTGCCAGGAAACTGTCCCCAAAACGCTGGCTCAAGATTTGTGTCTTCGCGCACCGCAATCGCGCCGGTATCGGCCAAGGCAGCCGCACAAGCTGCGGTTGCATCATCGAGCCGCGCGAGATCCTTCTCACGCACCAAAACGCTCAGATGATGGTCACCAAAGCCGACTGCGCCTGTCCCGAGTGCATCGCGCGCTGTGACCATTTCGCTGCGTTCGGCCACGGCATCTTCATCGGCAGACCGCAAACGGCGGATGGACAGATCCATCCGCTCGCGCGCTGTTTGCCGTTCGGTGGGCGCATAGCTCTCGCTGACGATCATTTCGTAGGGCAGCCGCAGCAGGCCATCGAGCAAACCCGGCGATGTTGCGTCGGGATATTCTTTTAGACTGACGATTGCTGAGAAGTCGGGATCACCCGAACCTCGCAACTCCATCGCATCGAGCCCGAAACTGGCGCGGCGATAGGGCAGCATATGTCCAATATCGGTATCATCGCCGGGCCGGCGAACCGGACGCATCTCGCCATTATAGAGCGCGCTTACCAATTCGAGAATCTCGTTATTTGCGCCGCCGCTGGTGCCTTCATATTCGCCAAGCAGTTGGGCGCCATATGCCGAAAGCGAAGTAATCAAACCCGTAGCTGCTGCTTTGAGCGAGCGAACATCTTTGGGATCGGCTTCAATCTCTTCGCCGCGACCCGAACGGGTAATCCGATCCCATAGTTTACTCATCCGCTCGGCCAAGCCGGCTTTGCCGCGGGCGGGACGCCTGATCAGAGTTATGAACTGGTCATTGATGAACAATTGACCGTGACCAAGACGTTCTTTCCATCGCTTGTCGATATGCGCGGAAAGCGGATCGTCGAATTCAGCATCCAGTTCGACCTCGACCCGGCGCCGGATCACATGGTGATACATGACAAAGCGCGCGTCGAGCGTCGAGCGCAGCATCGTTTCACGCGTCGCGGCATGAGCGTTGAGCGCTTCGCTATCTTCGGTTTCGAACAGCAGGCCGGGCACCTGGATTGCGGTCATCACCGATCCATCGCGCAGCAGCATGGTGCTGTCGTCTATTAAGCGAGCATAGGGCAGCCGGTCGCCCGCTTGGGCTTCCTTGGCGCTCCACGCCGCTGCTCCGATCCATTTGCTCATTGCTCAAGACCCTCCAAGGTCCAATTTCTAAACTCAAGCTGCGTAGCTGTTGCAGCCCCAGCGCTTCCAATTTTTCACCCGAGGACATTTGCTTACCTTTGTGATCCAAAGGTCAAACACGCGCGGCTCTCTTAGGCAGGCAAAATAGCCGATAATATGCATCACGATCGGGACTGGGATGATCCAGAAGCTTTTCAAGATCAGAAATGCCTCAGCGGTCACCAGTAGGTTCAGAATAAAGAAATTCATCGTCACGCCGGCAAACATCTGCGGCCGCGTCAAAGCTCTGTGAACGGGATGGCGTACGAGCTGCGTCATTCTAACCGGCAGCCCCTTGGATGCCTGCAACAATCGTGCTCGCGCCGAACAGGATGAACAATCCAATGATCACAGTCGCGCCAAAGCGCCAATTCATGCGGCCAGTCAGCATCATAAAGCCAACCGCTGCAACCGCCATAACTGCGATGGCCGTCGCAACATTGCCCAGCAATGTTCCTTGCAGCCAAGCCAGCGCTGCGACGATCGGGCCGGAACCCTGAGGATCGGCCTGCTGGGCGAAAGCCGCGCTCGGCAAGAACGCCAGAGCAGCAATCGAAAGGCGAGAGATCAGATGCATGTTACTCGGTACTCCGCGAATAGTTGGACAAGCGGCCCATGATAGCCGCGACATAATGTTTGGTTTCTCTAATGTTTGGCACTCCGCCTGCGCGGATCACACGGCCTGGGCCGGCATTGTAGGCCGCCAGTGCTTTCTCCAAATCGCCATCGAAGCGGTCGATCTGAGTACGAAGGTAACGCGCACCTCCTTCCAAATTGGCAAATGGATCATCGGGGTTCACGCCCAGCTCTTTCGCAGTTCCCGGCATCAATTGCGCGAGCCCGCGCGCGCCAACGCGAGAGATCGCATTCGCGCGCCAGCGGCTTTCCTGCCAAACGAGCGCTTCAATCAACGCTGGGCTAAGGTCGAAACGAGCGGACAGCTCATGAACCTTGTCGAGATATTCCGCGGGAACGAGGCCGACTTGTTGCGCGGCATCGCCAATCGCTTCGGGC
>Ga0316202_10002554_pt1 | contig 11874 bp, 8 predicted proteins | sample 3monrhotite_MG_FD_204934 | JGI IMG/M metagenome (GOLD analysis project Ga0316202, IMG submission 204934) | Microbial mat bacterial communities from mineral coupon in-situ incubated in ocean water Damariscotta River, Maine, United States -... | ecosystem: Environmental > Aquatic > Marine >... | reverse complement strand
ATTTTACCTAAAGTTAGGCCACCATGATTTCGCAGTAACATAAAATCGGCGTTGCCTAAATCAGCTTGCAAACGTGCTTTTTCCGCATCATTTACCGCTAAACCTTCATAGTCGTGATAACTCATTGAGGCTAACGCAAACATTGAATATTGACTAAGGGGCAATAACCCTTCTTTTAAACTTGCAACAGCAATAAGTTCGTTGGTGTGTAAATGAAAAGCGCATTGATCGTTATGTCGTGCTTGGTGAACGGCACTATGAATGGTAAAACCCGCAGGATTAATTTCAAACGGACAAGCTTCATCAATAATATTGCCATCAATATCTATCTTCACTAAATTTGAAGCAGTTATTTCTTCAAACGCTAAGCCAAAAGCATTAATCAGTAAATATTCACTATCAGGAATTCGTGCCGAAATATGAGTGTGGATTAAATCATCCCACCCATGCAAGGCAACTAAACGATAACAAGCGGCTAATTCAACACGAGTTTGCCATTCTTGTTCTGAAACTTTATGCTTTATATCGACTTGGGGAATTGAAAACATGAGAACAACCTTTTATGAAGCTATAATAAAAAAATCTTGATAGTAAGTAAAATAACTGTAAATAATATTTTTTATAACAGCATTTTTATCAACGACCCTATTAATAAAATAAAAACTAAAATAGGGATAATTTTGGTATATTTAGCTTGCTGTTCATTAGTCATAGGCTTGCCAAATTTTTCACCGAAGATCACCATTAAAGCAACCGCAGCAAAGACGATAAGTAATATAATTAGTAATGTCATAATTATTTTCATTGAAATATCAATAGTGATTACCATAGACTAGAACACAGATTATTCTGGAACAAGTATTTATATGCCACAATCTAATGATTTTTATCAAAAACGTCGTTTTATTATTCGATTAGGTAAAGCATTACATAAATTAGGCACAACCGCATATCGTTTAGAAGATAACTTGCTTAATATTGCGCAGTTTTTACAATTACGTGCCTCGTTTATTATTGCTCCAACGTCACTTACTTTTATTTTATCGGACGACGACGACGATCAACAATACAACCACCTTTTACGGGTAACTCCTGGTGATATAGATTTAGGCTCACTAGCACGCATTGATGAATTAGTAGACGAATTAATTTCAGGTGAACGTACTTTACTTGAAGCCATAGAAAGGTTAGATGAAATTGCAAAAAAACCTCCTCCTTATGGCTTTGTTTTTACCTTTTTAGCGTTTGGCGCATCAAGTGGCGCTTTCGCTATGCTCATGCACACCAGTTGGAATGACGTAGTTTGGTCAACCCTACTTGGTTTTGTCGTTTTTGGCTTTGTTGCTTGGGCTGAAAAATCTCGTCGCGTTACCGAAATGTTAGAGCCAATAGCCGCATTAACAACATCTTTATGCGCTTCGGCTATTACATTAATTGACCCTACTATCAATGTGCCTATGGTAATACTATCAAGCATTATTGCCTTTATTCCTGGATTATCACTCACTGTTGGTTTATCTGAATTAGCTGCTCGGCATTTAATGTCAGGTACTGCGCGCATCATGGATGGCGTAATGGTACTTTTTAAAATTTATTTTGGTGCAGTTTTAGGTATGACCTTAGGTGAATTAATATGGGGTAAGGTAAGTTATGTACCACCAATAAACACTCCAGCATGGACCGCTTGGATCGCAGTAACTACACTTTCAATTAGCTTAGTTATCTTATTTAAAGCGCGTAAAAAAGATGCCCCTTGGGGGATTATAGCCGGTTATATTTCTTATTCAGTAAGCGTCTGGGCTAGTGCTTATGTAGGCGTAGCATTAGGTGCTTTTGTCGGTGCTTTTGCCTTAGGGATCTACAGTAACTTATTTTCACGTATTATGAATTTGCCTTCAAGCATAGTGAGATTACTTGGTTTAGTAGTACTTGTACCGGGGAGTAAAGTTTATATTGGCTTAAATGGTTTAGTTTCAGGTCAAGATATGCTTGCAGTAAATTCTGCCAATATTGGCTCACAAGCATTCCTTATTTTTATGTCGTTAGTTGCGGGAATTATTTTTTCTAACGTTGCTGTTCCGCACAGAAAAACATTATAAAAGTGAGAAAAAATGAACAAAATAGCACAAACACCAACAAAAGCGCGTTATCATCATGGTGATTTACACAGTAGTTTAATTACGGCAGCAACCATCATGATAAATGAGTCAGGTGTGGAGCATTTATCATTGCGTAAATTAGCCGAACGCGTGGGTGTTTCTAGAACCGCAGCTTATCATCACTTTAAAGACAAAAATGATTTACTCTCAGCGATTGCTGCTCAGGGTTTTAAAGCATGGCAACAACGTTCAGAGCATATTTTTAATGACTTAAAAACTGGTTCTCACGAAAAATATCGACGTTTTGTGCACGCCTATGTGAATTTTGCAACCGAAAATCCATCCTTATATGAATTAATGTTTGGTAGTACGTTATGGAAAACTGACTCCTGTTCACAAACACTAAAAGATATTGCTTATCCAAGCTTTCAATACCAATTAGAAATGACCAAATTATGGCAACAACAAGGCTTACTTAATGCTCAAGAAAACACATTAAGAGTAGCGCAGGTCACTTGGGCAACCCTACATGGCATTGCACGGTTATTGATTGATGGTATATACGCTGATGCGAATAATATTGATGAAATGTGTGAATGTGCTGTAAATTTATTTTCTCTACATAACCCTACTCAAAAGTGATAAGTAGCTCAAAATTTCTTTGTATGCCCTTAAATATTCAATTTCACGTAAAAAAACAAATACACTTTAGGCCAAGATAAATGTAAATAGATGTGTATTCCACTAGAAATTTTTATGTATACCTCGTAGTATCGTGCAGTTAACAAAAAATTCATACAATAATTTTCAATTTTAAAAATATAATACTAGGTACAACAATGAAAACGATAATAACAACAGCTGTTTGTTCTTCATTATTATTACTTGCGGGCTGTAACGACAAGCAAGCTAATAATGAAACTAACACAGCAAAAAATGCGACTGTAGTTGAAAAAACAGCGTTAGTCTCAGGGATCTCCACCGCAAATTTAGATAAAACGGTTCGTCCTCAAGACAACTTTTATCGCTACATTAATGGTGGCTGGTTAAAAATTCATGAAATTCCAGCAGATAAAACATCTATAGGTTCTTTTTACGATTTACGTGATAAAGCTGATAACGATGTTAAAGCTATTATTGAAAAATTAGCCGCAACAAAAAATTTAAAAGCAGGTACAGATGAGCAAAAAGTAGCCGGTTTATTCCGCTCTTTTATGAACACTGAAAAATTAAATAATTTAGGTACTACGCCAATACAGGCTATTTTCACTGACATTAACACGTTAGCTAATAAACATGAACTTGCTACCTTTTTAGGTCATGCTCAGGCCAATGGAGTTGGCGGACCATTAGCTTTTTATATAAGTGTTGATGCGAAAAACTCAAGCCGTTATGCCACACATATTTGGCAGAGCGGTCTAGGTTTACCTGATAAAGATTACTACTTTAACGAAGCTGAACGTTTTGTAAAACTACGCGACGGTTATGTTAAGCATATCGCTAACATGTATAAAATTGCGGGTTTAGAAAATGGTGAACAAGCCGCTAAAACCATTATGAACATTGAAACTAAATTAGCCGGTTACCATTGGACTCGAGTACAAACTCGTGACAGCGAAAAGCGCTACAATAAATTCGCTACCGATAAATTAAATACACTTACCGATGCATTTGATTGGGATGCATTTTTAGCTGCTGTTGGTGTAAGTGCGCAAAAAGATATCATTATAAATCAACCTGATTTCATTCAAGGTTTCGGCAAGATTTTTGCTGAAACATCACTAGAAGATTGGAAATCTTATTTTACTTTCCATACTTTAAGTACTTTTGCTAGCTATTTAACCGCTGATCTTGATAATGAAAATTTTGATTTTTTCTCAAGACAACTAAATGGTCGCCAAGAGCAACGCCCTCGTTGGAAACGCGGTGTTAGTGTAGTAAACCGTAATTTAGGTGAAGTTATTGGTAAAGTATATGTGAAAAATTACTTTACGCCTGAAGCAAAATCTCGCATGAGCCAATTGGTTGAAAACCTACGTGGTGCCTACGGAAATAGTATTGACGATTTAGAGTGGATGTCGAGTGATACTAAAAAAGCAGCGCATGTAAAATTAGCAGCATTTACACCTAAAATTGGTTACCCAGACCGCTGGGAAGATTACTCAGCATTAACTATTACAGCCGATGATTTAGTTGGAAACATTTTACGTTCTCGTGCCGTTAACCAACAAAAAGACATTAAAAAATTAGGTGATCCGATCCACAAATGGGAATGGGGAATGACCCCACAAACAGTTAACGCCTACTACAACCCTACCGTTAACGAAATTGTGTTTCCTGCCGCTATTTTACAACCTCCATTCTTTAACATGGCCGCTGATGACGCTGTAAACTATGGTGGTATCGGTGCTGTTATTGGCCACGAAATGGGACATGGCTTTGATGATCAAGGTAGTAAGTATGATGCGACAGGTAATATGCGTAACTGGTGGACTGAAGCCGATTTAGCCGAATTTGGTAAACGTACGGCAGCACTAGTTGAACAATACAACGGCTACCAAGTATTTGATGATTTAAGTGTTAATGGTAAATTAACTTTAGGTGAGAATATCGGTGATTTATCTGGTGTTACTATTGCTTATAAAGCCTATAAAGCCTCGTTAAAAGGTAAAGAAGCACCAGTAATTGATGGTTTAACTGGCGATCAACGCTTCTTTATGGGATTTGCACAAGTTTGGCGTGGTAAAATGGTTGAAAAATCATTACGTAACCGTGTTGCAACTGACCCGCATTCACCCGGTGAGTTCCGCGCTTTAGGGGCATTATCAAATATGCCACAGTTTTATAAAGCGTTTGATGTAAAACCAGGTGACAAAATGTATATTGCCCCTGAGAAACGCGTAAAAATTTGGTAATATATAGATTCGTACGATAGATCCTGACCTACGTTAGGATGACGGGTATATAACTTAATCATGTTATAATAAATGCCGTCATGCTGAACTTTTTTCAGCATCTATTATTACAAACCTATTATCAAAGTAATAAACATAAAAAAGGGTTCTTACGATCCCTTTTTTAGTATCATAACTTTTCAACCATTAAGGTTTTACTACGTTACTTTTATACGGACTTATACTTGATAACGTTACTCTTTGCGTTGTAAATACACTACCTTTTTTATCTTTTAATGATAATTGAATGGTAGGATCGTCTTGTTGCCAATTAATCAATATTTCGCCGTAATTAACGGTATTTATAGCATTACCAATTCGATTTTTATTAGGGCTAACATATTTCCATTCTTGCGTTAATCCTGAGCTAGTGACATCCCACAATGGATAATCTAGATTTTTTTGTAGTGATGACATTTCACCCCAATGCGTATCACCACTGATGATAATTACGCCATTTACTTTATACTTTTTGATTAAAGAAAAAAGGCGTTCGCGATCATAAGGAAAATTTGACCAGCCTTCCCAACCAGTAAAATCTGAGAGTAATTGCAAACTTGACGCGATAACTTTGATTTTTGATGGTTTTTGCAATTGTTGTTCTAGCCATTGCCATTGTTTTTCGCCCAGCATAGATTTTTGTGCTGTTGGATCAGGCTGATAAGGCCCCATTTGCTTAGGTTTGCGATCGTTTTGATATTCTTCTTTGGTTACATGACTTAACGGCTGCCTATTCCAACGTAAATCAGGCATTATAACTTGCACTTTATGATCGCTATCGCCATACATGTATGAAGTGTAAATGCCATCTTCTCGGGTATAACGTGGTGAGTTTTTAGGCTCATGCCAAAAATCTAACATTAATTTTCGTGAAGCTTCTTTTTGTGGATATTCAGCGCCACCATCATTAATACCGAAATCATGATCATCCCAAATAGCAATACTTGGCGTGTTAGCTATTAAGGTTTGAAAACCATGGTGTTTACTTAACTTTTTATATTCATTAGCCATCACTTGCATATTTTCAGTGTCGCCATAAATATTATCACCAAGAAAAATAAATAAATCAGTATTTTGCTCTTTATTAATGGCATTAAATATCGGCATTTTTTTATCTTGGTGCATACACGAACCGAATAATATTTTTTGCGGTGCTGTAAATAATCGTTTCGGGTCATTAACAGTACTATTGGCAAAGCAATTAGCTGAAAGCATAGAAAAAAGCGCACTTATTAAAATAACACGCTGAAATGTATATAATTTTATCATCTTAATACCTCTGCAATCGCAGGTGCGGCATGAATGTTAAACACTTTAGGATCTTCACCTAACAAAGTTAACGCGGTGGCAGCTATTTGTTGTTGTTTAATTTCAACTTTAGGTACGACTTCCCCTTGTGCTTTAATACCTGCACCGAGTGCTGCAAACCAGATATTTTCCGAACCAACAATACCGTCAGAAAACTTATTTAAATCTTTCAAATAAGTTTGCACTGCTAATTTAGAAGCATGGTGCTGCCAATCTTTTGCTGTACTTCCACGTCCATGATCTGTGGTGATCAATAAAACAGTATTATCTTTATAGCCCTCTGTTGTTTGGATTGTGTGCCAAAGATCAGCAATAAAAGCATCCGTTCGATGCGTTGATTTTATATATTGGTCATAATGCCCATCGTGAGCAAAATCATCAGTTTCACCAAACGAAATGCTCATTAAACGAGGCTTTTGTTTGAGTAAATATTCTTTGGCAAAGCGGTAAGTAAAACTATCGAAACGAACATTATGCCAAGGACTTGGTACTTCTTTTTGTAATTGATTTAACAATTTCATATCACTAGATAAGTGAGGAGAAGACATCGGCATAAAGCCCGCGTTTACATATAAATGGCTACGTTCAGTATTGAGAATATAGGGAAATACATCCCAACCACCAAAAGCAGCAACTTTGTGTTGGTATGAGGGTTTGGGATTTAACCATTCAAGAAAGGATATTTGTTTATTAAGAATTTTTTTATTGCTATCAATACTGTTATCAGCAATACCCGTGAAAATTTCACTATAGCCTGGATATGAAAAATACCAATTATTGGCAACTGACATTTTTGAACCAATATCACGATTACCTATTATTACGCCTTCTTTTGCTACTGTTTTCCATAAAAAGGGCATTAAAGTTTCTTTGCGTTGCTTTTTATCTTCTCGCCAATATTTAGCTTTTAGTAAATCACTATCTTCAACAAATTTTTTATTATTAATTAGCGCTAAATCAGCACCACGAAAAACCTCTTGCCAGCGTAAACCATCAACAGTGACTAAAATAAGATTTTTTGCTGCAAAAACACTTGCACTGCTAGCAAGTAAAAGTAAACACAGTACAAATTTATACATGGGTAACCCCTTAAAATGAAAATTTTGAAAAAATCATAAAATAAGAACAAGCCTCAAAGCATAAATTGAAGCTTGTTCGTTAATTTTAAGAAAATTAGAAATTAGCCGTGAACGTTATGGCTGCGGTACGAGGTCCACCAATAAAAAAGGTTTTACCATTACCCGTACCTGTAGATAGGTAACGTTGATCGAGAATATTATTCACAACAAACGCTAATTCAATTGATTTAAATAAGCCCTGATTTAACGCTTTATAATAACCAACGTTAAAATCAACAACAGTATAACTATCAGCATCACCGCGATTACCTGTATATTTTCCCGATAAGCCGGCATGTAAATCACCACTAAAATACTCGGTCGATAACACAAACATATCTCCAACTGAATCAATCACTTTATCACCCGAGGTATAACCAGGTGCATTACCCACATAAGTAGAATTGTTATTAGTATATGAAGAATAAATACTCCAACTGTCATTCACTTTATAATTTGCACTAAGCTCTAAACCTTTTGATTCAATACCACCCACATTAATGTATGTACCATTAGTTCCTATGGTGTAATCAATACCAGAAACATCGCTACCCGGTGCAATAAAGGTAATTCGATTGTCAAACTTAATTGAATATAACGTGGCTGACAGGTTTAATTTATCATTATGAAAACGTAAACCTAAATCGGTGTTTTTTGCCGTTTCTGGTTTAATGTCACTCAAGGCTGATGAATCTCGCTCTAGTACACCATCTTTTATCGCAGCGAAATTTTCACTATAGCCGCTAAATAATTCTAGGTTGTCATTAAATTGATATAATCCACCAACACTAAACAGCACGTTAGAATCACTGTTTACTTTGCCTTCAACTTGTTTATCAAAAATATTATATTTTTTAAGATCAACTAAATACTTCTGAATGCCAGCATTTAAAGTTAAATCACCAAAAGTTACCGTATCTTGCAAATACCATTTAAACGTATCGGTAGTAAACTTATTACTGTATTGCGTCCAATAGGGGGTATGGTCAAAATTCAAATAAACTCTAGCATCAATGACTTTATGCCAGTCACGCGACTCTTTACGTATATTATGTTCAAGCCAAACACCCGTTTTTATATCATGCATGCCAAGCGCTAATTGATACTCAGCCGTTAAACCACTACGATCTTTTTTATAATGTGTATGTCGATATGACATTACAGGAATAGCATCAGCACCATAACAAGCTGGATGTAAAGCTGGTCCTGAACTCCATGGCCAATCGTAACTAGCCGTACAGCCTTCTGCGGGTGATAAAGGTTCTCCATTTTGATCCGTAAAACCATATCTACCGGTGAACGTGCCACCTTGTGAAGTTACATCTCCATTTCCATCAACTGCGGTAACTAAATAAGGCGGGATCCAATCACCACGACCTGAATTGTGATGTATATAGGGGGAAATGGAAAAAGATGATGTTGCTGATATATCATATTGAAAACGCAAGTAACCTAACGTATTTTTACGTAAGGTTCCCCATCCTTCTGCAAACATTTGATCTAAATGAGGTATACCTGTCCAATTCCACGTTAATTGATCCCAATCAGGTGACTGATTAAATTGCTCAATGCTTACACTGTTATAATTTTTTTCATCAACATCATCAAACGAAAGACGACCTGTTAATGATAATTTTCCTAAATCTGAAACAAATTTAGCTTCTACATGTTGATTTTTTTTGCCACCATTAGAGCCTGAACCAATCCAACGCTTATTCGACGTTTGTGAATAACTAACATATGCTAGAGTATTATTAAAAATTTCACCCGTTTGATAACGTAAAAAAGAACGACTGGCATTGTAATCACCGGTGGTGTAAGCAAAAGTAGTTTCTTGATTTTGCGAAGGATCAGCACTAACAAAATTAAACGTACCGCCCAATGCTTCTAATGAAGCGGATGATATATCCGATGTTCCTTGTGCGACTTCAACTGTCGCCATATTTTCACTATCTAAATAACGGTTTGCTTTAGCGCCACCACCGTAATTTGAACCACCATTAGGAATGCCATCAATAGTCATCCCCAACTGTTGTTGATTTCCATCAATACTAAACCCACGCATGGTAATAGAACTAGACCAATCATCACCACCAAAGGCATCGCCTTCGTTAATACTAATACCCGGCAAGTTATCCATTACCGCTAACACACTGCTCATCGAACTTTGTTGTTGAATCATCGCTTGGTCAATCACATTATTAGCATGTGATAATTTTTTTGCGACAACAGACACTTCTTCCATAGATTGCTGGTCTTCACTTTGAACAACACTTTTATTATCATTATTAAGTTCATTTGCAAGAACCCCTTGAGATAAAGACAAAGATATTGCTAACGCGAGTACACTATAAGACAAGTTACATTTCATGTTTATTTGCTCCAATTTTAAATTTTTATCGAGAGTTTTACTGCGCGCTAGTCTATGCAGTCTATGTGACAAATTTAGTGCACAAAAATGAACTAAAGGTGAATGAAATATGATGAAAAAAAGTCAATCTGGTTGAGCAGTTAACAAGGTGTAACGGTTACGTAATTTGAAGGTTATTTAATAATAATTCATGTAAATGGTGTGCTTGAACTTACCTTAACCAATAAAAAATAGTGAATGTATCATTTGCTTTAAAAGCTATTTCCCCCACTATTCATTAATTTGATATACTAGCAAAAACTTTTTGAACACATGTTCTACCTTTTGGAAAATTAACCAAGATGATCTCTGTTGTTATCCCAGCTAAAGACGAGTTTGCAAATATAAAACCGCTTGTTGAAGAAATTTATACTGCATTAACCGATTTGTCGGATTTTGAAATTATATATGTTGTGCTATTTTAATTGAGGAAAATTGGTTGTTAATTGGTTATAAACTTTAGGTGCAGTATCTTTATATAAATTAACTTTATCTTTATGACTCTGTAAAATATTAATCCCACTGTTAATTAATATTTCAATTATTTGAATCATACTTGGGTTGTTATTAATTAAAAGCAGAGCTTGGTCTAGGGAATCTAATCCGTTTGAATTCACATTAATTTTTACTCCTTTATTAATTAAATATATAACCATGCTTTTAGCATTATATGTAACAGCATGAAATATGGCATTTCTTCCAAAATAATCTTGTGTATCTAGATCTAAACCATATTTATAAAGTTTATTCGTTAAGCCAACATCATTCCTTTTAGCCAATATAAAAATCATATTGGGCTCTATAGTTGCTCCTTGTTCAAGTAAAGATCTAATTATATCCCAAGATTGATTTGTTGTTATCGCTAGGGTTAATTTTATAGCTAATTTAATTTTATTATCCTCATTAATTTCTTCCGAAAATTGTACTTGAGAAATTATATCAACAGTATCATCCCATTTATTATTCTGTGAATCTGAAAAAGCTTTAAGAATTGCTTTATTTTGTTTAGATGTAAGATTTTCAGTATTGTTTTTTTGCTTAAAACTAAACTCTTCTTGCATTTTTTTATTAAGTAAGTCCTGCATAGCCAATTTGCTAAACAGATCATTATTATTTTTTAATTTTTCAATTGCTTCTTCAGTACTTAATCCTGCTAACTTTAATTGTTCTATTAATTCATTTTTTTTGATAAAAGTGATATTTTTTATTTTATTTAATAAGGGAAATTTTGAATTGTTTTCAAACGCTAATTTAAGCATTTTATTACCCATTTTAAGGAAACACCTATTTAAAGGACTATCACTCCCTATTGTTTTTAACTGATCGCGTAAAGCTACTTTGTAAAGCTCAAATACTTGAAAATATACAAAAGGTTTCCATCTTTCAGAAAGCTTATTGTTATTAAGTATTGAATATGATGCATGATATGAGGCACTAACTTCATTTGGTAACCATTTTTTTAATTGATCGACAATTATTTTATTACTCGGCTTAACATTATAATCCATTAATATATAAAATATTTCTAAATACTGTTCTTGTTGTAAATCATTTTTAGGCGAATTAATTAGGTCAAGAGCGTTACTCCTGAATTTGTCAAATGGATCGGGAATAGCAGGACTCCCTTTTGATAACCAATAATCCACTAAGTGAGGAGAAGATGCTTTCACTGCGATTGTAGTAAGTGAACTATAATCACTATAATTTTGAAATATATGATTTGCATCAAGTAGACTAGCTTGATATAGGGATTCAATAAAGTTTACAGATAATTTTAGGCTTGTTGCTGTAATTAAATCTATATATGTTGGTTGCATACCTAAATTTATAAATTTTATTATTATATTTTGGCTATTATTTTTATCATTTTCTAATATATGGGATATAGGTGGTCTGTTTTTTAAAAATATATATGAGTATCCATTAAGTGGTAATTCTTTATTAAGAAAAGCTTCAAATAATTTTTTATAATCTTTTTCTTTCAA
>Ga0316202_10002553_pt1 | contig 11886 bp, 6 predicted proteins | sample 3monrhotite_MG_FD_204934 | JGI IMG/M metagenome (GOLD analysis project Ga0316202, IMG submission 204934) | Microbial mat bacterial communities from mineral coupon in-situ incubated in ocean water Damariscotta River, Maine, United States -... | ecosystem: Environmental > Aquatic > Marine >... | reverse complement strand
AATGCTTATACACTTACAACTTTACCTGCAAGTAATGGTCAAGTACCTGTTATTCGTTTTGATACAACACTAGCTAACGCTTACTATGCACAAATAACTTACCCGACTAGTTTTAGTTCAAGTCCATCATTATCAGATAATGTAACGTGGACTGGAGAAGTAACTCTTAAAGCACATGGTGAAAGTGGAATGTCAGGTTATCAAGCAGCAAGTACTACAACTGGTGCAATGCGTTCTTATCCACTTAGCGTTGCAGGAAGTGCTTGGTTTCAAAGTACATCTGTAGCTGTATATGGCGGTAACAGAGCTTTTCCAGGTGGTGCTTATAAAGCTGTAGTATTAGCTGAATGCGTGGCGCAGTAATATTATGTTTACTGCTAAGCAAAGCAGTACTAAGTCACGAAATGACACCTACCTATCCAAAGTGGGAAATATCAGGTGTAGATGATGTAAAGAAAACAACTATGAGGCTTTGGAACTCAAGGGAGAATGTACGGTACTATGAAATAGGATTATTTTCTGATGATTGGAAACCAATACCTTTTGTTACTGCATATCGAATCATTCCTCTTGAGTATTTAAAAGAAGTAAAGTTTGATGTTTACATTACAGAAAACAATATAAAGAGAGCAAGGTATATATGTTCTTTGTCTAAACTAAGGAGTAGCAATGAAAGTCAAACGTTGCTAGCTACAAGAATATGCTCAAAATTCAAATAAGTTTTTTATTATTGATGTTGAGCTGTTCACAAGTATTAGCTAATAGTACTTCGCTTAACTTACAGTTACCTAGTGGAGGCAGTAGTCACGGTACAGATAGAATTAAAGCTGGAGATCTGGATTGTACTAACTCTATCGGTGGTTCGACAAATTTTGAATTTGGTCTTACAGGTATTGTCAATAACGCAGTTGCTCCAATACTTGGTAAAGAAGACCCTCTTAACCCACAAACAAAAGACTTAGGTATATATGCTAGAATAATAATACCTTTAGATGCACCAAAAGAAAGAATCAATTGTAATACGTTGTATCAGTTAGAATTACAACGTAGACGATTAGAAGTAGAAAAGTTACGGCAAGAAATTGATTTGCTAAAAGCATTACAAGTTAATACGGAGTTTGACAACTAATGGCTGATTTAGGAGAAAAAGTAGCAGAGATAGAAGGTTTAGTAGATAAACGACTTAAGATAGGTAGCTTAAGGTTTACTTATACGCAGCTTGTAGGAGCCTTTGCTCTATTATCTACGATTGTTGGTAGCCTATACGGTGGCTTTCTTATGTATCAGAAAGTCGAAGGAATCGCAAATTTGGACCTCGATTCTATAGCTGGACAGATGAAAAAGACAGAAGCTGAGGTATTACGTATAGAAGAGCATGCAAATGCTATTAAGATAGAGCTTAAAAAAGATATGACAGATTTACGTAATTCACAGTGGAATTTAGAATCTAAAGTAGATACTAAGTTACAATCTGTAGATACTAAGTTAACTAGCTATGATACTAAATTAGACAGATTTGAAATTAAAGTGGATAAAACTAAAGAAGACCTTATGAAACGAGTACAAGAATCTTTAGATAACCCATTAGCTAACTAAGCACAAGGCGTAATATATGGGCGGTGTAATTGATGCTATTATTGATATCATTATTGATGTCATTGAAGCAATAGTTGATTTAGTTGAAACAATTATTGACATCGTTGTTGATCTTGTTGACACTGTTATTGATATATTAGCAGGCTTATTAGGTTTTGATGAAGATAAAACAGTAGAAGACTTTCAAGTATTAAATCAACCTTTATTTGATAATCCAGACAAAAGTTACTTAACTCAAATTGTATACGACTCTGTAGTAGCAGAAGAAGATTACGTAGCTAATGTTCTCTATGCATCTGTTTTTCAAAGTGGTAAAAAGAATATACGTCAATTTACAGAACTTATTGACAATGGTGATTATTTTGAAGACTTTCCTAGTGTACAAGCTAATATTGTAACTGTCGATTATGATGAAGTAGATAGTGTATTAACTACTATAAATAGTACACCAGTTACTATAGATACAGCACGATTAGGTACTTTGTTTGTACCTACATGGATTAAATATTGGTTACAAGAAAATAAAAGTTATAATCATACTTTGTCTACATTTGTACATAGTGGTACTACTTACACAGTTAATGTTTACAATTCTGTATACAACTCTTCAAGTAATGATTACACCTTACGTTTAGGTAATCCATTAGCAAATTTTACAGCTTTTAATATTCCTACTAAACCAACTGGGTTACATTATCTTGTAAGTTACCATAAAGACAATGCAGTTAGTACACCATTAACTTGGGTATATAAAGTAGGTGCAGGAACTTATACAGATTTAGATGACCCTTCTCAACAATTTGGAACAACTGGTGCTACTACGTTAGACATATTACCAGCAATTCCTTTACGTCTTAACAATACAAATTTTAATGCTACAACTACTACTAAGTCCCAACAGATATCTACTCTTGTAGATAAAGTTGGATTAGATGCAGGTGAGTTAATTGATAACGTTATGGATGACGTTGCAACAGCAGGTATATCTAACTATCAAAATAAAGTTGATCATGTTTACTTAAATTTTGGAGTACGGTTATGGGAAACTTCTCAAATAGGATTAAATTATTTATTTAGATTTATCTCAACTTTGTATCCAGGTCAAGCTTCAACAGAAGGTGATTACAATGCTGCTCCAGATGATAAGCCATATAACAGTTTATTAGTTACAGGCACTGATTATAAGTATGCTTTTACATTTGCATATATTAAATTTAATAACTACACGTTATCACAAGTTAATGCAGATTCAAGCAGTACTATTTTTGCAGCATATTATTCTGATTTAACTAAATTTACTTCAGGTCAAGCAGGTAACAGTGATTTAATTAATACTTATTACGCTTCTTCAGGTTATGCAACTTACAAAGTAGGATATTTAGCTACTAGTACAAGTGATGTAACTTCGTTTTTAGGGGGAACTCTTGCACAACAATCTAATTATTCAGCTGAAGCAGCTAATTGGATGCAACCTACACAAAAACTTAATTTTACAGGCACATTAATAAATGCAGATGATACTATCAATACTGATGGTGTATTAAAACCATCTTTAATTTATGAACAAGTACCTAATGCAAATGTATTACAAACGCAATATAGTACAACATACCAAATTACGGCTGGTTCTTCAACAATAAAAATTGAAATATCTGGAGGAGGTGGAGCAGGAGGTGGAGCAAGAGCTGGTAATGGTAGTGGTAATGCGGGTACTAGTGGTGGAACAAGTTATGCTAGAGTTTATAATGCTGGGGGCACATTATTAAATACTTATTCTGCTAGTGGGGGTGCAGGAGGTGCTGCTGATATAGGAGGAGGACAAGTAGGAGAAACAGGAGAATCTTTTGGTGGTCCTGGTAGTAATGGTGTACCTTCAGGAGCTCATTCTTCATTTTCAGGTAGTGGAGGCGCAGGTGGAAATGATGGCAATGGTAGTAACGCTTCAGGATACTCAGCTGGTGGAGGAGGAGGAGGTGATGATGATAATTTTTTTGATTTTGACGTTGATCGATTTGGAAGAAATGGTGACAGAGGTGCCTACTATACTGTAAATCATACAGTTGCCAATTACACTGATTATGTTGTAATTACTCTTGGTGCAGGAGGTCAAGGTAGCGGACATAGAGCAGGTGGACATGGTAGTCAAGGACGTTGTGTAATAACACCTTCGGTAATTACTAATGGATTACAGTTAGTTAACAGAGCAGCTGAAGAAACTACTGTAACTCAAGAAATGATTTATTATCAAGTTGTTTCTAATGGTTTAAATGCATACACACTAAAAGCTCCAAAATGTATGTTAAGAGTTGTAGATACACAGACTAGTAAATTTAAAATGGTTAACTTTAATCTTGCTGAACGAACTGACTTAATGGTGCCTATGTCTTATGACATGGTTAAAGATTTACCTAATGCTCATGTATCAAGCTTGTTCTTAGCTGCTGCACATATATCTATCTACGTTGCAGATGTTCAAGTTATTGAAACACCTATATGGGTTAAGTTATTAAAAATTGTACAAGTAGTATTATTTGTAATGGCATTGTTAGGTGCAGTAGGTATTAGAGAAATACTTAACATAATTATAAAACAAGTACTTACTAACTACTTGTTAAAGAGTGTTATGCAAGCATTAGTTAAAATAGATCCTAAGCTTGCTATGATAGCAGCTGCTGCTTATGTTTACTATTCAGGTGACTTTGATGAGTTAGACCTCACTACATTTAAAGATTTAAGTGACTTTTTAGGTGACTTAAGTAATCTTATTGGTGATGTATTTGAGATGTATGCTCAAGAAGAATTAGAAGATTTAAGTGAGGATGAAAGAAAAGAAAAAATCTTACAAGATAAACAGATGAATGCTTTATACGAAGTACAACAAGAGTTGTTCCAAAACAATGATGGTAGTGCAATGAATTTAGCATCAATATCAAGAGTACATAGAATTAATCCTATGAGCCCTACACAATACTATTCAACTACAATTGAAGATTATCATGTAATAGGTTTTGCTGATTTTGATGTTGAAAACAAAATAACAAGTATCTATGAACCAGAATTATTAATAACCTAAGAGAAACTTATATACAACACAGTAATTATGATGTATGATAATAGTAACTTTATTTTGTAGACTCTAATCGGAGAAATTAATGACTTTAAATCCTTGGGAAGATACTTACACAAGTCCTAATTTTAAAAAGTATAACAATACTGGTTCAGATTTCAATTCAGGTAGCTATGCAGATCTTAAAATTACAGATTTATATAACGGAAGAATTAATCCTGATGTACAAATGCAAAATACTTATACTAATTTACCTGATCAATCTAAAGGTATATTCGGTAATTTGACTCCTGATTTTTTGTCAGGAATTACTGGTGACGGTATGAAAGGTGTAGGTAGTCTTATTGGTGGAATAGGAGGTTTAGCACAAGGATGGGCTTCTTTAAAAAATGCTAGACTAGCTAGAGATGCTTATGATACTCAAAAAGACCAATGGCAACAAAATTACGAATCTCAAAGAACTGCTGTCAATAATCAGATAGCTAATCAAAATGCGTGGAAACAAGCACAAGGTAGACAAGACTACGGGTCTTATGTAGGTGGTAAACCTTCTGGCACAAACTACGTAGGTTAATAGGAGAATACTATGGCTGCAGTAACTTGGAAGAATATAGCACCTTCTAACCCTTCAGGTATTTTAAACGCAGCTAATCAAGCTGCTAGAGGTATGAGTGAAGGTTTAGGTACTATTGGTGAAAACATTAATCAATTTGCAACAGATAAAGAAACATCAGAAACAAATGCTTTTGTAGCAGATTTAATGAATGCTGGTAGTCAAGAAGAACGTGATGCTATGATTAGTGCAGCTAATCAGTCTTGGTTAAACTTAGACCAAGTTAATAAAACTAATTATGAATTAGGTGCTCCTGATAGAGAACAAGCAGCTTTTGAAAAACAAAAAGCTACTGAATTATATTTTGACAAAATAAAATCAGAATATGATGCAGACCAACAAATACGCATTAATAATGAAAAACCTAAAACATCTACGAAAAGTTCATCTAGTGCTAGTAGTATTATGAAAGTTGATAAAACAGATGCAAAAAACCCAGGTGATCCTACAAATAAGTTATTTAGTGAATTAGAAGATGAAAATAAAGGAGGTTTTTTATGGGCAAACGCTTGGACACCTTTTGGAAGTGATTTTGGTGAAAAAGAACAAAAAGCAATTGTAAGTTATTCAAATGACTTTTTAGATACTTATGGAAGTACAATTAGTCGTGATGAGTTAAACGAAGCTTTTAACACACAAACTATTCAATGGGCAGATAGACCAATAAATGATGATATGACATTTAATTTAGATGGTAAAGATTGGAGTTTTGGTGAAAAAGATTCTAAAGATGCTTTACATGAAAAATTAATGCAGATAAAACGTAATAAAGTTGAAGTAGCAAATGAACAAGCTGGGTATGAAATAGCTGATCCTGACAAATTTAGAACTAAAACATCTATAGTTAAAAGTCAATATTTTGATGAATTTACTAAAAATAATCCTAAATTAGATGTAGTGCAATTACAAGATTTATTTTTTACTATTTGGAATCAAAATCAAGATTCTATTAATAAAAATGAATTTACTAGTACGTCTAAAGGAATTGAATTGTTTAAAACATATAATGATGCAAAAGAGGTAACTGCAGATATGGAGTGGGACGGAGGTTGGTACACAGGTCCTGGTAGTGGTTATACGGAATTTATTAAAAAAAGAGATGCACTAAGAAAAAGTGCTAAAGAAGCATTAAGTAAATAAACACATGGCAGAAAATAACGCCATAGACGAAGCTTACTTACAAAGCTTAACAAATCAACAAACTAGTGCATTAGATAATGTATTAGCTCAGCAAACTGAAACTCTTGACCAACTTGTTAATCGCAAAAAAGAAGATTTAGGTCTTAAGTCTGAAGAAAAAACTAACGATTTTATTTCACAAAATATTAGTATTAATGATATTGCAGATGCAGATACTCTGTTTAATTTAGGTCGTTTGTATGGTGGTGAAGGTGACCTTAGTTTTGATGCTTATGAAACAGCTAAATATGATGACAACAATGAGTTAATACCTTATCTAGGTAGCATAGAGCCTAAAGACGGAAGTAAACGTAGCAAAAAGTGGAATTTACACCGTAAAGCTTACGCTAAGATGAATGGCATTAGAGATTACACAATGGTGTCTCAAAGAATGCTTAATGAAGAAGCAGCTAAACAAACAGAGAATTTTAAAGCTGCTTTACTCAAAGGACAAGACCCTAATAGCGGTCAAATAGCCGTAGACATCCGCCAGGATGGTGAAGGCTATTTTGGTAGACCTCTTATTACAGTACGTAATCCTAAAACGGGTGAAATTATCAATGAAGTAATGAACACAGCAGATAACAATGCTATGTTTTATAGTAATTATAATAAAGATGCTTACATTGAAGGTGTATTAAAACTAGAAGAAGCTACAACAAATTACAACGAAAGAAAATATAGTGGTGAAGGTTTTTGGGTAAGTGCAGCTAAAGGTTTAAGTCAAGGTGTAGACGGTTTACAAGCTACTGGTTGGGGTATGGGAGCTTTAATAGCTGATGCTATAGGAGGAAAAAGAGGAGAAGCTGCAGCTACTTGGTTTATTGAACAATATTTACGTGAATTAGATGAAGCACAAGCAAATGGTGCAGGTTTACCTTCTGTAGAAAATGTAGATTGGTCAGATCCAAATGAAGCTTTATCTAAATTTGGAGCATTACTTGGTGAAGCTATGCCATCTATTGCTTTAATGATAGGTACAGGTGGTCTTGCTGGATTAATAGCTAAAGCTACTCAAGCAGGAACTAAAGCAGGTGTAAAAAAACTTGTTAAAAACGAAGTAGGTGACCGAGCTGCAAAAATAATAGCTAGGAGTCAAGCAGCAGGAGCATATAGTGCTGCTATGGTCATGGAAACAGGTAGTATTTATGGTGATGTAGCTGCTGCAGGTGAACGAGATAGTAAAGCAATATGGGGATCTCTAGCAGGTGGTACTATTGCAGGAGCTTTAGAAGCATTCTATCCTGTTAAGTTAATGAAAAAATTTGGCTTAAGTAAAGCTAAGGTTAACAAATCTACAAATGACAGAATTCTTGCAAATAATTTAAAAGAAAACTTTCAAGCTATAGGTGCAGGATTACTAACTGGAGGTGCTCAAGAAGGTACAACAGAGATGCTACAGTTTGTTGTAGAAGAAATTACACAAGACTTAATTAAAGAAGGACATTTACCTGACTTTAATAGTGCAGAATTTAAATCAGGTCTTCTAAACTCATTTGTAGCAGGTTTAGTACCTGGTTCTACATTAAGTGGCGGTGCTAGTTTAGTTTCTGAGGCAAGAAATAGAATTAGAGGTGATGAAGGTGCTACACAACAATCAGTAGATGAATCAAGACAAGAAGTATTAAAAGCTGTAAATGAAGAATCAGTAGGTGAAGCAGATGTACAAAGTATAGAAAACACTGCAGTCAATATTAATAACATTGAAAATAGTGCTGGAAGTTTAGGAATTGAATTAAATGATTCTTATAGAAAAAATAAAAATGTGGCTGATAAAGCATCTTGGCTTGCAGATGCTCTAAATAACCTTGAAATTCAACAAAAATCATTACCTAAAGGCGAACGTAACACTGAAGTAATTAAAGCTAGAAAAGCAATAGAAGGAGCTTTAAACAACTTAAATACGGGTAGTGCTTCAATTAGCAGACAAGCTAAAGAACAAGTTATTAATCAAAGAGCTGCAAGAGCAAGAATAGGAGTAACCTCTAAAAAAGCTCTTCGTGATATTGCAAAAAAACAAGAAATTGATTTAAAGCTATTAGAAACTAAACAAACACGTTATAACAAAAAAGGTGTTGAAGTTCTTACAAAACAAATTGATACTGAAATTAAAAAAATAAATAGTATTAATGAACAACTTAAAGATCCAAATTTATCTAAAGCTAAAATTAAAAATTTAAAAAGACTTAGAAATCAACTCGGTGTAAAAGTTGATAAATTATCTAAAGATAATGATGGAACTAAATTAGTAGATTTAGATAGTCAAGTATTTAAAAATATTGATACGGTATTAGATAGTTTTGAGTTTCAAAATAGAAAATCTAAACTTAGAGAAGATAGTACTATAGCTGAAGATGTCCAAGAAGTTGCAAAAGATGATAATCTTGAAAAAATTGGTGCAGAAACAATAAACGTTTTTGAAAACCCTAAAGCAACAAGTACTCAACGTGCTGCTGCTAATAACAAATTTACAAAAATTTATAATAAAGCAAAAAGTATTAAAAGCAGAATTGAGAAAGAATTAGAAACAGTTACAGATAAAAAAGAAAGAACAGCTTTAAAAGCAGCACTAAAAGATATTAATAAACGAATAGAAAATGTTTCAAAAGTAATTGAAGTATTAATAAAACAAGAAAAAACAGAAACAGAAACAGACGTTTTATATTCATTAAATCCTTTAACAGGTAAACAAATAGAAGAACTTAAAAAACTAGAAGGTTTATCTAAAACAGAACAAGCATTACTTGATGCACACATTGAAGTTTACAAAACAAAACAAGAAGTAGACGACAACAAAAAAGATATTGATGACGTTAGAAATGATGTTTTAGTAGGTGAAAAAGCTTTCCAAGGTTTTATGCATTACTTAAAGTTAGCTCAAAAGAAGAGTTCGTCTGCTGTAAGTAACATAAAAGAATTTCTTAACTTACTAAATGATAAGTTAAACAGATTTAAAGATGCTCAAAAAATTCTTAAAAATGAAAATATAAAAACTGTTTGGATTAGTAAAAACAATTATCAAGACCCAATACTTAGAACTATGCCTACTATTGAAAAAGATGGTAAGCAGGTAGAAGATAAAGATAATTACTTTTTTGTAAATGCAAAATCAGTTAAATTAATGCAATCAATTAAAGAAGAAATTGAATTTGGTGAAGCAGTATTAGCTTTAATTACTAAAGCTACTAGTAAAGCAACTACAAAAGAAAAAGAAGCTTTAGATAAAGCAGTTAATGAAGCTAAAGAATCTCAGGTTAAAAAACCTGTTACTGATAAAGATTTAGACGATATTAAGACTGAAAATGTAAATATAGATACAAAAGATACACCAGTTAGTAAAAAAGAACTTGCTAAGCTTATTAATAATATTAAAATTTTAAAAGATAAAGCAAGAAAAGCAAATGAAGATGCTTCTGATATTGAAGATAATGCTGAAGTTGAAATTTTTTATGCTAAAACAGTTATTCCTGCAAAAATTGCATTATTAGAAGCAGAGATTGCTTATGATAAAGCATTAAATAAAAATAAACCTAGTAAAACCTGGGAAAAATCTATTGCTAATAATGAAGCAAAAATAGCAAAGTTTAAACAAGAAATTGCTGAAATACTTGAAGATAGTACAAAAGAATCTGCAGCTGCTGCAAGTGATACTAAATCTAAAGTTAACCATTTTTTAAATAAAGCTGGGCAATTTTTAAAGTTATATAGAACAAAGCTTAGAGGCAGCGATATATTTAAAATTGCTCAGCCTAAAAGAGAGTCTTTCTATTCTAAAAATAGTTTAGATGGTTCTACAAAAGTTAAAGAATTATTAAAAGACTATTTAGGAAAAGATTTTAAAGACGACAAATTTATTGAAAATTTAGATAAATATTTTTATGAATTTAAAAATAGTTTTGAAAAACATAATAGAAAAGTTAAAACAAAAAAAGGTGATTCTAGTACAGCATTTCACAATCAAGAATTTTTACAGTTACTATATGTAGAAATTGATGGTGTTAAAACACTTCCTGATGAAGTTATTTTTGCAATGATGTTATCTACATTGCAGTATATGAGTATCAATAATTTTAATACTGAAGTAACTACTGAACAACAAATAGGTGTGTTGTTGTATAACGATATGCAAGCTGACCTTAGTCGCGAAGAATTAGAAGAATTTAGCAATATGGGTATATTGTTTAAAGATGCTTCTTCTGAAATAGGAAATGATGCTTTTAACAATTTAAATCTTAAGATAGACACTAGCAAATTACAAGGTGATAGTCTTAATGAAGTAATTAATAATATTGATTCTTTTATTAAAGAAAATGGTAGTGGGTTTTTACCTAGTGATTTAATCGCTGAACAATTAAAAATAGCATTAGGCGGAACAGCGTTAGCTGTTGCGACTTCTATACATCCAAATAATAAAGACCCTAAAGGATTAAACGGTTTAGTTAAAATTGCATATACGACTTATCATCATGATACATTTGATGGAACTCCAAATGAAGATTTAAAAAAAGATGATTACAGATTAAAGAAACCTACTAGATTGATGAAAACTATTAAGTTTCCTTATCTTCAAATGAAAAAAGTACCTTTTGAATTAGAAGAATTGTTTGAAAGTATTAAAAATAATAAAGAGACTATTAATAAGATTAATGGCACAGATTCAGAACTTTCAGGACCTTTAGCTAAAGCAAGTAAAAACATTCAAAAGTTTGTAAGAGGTAGTTTTATAGCAATACCTGAAAAAACTAGAGATGTAATAACAGCGTTGCATAAAGTTCCATGGTTAGGAAAAAAGAAAGCTCTAGATTTGTGGAAAATGACTGATGAGTCTACTAGAGAAAGAGTTGTAGGTATTGTAGATTTAGAAGAAAAACATCTAACAGAACGTCCTGGATTTGAAACATCTAATCAAGATAAACTTAAAGATATCAAATTAGTTGATGCTTATGATGGTAAACCTTTTTGGTTTAAGTATTCAGCACAAAAACAAAATAGAATTAATATAGACAGTAGTGGTATTAATGGTCAACGTAGTAAGATACACAGATCATTTTTTATGCCTAAATCTTCTAACGTACTTATAAATAGTGAATTTAAGCGTGCAATGTATCAATTAGGTATTGCTCAAGCATTTGGTTATGGCATTGATAAGCACACGTTACAAGATTCATTACTTGCTTTTGATAAATTATATGAACAAAGTAGAGACCTTGTTGAATATCTTAAAAGTGGTAATGTAAAAGAAGAACAGTACAATATATTATTAAATGAACTTTTAGATAAAGAAGGTATTGATGCTAGCGCTCATGTAATAGAAGCTATAGCTTCTTTAACTAGTTATGAACCTACTGGGTCATTTAAATCAGAATCATTAGGAATTGAAACAGACGGTATTACTAATGGTTATGCTATTGCTCAGTTACAACTCTTAGGC
>Ga0316202_10002552_pt1 | contig 11887 bp, 6 predicted proteins | sample 3monrhotite_MG_FD_204934 | JGI IMG/M metagenome (GOLD analysis project Ga0316202, IMG submission 204934) | Microbial mat bacterial communities from mineral coupon in-situ incubated in ocean water Damariscotta River, Maine, United States -... | ecosystem: Environmental > Aquatic > Marine >... | reverse complement strand
TTAGTTTACGGTTCTGAATTCAAAAAAGGAGACACGTATGACGGTGCTGATTCAAGAGGTGCTAATCAACCACAGTTTAAATCGTTCTCTAACAAACCAATCATTATGAAAGATTACTACGAGGTATCAGGTTCTGATTCATCTAGAATTGGTTGGGTTGAAACAGCTTCTGAGGAAGGTGGTACAGGTTACTTATGGTACTTAAAAGCTGAAGCTGACACAAGAGCTCGTTTCACTGATTACTTAGAAATGGCAATGTTAGAAGCTAAGCTTGGTGGTCCTGCATTCGCTACTGCTGGTGCTAGTTTATATGGTGGTTTAAACGCTAACGCGGATTTAACTGATGACCATATTTATGGTTCTGCTACAGGTGATGTTACTGGTACTCAAGGTTTATTTGATGCTATTGAGACTAGAGGTAATGTTACTTCTGGTGTTACTGGTGTTAATGCTGCTACTGATTTAGCTGAATTTGATGCTATCTTAGCTGAATTTGATAAGCAAGGTGCTATTGAAGAAAACATGATGTTTGTAAACAGAGCTACTTCGTTAGCAATGGATGACATGTTAGCTTCTATGAATTCTTACGGAGCTGGTGGTACTTCTTACGGGGTATTTGACAACTCTGAAGATATGGCATTAAACTTAGGTTTCTCTGGTTTCAGAAGAGGTTCTTATGACTTCTACAAGTCTGACTTCAGATACTTAAATGACTTAGCAACAAGAGGTGGTATTAATGCTGCTGCTGGTTCTAATGCTATTAGAGGGGTTATGGTACCAGCTGGTACTTCAACTGTTTATGACCAAATGTTAGGAAAAAATCTTAAGAGACCTTTCTTACACGTTCGTTATAGAGCTTCTCAAGCTGATGACAGAAGAATGAAAACATGGGTTACTGGTTCTGTTGGAGCTACTACATCTGCTTTAGATGCAATGGAGATCCACATGTTAACTGAAAGATGTTTAATTACTCAAGGTGCTAACAATTTCATGTTAATGAAATAAGCATTTATATTTAAAGAGACTGGGATTAATTTCCCAGTCCCTTTTATTTTTATTAATTTATATTATATTATATTATGGCAAAAAAAACAAAAAAAGTGTTATCACAAGGAGATCCTGGTGATGAGCACATAGAAAAAACAATTACAGATTTTATTGAAGAACCTGTAGTCGAAAAACCAAAAGCAAGAGAAAGATTAAAACCTACAAATGAGTGGGAAATAAAAGATAGACTATATATTTTAAAAAACTATCAAAAACCACTGTCAAGATCTATTAAATCTGCAGATATATATTACTTTGACGAAGAAAAAGGTTATGAAAGAGAATTAAAATATACTTCAAACCAAAAAACAGTATTTGTAGAAGAAATGAAAGGTGATCAGAGGCTCGAGCACATAGTTTTTAGAAGCGGAAGTCTTCATGTGCCTAGAAACAAAGTGACTTTACAAAAGCTATTATCTTTATACCACCCAGCAAAAGGAGTGTTGTATGAAGAGTGGAAACCTGCTGCTATTGCAGCTGATGAGATAGATGTTTTAGAACTACAAGTTGACGCATTAGTTGCCGCTAAAAACATTGATATTGATATGGCTGAGGCTATCATGCGTGTAGAAAAGGGATCTGAAGTATCTAAGCTGAGTTCTAAGGAGCTTAAAAGAGATTTACTTATATTTGCTCGTAACAACCCTAAACTATTCTTAGAGTTAGCGGATGACGAAAATGTAATGCTAAGAAACTTTGGTATTAAAGCTGTTGAAGCTGGAATACTAAGATTATCTTCTGATCAAAGAAACTTTTTGTGGGGTAGTAATGGAAGAAAGTTAATGGTTATACCATTTGACGAGCACCCTTACACTGCTTTGGCACATTGGTTTAAAACAGATGAAGGAATGGAGATTTACTCCAATATTGAAAAAAGATTAAATTAATCAAACTGTAGAGCGGTCGCTCTTCGGAGCGATCGTAAACTACAAAAAAAGAAATTATGGCAATAAGCGTAGATACAGTATATCAAAAAGTGTTAGCTTTAGCTAACAAAGAACAAAGAGGTTATATAACTCCTCAGGAATATAATCTATTAGCAAGCCAAGCTCAACTAGAAATATTCGAGCAGTATTTCTACGATATAGATATCGTGGAATTAAAACTAAAAGAAAATGCAACTGAGTACAGTGATAGAATAACGGTACTTAATGAAAAAATAGCGCCGTTTGAAAAGCAAGGCGTCGCAATGTCTGCTATATCCACCGCTACAGCTACGCTACCAACAAGTCAAACAGTACATAAGTTAGGTACTGTTTTTTACAATGGAGTTATAGTTGAAGAAGTGCAAGCTGGCGAAGTGGTTAGGATGGCAAATACAGCTTTATACGCCCCAACACAATCTAGACCTGTTTATGTTAGAAAATCAGCTACACAATTGGATATAAAACCAACGTCAGCATCACCATCTTACTCTACCTCTAATGTTTCTTGCAACTTTATAGCTAAACCAGAAAATCCAAACTGGGGTTACTCTGTGGTTAATAACAAAGCTATGTACAACAGTGCTGCTTCTTTAAATTTTGAACTGCACCCATCAGAAGAGTCAGAGTTAGTATACAAGATATTAGAGTTAGCAGGTATAATATTAAACAAACCAGGTTTAGTTCAATTAGCTGACAAAGAGCAAGTGGAAATTAAAAACAAAAAATTAATATAGAATGGGATTATTAGGTAGCACTACGCAACACACATATTACAACGGCTCAGATTTTGGTGGATATCAATTTACTTCTTTAGAGCATATTATAAATCAATTTATAATAGCTTATGTTGGTGAAGACAAATTGATTACAAAAATAAAAAGAACTGATGTTGCTTTTCACGCTATGAGAGCTTTGCAAGAACTTTCTTTTGATACGTTTAAATCTACAAAGTCTCAAGAAATAGAAATACCAGCATCGCTAACAATGGTGTTACCTCAAGATTATGTTAACTACGTGAAATTAACATGGAGTGACAGTAGTGGTGTTGAGCACATTATATATCCTGCAATTAAAACATCAAATCCACTAGATATAACACAAGCTGCTGACGGTAGTTACACTACAGATGGCACAAACCTAACAACTGATAACTCCTCTACTACTAACGAGAGTTTTACAACTTTAAATGGCTCTAACACGCAAGACGATTATGTTGACGATACTTACTGGACAATGAATGGTAGTAGATATGGTTTAGATCCAGCCTATTCTCAGAGCAATGGATCGTTTTTTATAGATGAGTTAACAGGAAAAATACATTTCAGCTCTAATATTTCAGGAAAAACTGTGATATTAAAGTATATAAGTGATAGTCTTGGTACAGACGCGGAGATGCAAGTTCACAAGTTTGCAGAAGAAGCTATGTATCAGTGTATAGCATACGCTATTTTATCAGCTAGAGCAAACACTCAAGAATACATCGTGCAAAGGTTTAAGAAAAGAAGGTTTGCTGAGGTGAGAAAAGCTAAGCTAAGATTATCAAACATAAAATTAGAAGAGATTACCCAAGTGCTACGAGGTAAATCTAAACAAATAAAACACTAAAATATGCCAGAGTTAAAGCGCACGTTCACTAAAGGTAAGATGAACAAGGACGTCGACGAGAGAATGGTGCCTAAAGGCGAGTATGTCGATGCTTTAAATATAGAAATAAATACTTCAGAAGGATCTGACGTGGGCACTGTTCAAGCTTTAAAAGGAAACGTAGCTATAACATCATTATTTGGTAGTAGCGCTAGATGCGTTGGAACTATAGTAAATGAATCTAACAACAAGCTTTATTGGTTTATAACAGATCCTACTGCCAACCCAGATGCCAGCGTTAACAATCACACTATATATTCAAACTACATAATAGAATACGACGAGAATATAAATGAAGTTAACTATATTTTGGTAAGCAACTACAAGGTGGTTTCTACAATATCTCAAGGTACAATTGCTACTTATTTTTATATCACTAATATTACGGGCTTGCAAGTAGGTATGAGTATTACGACTAACAACCAAACTTTTATAGTTACGTACATAGAAGATATTGGCGGTGGCGTCTATAAAGTAGGTGTTAACGCGGTTGAAGGAGATAAGCTTACTAGTGTAACGGGCGCAGAGGTTGTTTTTGAAAATCCAGTTGAAAAATGCACACTAGGATTTAATAACATATCTCTTAATAAATTGATAACAGGTATAAACATAGTAGATGACCTGTTGTTTTGGACAGATGGAATATCTGAGCCTAAAAAAATAAACATAGAAAGATGTAAGTATGGTAGCCAGCAAGCTAGCCCATCTACATATCCAAACGGCACTAGAGCTCTACCAACTTTACTTATAGTAAATGGAGAAGTTCCTAACGTTGCCAACGGTAGAATACACTCTAGCGTTACAGAATCAATCCCAGTAACTTATAAATACACTACGGTGATAAAAAAATCACCAACAAAACCGTTAGTTCTAACAATGTCTAACACGGTGCGCGCGGAAACAGCTTTGGCTACAGATGGACAAATTATTGTAGAGTCTTTAGTTTCAATCCCTTTTGCTCAAGGTAGTACGTCTAGCTCTAACTTTTTCTTTACAAGCGCTGGGAACCAAAAAAGCATAGGAACTACACTTGATCCATTAACATTTCCTCAAGATATGGACTGGAGTGAAGATGATATTATTGAATTTTACCCAGAAGATGATGACGCTGGTGACTCTATAGAGGTTTTAGCCACGCTTATAGTTGATTCTGTAGGACCTGCTAACGTTTTTACTTTTGAAATACAATCTATATCTAAAAAACTTGTGAAACCAATTACTACTTTTACAGCAAGGCTAAAACAAGAAGATCCACTATTTCAATATAAGTTTCCTAGATTTGCTTATAGATGGAAGTACGAAGACGGTGAGTACTCTGCTATATCTCCTTTTTCAGAAGTAGCCTTTATACCAAGTGAATTTGATTACTTGCCTAAAAAAGGATATAATTTAGGTATGACTAACAATTTAAGAAAACTTATTTTATCAGACTTTAAGCCACAGGAAATGCCTTTGGACGTTGTAGATATAGATGTTCTTTACAAAGAATCTAATTCTCCAAACGTATATACTGTAAAAACTATAAAATCACCTAGCGCTAAAAATTTACAGTTATCCACAAACTCTTTTGATGGCGATGAGGGTTGGTTTGGTAAAATAGATGGTAATTTTTCTCCTAGAAATGATGTTGATGAAGATAGGTTAGTTTGTTCTGATAGCTTTGTTTCAGCACCGCCAAACGGTAATCTTCACGCTGTTGGCTTTCAATTTCCTGATAAAAACATAATGGTAGGTGATAAAATAACTTTCACAGGATCGCAAACGTTATCATCTAACCCTACTATAACAGTAATAGATATTGTAGGTAATCAAACCTACGTTGGTCTTAGTGGTAGTATACCTGTAAACAGTGCTTTAGGTACTTTTACTTCTACTAGAGTTCTACCACTTTCTCCAGCCGTTAGAGAGGGAGAGCCAGCAGGTTCTTTGAGAATAAAATCAGATATGATACATGCTACTCTACCATCCAACCAAATGCTTAGACCATGGGACAATGTTCCAATTAAAGCGCTAGCGCAAGATGTTACTAAAAATAGAATTGTATATGGAAACTACACTCAAAACTACAACTTAGAGGATGAAGTTGGAAGTGTCGTGTCTCCGACCTTTAAAGTTAGAGCTTCAACAAGAGCTAACATTAGAGAAAATATTAGGTATGATGATAGATCTGCCTTAAGAGACGAAAATGGTGCTACTGTTGTTTGGTATGATGTTTTAAACAGATTGGAAGAGCAGGTTAGATTGCCAGAAAGATCAATAAAATCCATTAGAGACTATCAGTTTGGCATTGTTTTTTCAGACGAATATGGAAGGCAAACGCCAGTTCAAACTCACGAGAGTGGAATACTAAGGTTACCTAAAGAGAGAGCTGCTGATTATAATAATATAAGGTTGCATTTAAACAAGGACTACCAAACAGATCCTGATAAAATGAAAAAACCACACTGGGCTACTCATTATAAATATTATGTTAAAGAAAATTCTAACGAATATTATAATTTAGCTATGGATAGGTTTTACAGCGCTGAAGATGGCAATGTATGGCTTTCATTTCCTTCTTCTGAAAGAAATAAAGTTGATGAAGAAACTTTTTTAATACTAAAAAAACAGCATGATAACGATGTCTTTGTATCAGAACCGGCTAGATACAAGATACTAGCTATAGAGAATGAAGCACCACTGTTTATAAAAACTAAAATAGATAGCTTTGGAATACTAGGATGTGTTTTTGGTATAGCTGGAGAACCTAAATATCAAGCTACGCACGTTGATATACCTTCTAGCTTTTTTACATCAAGCTTTCAAGACGTTTTATCTGCTAACGAAAGAGTTTTAAGAGTTACTGGGCCAAGCTCGGTATCTAATTACTATGATATAGCTTCTATAACAAACATGAACAATGGTTTTACAAGATGTGTTGTTAGGAAATCTTTTGGTGTTGATATGTCTTTCACTACAGATGATGGTACTAACGCTGGTAATATAGCCTCAACACTATCTATAGAGTTGGCAACAAAAAAAGTTAAAACTTTACCTGAGTTTTTAGGTAGGTTTTTTGTTAAAATATACAGAGACGGGGTTTTCGAAAAAAACGTGTTATCGTTAGCTCCAGGTAAAGAATATGTAGCTAGCCAAACAGTAAAGTTAGGCCAAACTATTAGTATCAAAACCAGTAGCATGGCAACAACTATAAATAGATATAAAGATGATCTTCCTAAAGAAAAATGGTTTATAAGCAAGCTTAGACCTGCTGACTCTCAAATATCTAGCTACCACGCTCCCCTACCTGGTTTAAGAAGAAACCAAATGGTTATTCAAAATCATTTCGGTGGCGCTGGACTAACTGCTCCCTGGGGTATAACAAAACACGGTAATAACTTTAATGCTAGTAATTATGATAAAGACGTTGCTAAAAAATTCACCACAATAGGTCAGTTGTTTAGATTTAAAGGTGACACTTCGATTTACAAAATAACAGGTCATTATGAGTTTTGGATTAAAAATTACAAGTCAAGTAATAGCACGGCGACTAATAATTTTTTCGACGGTGCTGCTGTTGGACCTTTTACGAATGACGAAGCTGCTTCAAACCACAGTGTTGGTATTAGAGTTGACTTTGAGGTAGATTTAGATACTCCGCTGAATGATCCTGATGCTGTATCGTTAGACCACACTGGTTACGACCCTAGGCACGAAAACACAGAGGGTACAACTGGTGGAACTTATGGTCAAATACAAACAAACACTTGGCAAGGAAGCTCTGATAATGAATGGGGTTTAGGTAATGAATCTTCGAATCCTCGATACCATAGGACTATTGAGTTTTTAGAAGAGTTTGTTGCTGGAGAAAGTTACACTAGTGATAATCCAGCTATATGGGAAACTGAGCCAAAAGAAAACGTTGACTTAGATATATACAGGGAGGCTAGCCAAGGGTACGCTATAGACAGGGAGTGGAACGCTTTTAAAAATAAATTTGAAGACACTTCTTTTTGGAGATCTTGGAATGCTACTAACTATTACAATTGTTTTTCTTTTGCCAACGGAGTAGAGTCAAACAGGCTTAGAGACGATTACAACGCTGTAACTATAGACAAAGGCCCAAAAGCTTCAGCTGTTCTAGCGGAGCAATACAAACAAGAGCATAGGGCATCTGGGTTAATATATTCTGGTTTATACAACTCCACGACAGGTATAAATAATTTAAACCAATTTATACAAGCTGAAAAAATAACAAAAGATTTAAACCCTACTTATGGTAGTATTCAAAAGCTTTATGCTAAAGAAACTAACTTAAATGTATTGTGTGAAGATAGAATCATTAAGGTTCTAGCAAACAAAGATGCTTTGTATAATGCTGACGGAAACACAAACATAACTTCAACAAATAATGTTTTAGGAGCTGCAACACCTTATTCTGGTGACTATGGTATATCAAAAGATCCAGAGTCTTTCGCTAGTGACCAATACAGATCTTATTTTACTGATAGATCAAGAGGTGTTGTAATAAGACTTTCTAACGATGGTGTTACGCCTATATCAGAGTATGGAATGTCTGATTACTTTGGCGATATACTAACTATTAGTAACTCTTCCCTTATAGGTAGTTTTGATGAAAACAAAAGCCTTTATAATCTAACTATAACGCCTGGCTCTAACACAACTACTTATGAAACAACCACTCAAGAACAAGGTGGAGATCCAGTTACTATATCAACAACTATTTCTAATTCTACAAATGGAGAAACTGTTAGTTTTTCTGAAACTCAAAAAGGTTGGTCAACGTTTCAGTCTTGGCAACAGGATATAGGTATTAGTTTTAATCAAAAATACTTCACTTTTAAAAACGGAGAACTATATATACACCACGAAAACGAAACTAGAAATAATTTTTACGGTGTTGATAACGACTGCAGTATATGCTTTGTTATAAATGACTCTCCAGAAAGTGTTAAAAACTTTTCTTCTTTAAGTTATGAAGGTAGTAAGTCTAATATAGATCAATTTCAAACAGTAATACAAGATGGAGTAGAGTATAATGACAAAAATTATTTTAACTTAAACAGCGATACCGGTTGGTCTTGCAGTTCTATAGAGACTGATTTAGAAACCGGTTACGTTCCAGAGTTTAAAAACAAAGAAGGTAAGTGGTTTAATTTTATAAAAGGTAACAAAGATAATACGTTGGCAAATTTAGACGTAAGCCAGTTCTCAACACAAGGTATTGGAAATCCAACTAGCGTTTCAACTAGTGCGGCTTTTGCTGGATCTTATAGATTTGACATAGAGCACAAGCAATCAGGTAACAGTAGCGTTGTTGTTTCAACTCACAGTTCAGTTGAAGCAGCTGGTGATAACGTTAATAATGGGACGTTACCTTCTAGTGTTCAAATTGTGTTTACGCCTATGTCCGGTAAGGTTCTTAAAGCCGCTAGTTACTCTTACGACCCATCAATTTCTCAAAACACACCTAATTTAAACGTAATTACAAATATTACTTTTGCAGATAGCGGAGTGCCATTATCAATAACAAACACTGTTATTGCTACTATAAATATATCTAGCACCTACACGATGCCTTCAAATGATGAATTGTATCTTGTGTTTTTTGATGCTCCTGTGCAAAATTACAATCCAAACTTTACTTTTAACAATACTATTTAACATGAATGAGACAACAACTTTTACAATAGGTGCAGGCGGGACGGAATCTACCTCAGTAGTAGATGGTGTGTCAACAACTATAGGGTCTATAAATATTCCAATTAACACCACGGCGTTAGCATATACTGTTAGATTTTTAGCTGATTCTGGTTATCATTACAATCAAGTTCCAGCATACATTTTAAATAGTAGTGATTCTGCTAGTTGGAACGTAGTACCTGGTAGTGAGAATTACAATACCTACGGACAGCTAAAAGACATAACTTTTTCTTTTTATTACAGTATGGGAGAAGAAGAAGTGCCATTATCATTAGGAGAACAAGTTAGATGGCTAGATAGAATTGTAGAGGCCGATATAATAAAATACACAACTGTTGAAAGTATAAATTATATAGATTTTAAAAGCGAAGATATAATACCTTCTTTTGATAATACGTACACGTTAGTAGTTAGTGGTTCTGAAAATGCAACTTACGAGTTAAAGGTAGAAGACTCAAATGGCTTGACATATGATTTTAGTAACGAAATATTTAACAGAAGTTTAACTGTTTTGAAAAACCAAGCCATACCAGAAAGACGTATTAGTGTTTTAGATGGGGATAAGCCTGGTTCTAATACACATGACATATTTATACCTTCGTTTTTTGAAGGGCAAGCTTACGATTATAACGTAACTACAACCTTAATCCCAACAGGCTCTACAAAAACGTCAACATCTGGAACTTCTGACCCTTTAGTTATAAAGTTAAATCAATTTGGTAATATAAGTTTGAGTTTAACAACGTCTACGGCTACTAGTGGTGAGACAGCTGCTGACCCTTCTATATTTACTTTTTCTAATAAAAAACCTTTAGAAAGATTATCTACTTATTTTGATTACTCTCAAGTTTTAAGTTATACAGCTACAGATACAACAGCATCTGGTTTTAGTGGTACAACGATGACTATGTCAACGTCTTATGTTACTAAAAAAGTACAAGTTGGCGACACGGTTTCACATGCTAACATAAGTGATGGTACTAGAGTTTCCGCTGTAAATGTTGGTGGTGATGGTGAGGTCTATACTTTAAACCAAGCCCCAGCTGTCCCAGTATCTGGTGGTCAAACAATAACTTTTACTAGAAACGTTGGTATATCTAGACAGCCAACTAAAAATGATATAAAAATAACATCTCCAGCGACGTCTTATAATGGTCTAACTAATATTATATCTTACCCTTTAAGCGCTAGCACTCAAAACAACATAATAGAGTTATCACTAACACCTGAAGATGTAGAAGTAGGTATGTTATTACAAGGTGATTCTATTGTTGGTTTCCCAAAAGTTGTTAGTTTAGCCGGAAGAAATATTGTTATATCTTCAAAGCAAAACCTGTTAGCAGGCGATATAGTAAGCTTTTCTTTTGCTGGGGCAAAAATAACAGTAGAAGATATAAATGTAAGCGGTAGTGGCACTGATACAGTTAAATTAAACGTAAAAGGTTATGTTGACAATGTGGGTATAGCAGATGTTGCGGCTGAGGTTGTTTTAGACAACTTTTTACAATCTTTTGTAAGCGCCGCTTTGACAGCTGTAGCGACAACAGCTAGTTGTTCTTTAGGTGGTAGTGTCGTCATAACACCATTAGGTGTAAATAGCTCTTCTACTGGAGAGCTTACGATAGCTAGTATACCAAGCTCTGGAAGCGGAACAACCTCATTGAGCACAGACAGTAAGTCTATAAAATACAAAGCGCCTACAGTTGGTACTACCGACACTATAACATACACAATAAACGATGGAATTAGCACTTCTGTAGCTGCTAATATAGTAATAACTTTAACACCATAGATTATGCCAACAATGACTTTAAATTTTGCAAACCCAATACAAGCGTCTGCTCAAACAGGTGATATGGTATTATATTGCAATACAACATCTACAGCTGGTTTTAACACAGCTTCTCAGTCTAGTGTGGTTATGCTAGGCAAATGTCTAACTATAGCTTCTAACAGGCTTTCTATGACTGTAGATTATACTAATGGAACTGTGTTTCCAACTAGTAGTAGTTTTATACTTTTTAGTAAAGACAAGTATTCGAATCCTAGTGGCGTTTTAGGTTACTACGCTAAAGTTTGTTTTAAAAACAACTCTAAAGATAAGTCTGAGCTGTTTGCGGTTAATGCTGATGTGTTTGAAAGTAGTAAATAGGTGGTAAAAACTGTGACTATATTAGGTATAAATTAAATTATGTCTAAAAATAAGGTTGCTAAAAATAATAGAGAAAAAATAATAAAGTTTGAAAACTCTCTAATTAATATTTCTGATGGGGTAAACGTAGAGGGTGATGGCAAAGAAGTGGTAAGAAATAGTAATGTGGCTCCGATAAAACATACTTTTGCTGACGGTATCTACGTTAGACAGATGAATATGAAAAAAGATACTGTTGTTGTGGGTGCGATACACAAACATTTACATGTTTGGTTTTTACTAGTTGGTGATGTTACAATAGCAACGGAAGATACAACAGAAGATTATATAGCTCCGTGTTATATAGTTTCTACCCCAGGAGTTAAAAGGGTTATATACTCTAACGAAGATTCAATATTTGTCAATGTACATAAAA
>Ga0316202_10002551_pt1 | contig 11890 bp, 9 predicted proteins | sample 3monrhotite_MG_FD_204934 | JGI IMG/M metagenome (GOLD analysis project Ga0316202, IMG submission 204934) | Microbial mat bacterial communities from mineral coupon in-situ incubated in ocean water Damariscotta River, Maine, United States -... | ecosystem: Environmental > Aquatic > Marine >... | reverse complement strand
CGCCGAGTCTGTTGGGGCCGAGCGGGTGCTGCCCTGGCCGCTGCCGGTCCTCGATCTGATCGATGCCATCGAGCAGCACAAGTCGGCGGATGTGGCGCCGTCGGCGGTCTGCCTGCGAAACCTCACGACGCTCGCGCGGCTGTGGTCTGAGCGCAGCAGCGGGCAGCTTCATGTGGTTGATCAGCCTGGGGTGGGGCTGGTGCTCCGGCGCGGCGAGATGGTCTCGGTGCGCGGTGGCTCCCTGGAGTCCATCCTCTCTCGCGGGGCGCTGCGGTTTGTTCCGGGCTCGGCGCAGGGCGGGACGGCGTGGGAGGGGACCCTCGCCGAGGAGCTGTGGTCGCTGGCGGTGCGCGGCGCGCGGGGCATGGGCACGGCGTGGCTCGCAGGACAGAAGCTGACCCCGGACGAGCGGGTGCTCTTGCTGCCGCTGTCGCTGCCGACGCGGCGCCTGCTGCTCGACTCTGACGGCCAGGCGCCGGTCTCGGCGCTGCTCGGCGACGACCGCGAGTCGGCGTCGCGGGCCATGTCTGAGCTGGCGGCGGTGTCGGTGCTCGGGCTGCTGCCGGTGGCCCGGAAGAAGGGCCTGCCGACCTACAGCCGGGTGCGTGGCTTCGTCGAGAGCACGCTCGCGGCGGTCGAGCAGGGCAAGCGCCTGGCGGCGCTGGGGCTGCCCGAGGGGGCCTCGGAGGAGCGCCAGGCCCGCGCGGCGACGAACCTCCGGCAGCAGCTCTCGGTCTGGGCCCGCGACCCGGAGCTTCCGGCAGACGTCCAGGACTCGCTGCGTCGCCTCCAGAAGCATTTTGCGCTGCGCGGCGGCGGGCGCAACCAGACCGCGCGCATCCAGAAGCTGCTCCAGGAGGCCCGCGGGCACCTGGAGCTGTGGGACTGGTCGGCGGCGGAGGCCTCGGTCGACGCCATCCTGGCGCTCGACGGAGAGCACGCCCAGGCGCTGGCCCTCGCTGGCTGGACCCGCTTCAAGCAGTCTGATCTGCGCGGCGCGCTCGCGCTGCTGGAGCAGGCGTGCGTGGTCAACCCGCGGGACGCTGCGGCGCACTTCTACCGTGCGCAGGTGCTCTCGGCTGCGGGTCGCGGGGACGACGCCCTCGCAGCGGCCGAGCGGGCCTGCGCGCTCCGGCCCCACGAGCCGCCGTATGCCTCGCTGCTCTCGGAGCTGCGGGGCTGATCTACCAGCTCATCCGGGGGCTGTCGGGTGCGGGATCCTCGCCGAGCATCTCAGCGCCGAACTGGTCCGACAGCAGGTTGTCGTACAGGTCGGCGTTCTCGGAGACGCTGATGATGAGCTCGTTGAGCTCGTCGACGTTGAGGTCGAGCGTGGAGCGGTCTGTGGTGACGATTACCTCGTCGTCATCGTTGATCCCGAAGGCGCAGGCCGAGACGGCGGTGGCGTTGAGGCGGAGCAGCTCCTCAAAAAAAGCAGGCCGCTGCGTGTCGGCCGGCAGCCTCAGGATCGGCGACAGGACCTTGAGGCGTGCGCCGGCGTCGGCGGGTGTGAGCAAGATGAAGACGCGCGCGGAGCCCATCTTGAGGCCCCAGACCCGGCTCGCTGGGGGGAGGTCTTCGAACCGCTCTGAGGAGACCCGGTGCAGCTGCTCTGGCAGCTGCAGCGCGCGAAACCATTCGAGCACTACAACGGTTGCAAGTGAGAGCGCCTCGTCCATGCCCCGACCTCCTGCTCGCAGCCAGCGTAGCGCTCTGCTGCGGTCTGTGTCGAATGCGGGCCGCGGCCCGTGTGGTTAAGGTGCGCCGATTACAATGGTCCAGACTCGGCTGTGGAGTGAGCGATGCCCAAGGGTTCAGTGCCATCCCCGGATGAACGACGCGCCGCGGCCTTGAAGCGGCTGCGCGCTGGGTGCGCGAAGGCCCGGCAGGCCCCGGTGCCCTTCTTCTTCTGCCCCAAAGACGAGCACGGCGACCCCGTCCTGCTGGTCGGCAAGCGGATCAAGTCCGAGGCCAAGAAGGTGCTCGCGAAGGCGCAGCTGAAGCGTCCGGTCGTGCGCGGCAAGGTCACCTACGCCAACAGCGCCTACGTCTTCCAGGCCGACAAGCCCGGCGAGAACAAGTTCAAGAAGGCCCTCAAGGACCATTTTGGCAAGGAGTGGGCGGTCCTGAAGTCAGCGAGCATCGTCCCGCTGGAGGACGGCGGCGACGAGCCGACGATGCAGGAGGAGCTGAAGGCCGAGGTCGCACGCCGCGCTGCGCGCCAGCGGGAGCGCGCGGCCGAGGAGGCGCACGACGCCAGCGCCTACTGGGCGGCACGCCGCGACGAGCTGGAGGCGGACCTCGGCAGCAAGCTTGACGTCGTCTCCAGCGCCGAGGAGGCGATCGCTGCGCGGCTGGACAGCGGCAGCACCGAGGCGGTCGCGGGGCGGCTGGAGAAGAACCACAGCCGCCTGCAGCGCCTGCAGCAGCAGGCCGAGGCCGCGCTGTCCAAGGCACGCGGCGCGCGTCCCGACAGCGACGCCTGCGTCACGTGGCTGGAGGAGTACCTCGAAGAGTGCGCGACCATCGCCGCCTCCTTCGACGAGCACCGCGACACGGTCGAGGACCTGGACACGGCGCCCGAGGAGACCGCGTCGACCGCCGCGCCCACCGCCACGGGCGGCGACGAGGCCCGCGACGCGCGCGAGGACCAGATCCTCAAGACCCTCGCGGACCTGGGGGGCACCTCCAGCCCCAGCGCCTGGCGGCACGCCGCTGGCGATGCCCGCAAGGCCATGAAGGCGTGGGCCACCAGCCACACCTTCACGGACGACCGGAGCCGGCGTGCGATGAACGCCCGCTTCAAGGCGCTCAAGCTGGCCCGCCGCTTCATCGACGAGCTGCCCGCGATCGAGCAAGCGCTGGAGCAGGAGGTCTCGCTCATCGAGACGCAGCAGGAGGCGCACAACCCGGCCGACGGCCTGTCGCGGCTGATCGCGGTCGACAGCGACCTCCAGTCGCTCGGCGGCCAGCTCGAGGCGGCGCGCACCGGGCTGCTGCGGGTCGACAAGGACATCGACGAGCCGAGGATGTTCGCCGCGATGCTGGGCAAGACCACGCGGCTGCGCAAGGACATCCGGGACACCGCCGCGCTGCTGGTCGCGACCCAGGCAGCCCTCCAGCTCGCGCTCTCCGAGGCGTCGACCAACGCCGAGCTGGACGACCTGGAGGAGCGGATCGGGCGGGAGCTGCGGGCGCTGCCGCTGAAGGCCGAGGCCAGCGCCTGGCTGCGCGACGCCGCAGAGCTGGGCAGCCACATCGGCGCGTGGCGCACACTCAGCGGCAAGCTGAGCGTGCCCCGCAAGAGCCGGGAGCTGGACGCGACCGCCGCGGTGCTCTCAGCCCAGACGCGGCTCATCCGGCGCACCGACGGCGCCGAGGAGCGGCTGGCGTCGCTGGAGCAGGCGCTGGGCGCGCTCCCCAACGACACCACCGACATCGCCGCAGTGTCTGCGATCCGGCTGAAGGCCGAGAAGCTGGAGGCCCGGCTGCTGTCGGCGCAGGACCTGCTCGGCCAGGCCAGCAACACCTTCCACGGCCCCCGGATCTTCCAGGGGCTGCTCGGCCGGCTGTCGGCGCAGGAGAGCCGGACCTGGAGCTTCCTCAATGACGCTGCCGCCGCGGAGCAGGCCGCCCTGCGCGCGGCCCGCGACTCGATGGGCGAAGATGCCCTGCGGGCGCAGCTCGCCGAGATGCTGGTCACCGAGCGCAAGGCCCACGGGCAGGCCCTCCAGCTGCTCACCCACTTCGGCGAGTGGTCGACCCGCGCCACGCGGACCAAGCGCGACCTCGACTTCTGGCACAACCTCGCCCAGGACCTCCCGGAGCGTCCGAAGGGCTACGACGAGGTCGACGGCGTGCTCTCGCTGCTCGACGCGGCGGCTGTGCTGCTGCCCAAGATCGAGAGCGAGGAGACCGAGTTCGAGCGCCGCCGCAAGATCTACTTCGCCCAGACCAGCGATGATCCCGACGACAACCTGAAGCTTCACATGATCCTGGAGCAGATGCATGGCCGCCTGGCGCCACAGGTCGCCCGCCTGCAGGCGCTCCACAAGCGCGCCCGCAGCCTCGGCTGGCCGCTGTTCGAGGGGCTGGCCCGCAACGCCCAGGAGCAGCTCGACAGCCTCGAAGACCTGGAGATCCGGCTGTACCGGATGCACCACGACATGGAGGGCGGCGCCCCGGACCAGAAGACCACCGAGGAGGGCGGGACCCTGGACCTGGACTACTCCGAGAAGGAGGCGGTCAAGCAGATCGTCGCCCGCCGGGTCGACGGCTACCTCGAGCGCGAGAACCGCGAGCGCTCCCGCCGCCGCGAAGATCCGATCTCAGCGTCGGACGTGCCCGAGGAGATCGTCAGCCAGTTTGCCCGCATCGCCCGCCGGGTGGTCCTCGCCCGCCGCAAGGGCGACGACGGCACCTCGCGCTACTGAGCCGCCTCCAGCCGCCCGTAGACCCGCGCGTACGCGCCGCCCTCGTCGATGAGGGCAGCGTGCCTGCCGCGCTGGACGACCCGTCCCCCGTCGAGCACCACGATCTCGTCCGCGCGCTGGATGGTCGCGACCCGGTGGGTCACCATCACCACGGTCACGCCCGGCAGCGCGTCCTCCAGCCCCGCCCAGAACGCCGCCTCGGTGTCCGCGTCCAGCGCCGCGGTCGCGTCGTCGAGCAGCAGCACCGACGGGCGGCCCACCAGCGCGCGCGCGATCGCGAGGCGCTGCTGCTGGCCGCCCGACAGCGTCACGCCCAGCTCGCCCACCCGCGTCTCCAGCCCGTCCGGCAGATCCGGCAGGTCCTGCGCGAAGCGTGAGATTCGCAGCGCCGCCTCGATCGTGTCAGCGTCCGCCTCCCGGCCCAGCAGCAGGTTCTCAGACAGGCTGCCCGAGAGGATGACCGGATCCTGCGGCACGTAGCCGATCTGGCGCTGGACGGTGCTGGGCCAGGGCGCCGACAGCGCCGCGCCGCCCACCGACAGGCTGCCGGCCGCCAGCGGGCGCTGGCCGGCGAGGAGCTGCATCAGCGTTGTCTTCCCTGCGCCGATCTGGCCGACCACAGCAATTCGCGCGCCCGGCGAGACAGAGAGGTCCAGCCCCTCCAGCAGCCGCGCACCGTCCGGGGCGTCCACCGCTGCGCCGCGGACCGCGAGCGCCGGAGAGGTCGGCGCGGCCGGCTGGGGCGTCGGGGCCGGGGTGTCCAGCAGCACCTCCAGGCGGCGCATCGCGACGCCGGCCTGCTTAAACTTCGAGACGAACATGCCCACGTCGAACATCGGCCAGACCAGGGCCATCACGAAGCCCTCGAAGCTGATGAACTGGCCGAGGGTGATGCGGCCGTCGAGCACGTGCTGGCCGCCGGCGAGCAGCAGGGCGACGACCGCGAGCTGCCAGCCGTAGCCGTACATGAAGAAGACCATCTGCTGGATGACCGCGGCGCGGATCTCGGCGGTCTGCTGCCGGCTGACCGCGCTGTGGAAGCGCCCGCGGGCGGTCGACTGGAGCCGGCTGGCCTGGATGACCCGGATGCCGCTGAAGGTCGTCGTCAGGGTGTCGTTGATCTCGGAGATGGACGCCTGGACCTCTGCGAAGCGCTTGCCGAGCGCCCCCTGCGCGAGCGCCTGCCCGACCATCAGCAGCGGCAGCGGCAGGACCACCTGCAGCGTCAGCCACGGCGCCGTCTGGACCATCACCGCCAGGCAGGCCACCACGATCAGGGACGCCTCCAAGGTGCGGAAGGTGCCCGAGCAGAGGAACCAGGCGATCTTGTCGCCGGCGTCGTCCGAGAGCCGGGTGACCAGGTCCCCCGCCCGCCAGCGGTGGTAAAATGCCGGCGGCAGCGCCGAGAGGTGGTCGAAGACCCGCCGCCGTGCCCGCCACGTGATGACCGCGTTCATCACCGAGCGCGCCCCCTGGAGAACCACGTACAGCAGCGACTGGCCGATGCCGACCGCCGCCATCCACAGCACCAGCTCCTCCAGGCGCGTGCCGCCGGTGTCGTCGTGCAGCGCGTCGACGAGGTGCTGCCACAGCCACGGGAAGGTCACCACCAGCACCGCGTTCGACACACTCAGCAGGCAGATGAGCACCAGCACGCCAGGGCTGGGACCCCAGACCCGCTTCATCCACAGCCACACCAGCGCGCGGTCGCTCACGCCACCTCCTGCAGCCGCGCCAGGGCAGCGTAGACGCCGCCGAGCGCCAGGAGCTCGTCGTGGGTACCCTGCTCTTGGAGGCGGCCCCGGTGCAGCACGTAGATGATGTCGCAGTCGCGCACCGTCACGAGGCGGTGGGCCACCATGATGGTCGTCCGGCCCGCCTGGAGGCGCGCCAGGGTCGACTGGATGAGCGCCTCCGTCGAGGGGTCGACGGCAGAGGTCGCCTCGTCGAGGACCAGCACCTCGGGGTCACCCACCAGCGCGCGCGCGAAGGTCAGGAGCTGCCGCTCGCCGCGAGACAGCGTGCTGTCCCCGACCACCCGCTCCAGCGCCATGTCCACGCCCAGCGTCTCCAGCGCCGCCTGCGCCCGCGCGCGGTCGCCGCCGAGGTTCTCCAGCACGGTGCCGGGGAAGAGGTGAACATCCTGGAGCACCAGCCCCATCCGCTCACGAAGCTCCGCGACCCGCACATCCCGGAGGTCCACCCCGTCGACGGTCACCCGGCCACCGATCGGGTCCCGGAAGCGCATCAGGAGGTTGAGCACCGAGCTCTTGCCGGCCCCCGTCGAGCCCACGATGCCCACCTGCGTGCCCGCAGGGATCTCCAGCGACAGCGCGTGGAGCACGGGGGTGCCCTCGACGTAGTGGAAGTCGACCGCCTCCAGCCGCAGCGCGCTGCGCAGGCCCGGCCACGGCACCGGAGACGCCGGGTCGGTGATCTGGCGCGGCGTGTCGAGCAGCTCCGCCAGCCGAACCGCCGCCGCCCGCGCCCGCTCGATGGTCGCCTGGTGGTGCGACAGCCGCATGATCGGGCCAAAGAGCTGCCGGAGGTAGCCCAGCCCCATCACCAGCGCGCCGATGGTCAGCTCACCAGAGGAGACCATGCCCGCCCCCAGCCACAGCAGCACCACGATGCCCAGGTTCCGTGTCAAGAACAGGCTGTTAAAGTAGACAACCGGCATCAGGCCCGAGATCGCCGCGACCCGGAAGACGTCTGCGTTGAGCGCCTCGGCGCGCTGTCGCGCCCAGCCCGCCTGGCCAAACGCCTGGAGCGTCGGCATCGCCCGGACATGCTCGGTGAAGAAGCCCGTGAGCCGGGCCTGCACCTTGCGCAGGGCGATAAACTTCGGCGGCGCGACCCGCCGGAAGATGAAGAAGCTGACCGCCCAGATCGGGAGCACACCCGCGACCAGCGGCGCCAGGGCCGGAGCGTCCCAGGCGATGATCGCAAACATGCCGACGAAGAGGACAAAATCGGCCGGGCTGCTGAGGATGACCTCGGTGAACAGCGTGCGGAGCGCCTCGATGTCACCCTGGATGCGCGTGATGAGCCGACCCGAGGTGTGCTTGTCGTGCAGCGCGAGGTCATGATCGAGCAGGTGGTCGAACACCTGCCGCTTCAGGGCGACCATCGCCCGCTGGGCGGTGATCTCGATGCCCAGGCGGGCGGCGTAGGTGAACGCCATGCTCGCGGCGATCACCCCGAGGTACTGCGCCGCCTTCCAGGCCAGCCCCACCGCGTCCTGGTTGGCGAGGTCGACGTCGATGGCCTGCGAGACCAGCCACGGCCCCACCAGGTTCAGCAGCGCGCCCGCGAGCAGCCCCAGGCCGCTCGCAGCGAGCAGCCCACGATCGGGGCGAAACAGCGGCGCGAGCCGGATCAGGGGATGACGACGTGCCATGACCACGGCACCATAGCGCGATACCTCCCCCACGGGAGGACGACAGATGCACCGATGGACCCTCGCGCTCGCGCTCACCCTCACCGCGTGCAGCGCCGGCGACGGCACCGACACCGGCAGCGACACCACGCCACAGTGTGGCTCGACGATGGCCTTTGTCTCTGGCACCGTCGACGGCGCCACCGGTGATCAAGTCACCGTCGCCGCGGACAACGGCACCGAGCAGGTCGAGGCCGACTGGTACGGCGAGCGCGACGGCCTGCTGGCCTATGAGCTGAACCTCCCCGCCGGAGACTGGGAGATCAGCGCCGCTGGCGACGGCTGCGCCTCCGAGGCGCAGGCCCTCTCGGCCAGCGCCTGCCAGGAGTACACCGTCGACCTGACGGCAAGCTGCCGCTAGACGGCTACTTCATCGCCGCGACGAACCGATCGACGGCGTCGTCGATCGTGCGCATCGAGCGGTCGAAGATCGCGCGGTAGTCGGTGACGTTGGGCGAGTACAGCTCGATGGCGATCCAGACGTTGTCGTTGGTGACGTACATCTTGACGACCTTGAGGGCGTCGTTGACCACGTTGCAGGCCTCCAGGACCTTCACCCGCTCCGCGGCGCTCTCGATCGGCCAGATGTTGTAGACCGCCATCCGGAAGAAGGTCGGATCCTGCTCGTTGGTCTCGACGAAGAGGTTGAGCGTGTACTGGTTGTGGGTGTGCTGGAAGCGGATGTCACCGTCGGAGTCGACGGTGGTGGTGTACCCCTTGCCCTGGAGGAAGGTCTGGTACTCCTGCTGGAGCGACGCCTCGGTCGTGGCGAACGCCGGAGCACCCAGCAGAGACAGAGAAAGAAGCAGGGAAGCCATCATCGCGACACCTCTCGTGTGGAGCCTTCAACAGCCTATACCAACCTGCTGTTCCCCTGGCAGCACGGGGCGGGTGGCACTGGAAGCCGCAAGCGGCCGCAGCGGCGAGGCCCGCTCGTGGCTTTCAGTGCCACTTGCGCCCGCGGGGTGGAGTTTATGGTCCCAGACTGCTCTGCCAGGATACCCCATGCCCGATGAGGCGATCACGACGGCGGACACCCCGAGTTTCCATGCAGCGCTTGCTGCGGGAGGGCCACTGGGGCGCCCTGCGGCCAGGGATCTCTCGGCAGGCGCTCGTGAAGCGGTTGGGGCAGCCCACCCGCTGGGAGCGCAGCATGGCCGAATTGCAGGCTCTCCGCTCCGGCACACCCGTCGCCGGCTGGGCGCTGTCCGAGGTCCTGGTCTTCGGCGCCGTCGAGTTCCACTTCCCCGAGCATCCCCAGGGCCACTGCCTCCGCATCTTCGTCGATGACCTCGACGCGCTCGGCAGCGAGCCGCCGCTCGCGGTCGACCGGTGGGTGCTAAAGGAGGGGCTGCCCGAGGCCGCGCTTCGGCTCCACCTCGACACCGCTGGCCTCCGCTACGAGCGGACCGACTTCCCGCCCGCCCCCAGCCAGATCCGCCTCATGCTGGAGAGCGGCGTTCGGATCGGGCTCACCGACGACCTGTCGTTCTTCGAGCCGGGCACGGAGGCGGCCGGGCACCGCCTGTTCTGCGTCGAGGTCGCCTGACCTACGGTGTCGACGGCGCCGCCTGGATCGCATCTGCTGCCGCTGCCGCCGCCGCGGGCTCGCCCGTGAGCACGAGGGCCGAGCACGTGCCCACCACCGGCGACGGGATGTCCTTGAGTGCTGCGGTCACGCAGTCGGTCGCGTCGGGCTTGCTGCCCGAGACGCTCGCCACGACCGTCTCGGCGCCCCAGGTCCACGTGGCCGAGAAGGCGGCTCCACCCGGCGCGCAGGCGTCCAGCGCTGCCTTCTTCGAGGACAGCGCGCCCACGACCATCGCGCTCGCCAGCAGGCCACCCTTCTCCAGGGAGCACGACAGCGCCCGCACCGACAGGCCATCCACCGAGATCGAGTCGACCGAGATGCTCGTCTCAGCCTGTGCCACTGAGGCCACCAGAATCCACCCTGTGATCATCGCCGTCCTCCTCGTCTCCGGGCCACAGCCGCGAGCGCCAGCGCCCACAGCCAGGGTGCGCCAGCCGCGCCGCCGTTGCAAGAACAGCCCGGCTCCGCCTCTGGTTCCGCCTCTTCCACAGGCTCCCCCGAGTCGGGCGCAGCCGCCGTGTCCGGCTCTCCGCTGTCGCTCGGCTCCGCGGTGTCGTCAGGTGCGGCGGTGTCCTCGGGGGGCAGCGCGGTGACCGTCACCGCGACCGTGTACGCCAGGAAGCCGCTGCTGTCCTCGGTGCCCGAGCGGTACGGTGTGTTGAGGTAGCCGTCCCCGTCGGAGGCGGTGGTCACCAGGCGCACGCTCAGGTCCGCAGCGCCGAGCACGGTCCCCGCCAGATCCAGCGTGACCGTCGTGGTCTCGTGCGCGGGGAGGGGGCCGGTGAGGAGGCTGCCACCAGCCGACACGGTGACGCTGCCGGCGTCGGGAAGGTCGAGGCTGTCTCCGGCCGAGAAGGGGACCACCGACCAGCCCTCGGCAGAGAGCACCGAGACGTTCTCGTGGAACACCACGATGGTGGCCGGGCCTTCAGCGCCGGCGTTGTACGCGTCGAGGGTGAGCAGGCCGGTCCCGTCGACAGCGGCTGCCCCGTCCGGCGGAGACAGCCGCGGCACGGGGGTCTGCACGGCGCCCGCGAGGTCGAGCACGCCCGCTTGCGCGCGTGTCTCCCAGTCGGGGTGGGCGTCCGCCGAGGCGCGCAGCACGCGGGAGACCTCCAGCGCCGTCAGGTCAGGGTGGGCCTCGATGAGCAGCACCGCCGAGGCCGCCACCAGCGGCGCGGCGTAGCTCGTGCCGGCGGCGGTGTAGTAGTCATCGGTGCTGTTGACGCCGAGGCTGCAGATGTCCACGCCGGGTGCGGCGAGGTCGACGCTCTGGCGGCCATAGTGGCTGTAGCTGTTGTGGCCGCCGCCCTGCACCGAGCCTGCCACGGTGATCACGTGGTCGTCGGTGAAGTTGGCGGGGTACAGCGGGTAGGCGTCGTTGTCGGCGTCGGAGCAGCCAGCCCACGCGCAGTTGCCAGCCGCCGCGACCAGGACGATCTCCAGCGGGCCGAGCGAGGCGACCGCATCGCGGAAGGAGGCGGTGTAGCTGCTGGAGGCGATGGAGTAGTTGACCGCGCGGATGCCCAGGTCTCCGTCGGCCACGTCCGCGAGCGCAGAGGCCGCGTAGCTGAAGTAGAACGCCCCGCTGCTGTCCGCGATCTTGAGCAGGTTCAGCCGGCCCTGCGGCAGCACCCCCGCCCGCCCGACCCCGTTCGATGCCCGCGCCGCCACGATGCCGGCGATGAAGGTGCCGTGCGCGGGGATGCCGACGTCCCACTCCAGGTTCGCGGTGCTGTCCCCGTCGCCGTAGTCCCACTGTCCTGTGAAGCGTCCGGTGATCTCCTCGTGGGTCTGCAAGAAGCCGCCGTCTGCGATCGCCACGACCGGCGCACCGGCGCCGTCGGCGTGCGCCCAGGCCTGCCGGGCACCGATCTCGTCGAGCGCCCACAGGTCCTTGCAGTCTTCGGTGCCGGACGCGTCCGGGTGGCTGCCGCGCAGGTCTGTGCCGGGGATGATGCGGTCGGCCTCGGCGTAGCGGATGCCCGGCTGCTCCGAGAGCGCCCCGAGCGGCAGCGGGGCATCGCCGGGGAAGTCGGCCACGCAGAACCGCGCCCGCTGGAAGCAGCGGCCCACCACGCCGCCGTGGGACTCGATGGCGCGGATCGCCTCGGTGGGGGCGGACGTGAATCCAACCATCCCCGTGCGGGGACCGGCGAGAGCTGCTGCGCTCGCCCAGAGAATGTTCAGCATGGCTCTGGTGTACCGGAACGCGCCTCAGCCGGGAAGGGCCGCGAGCACGCCCCCGGCGAGGACCACAAAGCCACCGACCTCTGCGAGCACCAGCGTGACCATGAAGCTGTGGACCAGGCCGCGGGGCAGCGGGCGGGCGCCGAGGGTGTGCGGGCGCCGGAGCTGGTTGTCGGTGTCGTTGAGCCAGCCGTGGACCGCGTACGTCGACACCGCCAGCGCGAAGAAGGATATCGG
>Ga0316202_10002550_pt1 | contig 11893 bp, 8 predicted proteins | sample 3monrhotite_MG_FD_204934 | JGI IMG/M metagenome (GOLD analysis project Ga0316202, IMG submission 204934) | Microbial mat bacterial communities from mineral coupon in-situ incubated in ocean water Damariscotta River, Maine, United States -... | ecosystem: Environmental > Aquatic > Marine >... | reverse complement strand
CATACGCCGCTTTATTTTGAATCTAGCAATGTGGAACATCCTGTACATTTATCTAATATTGATAAAGATGCCCCTGATAATTGTCAAGCCATACGAACATCCATGCAAGGCGTTGTGGTGGAGGTGAGTGTCAATGAAGGAGATAGAGTATTAATAGGGCAGCAGGTGGCAGTGATTGAATCCATGAAAATGGAGCATGTGCTTACCGCTCCTGTTGGTGGCATAGTACAACGTATCGACCAGAAAGCTGGAGATGGCTTGCAAAACAATCAGATCATTTTGTATATAGAACCCCTTGATGGTTTAGCCAGTGCATGTTCTGAAATTCAGGCAGTGGCTATTGATACTATCCGCCCTGATTTACAAGAATTGATTGACCGCCAAGCCAAATTGCAAGACAGTGCACGCCCAGAGGCCATGGCCAAGCTTCACGGTAGAGGCCGTCGCAGTGCCCGTGAAAATATTGAAGACTTAATTGATGAAGGCACGTTATTGGAATTTGGTGGTTTAGCGGTAGCAGCACAGCGTCGTCGTCGCTCCATGGAAGATCTCGTAAAAAACACCCCAGCCGATGGCTTAGTTACCGGCTTGGCTAGTGTGAATGGTGACATTTTTGGTTTAGAGGATAAACGAAGTCGTTGTGCTGTGTTGTCTTATGACTACACCGTTTTGGCCGGTACTCAGGGCTATTATAATCATCATAAAACTGATCGCATTCTTGAATTGGCCTTAGAGCAACAATTGCCAGTTATTTTCTTTTGTGAGGGAGGTGGAGGGCGTCCCGGTGATGTGGATTTTCCTGACATTATTGGTCTCAGTGTTTCAAGTTTTACCACGATGGCTAAGCTCAGTGGTTTAGTACCTACTGTGGGCATTGCTAGTGGTCGTTGTTTTGCGGGTAATGCGGCCTTTTTAGGTTGCCATGATGTTATTATTGCCACGGAAGATGCCAGCATAGGTATGGCAGGACCTGCCATGATTGAAGGGGGAGGACTAGGTTCATTCCGACCGGAAGAAGTAGGTCCTATGGATGTTCAAACCGCCAATGGTGTGGTGGATATTTTAGTAAAAGATGACACCGAAGCGGTGCGAGTAGCTAAACAATATTTATCGTATTTCCAAGGGCCAATTAAAGAATGGCAATGCAGCGATCAACGTCGTCTGCGCCACCACATTCCTGAGAATCGCCTGCGCAGTTACGATGTGCGCGATATTATCCATGATCTAGCCGATAAGGACTCGGTGCTGGAACTACGACCTACCTTTGGTAGCGGCATCGTTACCTCGTTGATTCGTATTGAAGGTCGTCCGATGGGATTAATTGCTAATAATCCTCGCCATTTAGGTGGTGCCATTGATTCCCCTGCCGCAGATAAAAGCGTGCGCTTTATACAACTGTGCAACGCTTTTGATCTGCCTATATTAAGCTTGTTGGATACTCCTGGATTTATGGTTGGGCCAGAAGCTGAGAAACAGGCGCAAGTGCGTCACTTTTCTAGGATGTTTGTGACAGGTGCTAATGTCGACATTCCATTTTTTACAATTTGTCTGCGCAAGGGTTATGGTTTGGGAGCTCAAGCGATGGCAGCAGGCAGCTTTAAAGAACCACTCTTTATTATTAGCTGGCCTACAGGAGAGTTTGGTCCAATGGGACTGGAAGGCGAGGTGCGCCTTGGCCATAAAAAACAATTGGAAGCCATCGAAGATCCGGTAGAGCAAAAAGCCTTGTTTGATGAATTAGTGGCTAAAGCCTATGAGCGTGGCAAAGCGATTCATGCAGCTTCTACCTTAGATTTGGATAATGTGATTGACCCTGCGGATACTCGAAATTGGGTTGTTCAAGGGCTCAAATGCTGTAAGTCGCTGGAAGCAAGAAAAGGGAAAAAAGTGCCGTTTGTCGATACTTGGTAAATTCCACGTTGATGAACAGATGGCTGATAAGAAGCCCTAAAAATTTAAAATTAAGTTAACTAATCGCAATCGATACTAGGATATATTATGCAATCAACAATGATGAACCTACCACTAACGATAACTTCAATTATGGAGTTTGCGGACAAAGTCTATCCTAATCAGGAAATCGTTTCAGTAACGCTAGACAACCCAAATCATCGGTATTTATATAAAGATGCGTTTAGACGTACACGTCAGTTGGCAAATGCTCTTGAATCATTAGGGTTAAAGCAGGGGGATGTTGTTGCCACCATGGCATGGAATGATTATCGCCACCTTGAACTTTATTATGCTATTTCGTGTTCAGGTATGGTTTGCCATACAATAAATCCTCGGTTATTTGACGATCAAATTGAATACATCATTAATCATGCAGAAGACCAATGGCTTTTTACTGATCCTTTATTTATACCTAAGCTTGAAGCGATGCAGGACAAAATGCCCAATATTAAAGGTTTTGTCGTACTAACCTCTGAACAAAATATGCCTAACACATCTCTGCGTAATGTCCGTTGTTATGAATCATTAATTTCAGCACATGCAGAACAATTTAATTGGCCAGCCCTAGATGAAAATACTGCTTCCGCACTTTGTTATACATCAGGCACTACTGGAAACCCAAAAGGCGTGGTCTATAGTCATCGTTCAACCGTATTGCATTCATATGCTTCAAATATGCCGAATGCATCCGGTATAAAGCATCAAGATGTAGTGATGCCAATAGTCCCTATGTTTCATGTGAATGGCTGGGGCGTTGTCTATTCAGTTCCTATGTGTGGAGCTAAACTGGTGATGCCAGGACCAAAAATGGCCGATGGTGAAATGTTAACAACGTTAATCAACAATGAAAAAATCACTATATCTTCTGGTGTGCCAACAATATGGCAGGCTTTGTTAGACTATCTCGAAACCAGTGGTAGAACTATTAAGAGTATAAAGCGTCTCGGCGTTGGTGGTGCCGCCTGCCCATTGTCGATATTTAAGGCATTTAAAGAAAAGTACAATGTTAATGTCGAACAAGGCTGGGGTATGACTGAAACAAGCCCGCTAGGTACATGTAATATATTAGATGATACAGACTTTGATTTACCTGAAGAGGCGTTTAATAAAAAAATAATAAGTCAGGGCCGTCCAGTATTTGGCGTAGATCTGCGTATTGTCGATGACGAAGGTAACGAGTTGCCATGGGATGGAAAATCTTTTGGTGATGTTCAAGTACGTGGTTCATGGGTTACTGAAAGTTATCATAAGTTAGAAGGCGAATTTACAGAGGATGGCTGGTTTAATACAGGTGATGTTGCTTATATGGATGATGAGTCTAGAATGCAGATAACCGATCGCCGTAAAGATATCATCAAATCTGGGGGGGAGTGGATCTCTACCGTTGAGCTGGAAAACCAAGCATTTAATCATCCTGATATTGCTGAAGCTGCTGTCATTGGCGTAAATCATGATAAGTGGACAGAGCGCCCATTGTTGCTAGTGGTTGTTAAATCGGGAAAACGTATTAGTTCGGATGAAATGCTAGCTTGGTTTAAGGGAAAGGTGGCGACGTGGTGGATACCAAGTGCTTGTGAATTTGTCGAAGAACTTCCCCATACGGCGACAGGTAAACTGGATAAAAAAGTTTTGAAAGAGCAGTATAAAGACTATGTGTGGCCAGCAAGTTAAGTCATTAACATGTTAAAAATATTTAGTGAACTAATGCATTATCGATTTTTTGGGACTATGCTTTTTTGTTCATTCATCTAATGTTTTTGTAATAATATCACTCTTATTATTATGAATTATTCGTTAAGCGAATGAGTGGGTATTAAAACTATTCATTTGTTTAATTGTGAAGGTCAGATTAGCATAACTTATCACCTAAATTTGATACATAGTATTTGATGTAAAAAATACACCAATTAAAGAGGGAATAATGCCTAAAATAATAAATAAAAATGACATAGCCAATTTTATCGGTTTTCAAGCTGAGCCAACTCATTGGCATCAAGTTACTCAAGATCAGATAAATCAATTTGCTGATTGTACACTTGACCACCAATTCATTCATGTTGATGAAGAAAAAGCGAAATCTACACCGTTTGGTTCAACTATCGCACATGGTTTTTTGTCTTTGTCTATGTTGTCCCATTTTGCTGAAAATTTTAGCGTCATTATTGATGGTTTTTACATGGGACTGAATGCAGGTTTCGATAAAGTTAGGTTTTTACAACCTGTAAAAGTAAATAGCCGTATTAGAGCTCATGCTAAAACACTTTCTATTGAAGAAAAAAAGCCAGGTCAATTTCGTTTATGTACTGAAGTAACAGTTGAGATTGAAGGTTGTGATACACCCGCTTTAGTTGCGCAATGGATATCAGTTCAAATGGTTAAATAACACGTTACGTTGTTGATATTGTGTTTAATAATCTCACATTAGTGTTCGTTTATAAGTGTAAACGAACACTTTCTCTGTTATTACACTAACTTTTGCTAATCTGAACAGTTATGAGTTATATCAATTGAAATAAAGTTAAAAATTTGAAGGAAATATTATGACAATCAGTTTTGAAGGTAAAGTTGCTATTGTAACTGGCGCAGGTAACGGTTTAGGACGTTCTCATGCTTTGGAATTGGCTAAGCGAGGCGCAAAAGTAGTTGTTAACGATTTAGGTGGGGCTCGTGATGGTAGCGGTGCATCAAGTGAAGCCTCGCTAGAAGTGGTTCGTTTAATTCAAAAAATGGGCGGAGAAGCGATCAGTCATGGTGCTAATGTAGCAAATTTTGATGAAGTACAAGAGATGGTTCAGCAAACCATGGAGAAATGGGGACGTGTAGACATTCTTATTAATAATGCGGGTATTTTACGCGATAAATCCTTTTCTAAAATGACAATAGATGACTTTAAACTAGTGATGGATGTACATGTTATGGGCTCGGTTAACTGTACTAAAGCCGTATGGGAAATCATGAAAGAGCAAAGTTATGGTCGTATTGTCATGACAACATCTTCAAGTGGTATGTATGGTAATTTTGGTCAATCAAATTATGGTGCGGCTAAAATGGCGGTACTTGGATTAATGAACACTTTAGTGCTTGAAGGAGCCAAAAATAATATTTTTGTTAATGCACTCGCACCAACAGCAGGAACACGCATGACGGAAGATTTAATGCCCGAAGAAATAGTAAAAGCTTTTGCACCAGAAGCTGTTACTGCGGGCATGCTCACGTTATGTGATGAGAATGCTCCTAATCGATTTATTTTGTGTGCCGGTGCTGGCGGCTATTCCAGTGCGAGCATTTTTGAAACAGAAGGTTGTTTTATTCCTCAAGCATCACAAACTCCAGAAAAAGTACGCGAACATTGGAGTGAATTAACTGATCAAGAGAACCAAGCTGCATTGATGTCAGGATCAAAGCAAGGTGAAAAATTTGTCATGAAAGCGATGGCTTTCATGAAATCTCAACAAAAATAGTCACAATTTAAGTAATAGCAATTAATTAAAAATTAGGAATTATCATGAGAGAAGCCGTAATAGTATCAGCCGCCCGTACACCTATTGGTAAAGCTTATCGAGGTGCATTTAATGATCTATCAGCTCCTACATTGGCTGCAGTTGCTGTAAAAGCTGCGGTAGAGCGTGCAGGTATTGCTCCCAACGAAGTTGAAGATTGTATTTTTGGTGCAGCATTAACACAAGGTAACCAAGGTATGAACTTTGGTCGCCAAGTGGCTATGGCTGCTGAATTACCTGTATCAGTACCAGGAATGACTATTGACCGTCAATGTTCATCAGGTTTAATGTCAATTGCGACGGCAGCTAATCATATTGTTTGTGACGGCGCACAAGTGGTTGTAGCGGGGGGATGTGACTCAATTAGTTTAGTACAAAATGACAAAATGAATATGTACCGTACAGTAGACCCAAGTGTAAAAGCTTATCGTCCTGCAACGTATATGCCGATGTTAGATACTGCTGAAGTTGTTGCTAATCGTTATGAAATTTCTCGCGAAGAACAAGATGCTTACGCATTGACGTCTCAACAACGTACTGCCGCAGCACAAGCCGCGGGTAAATTTGATGATGAAATTGTGCCCGTAACGTGTACCAAATTGGTGATGGATAAAACAACAGGTGATGTAAGTAAAGCAGAAGTCACCTTAACGAAAGATGAAGGCAATCGTCCGTCGACAAGTATTGAAGGGTTATCTGGTTTAAAAGCAGTTAAAGAGAACGGTTCTATCACGGGTGGTAATGCCTCTCAATTATCTGACGGTGCAGCTGCGGTTGTTGTTATGGAGCGAGAGCTAGCAACGCAGCGTGGTCTTTCACCTTTAGGTGTATATCGCGGTATGGTGGTTGCTGGTTGTGAACCAGATGAAATGGGTATTGGGCCAATTTTCGCGATCCCTAAATTACTAGAACGTAACAATTTAACCATGGATGATATCGGCTTATGGGAAATCAATGAAGCTTTTGCTGTGCAAGTTTTATATTGTGCTGAAAAGCTAGGTATTCCAGAAGATCGCTTAAACGTCAATGGTGGAGCCATATCTATTGGACATCCATATGGTATGAGTGGTACTCGTATGGTGATGCACGCACTAATTGAAGGTAAACGTCGCGGCGTTAAATATGTTGTTATCAGTATGTGTATTGGTGGTGGTCAAGGTGCGGCGGGGTTATTTGAAGTCCTTTAATGTTAATCGATCATAATAATAAAGATAAAAGAGGAATGTATTGTGGAAAAAATTTGGCTTGAAAAGAGTTATCCACCCAATGTTGAGTTTGAAATAGATCCAGACAAATATAACTCGTTGGCAGACTTGTTTTTTAAATATACCAAGTTGTATCAAAATAATACGTCGTTTATTAACATGGGAACAGGTATTAGCTATCAAGAACTCGCTCAACAAGCCACTGATTTTGCTGCATACTTACAGCGAGATTTAGGATTAGTTAAAGGCGATAAATTTGCGATAATGATCCCTAATCTCTTGCAATATCCTATTGCTTTGTTTGGCGCCTTAATCTCCGGATTGACGGTTGTTAATGTTAACCCACTTTATACGGCTCGTGAGTTACAACATCAGTTAAAAGATTCAGGCACGAAAGGGATCCTTATTCTTGAAAACTTTGCTCATGTATTAGAGTCTGTTATTGATAAAACAGAAGTTAGACATGTGATTACCACAGGTGTTGGCGATCGTTTAGGAAAACTTAAAGGTGCATTAATTAACAGTGTTCTTAAATATGTGAAAAAACAAGTACCGGCATATAGTTTTTCTCATGTTGTTAAATTTAATCATGCCATGAACAAAGGTAGTAAACTTAGCTTCATTCCTGTGGATGTAGTGGGCTCTGATTTGGCTTTTTTACAATATACCGGAGGAACCACTGGGCCTGCTAAGGGCGTTATGTTAACCCATCGAAACATGGTTGCTAATCTTATTCAATCAAATGAAATGACTAGGCATGTATTTGAACCAGGTAAAGAAATTATGGTAACGGCTTTGCCGCTTTATCATGTTTATGCCTTAACCTCTAATTGCCTGTGTTTTATGGCTTATGGAGGGCTTAATCTCCTAATCACTAACCCTCGAGATATGGTAGGTTTTGTCAAGGAATTAGCTAAATATCCTTTCACTGCAATTACGGGTGTTAACACCTTATTTAATGCATTACTTCATACACCAGGTTTTGAAAAGCTTGATTTTAGTGCATTGAAACTTGGCTTTGGTGGTGGAATGTCTGTGCAACGTCCCGTTGCAGAGCTTTGGGAAAAAGTGACTAAAACCCGTTTATTAGAAGGTTATGGTTTAACTGAATGTGCACCTATGGTGACAATGAACCCATACAACCAAGAACGTTATGACGGCACAATTGGAGTGCCTGCTTCATCAACCGATATTCGCTTGATTGGTGACGACGGTGAAGAAGTGGCTATCGGTGCACCTGGAGAAATGTGGGTTAAAGGCCCACAAGTCATGAAAGGATATTACAATCGTCAAGAAGCAACTGATGAAGTTTTAAAGGACGGCTGGTTAGCGACCGGTGATATTGCCACAATGGATGAAAATGGTTTATTTAAAATTGTTGATCGTAAAAAAGACATGATAATCGTTTCTGGATTTAATGTCTTTCCAAACGAAATAGAAGAAGTACTTGTTACTCATGAAGGCATATTAGAAGCGGCGGCTATCGCTGTACCGAGCGATATAACAGGTGAAATGGTTAAGGTATTTATTGTCCGTAAAGATCCAAATTTAGTGGAACAAGACGTTTTTGACCATTGTCGTGAGTTACTTACTAATTATAAGAGACCTAAAATTATTGAGTTTATGGATGAATTACCAAAAACAAATGTAGGCAAAGTTTTACGCAAAGAACTACGTCAAAGTAAAGATTAAAGCAATACCAGCCAATGGTGCTTTTATGTTGATCAATAAAGTGAATATTTAAATAATATGCTAGAAATTTATGCTGGTGATACAGCGTTAAAAACAATACAAGAAAAAGGATTTTTACCCGAATTGTTTACTTCTTTTTTAGGGGCAAGTGGCGGACCCAAATGGTTTACGCTTTATGGCTTAGATAAATACATTTTTGGTGATTTTTTTAAAGATAGAACACAACCATTATCACTTGTTGGGTCAAGTGCGGGTGCTTTTCGAGCCGCTTGTTTTGCGCAAAAAAATCCTGTTTCAGCGCTTAATCGCTTAGCTAAGGATTACAGTGAAACAGTGTACTCCGAGAGTGCCAAACCTGCTGAAATATCACAAAAAGCAAAAACACTGTTAGATACTTTATTTAGTGATGGTGGTATTGATGAAATTATTAATAATCCCGTATTTAAAGCACATTTTATTGTTGCTAAAAGTAATGGGTTGGTAAGTAGTGAAAATAAAGTATTACAAGGCATTGGCTTAGTTAAAAGTATGTTGAGTAATCGTATTGGACGTACATTATTAAAATATCAGTATGAACGTTTTATTTTTCAGCCTAAAGATAGTCAATTAACTATTTATGATCCCGATAATATTCCAACAAAAATCATTCCTTTTTCAGTCGATAATATAAAAGAGGCCTTACTTGCTTCAGGTGCTATTCCTATGGTGATGGAAGGTGTCGTTGACATTGCTGGTTGTCCAAAAGGCATGTACAGAGATGGTGGTATTATCGACTATCATTTTGATTTTAAAATTAAAAATGAGGGGTTAACGTTGTACCCACATTTTAGTTCAACACTTAAAGCCGGTTGGTTCGATAAAAAATTATCAAGGGGGGTAAGAGTAAAGAATTATGATAAAACGGTATTGGTCTGCCCGTCAGCTAAATTTATTGCCTCGTTACCTTACCAAAAAATTCCAGACCGTACTGACTTTACTACAATGAAACCAGCAGAAAGGCTCGTTTATTGGCAACAAGTTTTTTTGAAAAGTGAGTTGTTAGCTCAAGAATTTTCACAGTTTTTTCAAACACAAGATATTAAACGTATTAAAAATATCAAGTCATTATTGGTTTAGCCTTAGAGCTATTAAATTTAACATACAAGTAGAAATACTAAATCATTTCAACCATAAATAAATAGAGAAATAATATGACAACTTATACTGCAATAAACTTAGTCGCTCGCCCAACTGGCGGCCCTATTGGTCCTGAATTATTTGAAGTTGTTCAAAAAGAAATACCGAGCGTAGGTGAAGGACAATTTTTAGTAAAACAAAATCATATGTCACTTGACCCTGCCATGTTTGGTTGGATGAGCCCTGATACTGAAAGCTACATTCCGCCCGTTGAATTGGGCACGGTAATGCGTAGTTCGGGTGTGGGTGAAATTGTTGAAAGTAATCATCCTGATTTTAGTGTTGGTGAGCGTGTTATGGGATTGATGGGATGGCAAGAGTATTTTTTAACTGAAGGTACAGGTTTAAATAAAGTGACTGCGCCATTGCCAGACGAAACCATTTTATCGGTATTTGCTTTACCGGGGTTAACCGCAACTCAAGGACTTTATAGTATTGGAAAACCTCAAAAAGGAGAAACAATTGTCGTCTCTGGCGCTGCAGGTTCTGTTGGTTCAATTGTTGGTCAGCTAGCTAAAGCCGATGGGTTAACGGTTATAGGTATAGTCGGCAGTGATGAAAAAGCCGATTGGATTGTTAACGAGTTAGGCTTTGATGGCGCTATTAATTATAAAACGGATGATTTAGCGGCTAAATTAGCTGAATTAACACCAAACGGTATTGATGTGTATTTCGAAAATACTGGTGGTCCAATACAGCATCATGTTTTTGCCCGTATGAATGCTCATGGTCGTATTGCTGTATGTGGTTTAATTGCAGACTATCCAAAAGCAGAACCTGATTTAGCGCCAAATTGGATCCCTATTATTAAAAAACGTTTAACCATACAGGGTTTTACTATGCCTGATCATTTTGGTGAAGTACCTGCATTACTGGCAAAATTAACGCCTTATGTGATGAAAGGGCAAATTAAACATCGTTCACATGTTTTAAACGGACTTGAGTCAGCAATGACTGGATTGAATATGTTTTTTACAGGACAAAATAAAGGCAAGCTAATTGTTAAGCTTTAGATCGTATCTGAAGTAAAGTTAACATAGTTTTTTAGGCTTTTAAAATTATTTTAAGATACTTAAGCGAGTTCAGTATGACTCTATAAATAGTAATATTTGAACTCCTTGAACAATACGAATAACTACAAAATTAATAACGGATTCAGCTTATTTGAAAATGGAAAATAACATGCCTATAAGTATAAAAAATAATATAAAAACACACTTAGTATTAATAAATAAAGTGATAACCATTCTGATGTTTTTTTGTATCACATCGTTATCAGTAAATGCAGCAGCAACTACATTAGCGCAAGTAAGTGATGAAGATGCTGCCGTTACTAAAACGGCTGCATCAACGACGGTTATGAATATCAATGAAAAAAGTTTTAGCTGTATAAGAGAAATGACACCTGTACGCCATTTTTATGTTGATAACCTTTTAGGTGATGTCGATAGTACTTTAGCCGCCGCAAATAATCCTAAAGGTGCAATTTATCCCACAGGCTCAGTTGTACAACTTGTGCCTACAGAGGTCATGGTTAAGCGAGAAAAAGGCACATCCCCTGCAACGGGCGATTGGGAATTTTTTGAATTAGAAGTTAATGAAAGCGGTTCAAAAATTGCTAAACGCGGTTTTGTTGATATTGTGAACCGTTTCGGAGGCAACTGTTTCTCTTGTCATGCGCCAGCTAAGAAGTCGTGGGATTTTATCTGTGAATCTGGACATGGCTGTGACCCCATTCCAATCGATCATAAAATGACGGGAGCGCTTCAACGATCTGATCCTCGTTGTGGTGAAGCTGAACTTGAAGACGGAGACACAATGGCTCTTTTAAAACTTAAGGCTATGGTCACCATAGGTTTAACTAAAAAGTGGTTTGAAGATACATTCTAAAAACAATCCATGTATAGAAAAGAAATTTAATTAATTTGAACAGTGAAGTTATTAATAGTCATTCACTTCACTGTCTATGTATTTTTTTACCAAGTTAGGAAAGAACCATGAGCGACATTAAAACACATTATCGAAACTGTAATATTTGTGAAGCCATGTGTGGCTTGGAAATAAAGTATCAAGGTAAAGAAATAATATCAATTAAAGGGGATCAAAAAGACCCGTTTAGTAAAGGCTATAATTGCCCTAAAGCAACTGCTTTACAAGATTTTTATACCGATAAAGATCGTTTAAAAACACCAATCAGACGTACCGCAACAGGTTGGGAAGATATTTCTTGGGACGAAGCGTTCACCGAAATAACCGAAAAATTTAAGAGTATTCAAGCTGAATATGGCAAAAATGCGCTCGCTATTTATTTAGGTAATCCAAATGCTCATAGCCTTGGTAATGCGATGTTGTTAAAATCTTTTAGTA
>Ga0316202_10002549_pt1 | contig 11893 bp, 13 predicted proteins | sample 3monrhotite_MG_FD_204934 | JGI IMG/M metagenome (GOLD analysis project Ga0316202, IMG submission 204934) | Microbial mat bacterial communities from mineral coupon in-situ incubated in ocean water Damariscotta River, Maine, United States -... | ecosystem: Environmental > Aquatic > Marine >... | reverse complement strand
TTCCGATTCAACTGTATCTGATAATTCTCTTAAAGCTACTCTTGCATCAACTATATCTGCAGGTACATCAGCTCCATTATCTGCTTCCCTAATTATATACCAATCTGTTTTTGCAAGTTCACCACCTATTCTACTTTTAAAGTTGCTAATCGCCTGTTCTTTTAATTCGCTTACTGATTTACTAAATGTCTTATTAGATTTGTCTTTTCTAAATACAGTTGCTCCTGTGTCCCAATATATCTCACCTAAATCGTGTATTCTTTCATCATAACTATCATCTATGATTACATCAAAAAGACCATTGTCTTTCATATCTTGGTCAGACCACCCTTTTACGTTTAAATGCAGTCCTGTTGATGACCTAAATGAATTAGGTAATGATTGATAAAAAGTTATTACACCTGCGTTATTTACTGCTTTCATATTATGCTACTTTATTTATTGTTGCGAATTGTTCTGTGTTTCCATTTGTAGAAACTATACTTATTAAATTTTCTCCACTTCCATCATACGTTGAAGCATTTGTAAGTTCTTTTACACTTGACGGTAAAGTCAAAGCGTAATTACCACTAATAACTAAATTGATTTGCATACCTGTTGATACATTAGCAAAAGTCAATGTTGTGTCTGCTCCTAATGTTTTAGTAAATGTTGTTGCAGTTGCCCAATCTACAGATGTACCACTTAATGCTGCTGCAGTAGTAAACTCTGCACCTAATTTAGCATAACTTACTGCGTCTGCTGCTATTTTAGCTGTTGTAATGTTTAAATCAGCAATATGAACTGTATCAACTGCTCCATCAGCAATCTTAGCTGAATCTACAGCATCTGCTGCTAACTTTGCTGTAGTAATTGCTCCATCAGCAACACCACCAGCACCAGCATACAACTCCGTAAAGTTGTCATTTGTTTTATCCATAGCCGTTCTTAATGGGTCACCTGTCCCATCATTAGCTGTAGTTCCTATTCCTATTACTTGTTTTGCCATAATTTAATTTTTAATATACTGTTGCGTCTACTGTTACTTGTGTGCTATCTGCACTAAATTTTGTTGTGTCAACGGTTAAGTGTGAACCATCTGCATTAAATGGGTAAATGCTTCCCCATCCATTTCCTTCGTTTGTATTACCAAAAAAAGTTTCACTATATATTGAACCGAATGACATTCTTTATCTTTTTAATATAACTCATTAATTTAATTTCGTTCTGCTTTTTATTCTTATTGTTATATTTATCGTACTTACCTCTTTTCATTATAAAACCCAGCCTGTAAAATTAACGTCTCTAAAAGGGTACATTCCCCCATCTTGACTTCCAATATAGTCAGGATATAATTCACTTTTATCATTCATATAATCTAAAAACCTTTTAGCATAAAAGTCTGCAGTTTCTGTAGCGTGTCTAGTTAATTTAGTTATTTCTGACTCTGAAACAGAAGTTGCATTTTCGCTATTATGTTTATATATACCTCCATTAGATATTTGATATGCAGCATAAGGCAAATATGTTGCTTGTGTATACCAAATAAGCATTGGCTTTATATATGTATTTACTAAAGTTGCATTATTTACTGATAAATTGTTGCCTATTACACCAGCTTGAAGTGTATCATATAATTTAGTACCAAGATAATTTTGTATAACTGTATCTTGTGCTACTTCAACAAACTGTATGAGTTTATCAGTATCTACATTTCCGTCTATAATAGACTTTCTTTTTAACTCTTCTAATGTTATAAATAGTGCTTTCATTTCTTATAGTTTGGATGATGTCCGTTATTAGGCATATTTCTAGGTTCAACAGATATTTCACTTGGATTATTAGGTTTCTTTAAACCGTCTTTTATTGCATCAGATTCATCAACTAAAGTATTTTCAGATACTTTCTTTTTATAAATCTTCATTTCCCAATAATGCTGACAATTTACACCACCTTTATATTTAAATAATGAATAGCTTTGTCCTTTATGACCTAACTCTTTATTAATTCCTCTAAAAGACATCATATTAATATCTTCTTTTCTAAACACTAAGTTCTTTTCAGTTATAAGTTCCATTCTCTGACAGAACCTTCTTGAATTAGGTGACTTTCTTACAGGACCATAAGAGTATCTAACCTTATATGTTGAATTATCCTGTGATGAAGACTTACTAGGTTTAGCGTCATTATCAGTAGGCATAGAAAGAGTTGTAAAATCAAACTCCTTCTCTGTGTCTTCTACCTTTTCAGTATGTACTAATTCCCAGTCATCACTATCTATCTTTTCTGCTAACTCTTCTAGTTGACTTAACATATCATCACCTTCATCATCAGAAAAGTCTTTCTTTTCTTCACTTGACAGTTTCTCACCTGTCTCTTCTTCTCTTTTAATCTTTGTAGCTATGTTGTCAAGCTGTGTAAACTCTATTGGTTGTAGCGTAACAAAGTAAAGATTAAGGTTTATACCATTAAATGATAATAGCTCCTTAAAAGAGTTAATCAGCAATGTTTGAAATGGTCTAATAACAATGTTATCCATTAAAACACTAGCTGTACGCAGTTCTTCTGCGTTATTTCCAAATCCTGTGTTGTCTTTAATACCTAATAGTATCGGAGATACAACACCGTGACCAATCATTATTTTTTCTCTTGATTCTTTTGCTAAAAATTCATATTGTGCGTGAGCATCAGGTAGATGAATAGGTTCTACCGTTGATTGTGCTTCACTATCTTCATTAAAACATAAAATAAATTTACCAGCATTAGAAGAACCACTAAACTTTTCATATATTTTTCTTTCTATTAAATCTTGTGCTTCATCACCTGGAATACCATTATTAAAGTTTAATAATAGTGAAGGTGCTAAACCATTTTGAATGTTGTTTATGTGATAATTTGATACTTCTTCCTCTAAACTACAATACTGTAAACATCCTTGATAATCTACAGGAGAGTAGTAATAAAACCCAGCTCTATATGGTTTTATATAATATATTTCTACTTTTTCACTTTTCTTACCTTGTTTAAAAGCAGGTATTCTTTTTGGATTGTCTTTAGGCTTTATTTCACTCCATTTAGGATGATAATAGTAAGCTTCAATTTTTCCGTCTTTTGCTTTTTCTGCTCTAAGTGTTTCAGCAGGAAAATGCTTTAACTGCATTATTTTTGTCTTTGTTTTATTATAAACAACTTGAATTGCAGCTTGTCCTAATAACTTTAAATCACTTGTAACTCTTTTAACGTCATCATTTTTTAATATTGATTCCATCTGACCAAATTGCATAGCATTTTCTTTAGAATCGGTAGCATCTAAACCTCTACCATAAATTAAATCTGTAATACCGTTTATACATCTTGAGTTTGTTGGACTTCCTAAATATCTTTCAATTAGTTCGCCAAAATAATTATTTCCTTCTCCATATTCAACCCACTTATATCTTGTTGATTCTGTTATTGAAGGCACCTCGTACCCTGATAAATTTATTACTTTTAAGTTGTTCATAATATTATATATTTTTGGTCATCCGTATCAGTACCAACATAATTGTTATATTTATTAGTGTTAAGTGTGTGGTCTATTGTATTATCTGTTTGAGAAGTACAATAAGCTTTTCCTCTGTATAATAATGTTGTTCCTTGTTTTAGTTCAAACGAATAACTGCTTTCGGCTGTTAAAATAGTAAAAGCAATAGACATCTGCAAGAAATTACCATTAGTTGATAGTGTAGATGTTATATTATTTATTGTTTGAGTTTTTCTAGTACCATCTTCTACGATAACCATAGATAAGTTAGAAGCAACAGTATATAATCTAGGTATAATGCTTACTGATTGTGCGTTAGCTGTTGGCGATAATCTTATCATACTTATATAACCTATTATGTTGAATTATGTTCAAAAAAAAAGAGGACTATAAAAGTCCCCTCTTTCTATGTTTAAGAACCTACTCTGTTTAAGAGTTAGTACCTTCTGTAATAGTTATAGTACCAGATAACCCAGCAAAGTCTGTTGAGTTAAATACTAATTGACCAGCAGTATGTGCCATAAAATTAGCTGGAGTTGTTTCCATACCAGATAATGTTAATGTATAACCACTTAAGTCTCCCATTGCAGCACCAGTTACTACAGTACCTCCTGATACGTCAGCACCGTTTACTAAACCAACCATCATAAAGTTTCCGTTGTAATCTTCAACAGCAACGTGAGGTCTACCATAAGCCATTAATTTTAACTCTTTATTATCTGCCTTAGACAGTTTTTTAAGTGTTACATTTAATGTTTGCTCATAGAATGTAGTTCCGTTTTCTCTTGATGAGTTTACTGTTTGCTCTAATGACGAATTACCTTTTAACTCATACTTACGTGCAGTTAATGCACCTGAAGCACCAGTCATATTTGTAATTTCATCATCTGTAAGTGTTACAGTACCTAAACCACCAAAATCAACAAAATAAAGATTTTTAATGCCACCAACGACATCTTTACAAGGTTCTTTTCTTCCTAATGTTAAATCACAAGCCATATTATTATTTTTTTATAAAAAAGGGTAAGTAGTGAATTACCACCTACCCTCTTTATGTTATACAATTTTAGTTATTAAGAGTAAAGAACAATATCAGAACCAATAGCGTGTTGTATACCTGCTGTGAATCTCATTACCACTCTTACGTTTTGACTTCCATCAATGTCAGCCATATCAATTACTTTTACTTCATTTTGGTCAGACATTAAACCTGTACCGAAGAATAAGTTTGATTTCTCAGCAGCTACTGCTGTATTGTTAGCTAAACCTGAAGCCATTACGATATTAATACCGTCAAATGTTAAAGCTCCACCATTGAACCATTGTGTACCTTTAGCATCTGTACCTGCAGCACCTACGTTAGTAGCAAAACCACCTAAAGCTCTTACATAAGCTCTATAGATGTTGTTTGATACATAGATATATAAGTCTTCAGACCCATATACAGCAGAAGGAACAGCGTCAGCAATTTTACCAAGCTCTGTTATTACATTTCCTGAAGTAACAGCTCCTGCAGCAACGTCTACAACGTCACCATCAGCAGTTAAAGTTGTAGTGAACCCATCAAATTGTCCAGCGTTAGCGTTAGTTCCTGACCAGATGTTGTTTTCCATTCTTTGTGCTACCTTATCTGCTACGTGAGCAATTAAGAAGTCAGAGAAAGATGGAGGTAGATTATCAAAAGCCGAATAGCCCATAGAAATCGCATCCCAATCACTTCTAAAGTCTTTCTTACATAATTGTAAGTTAACTTGAAACTCTTCTGGAGTTAATATTCTTTCAGTAAGAGTTAGTGTAGAAGTTGCGTCAAAGTCACAACTTGCATCTTTTACGATGTCATCAGTTGATACTTTTTTCATTACTTCTTTAAACTTAACGTTTGGCTTAATTGTTATATTGCCTTCCGATAAAGTTTTACCTGATAAAAGAGCTGCAGATACATATTTCCCAGCAAATTCACCAGCGTAAGTAGTTGTTAAATTATTAGTTGTTGCCATTTTTTAAATATTTATATTATTAATTATTATTACGAATTATGCTTCTGAAGCCCACACACCATCACCACCAGTTAAATACCAGTCTGTTAGTGCTACTGCTTTTATTGTACACCAGTCGCCTTTGTTTGCTGTTGCTTTTGTGTTTATCCAGTCTTTGTTATCAACACCACCAGATTGTATAGCAGCTACTGTTCCGTGAATTGCGTCAGTTGCAGCTGGGCTTAAAGTAATAATGTTATTACCGTCTGCTCCAGTATTACGAAATGTAAATTCCATACCAATATTATTGGCATTAATAGCAGGTAGAGTCATCACTTTTGCATCTGTTGCAATGTTAAACTCAGTACCAGCTTGATTAGCACTTATATCTTGAGTAGTCGTCAAAGTTTCTTGTTTTGACCTTGCTCTCAATACGCTATTTGAAGTTGTTATTGTTTGTGACATTTTAAATTATTTAAAGATTAATTATTAGATATTGCGTTTAATACTCTATTGTAAGTAGTATTTTGATTTGCATTAACTGCATATCTTGTACCTATTTTTTCACCTACTTCGTTTTCAGGTGAATGAGATATAGCTTCAACAGGTTCTTCAGAAGATAATTCTTGTGGAATTTCTTCTCTAGCTTCCTCTTTAGACTCAATCATACCTCTTAGTTTTTCTACCATAGATTTAAGCTCTGCAACTTCGTCCTTAGTAGCGTATTCCATTGCTGGTGCTTCTTCAGGCATAAGTTCAGCTTCTTCTTGATATTCTTCTTCGGCAGAGTAAGTTACTTGCTTAACTTCTGCTTTAGGAGTTTCCTCTTTAGCTTCTTTAGCTTCAACCTTAGCAGGTTTTTTAGCTTTAGGAGCTTCGTCCTTTAATTCAACATCAGGAGTGTTTACTTCTTCTGAATTAGTTGATAAAAGAACATCTTTGATTTTTGTTACAATTTCACTTGCTTTCATAAGATACTTATTTATAGTTATTACTGATTAAATTTATTTTGTTTGGATTTCAGACTTTACCAATTCCTTGAGCTTGTAAAGTTCCATCGCAACACTTCTTAGAATATGTCTTGCCATCAGGGCATAAACAACCTCTTGACGAAACTTTTGGTGAAGAATGGCTTACTGTAGCGTTTTTATTTCTTTTCATTTTATTGGAACACAATTAGGTACTTTTCTACCACCTTTATCTTTCATACCTATTTGCTCATAGCCTTCTGTGCAAGGAGCTTTTAGATTATGTTCCTCACAGGGCATATACCAAACATCACCTTCGTACTCGTGTGTATGATAACCTGAACATCCAATATCTTCAGCAGCTTGTTCTGCTTCCTCTTGTGTTGAGTAGGCAGCTCTACCGTCTATAATTGTTGAAGATGCTTCAATAGCATCAAGACCTTTTAATTTGGATGTTGTCCAAGTAAGCATTGATTTACCACCCCATAATAAATATGATATAGTTCCACAAGCTTCATTATCACCTGGCTTGTAATAAGCAGATGCCCTCGATAAATACGAGTATATGCGTTTAAGAGTAGATAATGTAAAATTTTCTCCCTTTTCAAGTTGTCTAGCTCTAACTTTACCAACTTGAGTTGCACATTTATTGTTTAACTTTTCATTTAATGCAATACCTCTTTTAGCATTGTTTTTTGCTGATTGAGGATAACCACCATACGATTCTAATTCTACATCTTCAGTTAAAGATGCTAATACCTCTGCAAGTTCATATTCTGCGTTTAGTTCATCTAAACAATCAGAACAAGCATTTTCCTCTACACTTTCTTTAGGTCTCTCCATACTATCAGCAAAATATCCTTCTATAGAAAATCCTTTTACTTCTCCAGCTTTTACTGCTTTCCATACATCATCATTTAATACTTTCATAGAAACCATCCAAGTTCCTTTAGGTAAGTCATATCCATAAGCAGCAGCTTTATCTTTCTCTGGGTCTTCTATAAGCCAAGACTCTACTACAGACATATCACTTAATTCAAATGAATGTTCAAATGTAGAGTTCTGATGTTTGCTTTTAATAAAGAATAATTCAGATGCTTTTCTTACGGTATCTTCAGAGAAATATATGTAATAATCAGTATCATCATCTTCTCCTTTTCTAAATATCTTCTTATTAGGAATAAGAGCAGGACCCATAAGAATCCTTTTCTCTGCATCTACTTCAGCAAGTATAATTTCCTTGTGTTCTTTTAATGCAATAAAGTCTTCTTCTATTGCTGGGTTTTCAACGATAGATATGGCTTCGATACCACTAATTTCATTTTCCTCGTCTATAATAAGTTCTATTATTTTTTCCATACTTAAATAACCCTACTCGGTCTATTTTGTTTTGTTATCCTATTGAAGCACCTTCTATCTTACTACGTTCAAGTTCTTGTGCTGTTGATATATCTGAAGCTACCACAAATGCTTTTAATGGTTTAGAGTCAGCACCAGATATAGCTTGAGCTAATTGACTTTCTTGTGTAGCACCTACTACGTTGAACGCAGGAGCTTGCACACTAGGTGCAGAACCTCCACCAACACTTGATGCACCAGGAACTAAATTAGATATTTGATTTCTTGCTGCGTCTCTGGCTTTTTTAATACTTGCTAAAGCAACTCCAATAGAAGCACCAAAAGCAATAATACCTGCAGGACCAAGTGCAGTCATAAAACTACCTAATGACATACCTGCTTTACCAGCTTCTACTGTTCCAGCTAAAGCTATCTGTTGAGCTGATGCAACACCATTTTGAACTGCAATTTGTGCCATCATTAATTGTTGTTGTGCAAAGAACTGTGCGTTCATTAATGTTTTAGCAATCATTAAAGTTTGCTCAATAGTAAACATATCTCTTTCTAGTTTTATCTTTTTCTTCTGTGCAATCATTTCTTGATGAGATATACCTTGAAGCCTTTTTTCTTTTTCTGCTTGTGTTAACGTATCATTAGCTAAAACAACATCTCTTTCTCTTGATAATCTGTCAAGCTGTGCCTGGTGATGTTCTTGCCTTAAATCATTTAAGGAGTTTAATATGTTTGCTGTTGAAGAGAAAGCTTGATTGAATATAGATTCTTGTTCTCTTAATTGTCTTAAATCGTTTTGTAATCCTTTTATATAATCAGATATAAATTTTCTTGCATCTTTTGCAGCTTCTTTATTCTTTGACAAAAACTCTTTATAAAGGTCGTCTATAATATCTATTGATTCTTCAACTGATTTTGACACATAATCTTTAAACTCTTCTAAATCTTCTTCTCTAAGTTCTTTTACAGACAACCTAAACTTTTCATCAATCAATCTTATTGCTTCATTTTTTTCAGTTGTTGACCCTTCAGCTAAAGCAATCTCATCTAAAGCTAGTTGTCTTTCAATCTCAAGAAGTTCATCTGCATTTTCAGCAGCCATCTTTTGTACCTCTTGATTTAATTTTTTTATAATTTTACTAACTGGACTTTCTTTGTCTGATTCGCCTTTATCATCTTTTAGCCCAAATAAAGTAGCCAAGAAAGGATTACCAGAAACGCTAGGGTCATTTGCTATATCATCTACAAATCCTTTTAAGTTTGTTTTTAATAAAGATATTGCTTCAGTTTCTACATCAATTATAGTTTTTTGTTTGTCAATAACTGCTTGAGTTTCTATTATTTTTTTTCTATCTCTTTCACTAATTCCAGCTAATTTCTCTTTTGCTGTAATTAATTTTTCTTCTGCTATCGTTCTTTTTTTTATTGACTCTTCAATATCACCAGAATATTGTTGTTCTAAAATATCAGCTTTTTGTTTTTGGTCTAATGCAGCTCTAAATTCTTTTAGACTACCTATTGCTGGGTCATATCCCTCTTTTTGTAATTTTGCAAGTGCTATTATTCTTTGTTCTTCTGTTGAATTAGCATCATTTAAAACATCAACATAAATACCTAAAGCATAGTTTAAACCATTTTGTTTATTTAATGCTTTTGTTAAATCATCAACTGCTCCTTTTGCTTTTCTATTTGCACCATAAAAAAAGTCAATAGCAGCTATTGCTGCTTGAAATGCAAGAACTATTCCTAAAGGTCCCATTAATTGAGCTTGAAGCATTTTCATTGCTCTACCAACTCTAGCAAATCCTTTTACATTACTGTCTACTTTTGCAACCATAGTAGTAAATAATGTAGATAGCTGAGACAAGTTGTTTGCTACACCTCTAATACCATAAGGCATATCTGATATAGTACGACCAAGTTCTGTAAGTGTAGCACCAGCAAGACCAGCATTTGTAGTCATACCTTCTCTACCACTTAACGTATTATTGAATTGTTTATTGGCTAATGTTGCTTTTTTAAGCTCTGCATCAAACTTTTTAACAGAAGTTGTAACGCCATCTATTTTACGAATAGCACCTTTCTCTGTAAATTCTATAGAGAATATTATTCTATTTTCCTGCGTTGTAGCCATATCTATTGCGTTTAATGCTTTCTTTCATTTCCTTTAATGTAGTAGGAGACTTGTACCTCCCCTTTGCTACATCTATATAATAACTAACTCCGTAAAAGTTATCTGTCTTTAATGCTTCTATTAATACTTTTATCATTATTCGTCTGTTTGGTCTGATGTTATAATTCCACTATCTACATATATATCTGTTGCATCTACAGTTAATGTTCCTTCTTCTGGAGGAGCTATTGGAGATGAATCAGCAACACAATCTGCATTGTAAACTAAGTTATCTTGACCACCCATATATCCGTGATTATAACACTCATAACTTATAGTTCCAAAATCACCATTAACAGTTACTGTTATTGTACCAGAATAAAATATGTATGTTTTTCCATCAAGACCTGCTTTTGTTCCACCAACTGTTGTTCCTGTATAACTTATTCTGTCTTCTTTACCAAAGTTATGAAATGCAATGGGATGACTTGAAGGCACGTTTTCTAAAATGTAAGTACCTTGACCCATTTGATAAATACCATATTTATTGTCAAAATAATATATGTTTCCTGCTGAGGTTGTTTCTACACTAACATTAAATTCTCCTGATAAACAAGAGAATGATTTTATAGAATAATATCTTTGTAGCTCTAATTTAGATTTACCATTTACTAAATTAATATCTATTTTGCTTATACTGTAAGTTTTTCCTGATACTCTTATTTTATCTGCTAATGAGAATTTAGATAAAAAAGCATTTGTTAAATTAGCTTTTAGGTTTATAACTCTTGATTTTATATCAAATAAATGCGTTATATAATTTTTATAATATAAGTTAAATAGGTTGTTTACATTACTTGTTTCTCCTGTTTCATAAACTCTATATTCATCAACTTCCAAACCAAAATGATTACTTTGAGAGGTGGTTGTATCTACTGAGTTTAGTGGTATAAAATAATTAGACAAAGTTACAGCTTGAGCTACAGTATTACCTGCTGTATTTCTTCCTGTATATGGAATTGTTGTTCCTCCTGTAATTCTATGTGGATAAAACAATACAGGTTTTCCAATATGAGGATTGTATTTTTCTTCATAGAATGAAGCAGCAGAACCAATATTTTTATCACTACTTCCTCTTTTTATACTATATCCTACCTGAATACCTGTTAAGGTATCATCTTGAGAATTTCTTAACCTTTCAAACTTTAAGTGTGCAAAAGGTAGTTTTATTTCATATTTTTTTTCACCTCTTGACTCTGGAGCATCCCATCTTTCTCCACCCCACTCTAATCCAAACTCGTTTTTGTGTTGCTCTGCAAGTATTGCTTTTGTATCTTCATATTTAAATTCTATTTGGCTGTATGGTAAAACTCTTTCTACAGATGATGAAGAAATATCTATTTTATCTGTAATATCTAGTTCTGAGTTGGATAAAGAATAATAAGCATCAAAAGTCATTACTCTTATTCTTTTTGTATTTGATTGACCAGTTGTATATCCACTACTTGTTTGTCCTTCTACAAAACACACTAGATTAAACATCTTAAACAATCCTGATAAAAACTCAACTATACTCATATCAGGCATATTCTTCCTCATCGAAAATTTACCTGTTCCAGCAACAATATTTATTTCCCCACCACCAATAACAATATTATCAATGTCATATCTGTCATCTGCTCCTCTTGTTACTATTGTTATTTGAAATCCATTGTCAAAGTCTATTGCAACGCCATCATTAGTAATGATTACAAATTCATACTCTCCATTCTGTTCTACATTAAAGCTTATGTTTCTAGTTCCAGTAGCACTACCAAACTGGTCAAATAAAACACCGTTTCTTAAAACATTAATACTGTAAGATGAGCTAGTGTTTGTTGTTACTGTTTTTAACTTAAGTTCAATGTTGTCTACAATATCTGAACCTGGAATATTATCTATTATAACTTTGTCACCAAAAGAACCTGTGCTTACCCCAGAAGAG